>Ga0181518_10004279_pt1 | contig 12814 bp, 8 predicted proteins | sample PEATcosm2014_Bin_28_FD_119751 | JGI IMG/M metagenome (GOLD analysis project Ga0181518, IMG submission 119751) | Peatland microbial communities from MTU Mesocosm Facility, Houghton, MI, USA - PEATcosm2014_Bin01_60_metaG | ecosystem: Environmental > Terrestrial > Soil > Wetlands > Peat | place... | reverse complement strand
GTCCACGCCGGTCGTGGGTCAGAAACCATATGGGAAATCCCAGTTTATATGGATTGACAGATTTATCAGGTTGTGAGTGAATGGAGAATTGAAATCGTTTCTAATGGTATTCGCAACGCAACTCTTCCGGGGAAGCCGCTGGGTACTCAAGAGGATGCAGCTGCGCGCTTTGATCCAGCCGTTATTCTTCGCGTTCGCAAAACACAAAGGAAATTCCTTGAAAACCATCACCCATGCTGTCATTGTTCTCGCTACCGCCGGCGCGGCGGCGTTCTTAAGCACCGCTTCCGCTGAAGCGCAAACCAACTACACCTACATCTGGGGGGGCAACGCTCAGGGCCAGGAGTATCAGCAATGTCCCGACGTTACCCCCTCCTACTGGCCCAGCAACAGCCTGTGGAGCGAGTCTCTCAATTTTGCGTCGAACTGCGATAACAGCGCCTCGGTCGTTAGCGCGCCAAGCAATTGGGATCCGGCGGACACAAACACTCCCGCGCTGGGTTTGGGCGTTTACCCCGGCGGCCCTGGCGCAACCAACGTGAATGTCATTCTCGCCGCGCCGGCCAACACCATCCTGGATGTGGCGAACGTCACCCTGAACACCCTGACCCTGCAAACTGACGGGGCCTTGACGAACAATGGAACCCTGACGGCCAGCAATATTGATCTGCAAGGTGACGGCAGCATCACTGGCGGATCTGGTTTTGGGGGTGCATTGACAATTGCTTCGGGCGGTTCTCTCACCAAGTCCGGCGGCGATGGGACGTTCAGTTTCGGGACAGGAACTTCCGGGGTGACACTGTCCGGAGATAATTGCAGTCTGATCGTTCAATCCGGCACCTTGGAAATGCCGTTCGATAACGGTAACGGTGGCACCTTTTATAACGCGACGCTGGCGGTGTCCAACGGCGCCAGCGTGGTGCTGCAAGCCCCCGACAACGACCATTTTTTCGGAGGCATCGGCACCTTGACCGGGACCGGGCCAGGCACGGTCTTCTGGAACCAGGGCAGCATCTGGTCCCAGGGCTGGGATTTGAACGGCGCCTATCATGAGGGATTGACGCTTGATTTTCCCGGCAACATGTTGCAATGGTCCGGCGGCTGCTTCGCAGGCGGGGGAATTGTCACCAACATCGGGGTCGTCAACATCACGAACGCCGGCGCCGTGAACGAAATCCACCTTTTCAACGACGGCCTTGTGAATCTCGCTCCGGGCAGCCTCTGGAGCTTTTTGGGGAACTCATACTTGCAGAACCAATCGGACGGTTCGGTTTTTTTGTTGGGGGATGGCGCCAGCATCACCGGCGGCAGCAAGGTTAGCAACTACGGTCTGATCCGGAAGACCGCCGGCACGGGAACCTCATTCATCAATCCTCAATTTTGGGATTACGCGGGAACGGTGGAGGTGGACAGCGGCACTCTGGCGCTCAATCTGTCTGGCGATGGCAACTATTTCACCAACGCGCTGTTCGTGGTCAGCAACGCTGCGGCCCTGGATTTGATGGTTACGGATGTGAGGACCGAGGTCGAAGGCTCGATGACGGCTTCCGGCGGCGGCACCGTGCTGATGAACAACGGCACGCTGTTTTGCTCCTATCCCACCACCTTGAATTTTCCGGGCGCCATGTTCCAGTGGCAGGGCGGCAACCTCGGCGGCAATTCCCCTGACATGATGGTGAACGCCGGCGCCATCAATCTCAGCGGCGCCGCCACCATAAACGGCTATCTGGACAACAGCGGGACCGTGGTTCAAAGCGGCGCCGGCGGCATCAGCGGCGGCAGCGATCCGGGTCAATTCCAAAATAATGCCGGCGCAATTTATAATATCCAAAATGATAACAACCTGTCGGCGCCAAGTTTCTACAACTACGGCTTGTTGGAGAAGACGGCCGGCACGGGCACCAACAGCATCAACGCGTTCCTCTACAATTACGGCAGCATCACGGCTGTCACCGGCGGATTGAACTTCGGCGGCAGCTTGTTTGATCAAAATGCGGGAACCTTCCAGCTCACCCCTGCTTTCATCTTCAACGCCCCCAATCAGACCATTAATCTCAACGGCGGGACGATTGCGGGAGTGGGCACTCTGGGCGGAAATGCACCGGGCGACAATGTGGAGGTTTATGGCGGCGCCCTGATCCCGGGCAATCCGTTTGGCGCGATCAATGTTCCCTGTAACTTTCAAATATGGGGCGGGGCATTGAATATCCAGATCGGCGGCACAACTCAGTTCTGCCAGTTGGCCGCCAGCAGCAGCGTTTATATCGGAGGCGGAACGCTCAATGTCTCCATCGCCGGCAGTTACGCGCCGGCCATTGGCACGCAGTTTAACATACTGTCCTGCCCCAATTTTACCGGCCCGGGCTTTGCCACGCTCAATGTGCCCCAGGGAATCTCAGTGACTTACAGCAACACCGGCGTCTATCTCACCGTGACTGGCGCCGTGCCGGCGCAAATCACCGGCGCGCATGTTTCCGGCGCCAACTTCATGTTCAGCGTCGCCACGGCGGCCAATCAAAGCTACTCCGTTTACGCCAACACCAACCTCGCCACCACGGACTGGACTTTTTACACCAACCTGACCGGCGACGGCAATTTGTGGCAAGTCGTTGTGCCTGCCCAAAATCCGCCACAGCGTTTTTTCCGTGTGAGCGAGCCTTGAACCAACTCATCGTGCCCAGCGAGATCCGCATCAAAGTGGTCAATCTAAAGGGTTTCTTTCCCATCCGTGAAATCCGGTGCGCCAGGCCAAGCTTGGTTGATCGTGCGAACTGAGAGGTGAGCCATGTAAGAGTCCATGAAACATGAAGCGACCCGCACTGTGGCGGTGGCAACACCGGCGCAGAAGCTGCGGGAAGCGCGCGCCGAGCTGTAGCGAAAGCGAACCGAAATGAGCCTCGTTACACGAAAGCGAAGGTGGCCAACTTATCGGATATAGCGAAGCCATCACGCTGGTCGAAGTCATGGACAAGAGCAGGCCAGCGACCTTCCGGGGTCAAAGCGGACAGCGCGAGCGCCAAAGGATCAGCCAGGAACCTGGGAGACCCGCGTCTGGAGGCAGGGAGTCCGGGGTCAATTTCGTTCGGAAATCAATAACCGGGCGGAACTGGGCGCGGGAGTCGGAAGGGCCCGTAGTAGCTGGGAAACGAGTAATGACCGTGGAGCCAAGGGGCCCTAATGCAGAACGAGCCGAGTCAGAGGAAGGAAGAGCCGATTGAGTAGCGACAACTATTCCAGAACGGAACAAGCGGAGTGGATGCGCCTTCAATAGTCTTCCGGGAGCAAGACACAGGTCGAACTTCGGTCAGCCTCTGTGATGATCCAGAATTTGACCCCTTGCGCGGAGGAATACGCCGACAGAAGGCGAAAGCCCTGTTGCAGGGACAATTCGTTCTCCTGGCGGTCTTCCTCCGGCATGTCGCCCCAATAGCCGGCCTGATGCCGCTGAATGGCGGCCAGAATGTCGTCTTGGGCAAGCCGGGTGAGCGCGTTCGGGGTGGCAACTATGTGGCCCAGCCGGAACTTCCCCAAGGAGAGGTTTGGTGCGTTCATAAGCCAAAATCCTCCGTTGTGGCGGCGATGCCGTCCTCGTCGTCGCCCAAAATCTCAACCAAACCGGCTTTCAGGGCGGCTTTGTCGGGATCGGGCTTGGCTCCCTTCGGACAACAGGGGCAACGCATGACGTCGAGAATCGAGGCGCCGAATTCCCATCCGACGGCCCTGAACTTCTCCCGGTATCGCTCCGATAGCCGCAGGCCGGGGGAAAGGTCGCGCTAGGCGTTAACCTCATCGTGTGTAATTGAGGAGCAGGTTCGTGACTCTCGTTGTGCTGGATTCGGGTCTCAGAACTCGAAAGTTGGGGGCCAATGCTTTACGATTTGGCCATGAAACTTTCCACGCCATCGTTGGTCCTGGGCCTCCTGCACCAGACTCTCTGCGGCCAAATCCCGCCTGCCGTCATTCCTGCCGGCGTCGGCGTGAACATTCACTTCGTCACCGGACACGCGCGCGATCTGGACCTGATCACCAACGCCGGGTTCCGGTTTGTGCGGATGGATTTCAGTTGGGAGGCGACGGAGAGAAAAGCGGGCGTCTATGATTGGACAGAGTATGATGAATTGACGGCCCACCTGGAGCAACGCGGCTTGCGGGCGCTTTACATACTGGATTATGTAAACGGTTTATATGAGCCGATGGTGGATGCCCGGCGCGCGGTCGGAGAACCTGCGGCGGAACGGCATGTCGCCTCTCCACGCCACCCTGAGAGCGTGGCCGCCTTCGCGCGCTGGGCAGCGACGGCGGCGGTTCATTTTCGGGGCCGGCATATCTTGTGGGAAATCTACAACGAACCGAACGGCGATTTTTGGCGACCCAAACCGGACGCCGCTGAATACACCACGCTGGCGCTGGCGACCGCCCGGGCCATCCGGGAAGCGGAATCCTCCGCCACCATCATCGCCCCGGCCATGTCGGGGTTCGACTGGAAATATATGGAGAGTTTCTTGCAATCGGGTGTGCTGAAATTTCTGGATGGCGTCAGCGTTCATCCCTATCGGCCTCCCAATCAGCCACCGGAAACGGCCGCCACGGATTACAAAAGGCTGCGCGAATTGATTGACCGTTTCGCGCCCGAATCCAAGCGCGGGAAAATCCCCATCCTGAGCGGCGAATGGGGATATGCGTCGAACACCAAGGGCGTCTTGCTGGAAACGCAGGCCGCTTTTGCGGTCCGCCAGCAGCTTTGCAATTTGCTCAACGGCGTCCCGCTCTCGATCTGGTACGACTGGAAGAATGACGGACACAACCCCGCCGACAACGAGCAGAACTTCGGGACCGTCAAGGAAGATTTGGAACCCAAACCCGCCTACACCGCGCTCAAGACGATGACGGCGGAGTTGAGCGGCTACCGGCTGGAACGAAGGCTGGAAGGCATGGCGGACACTGACTTCGTGTTGGTGTTTGTCAACGGGGCCGGCACGCGCAAGGCAGTCGGGTGGACCTTGGCCGACCCGCATGTCGTCCACCTGACCGGCTTGCAGCCGGAGATTTCCATGGAGCTTGGGCCGCTCCCGCGATATGCGGCGATGGCTTTGGGGATGTCCTTCGGCGATCAGGCCACCAACGGCCTGCTTATCAACTCGTTTGAAACCAGCGCGGACTTGCTGCGATTCACCCGAAACAATTGTTCCGTTTCTTCCTCGACAGAGGGGGTCACCGATGGGCAGAAAGCGGCCCTGGTCGTCTTTTCCAACGTGGATTGGCCCAATCTCCTTTTCAAAGTGGGAACGGGTTTTGCCAACGGCGACTGGCGCAACTGGGGCGCCATGGCGGTGGACATTCTCAATACCAACCCGGCCAGCGTGACTGTGGACATCCGCGTGGATGACGACCTTTCGGCGGACGGATCGAAGCACTGCCAGACCGGCTCCATTCCCCTTCCCGCAGGGCAAAAGGCGACCGTGGTGATGCCCTTGGGCAAGATCGTTCCTCCGGGAATGAACGGCGGCCCGCCCCTTTACCCCGGCGCACTCCAAATGAACGTCTCCGGCCCCTCCATAGACCTTTCGCACATTGTCGCATTCCAGATTTTCCTCTCCAGACCGGGCGGGCAAACAACCCTGTTTCTCGACAATATCCGTTTGCTGCCTCCGACGCCGATGGGCGGTTTGGCTGACCGGTACGGCCAATTCACGCGTGCCGATTGGCCCGGCAAAATCCATCAGGACGCGGATTTTCAGCAGCAGAACACCGAGGAGCAACAGTGGCTCGCCGCCCACCCGAAGCCTCCAGATCGTGATCTCTATGGCGCCTGGAGGGATGGTCCCCATTACACCAACAACGGTTTCTTTCGCACCGCCTTCGTGCTCAACGGGCAGGAAGTCAGCCCCGGCTCCGCGCCGGCAAATCAGGGTCGCTGGTGGCTCGTCGCGCCGTCCGGGCGGCTTTTCTTCTCGCTGGGCGTGGATGTCATTGACTACGGAGAAACCACCGCCGTTGCCGGCCGGGAGAGCCTTTTCGACTGGCTGCCCGGCCCCGGCGACCCGCTCCAGCAGTTTTCTTATCCCGGCCCCTCCAGGACGGCGAATTTTTATGGCATGAATCTCTATCGAAAATACGGGACCAACTGGAAGAGCCAGGCTCGTTCCCGTGCATTGGACCGGCTCGATTCCTGGGGCTTCAACACCATCGGCAACTGGTCCTCCAGCGATCTGTTTGACACGCACCGCGTTCCCTACACCGTGTCGGTTGATTACAACAACTCAGGCCTGGCCAAGTTCTTTTCCGCCGGCCAGCAGATGACGGATGTATTTGATGCGCGTTTCCCCGTCCGGATGGCGGCGGGCATCTCCAACGCCGTTGCCTCCAGGAAGAACGACCCGTGGTGCCTGGGATATTTTGTGGAAAATGAACTGCCCTGGGCGGGCTGGGGCAGCGGCCCCGCGGAACAATATGCCCTGCCCATTGGTGTGCTGGCGTCCCCCAACGCCCTGCCCGCGAAGGCCGAGTTCGCCCGCCTGCTCCAGAGCCGATACTCGTCGCTGTCCCGGTTGAATGCCGCGTGGAACACCAGCCTCGCATCCTGGGATGACATTTCGAATCACGCGGTCACACTTCCATCCCCGCTGACGGCCGCCTGTGTCGCGGACCTGGGCGGGTTCCTCACCGACTTTGCCGGCCGCTACTTCTCCATCGTGCATGCGAACATGAAACAATTCGCTCCGAACCAGCTTTATCTCGGATGCCGGTTCGCCTCCCGGCCAACCGAAGCGTTGAGCGTCGCGGCCCAATACTGTGATGTGGTCAGCTTCAACATCTACAATCGAAGCCTGGACCCGAACACCTGGGGTTTCACCAGCACGCTGGGCAAGCCTTGCTTGATTGGTGAATTCCACTTTGGGGCGCTGGATCGCGGAATGTTCCATCCCGGTTTGGTGCGAACCAGAGACCAGGCGGACCGGGCTCAAGCTTACCAGGAGTATCTGCGCAGCGTCCTCGCGCTGCCGGCGTTTGTCGGATGTCACTGGTTCCAGTACTGCGACGAACCTCTGACCGGACGTTTTGACGGGGAGAATTACAATATCGGCATGGTTTCAGGCACCGACACTTCGTATGGGGAACTGGTCGCCGCTGCGCGACAGATCCAGAGCGAGATTTACTCCCGCAAGCATTAGCCTTTCGCTGAAAAGCTCTCGTAGCACCAGATCGAAACTTTTCATTGCATAATTGAACGGTCGAGAGTTTCTCTGTTGGCGCAGGAGCTTGGCACCGCCATGCCGGTTTCGCCCAAGCGTTTGGATCAACAATTGGACATTATTCGAGACGGCGTAACCGACGGTCAAAAAATGGACTCCAATTCCAGCGAGCCTCACTTCTCGCGCTCCCGCATCATCTGGTTCCTGGGTGTGTTTTCAACGACCCTGCTGGCGGCAACCTGGTTCGTCTGCGCGACGTGGAACCACTTCTGGAGAACTGCCTCCATGCCCGTTTGGCAGATTATTTTTCCGGCGATGACTTTGCTCTTCGTTGCCACGACGATTTTGGGGAGGCGCTATTCAAACCTCTGGCTGCGGTTGGGCTATCGAATTTCCGCGATCTGGCTCGGAGTCTTGAACTACAGCTTTTTCGCGGCGGGCGCGGCGTGGGTCTTTTCCGTGGCGGCAGCACTGTTGTCGTTTCATATCGAGCTGGAGCTTATCGCAGTCACATTTCTTGGAGGGGCCATGGTCACGAGCATCTGCGGCCTTGTGAACGCTTACTGGCTGCGCGTCACGCGCGTCACCGTCAAGCTGGCGAACCTGCCCGCAAACTGGCGCGGCGGCACCGTGGCGCTGGTGGCCGATTTGCATCTGGGCAATGCCCGGGGCGCCCGCTTCGCCCGCCGCGTTGTTGCCAAAATTCAACAACTGCAACCTGATGCCGTGCTCATCAGCGGCGATCTGTTTGACGGGTCTAAGGCGGACCTGGATGCGCTCCTCAAGCCGTGGAAGGGCCTTTCCGTCCCGGCGGGGGCTTATTTTGTCACCGGCAATCACGAGGAATTCACCGACCGCGCCCAATATCTCGATGCCGTGGAGCGCGCCGGGATTCGGGTTCTGAACAACGAAAAAGTGGAAATCAATGGACTGCAACTCGTCGGCGTCCATGACGCGGAACTGCACGACCCACCGCTTTTCCGCGCGGTGTTGCAGGGTGCCAAACTGGATCGAAATCGCCCCAGCATTTTGCTGGCGCATCAACCGCTGAACCTCTCAATTCCCGAGGAGGAAGGGGTGTCACTGCAACTGTCCGGCCATACCCACGGCGGGCAACTCTGGCCGTGGACGCAGGTGGCGGCGCGCGTCCACGGACGGTTTAACCGCGGACTGAACCGATTCGGCAAACTGCTGGTTCTGACAAGCAATGGCGTGGGGACTTGGGGCACACCGATGCGGGTTGGCACAATGTCTGAAATTATTTTGATCTGCTTGGCGCCGGCTTAATCCTCGCGTGTAAAGCTCGACTTAATTGCCCGTAAGGCCTGGCGTCATTTCGTCAAAGACTTGGATTTCTGGCAGGAGTGAGACTTTTTGAACTTCCACGCCAATTTTGACGGTACCCAGCTAAGCTTAGGACCACCTCCATTCAACCAGTTGGCGGGGATTCCCCCATATACCTTTTCGACAGTTGACCCCCCCGTGAGATGCCCCAATTCCGCTGCGATCTGGGCATCCGTGGCACCTTGGGAGCGCCGTAGGAGGACATAGTGCGCGCGCAGGCCGTGGCCCGTCACCTTGTGCCCGATGGCCACGTCACCGAGCCGCAGGAGCGCCCTGGCGAGCGCCGTGTTGCCTACTGCGACCGTCGGGTCATCCGGGGATGGGAAATACCATGGCGAATCAGGGTAGTGTTTCTTTTTCCATTTCGCGTGTGCATCCAGGACCAGGCGCAAGCCGTCAGTTACCGTGCAGAAGGGGTTTACGGCTTGCTGGCCCTTTGCCCTCCTCACGCACAGAGATTTGCCATCTGGAGTGATCCAACCCGGTTCGTAAGGCGGCGCGTCAGTTCGCAGCCCCAACGCCTCACAGGTCCGCAGGCCAGTTAACCCCTCGGCCAGCGTCTGCCAGCCCAGCACGGCGGAGTTGGTTCGGCGATTGAGGAAAACCGCTGCGAGTTGGTGAAGTTCATCCGCGCTCCGCGGCATCGTTTCCCTGCAATGCTTGACTTTGCTCGCGGGGTGGTAATGAGGCCGGTTTGCGAGAGGATTGGTTTTCACCAGTTCTGCGCGTATCGCCCATTGGAACGCGTTGGACAAAGTATTCAAATCCAAATCGACTGCTCGTGTACCCTCTCGGTCAGGCTGGGCTGCTTTGATCAATTTGACCCTGTAATCGCAGTACTTGTCGCAGGTTGCGGCCGTGACAGCATCCACGTTGATCGCTTCCCAAAACGGCAGGAGATTGAGGCAAAACCGATCTTCAAGCTCGTAGGCCCTGTCAGGTCGGCGTTGTCGTTGGTCGTCGGGGTATTCATCCAACTGGTATTTCCGGATGACATCCCCACACGTCACGTCGGATTCATCCTCTTCAACCAGCTTGAGGCCTGATCTGCGTTTGTGCAGTTCCTCTTTTGCCAATTTTAGGTTTTTGGTGTTGAGGCTGCTCCATGTGCGCCGTCCTTTTGCCCACGGCCTCTCAAAAAGCATTCCCCCTTTTCGCCGGTATATTCCGTCCGCCACTTGTCCGAGTTTTTGGCTGCTCATCATGTTCAGCCCTAATTCTAGGGCTTTTTACACTGAGCATCGCCGCAATCACTGGACTCAAAAGTGGACTATTTTCCGGTTTCGTCCTGATTTTTATTTCACCGCCTGGCCCAATGAACCCACCTAAGCCATTGCACATCAATGATTTAGAATGGTGGGCCCAACTGGATTTGAACCAGTGACCAAGCGATTATGAGTCGCTTGCTCTAACCAACTGAGCTATGGGCCCACGTAATATGTTCCTGACGCCATCCGGGACATATTTTGCGCAGGCGCGCGCAGGCGGCAAGCTTATTCGCTGGTCGCTCAAGACGGATGTGCGCAAGATCCCGGAGCGCGAATAATTGAATTGGGCGGCGCGGCTGGGCGCGAAATGCTCCGCCCCGGTTTGGTTCTTTTAACACAATTGTTGCCTGTCTGACTTCTGGCTGTTGCAAAGGCCGGGTAATCTCGCTCGAAAATGAGCAAGGAGTTTGATCTATGAATATTTTCGCTCGATGCGCCGCCAGGCTCTTGCTGGCAACCGCCGTGACCACCGCTGCCCTGGCCGTTGATTTGCCCGGTTACCGGCCGGATGGCTCGATCCTTCTTCCCAATCAATGGTCCCTGCGGCCGGCGGGACGGCAAATTGAGTTGGGCAATTTCCCGGTGAACATCGCCCTGCATCCCTCCGGCCGGTTCGCGGCGGTGTTGCATTGCGGTCATGGGCGCCATGAGATTGCGGTGGTGGATTTGAACCAGGAGAAAATCGTGGCGCGCGCTCCGGTGCAAGAGGCGTTCTACGGCATTGCGTTCTCGCCCGATGGCCGCGCTCTTTATTGCAGCGGGGCCGGCGACGAGGTCGTCCATCTGTTTGATTTTAAGGATGGCAAGCTGACAGCACAGCCGGACCTCCGGGTGCGGGATTCGCGCGAGCGCGGCATTCCCTGCGGCCTGGCGGTGTCCCAGGATGGACGCGATCTGTTTGTGGCCAATGTGTGGGGCCAATCCGTTTCGCAACTGGATTTATTGGCGCGAACCAATAAAGCCGACATTCTTTTCACGCCTCCGGCGGGAACTTCAGTCCAACTGTTGGCCGCCGCCAACCCGGCGGAAACGGAGGAGGAGCGGGTGAACACCAAACGCGCCGAAGCAGCGCTGGATGCCACCGCGCCGGACGCGCCTTTTCCTTACGCCTGCCTGGTGGATTCCAAGCGCCGCCGACTTTACGTCAGTCTGTGGGCGCAATCCTGCGTGGCGGTCGTGGATTTGAAATCGCTCCAGGTCGTGGCGCGATGGGCGACGGAGGAACATCCCAATGAATTGGCGCTCACCAAATCCGGCCGCTCCCTCTTCGTGGCCAACGCGAACCGCAACACTGTCACGGTGATTGACACCTCCAGCGGCCATGCCGCCGAAACCCTGGATGCCTCGCTTTCACCCGCCGCCCTGCCAGGCTCCACGCCCAACAGCCTGGCGCTGTCGCCGGATGACCGGAAGCTGTTCGTCGCCAATGCCTGCAACAACAACGTCGCGGTATTTGATGTGAGCAGAATCGGCCATTCCCGCGCGCTGGGTTTTATCCCGGTCGGATGGTATCCGACTTCGGTGCGTGTGACCCCGGACGGCCGGCATTTGCTGGTGGCCAACGGCAAGGGGCTGACGTCACTGGCCAATCCCAAGGGACCGCAGGCGGGTGCGCGGGGTGACGCCACCACGCAGTACATCACGGAATTGTTCCCCGGCGCGTTGAGCATTATTGACTTGCCGGGGAGCGGGGACTGGCAACAGGCGCTCGCGGCTTACACCTCCCAGTGTTACAAGTGCTCGCCCCGAGCTGGCGCGGAGCCGGTCGGAATGCCTGCGGACAGTCCTGTGCCCGCCGAACCGGGCCGGCCCAGCCCCATCCAGTATTGCATTTACGTCATCAAGGAAAACAGCACCTACGACCAGTTTCTCGGAGACCTTCCCCAAGGCAACGGCGACCGGCGACTGTGCCTCTTTCCCGCAAGCGTCACCCCCAACCACCACAAGCTGGCCGGCGATTTTGTGCTGCTGGACAATTTCTATGTGGACGCCGAGGTCAGCGCCGACGGCCACGAATGGTCCATGGGGGCTTACGCCAGTGACTTTGTGGACAAGACTTGGCCGCTGAACTACGGGCACAACCGCGGCAAGAAATATCCCTATCCTTCAGAAGGGGCTTTTCCGATTGCGGCGCCGGCCAACGGCTATCTGTGGGACCGCGCGCGCCAGGCCGGCGTGACCTACCGCAGCTATGGCGAATTCGTCATGGCCGGCAAGAAGGCCGGGGATCCGAATTGGACGAAACTGGCCGCGCTGCAGGGACATTTCGATCCGGAGTATCATGTGTTTGACCTGGAGTATCCCGACCAAAAGCGGGCGGACCGGTTCATCGCGGAACTGAAGCGTTTTGAAGCGGAAGGAGAAATGCCCCGGCTGCAAATTGTCAAACTGCCCAACGACCATACCGAGGGGACAAGAGCCGGCGCGCTGACGCCGACGGCTTACATGGCGGACAACGATCTGGCGCTGGGCCGGGTGGTGGAGGCGGTGAGCCATTCCAAATTCTGGCCGCGGACGGCGATTTTCGTCCTGGAAGACGATGCGCAAAACGGGCCGGACCATGTGGATGCCCATCGCAGCCCGGCCTTCATCATCAGCCCCTACATCCGGCGCGGGGCGGTGGATTCGACGATGTATTCCACCAGCAGCATGTTGCGGACGATGGAACTGATCCTCGGTCTCAAACCCATGACCCAATTCGACGCCGCGGCCATGCCGATGTTTCGGGCGTTCCAAGCGGCGCCGGACTTGCGGCCTTATGATGCGCTGCCCGCGCGTGTGAGTTTGGAGGAACACAACACCGCGCTGACCTGGGGCAGCGGCGCATCCGCGAGGATGGATTTCAGCCGGGAGGACGCAACGGATGAGATGACACTCAACGAAATCATTTGGCGCTCGGTGCGCGGGGCCGCCGCCGTCATGCCCGCGCCGGTCCATGCGGCGTTTGTTTTTGACCTCCCGAAGGCGGATGACGATGACTAATGCGCCGGCGTCCGATGAGCCACAGGC
>Ga0181518_10004274_pt1 | contig 12819 bp, 22 predicted proteins | sample PEATcosm2014_Bin_28_FD_119751 | JGI IMG/M metagenome (GOLD analysis project Ga0181518, IMG submission 119751) | Peatland microbial communities from MTU Mesocosm Facility, Houghton, MI, USA - PEATcosm2014_Bin01_60_metaG | ecosystem: Environmental > Terrestrial > Soil > Wetlands > Peat | place... | reverse complement strand
TTGCAACCGATAATCTCAGCGCAACGCAGGAAGTCAATGCACACGGGACACCGGGTGTTGCGCCTATCGCCCCTAATGGCAAGTGCCTGAATACCTATGAGAACGTCGGCGGCGTTCCCATGGTATCGCTGGGACAGGTCGCAAGCGGCGAATGGATTGACGTTATGATCTTCATCGACTGGCTTACGGCGGCAATTTCGACATCGGTATTTTCGACGCTCGCCAATGCGCCGGGAAAAGTGCCTTTCGATGAAACAGGCCTTGTAACGGTGGAGAATGCCATACGACAGCCTCTAAATCAAGGCATCGTCAATGGCGGTATCAGCCCGACCGCGTGGGATAACAACACGAATCCGCCAACGCAGATCGGCGGATATTACTTCCTGATCCCGGAATTTTCCAGTATTCCGTCGTCTCAGATTGCCGCACGGACGCTGCTCAACATGAACTTTCTCGCGTTTCTTGCCGGGGCGATCCAGTTTGTCGGCGTCCAGGGGAATTTGACATATCCTAATGCGTAAAATACGTCACCTATTTAAAGGAGCATTAAAATGAACATACCGGTAACCTATGATCCAAAGCGCGTGATCATGGTCGTTGGTGCGGCCATTCTCTCCGGCTATGCGGAGGGAACATTCATCACGGCGGCCCGTCACGTCGATCTTTTCACCCTGAAGGTAGGAAATGACGGCTATCCAGTGCGGAGCAAGTCATCGAATATAAGCGGTGAAATGACAATCACGCTTCAGCAAACGAGCCCCAGCAATTCCGTTTTGGCCGCCTACTATGCGCTCGATGAAGCCATGAGCCTGGGCGTAGTGCCGGTGATCGTAAAAGATTTATCCAGCGGCACGGCCTTGGCAACGGCCCCGGCTGCGTGGGTACGGCGCATCCCGAACTTCGACCGCGAAGCGAAGGACAAAGATATTGCGTGGATGTTCGATTGCGCGCAGATTTACATTACGCCACTTTAATCATAACGGCATTTTAACCGGGAGGTAAATCATGCCAGTTGAAACGAAAGAAAGGGTTATCGACGGCCATACCGTCATGGTAACCCAGTACCCCGCTGTAATGGCGGTGAACATGCAGGCGCGGCTCCTGAAGTTTTTGGGTGAGGGATTGGTGACGCTCCTCATGGCGGACAAGAGCGATGCCGCTCCGCGCATTGAACTTGCGCTCATCGGACTTTTCAATAAGCTCGATCCCAAAGACATGCAGTCTCTAATTTCCGATTTGTTTTCTTGTACCCGTGTTTCGGGAACGGCCAATGGACAGGGTTACAACGTAGAAGCGAATGGGTCGGGATTTGAAATAGCCTTTGCCGGAAAACTCCTTTTCATGTACAAGTGCCTGTGGTTTGTCCTGGAGGCGAATTACAGTGATTTTTTGGCATTGGGGGACATGGCGAAAAATTATGGCGCGATGTTCCTGACCGTACTCCAGACAATGCTAACGCCGGAAAAATCAGGCGAATCATCGACAGCCTTGAACCCGGATTCGCCGGTCGCGCAAAGCTCTGGCGACTCGTCCGCGAAAGGGTAGCAAGCTGGACCGAGCTTCAAACGACATGGAGCATACAGGACGTTGAGGAAGCGAATGCAACACTTGATATAAGTAAACGCCTTAAACAGCTTTATATAGAGGGTGAACAGAGGCCGGGATGATAATTCGTGAGCTTGTAAATAAAGTAAGCTTCAAAATAGACCAGGCCGCCCGGCGTCTCGCAGAAGAAGAGACGCAGCAGACTTTCAAAGGCATGGCGTCTTTCGGCAGCGCGATAATGGGTTCTCTCGGAACCCTCGCTATCGGCTCTTTTTTCCGTGATGCCGAAGCGCGCTACACCGACCTTCGGCAGGCGCAAGCGCTCACCGCTCAAAGTTTACAGAATGTAGGCAAGCAATCCGGCAAAACGATGGCGGATATTGCCCGCGATGCGAAGGAAATGACGCGGGGGACGCTGGTTACGTCCACGCAATTCACCCGCGATATTGCGAATAATCTTCTTGTTTTTGGCGGGGCGCATGGGGCGATCTTCGATAGGGCGGCGAAAGACGCAATCGACTTAGGGCAAAAAATGGGTTCTCTCTCCGGGGCGGCAAACGCTCTCGGCATGGCGATGGAGCACCCGGAAATAGGCATGATGCGCTTACGTCGCGCTCAGATTCTTTTTACTAAAGAGCAACAGGATACGATAAAACAGATGGTCGTTTCCAACCGTGTCGATGAAGCCCGCGCTTATATTTTGAGCGTAGTGGAAAGCCATGTAAACGGATTGGCAAAAGCGGCATATACCGGGGCTGATGCGTGGACGCGACAGAAGAAAGCAGCGGATGAAGCGAAAATCAGCCTTGGTGAAGCCTTGACGCCGGTATCGGAAAAACTTGCGAACGTAGTGACGAAGTTTACGCAATGGTACACAGACAGTGGAAAGGGTGTAAAGGAGCTTACTTTGATAGTCGGCGGACTTGGAGCGGCATTTGCTGCCTTGGGTCCGGTTCTTTTTGGGCTTAAACAATTTATAGGACCGTTAGCCGCGACACTGAAATTTATTGCTGGTGTTTTGCGCTTTATTATTCCGGCAGCCGGAACAGTTGGAGAAACGGCGGCTGGAATCAGTGGTATTGGAGCGGGTGCGGCAACCGCAGCGACAATAACGGGCGGTGCAGGGCTTGCGGCATTGGCGGCATACGTTGCACGGGATATGTACAAGCGTAACCTTGAATATGATCGCGAGGTTGGGCCGATGCTTGCAAAAGCAAACGCTATGACTCAGCATAACACCTATAATGTTACGGTAAATCATTCTTCAAATGGTCCATTAACTGACGCAGAAGCAAAGCGTATGGCAAAGGCGATAGATGATCGACTAACTATGCACACGCGAAATGCGGTATCCAACTTCCTGCAACCAGCATATCCGCAATGATCTATAATCTTCTAATAAATCCGAAAGTGCAAGGCGAAATCGACACCATCATGCTCGATGCCGTGCTTGAGGAGCACCATGATATAACAAATCAGGTGACGGAGTTCCCGGTCGAGGACGGATATAATATCAGCGACCACGTAATACCGAAACCGATGGAACTGCGTTTACAGGCGACTATTACCAACTCCCCAATGCTTGAACAGATCGACCAGCATGCGCTTGCGAAGCAAAACGCTCTTATTCATCAATACGCCCCGCAACTGGCGGGGGTTTCCGGCACATCAGGAACATCGGGGCAAACCGGCGACAGGGTGATGGATGCGTACTCCGAGTTGTGTATTCTTGCGGGTTTCCCGGCCCCGGCGACCAAGGACCAGAATGCGCCGATAGCGCCTACCTTGATTACGGTTACGACGGGCTTCAGGGTCTATACGCAAATGATAATCTCCCGCCTCTCTGTTCCGAGACGCGCTGAAGACGGAGATTCTATAACTTTTGAAATAGAGTTTAAGCGGGTAAGAATTGTCAATACGCAAACATCACCGGTATCGAATGCCAGTGAACTTAATGGTATAGCGCCGAACGTGAATCACCAGGCGGCAGTCCCGGTCAAAATAAATAATACTCAAAATAGCATAGCGACGATTACGGCAAGTGATATTAAACCTTCCTATGCTCCTTCGGATGCTACAAGTTTTGGAAGCGATTTAACGAAAACCTATCAAGCGAATCCCGGAGCATTTACCAATTCAAGCAATTCGATGTCAGTATTCAATGCATGGTACAATGGCGGGAATGCGCAAGCGGCGACGTACTCGGTGCCGTGTTTCCAAGTCGCTCCTGCCGGGCCAACGATTGGGGCGACGCCATGACCGTCCTAAAGGCCGTTTCCCAGGACTGTTACGTTCAGCAACTTGTCATTGACAATATTTTTTATAATCTTACCTTGACATGGAATAGCCGAGGGAATTTCTGGTTTATGGACATCACGGACCAGAACGATGATCCTATTCAAAACGGCATTCCACTGGTAATCGGCTATAATATGTTTGCTCCATATCCTGACGTTGGATTGCCAACAAGCGGGCAAATGCTGTGTATTGATACGACAGATACTGGCATTCCAATAGGGCATGACGACATTGTAAATGGAAGAATTATTTTAGGATACTTTATACTACCATGAACATACCTTCAAACATACCTCAATGGATGCGCCAGTGCTCTGCGCTTATAGGATCGCCGGGCCATGATGGCATTCTCATTCAAAACCTGAGAATGACTTTTGACATAAAGAAGACATCGACAAGTGATTACAATACCGGGAAAATAGAGATTTACAACCTGAATAAAAATAACAGGCAAGCCGTAAACGATACCGACATGACCGTGACCGTGACGGCTGGCTACCAGGGAAATGTCGGAACGCTCTATATCGGCGACATTACGTTTGCCAACTCCCAAATCAAACGCCCGGAAACGGTTCTCACCATTGAATCGAACGACGGACACCGAACAGTGCATCAATTGAAATTTCCTTGCAGCTATGGCGCTGGAATATCAGGGAAACAGATCATAAAAGACATCGTTAAGAAAAGCGGTATCGGCGTTAAAAATGTGAAATGGGAACAGTTACCTGATGCAAATTATATCCAAGGCTTCACCTATCGCGGCATGGCAAAACAGTTGCTTGATAACGTATGCGATTATATCGGCCTTGAATGGAGTATCCAGGACGGGCAATTTCAATTTCTGGTAAGCGGACACCCGAATCAGAACAAGGTTATCTCACTTACACCGGATACCGGGCTTATCGGATCGCCGCAAGGCATTGAGGACATCGGGCGCGAAATACTGCGTGATACAAAAGGCGCGCTGAAGATAGCGAAGCACAATTTCAAGGCTTTCCAGAAGACAAAGCAGCGCCGCCTCGCTTCCCATGGCTTACGGGTTGAATCACTTTTGATACCGAGCGCGGAACCGGGCGGCGTGGTCGAGGTTACGAGTGAGGAATACGATACCGCGCTCTGGCGCATTATCGACGTCCATCACACCGGCGATACGCATGGCGACGACTGGAAAACCACCTTAACCTGCATGAGCTATGATACGTCATGGACTCCGAGTAAGGGCAATACGCAGCACGTAGAGGGAGGCGGCGTAACCGCTCCTGAAGACAGTCTTGATGATGCAGATTATCCATCAGATGGGACGAACGGATAATGCCGAAGATACCATTAACTCCGACCCTGGCGAACCTGCTTGAAATAGCGTTCAGCACATTGCGGCGCGGTATCTGGACAGCGTTACCCGGAATCATCGAAAGCTATGATGGTGTGCGGGCTTCCGTACTTCCGTCAATCCTTGAAATAGCAGGAGACGGCGATACCCTTGCAAACCAGGTTATTTCTAACGTGCCGGTAATATGGCCTGGATCATCCCAAGGGTCCACGAGCCTACCACTGAATAAGGGTGATGGAGTGTTGCTTATCTTCATGTCCCGATCGGTGGATGAATGGAAGGGGACGGGCCAGGTGGTCGCACCGGCTGATTTGAGAACGCACAACCTGACGGACTGCGTGGCGATTCCTGGTCTCTTCAGTTTTAACAATACGCAGAAAGCGCCGAATAATACCGATTGTTTTATTCGTTTCAAGGAGCAATCTATTATCATCCGGGCAAATGGTGATATAGAACTTGGAACCGGGGGAAGCTTGAGCAAATTGGTAACGGAGGCCTTTCTCACTTTTTTTAATGCCCATGTTCACGCATCGGTTGGCGCTCCACCCTCAATACTCACCACTTCAGAACCAGCCGGGACATTCACTACGACGAAAACGACGGCCTTATGAAAGACTATGCCATAAATACCTCAACGGGTGAATTTCTTCGGCAAAACGGCGACCGTTATTTTATTAACGGTGACGCATGGATAGCGCAAAAGCTCGCCATTCACCTGCAATTTTTTTTCGGTGAGTGGTTTTTAGATACTACCCAGGGAGTAAAGTGGTATCAAAATATCCTTGTAAAGAATCCGAACACGCGGGATATTCAAAGCATTCTCCAAGCAGCGATTATGGAAGTGCCCGGTGTAGAGGCGATTACCGATTTCAACCTGATTTACGATCCGAAGGGCCGAACTTTGCAACTTATTTTTTCCGTCGATACCGTCAATGACACGAATTTAACTCTTAATTTAGGACCACTCCCATGAGCTTAATCGCTAAAGGCTTTGGAATCACAGCAACCGGTTTCGTTATGCCGCGTCTTACCGACATCATTACCGATTTGACCGAGAACTATCAGGCAATCAATGACGCCAATCCTGTGACCGCTGGCGACCCTATTGATACCTGGCCCGATTCAACCTATGGGCAGGAGATCGGCGTTCAGGCAAAGGCGTTAATGGATCTTTGGGAAGGCTTTCAGACCGCCTATAATAGCCAGTATCCGCAGACGGCCAGTGGGGCCAGCCTGAGTAACGCGGTGCAGTTTACCGGCATTACGCGGCTTCAGGCAACGCAAAGCACGGCATTAATCGCTTTCTTCGGGGTTGATGGTACTGCGATTTCAACCGGAACGATTGTAGCTTCTTCAGTTGACGGTGAAACCTTCCAGACCACGGATGCAAGCGGCGATACTCTCGGAGTAAGCGCAACGGCTATCTATTTACAGGTTGCGGCGGTCGGAGCCGGAGATACTTTCAACATTACCCTGAATGGAACACCAAGCTCATCCTATACTATCCCGGCGCTAAGCATAACAGCCCTTGTATCCGCGCTTCAGACGTGGCTCGCCGGGCAATCAATCGCCTTTGGAGGCTTTACCTTCACGGTAGTTACCGGAGCATCAGGCCTCGCCGATACCGTGATGATCACATCGAATACCGGAGCTATAATAACCGAAACCGGTATGGCTCCGCGATCGGGCATAACCGGGGGGAACGGGACGATTATCAATATCGGGACCGAATTGCCGGCGCAAGCCCTGAATTATGGAGCGATAGACGAAGCGGCTTGTACCTTGACCGTTATTGTTAGTCCGCAATCTGGCCTGACTGCTGCAAATAATTACGCCGAGGCGGTGGTGGGTCAAGCGGTGGAAACCGATGCGGCGCTGTTACTCAGGCAACAAAATAGCCTTGCGGTATCGGGAGGCGGAAATACGGACGCCATTCAAGCGCGGCTGATAAATGACGTGCCGGGCGTTACCTATGCCACTGTGCAACTTAATGATACGGACGGAGTAGTGAATGGTCTCCCGCCCCATTCAATTCTTTGTGTGGTGACTGGCGGCGACCCGCAGGCGATAGCGCAGGAAATTTGGGAAGCGAAGTCCGCAGGGATTACGGCCTATTCCGGCGCCGGATATAATTCAAGCACGGCTCCTTTCGGGACTGGAAGCGCATACTCTGATACGGGCGCATCTAATTTTTTGGGGACGGTGACTGATGTTTCCGGCAATTCGCAAACTATCGGTTTTGCGCGACCGACCGCAGTACCGATTTACGTGGCAATACAGGTAACACCGACCACTTCTCTTGGAGCAGCCCCGTCTTCGGCGGTAATCACAAGCCTTATCACGGCGGCGGTCCTGGCTTACGGCGAGTCCTTGCAACCTGGTGAGGATGTAGTAGCGGGTCGATTTTTTGCGCCGATTTACGCGGAATGCGCCGGCCTTGGGCTTTTGGTGGTTTATATTAAAACTTCAGCCGGACCAACGTCAGCCGCAACGATTTCAATTTCTGGCGCAAATCAAGCGACATTCTCAGCGGCGAATATCAGCGTAACGGTGGAAAGCGCGGTATCGTAATGACAACTGTTTTTAATCCCGGCCTTCCGATGTTGACGGCGATTTCCGATTACGCCGCTCTTGCATGCGGGCAGCTTATCAGCCAGTTCCGGCAGTCGGTAAGCAACCGCAGCTTTTCGGCAACGGTGACGCCCTTTGCCATGTGCTGCCAGGATTGCGAAATGGTTTTATTCCAGTTGATGAATGGAAATTCGATAGCGAATGCGATAGGAAATCAAGGAAATGGCGGAAATACATCTCAACTTGATATGATCGGCCAAATGATCGGTTGTCCGCGCAATGGCGCGCCCGATTCTACCTATCGGCTGAATTTGTATTTTCAGATTTTGGTAAATACCGGATGGGGCCAGGGGGATCTTATTATTCAGGCGCTTGAAAACATAACTGGCGGATCGGTGCAACTTCAGGAATTGGGTAACGCCTCGATTACTATAACGATTACAGGCGCGACAAATCTTTATTCTTCGGCTACGATTATATCGGATGGCGAAGACCCGCAGCTTCAAGCGCAAATTCAAACGGTGGTCGCTGCCGGGATAAATGTAAATTTGGTAATAACAGGACAAGTTGCGCCCTTCGTTTGGGATGATGCCGAAGACGGCACGGTGCTTTTCCCATTCGGCGGCGGCTGGGGAGAAGGAACCGATACTTCAGGGTTGACTATTTTACAGGGTACTTGGAACGAACAATATTAATGAAAGGGTAAATCATGGCTTATAATTCAATTACGAACTTAACCTTTCCAGCGCAGGGGACTACTTGCCCCGGAGGAGCTTATACTGAACCGGACGATCCGCTTGCAAACACTGGATTACCCGGAAGTCCAGTCAGCCCCGTTATTGCCGATACTCCAACGCCGACAAACGATGGAAGCGGACACTTTGTAAGCGCAGCGCCTACGACCCTTTACAGTGGGTTCAATGTAACAGGTTTTCCATGGAATACCATGCCTTCACGCAGAAGCATGAACGGATATTTAAACCTTATCTTTCGTTGGTTGTGTTGGTTCTGGCAGGCGATTGGAAATATCGATACTCAACTTCAGACAATTTTCAATACTTTTTTCGGCGGTGCTGTTTCAACAAATACCCTGACGATTGGAGCCTATACAGCCTACTATTCAAAAGTAAATAGAATCGTGACTATTTATTTACCGGCAATGACGACAAATTCTTTACCGGCTTCATTTACGGGGCTTTCATTACCGGCACCGCAAGGGGGAACCGTCAATGTACCGTGTTTATATGCAGTACCAGGAAACACTTACCTTACATATTTGACGTTAACCAGTTCATCTATTGCAATTGCAGGGATCGGTTCTTCGACAAGTTCACCGGCTCAAACAATCACATATTTAAGCGCATCATAATCTTATGACTGCCGACCAGCTCAAGGATTTTTCGGATAACTTCGGGCGCGTGATACGGATAACCAGATACGAGCATTCGTTCGATGGTCCGCAAGGCGAACATATCGGTATTGTTGCTGAATGCCAATCACGAAGAACCGGCGAAAGAAGTTATTGGATGGTGACAACTAAAAAGCCATTGGCGCGTTGCTATATTCGCGTTATGGATTCAATCGCGGTTAAATTCTTTGAGGGGGAAAATTGAAATGGCTCTTGATCCGGTAACTCATAGTATAGCGGGAATCGTCGGGGGGGCTCTTTTATTTGCCGGTAAATGGTGCTGGTCATGGATTGTCGGGAGAGATGTTACAATAAAAAGCAAAAGATCATCTCCAGCTACAGTGGGAGATATAGAGGAGCTTCTTAAACAGTCTAAGGGGACCAACGGCGCGACCGTGCTTACAAAGGACGCGCACGCGCGAATCTGCGGGGAGAACCTGCGCCCGATCAATGAAACCTTGATACGAATAGAAACTGTAATGAAAACCGGCGAAGACAGATTTAAATCGATCGATACGAAATTACAAAAAATCGACGACAACATTTTAACTATTGCTTCACATAGGAAACTATGACTATCACCCTGCTTTGCATTCTTATTTACATGTTTTTTGAAGGGGTTACCGAGGGCTTAAACAATCTCCCGGTGAAAACCCTATGGTGGCAAACGGACGGTTTTTACCATTTTTATCGGACGATCCAATGCGGGGCAATCCTTGGCGCAATCATGTTTTGGCCGGGCTTCACATGGCTTCATGTCGCGGCGCTGGCGTGTGTCTGGACCGGGGGAAACGCGCTGTTTAACCGGACGCTGGTCAAAGTCGTTCAAAAATCGTGGCTCGCCGTAAACAACGGGCCATTTACTTTTTTGAAGTGGAGTTTCCCGTATCCCGAAGGATTCACCGGGGAAAGCGAATTTGTGACGCTGTTGCTTTTCACTGGCGCGGCGTTTATATTATAAGTAGCAGTATCGTATTTATGCTTTTGCGATACCATAAATCGCTTATGTTTATTCTGCGATACATAACACCCTCGAAAGGGGCCTTATGCAAAAAATCATTATCGTCACCTACCCTGAAGGCGCGGACGAGGCCGTAATCAAGGCCGATGCGGATATAAAACTCATGCTGGACGAGGCGGTCACGTACCTCCGGAAGTCGCTGTGACGCCGGTTCCCTCTTTAACAAAGGGGCTCTCCATGAAACATCTTGTTTTTGCAATCGCGCTGCTGCTTGCCGGCTGTGCATGGGCCGCGCCGTGCGACTGTACCAACGCCATTGATTCTGCCGTGATTTACCAGCAGTTCCTTGACGGCAAGCTATCGGCGACTGACTACTTCTATTTGACGGGCGGACCGAAGAGCGGGCGGGCGCTGGATATTTTCCTCCGCGAAATGGATCGTGAAATTTTCCGGCTGGACCATACCCTTGACTCCTTGATCGGGAAGAGATAACAGGAGAACTCTTATGAAAAAAATCATTGTCGTAAACTACCCTGAGGGCGCGGACGAGGCCGTCGTCAGGGCCGATGCCGACAAAATCGCCATGTTCCCGGCGGTGGAATCGGTAACGATTCTGGACAAAAAAGATACAGACTAACACCATCGAAAGGAGCACCATGAAAACTCTCCTTTGCATTGTCGGCATTTACGCGCTCGCATGTGGCTTTGGCTTCGTGTGGTTCCTGATTGAATCCCACAAAGCGCCATACGATCCGCCTGAAGACTTTACACAATCCGCTTGAATGGGAGCGACAATGGACATCATCCTGCTCGAAAACAACCTCGAAAGCGCCGAAGGCGATTCCACAACCATATACCTTGACGATAAAGGCAATCCAACTGGCGGGAAAGGCCATTTAATCCTACCCACGGACATTAACCCGGCAACCGGTGTGGTTTATAAGGTGGGCGATTTCGTGCCTGCCTATCAGATTGAGGCGTGGTTTGTCGCGGATGTGGATACGGCAAAAAACCAAACAGAGAATATCCTGCAGACTAAGTTTGGAATGAATCTTTATTCATTGCCGAATTATTGCCAGGAAGCGCTCATTGAGCTATGCTTTAATGTTGGCGCTGTTGAGTTTGCGGATTTTGTCAACACTATCGGTCTTATAAAGGCTGGAAACTACTCTGGCGCTGCGGTGCATCTTGGCCAAAATCTTGAATGGGTAAAGGACGTTGGTCCTGTTCGATCTAAGCGTATTCAGGACATGATCGCCGGGACGTGGACCCCGCCAGCGCAGCCGGTGGAGGTAGCGGAGAACCCATGATCTTCCGTCTCTGGCTCGCCTGCTTTATCGCGTTTCTCGTGACCGGGCGGCGGTGCTTTCGGATAGTGGGGAACGCAACGCTCTGGCAGTAGTGGAGGCATAAGTGACCTTCAAACAATGGATCCTTTTCCTCTCCGGCGTAGTGGCGATACTGGGCGCGATAGTCGCGGTGATCGTCGCGGTGCAAAACAGTTGGCAATAGGAGGCAGTCTATGACAGGCTTTTTGGAGGAATCTCCGGGCGTTAAATCTTCGACGCGCTTGATAGTCGGGTCAGCGGTAGGCACTGCGCTACTGGTTTTTATCGGCATGGCGGTCACCGGGCTTTACACGTTTATCACCACGCGGCCGCACCTTCCGATGAGTGACCTGCAATCGTTGGCGGGATCGCTGGCAACCCTGTTTGGTGCGACCGTGATAGCGGCCGCAGTTATGCACGTAGGCGGGAAAATTGCGGAGAACGGGTCGAATCAATCTCAGGGGAACGGGGGAGCATCGTGACTTTGAAAGCCCTATGGAATAAGTATCACTGGCCGCTCATCGCCTGTCTATTCTTTGGCCTTTGGGTAGGAACGTGCTCAAATAGCCGACACACCGCCGCAATTGCCCGGCAGAACGCCGCAGGCAGAGATAGCGCCCAAACCACGGTTAAACTATTATCCGGCCAAATAGAGGCGCAAAAGGCGGTTTTGGACCTAACGGCGAAGCAGCTGAAGGCTCTTTCCGATAGCGCCGGGAGTTTGTACGCGAATTTGCAGGGTGAAAAGCAGAAAAACGCGACGGTGCAGTACATCTCTCAGGTACAGGCCCGGACGATTGATAGCCTGCGGGGCGTTACCACCGTGGTCACGATGCGCCCGGTCGCCCTGGGGGACTCCGTACATCATGGCCATCTCGGTTGGACTGTTACCGACTCCGGCAAACAATGGCGGGAAACGGTGGATGGATCGACGGTGCTCACGGTCACTACGGGCAAAAATAGCTTTGAGGTTGCCGCTGATTCGCCCGCTACGACCATTGACGTAACCACCGCGCTTATCCAGTCCTTGCAGCTCCAAAATGGGATTTACGTCCAGACGATCCGGGCGGCGGATCCGCATATAACCTTTTCCGGGCTTCAGGGAGATGCGATTAACTCAAAGATTTTTCCGGCGCTATCCAAGAGATCCTCGTGGTCTATCAGGCCCGGTGCCGGGATATTCTACGTGCCTAATTTAGGATTCCAGATCGGCGCCGGGGCGTTCGTTACCTGGGATAGGGTCAGGATCGGGCTGTAGTTTTACCAGATTATGCGGGCAATCGTTGCAATCAGGCATATCGTCGGGATTGCAAATATCACATGGATCAAATGCATCATCAATTATCTCATCATCCATCTCGGCATCCATACCCTACCC
>Ga0181518_10004271_pt1 | contig 12824 bp, 13 predicted proteins | sample PEATcosm2014_Bin_28_FD_119751 | JGI IMG/M metagenome (GOLD analysis project Ga0181518, IMG submission 119751) | Peatland microbial communities from MTU Mesocosm Facility, Houghton, MI, USA - PEATcosm2014_Bin01_60_metaG | ecosystem: Environmental > Terrestrial > Soil > Wetlands > Peat | place... | reverse complement strand
ACAGGCTGGAGCCGAATATCAGGATGGCGTTCTTCCACCTTTTGACGCCAACGGATCATGGCGGCCTCGGCATCGACCCTTTTGCCTTGAACCTTCAGTGAATATGCTATTGAAAGACCCATTTCTTACTTGTTTGTGGCTGGATTTCTGTGCGAAGCGCAGAGTATTGTCTGATTCCACGCCCGATGATGCGCCGGTGCGCGTGCATTTTAAGCGATGATCTTCGCTCGCTTCCTTACACCGAAATCTGGAACTTGATCGCCGGATGCGGGTCGTAGTTGGTGATTTCGAAATCCTCGAATTGATACTCAAAGATGGAGGCTGGCTTGCGCTTGATGAGCAGATGCGGCAGGGGTCGCGGCTCCCGTGGAAGCTGCTCTCTGATGCCCTCGAGGTGGTTGAGGTAGATGTGCGTATCCCCGCCGGTCCAGACGAAATCGCCCGCTTCCAGTTCGCACTGTTGGGCGACCAGGTGGGTCAGCAAGCTATAGCTTGCACAATTGAAGGGCAGGCCGAGCACGGTATCGCAGCTGCGCTGGTACAGTTGGCAGGAGAGCCTCCCGTTGGCTACGTAGAACTGGAAAAGAGCGTGGCAGGAGGACAGGGCCGCCTTGCCATGCTTTACGTTCTCCTGCGGCGAGATGCTCTCGTCCGGCAGCACGGCTGGGTTCCATGCGCTGACGATGTGGCGCCTGGAATTAGGCTTGGACTTGATCTGGTCGACAAGCTGCGCTATTTGGTCGATAGGCTGGCGGTCAGGCCCTTCCCAACGGCGCCACTGCGCTCCGTAGACGGGCCCAAGGTCTCCGTGCTCATCGGCCCAATCGTCCCAAATATGCACGTTCCGCTCCGTCAGGTAGCGGATGTTGGTGCTCCCGGATAGCAGCCACAGAAGCTCATGGATGATGCCCTTGACGAACACTTTCTTCGTGGTGACCAGGGGAAACCCCTTAGAGAGATCAAACCGCATCTGCGTGCCAAAGAGGCTCTGGGTTCCCGTCCCGGTCCGGTCTCTGCGGATGGTTCCGTTCTCCATGATGTTCCTCAGAAGATCAAGATACTGCTTCATGCAACTTTCGTTCGGCGCCGTTCATTGCTCAGTCATTATAGGGCGTCGGGCCTCAGATGCTCTCCGTCAGCGCCAGCGCCTGCACGGCAGGGGAAAGAATAATCGCGCGCAGCCACTCTTCCTCCTCAAAGACATCCTGCAACACGCCTAGGAAGCCAGGAATTTGAGCCAGGTCTTCGATGGTTCGGACATTTTCGATCAGGATTTCCTTGGTCAATGGGCAGGTTACAACCTTGCGCTGCTTTGCGAGCCAGTTCCTCAGGCGCTCTCGATGCTGCCAATTCTTCGGAAGGATCGGGCAGTCCTGAAACGCTATCAGCTGCCCGCTGGCCAGGCGCTGCCGAATGTTGAAGTACTCCCGGATCTCCTCGTGTGTCAGCTTCTCCCACCCTTTTGGCAGTTGGCCGTATTTACTCTCCATTTCCGTCTTCCGCTCTCTGCGCGCCTTGTTCTCCTCCTGGTGGTCGCGCATCGCCGTCGCCCCGACGTCACCTCTGAGCACCCACAGCCCGGCGGCCTTTTCATGGAAACCCTCCCCGGTCTTGACCGTGAACCTTTTGACATTCTCGAGCTTGTACTTGCGGCTGGCCTCTCTGAGGGAAATGAAGAATTTGCTTATCAAATTGGCCGGGCAGAGGGCCTCGTTTTGGATTTTCCCGTTCCATTCGCACCTTCGAAGGGGGTGCTCGATTTGCGGCAGGATGCCCTTGATGCTTGAAAAACTGACGCACCTCATCTTCGGGTCGACGCAGATGGTGTCCGTATCAGCCAGCACGCGGTCGTTTCTTAAGACGTCTTCGATGTAGGCGTTCATGCCTCCGATGCTCCCGTAGCCTACCTGGATCGTCTTGCCCGGAAAGCGCTGGAGCTCCGGCAGGGCCTTTGCCGCCTTTTTCGCGTCAATGACCCGAAAGCTGTCAAACCCTAGCTTACCGTCATGAAAGGCAACGGGGTGCCCACTAATTCCAAAATCCGCTTGCACGGCGGCGATCTCCGTCCCCTGGAACCACATGCAGCTTCTTTCCTCCGCCGTCACCGTTTCCTCGATGGAGGCAGCAGCCTGTCCCGTGAAGATATGCCGCTCCAGCCTCCCCCACTCCTGCGCGCTCAGGCGCGTTCCCTTGGGCATGACGACATAGTAGTTGAAGCGGTTGCTGCAGATACGGAAGTTGGGATAATGCGAGTAGAAGTGCAGGGCCTCGGAAACTTCACTCTCCACGACGTCTTCCCCGGGATAGCTGTCTTTGGAGAAGGAATCCGGGGCAGCCTCGTAGCGGTCAGGCAGATTTTTCCGGGCTACAAAGACATTGGGGCTCATCCATGCGTAATTTCTTGGAAAGGCTAGGCAGACCTCCGGCTTGGGTGTGGTTACCAGCGTCTTGTCCCGGTGGGTCACTTCTAGCCAGCCGTCTCCCGGTGCTGTTGCCTTGAGTGGAAAGCCCGAAATTTGAGCCGGCCCCTTGCTCTTCGGCACACTCAGCAGCTTCCCGCGTCGCGACACGCCGGCAAACTCCAGGTCCTCGCTGAAATCCACGTGTTCGGATGCCTGGAGCTCGTGCTGGGCGCTCGCGGTCTCGACGGCGAGCTCGTACAGCCCCAAGGCCAGAGGAGTGAATTTTAACTTTATCTTTCCGGCGGCCATCTTTCCTTGGCTGTTATGTTTGGCGAAGCTCGATCCTCGGTTTACAGGGCCGAGACAATGATGTCAGGTGCTGCAAAGCTGGGAGGACCGGCATGGCTTTAAGGCGGTCCACCACCTGAACCTTCTCCGTTGCCACGACAGCTCCGTTCGTCTGCAGAATCTTGCCAAGCTGCAAGCCCAGCTTGGCGCGGGCGAGTGATCCTCGGTTGACACACGATTCGTTTGCGGATGCCTGATTCTGCGCCAGGTTGCATGGCGTCATTTCTCCGCCGCTGGGAGCGGGATGGTTATTGTCCTGCCGAAGGGCACCTTCTCCTGGCACTCTTCTGGTACCAGCCAGAGGGTCGGGACGCTCTCCTTTTCGGGGAATGTCCCGCAAGTGTCCGTCAAGTAGATAACCTGCTCGTAGCGGTTCTTTGCGGCGAAGTCAAACGGCGCGCGGAAGTCGGTCCCCCCTCCGCCGACCAGCTTGTGGCGGCGGGGGTCAAACGGCTTTGCGGCGTGGAACTCCCCCAGAGAATGCATCGCGGTGTCGCATGAAACGACGGTCACCGAGCTGCGCGGGGCCGTGCGGAGCAGCCGGTTCAACTCCGCAGCCATCTGGCCGAGGAACCCCTCCGAAATGCTCCCCGATGTGTCGAACACAAACAGCGTCCGGGGCAGTTTGAAGCCACGGTAGCTGGGCAGGTAATAGCCGTGCGGCCGCAGCTTCCGGTTTGGACGCGCCCACGTATGGGCGTCGTGGCCGCCGGCAGCGGCTCTCATCTGAAACTGCGTTTGCCACCTGACCGTGGGATGCATTCCTTCCTGCGCCGCGCGCTCCCAGGCGCCAGGCTCGTTGCCTTGCCCGTTCCTTGAGCGATATTCCTTCGTTCGTGCCAAGGACCTTGCGATGGCGCCCCTGCCAGCCTCCGTTGCAGCCGCGCTTGCGTCGTTGTTCCCGGTCAGCAACCGGTCCCAGGACTTGAGGGGAACGTCCTCGGGCAGCTTGTCGTAAACCTGCTCGGCCGTGTGGTTGGCGTACTTCCTGTCCAGATATCCGATGGGGTCCGGGTCATGCGGCATGCAGACGAAGCCTTTAAGGGAATCCGTGCTCAGAAGAAGCCAGTTGACGACATGGTCGCAGGCGATGTTCCAGCGCTCGGGGTCCCGCTCCTCTCTCCGCTGGGCGTGCAGGTAGAGCACATGGCCCACCTCATGGCCCACTACAAACACAAGCTCCGGGTCGGTCAGCCGCCGACACCACGCAAAGTTGAAAAGGTAGCGCCTCCCGTCGGTGGCAGCGGTGGTTATCGCGGCGCAGCGTGGATCATCGGTTTCGAGAATGAAGGTGGGCAGCTCCAGGGAGAGGTAGCTGATCAAGGGCTCCCGCTTCAGCAGATGGCAGCGCACTGCGGCCAGCCGGGTTCTGAATTCTTCGATCGTTTCGGTGGAGTCCCGCATTGTTACAGGAGCTTGCCGTATCGCTTCGCGACCTCGCTCAGGTAGGGCTGGATTTGGCGCGTGAAACTGTCTTTGCCCACGACGTGCTTGAGATCGGCGAGTCCGGTGCGGCCGATCTCCAGGGCGTCCTTCCAGACATCGGAGCAAAAGTGTTCGATGACGTCCGGAAGCAGCTTGGGGTCGTCCTTGACGTGCCCGCAAAGGCAGGCAGCAAAGGCCCACGCGATGTTCGGCTTCTGCGTGGTGAGCGCCGGCGACTTCGCCTTCTTCGCCAGCACCGCGCGGACGTTCACGTTGAGCTCCGGCGAGTTGAAGACCTCCAGAAAGCCGTTGAACATGCCGGCCGTGCCCGGGCCGACGCTGGCGCCAAGCACCTTCTCCAGGAAGCCGTTCTTGAAGCTCTGCAGGGAGTAGCTCGCATTGGCCCAGCTCCGCGGCGTGGGGAACCCTTCCTCGGGGCTTTCGGTCGGTTTGTGCAAGTAATCCGGGTTCCAATTTAAGAAGGCCATGATGCGGCGATCGATTTTCTGAACGCCACCAACCGGATGGGCGCGGCTGGTTCGGCAGGCCAAACCCGGGCCGGAACAGTCTCCATCGATGTTGTTCTGGTAGCCCCAGCCCCATTCCTTGAAGGCTTCCAGGGAGCACCTCAGGTGGTAGTGCTCAAAGCGGCTGCGCAGGGGGCCGCTAAGCTGGTAGGTGTTGGCGTTTTCACGCTCGTAGTTCGAGGCCGAGACGAGCTTCCACTTGGGCAGAAGGACATGGGGGCCGCAGCGGCGATCCAGTACCAATGAGAAGCAGGCGGACTGCATGGCAGGCTGGGCGTGGGTCATTTCGTCCAGGAACAAAACGCCTTGCTCGGGGAAGCGGTCCTCCTGGCCGACGAGAGGCAGCTCATCCGGCGCCACCCACCGCACCGTGCTGCCTTTGAGGTCGGGCAGCCCGCGGAGGTCTGTGGGTTCAAGCAGCGAAGTGCGCAGGTCCACCAGGCCCCAGTCTCGGATGACCTCCAGAGCCCCCGTCGTTGTGACGCCTTTGGCGGGCTTCCATGCCGGTTTTCCCTCCGAAAGCTGGGCCAGGATTTGCCGCTGAATCTGGCTTTTGCCGGTGCCTGTCAGGCCCCAAAGCATGAGGGCGGTGCGGTGGTTCGGGTCAGGGAGCAGCTTTGAAAAGATGGAGATGATTTCAAAGGTTGTCAGTCCCTCATTCGGTGCTACAGTCATAGGTTTCGGGTTGCCTCGGTTCAGGACGCGGTCAGCCTGTTTCTTCGATGGCTGTGAACGTTGTCACCAGAGATTCAAAACTTTCTCTATTCCATATTGTGCCGATGGGCGGAGCCCCGGATCGAAGGACTCGGGCAACCACGGTGTCGGCGGTGACTTGCTTGACTTCGAGGCGGTCTCCCTTTTCGTAGATGCAAGGGTCATGGCTCAGGTACCCGAACATGTGCGATATCACGTACTTTCGGCCGGGCTGAATCCTGGCCAGGCGGGCCTTGCGCTCCCCTCCTTGCTCTTCCTGGAACTCCCGCACGAGCCAGTCGTAATCGTGGCCGCGCACGGCGCACCAGCCAGTGAAGGTGCCGCTGTCGGTGGTCCTGATGCGTCCCGTGAATCGTCTGCTCTGAATCGTGCCAATCTGGGTCTCCGCTGGGAAGCCTTTGTAGGGGCCGGCGAGCAGCACCGGGGTCACGCTTGTTTTGTACCCGCGGTGCCGGTAGTCCGTTGTTTCTCCATGTCTGATTGCAACGCCGCGTACGGTAAAAGTCATGCAGAGGTTCCTCCCGCCTTGTTTTGCTGGACTGGGATGACGGCGTTGCGCAGCACGTCGCATGCCTCCAGCTCGACCGCGGATTTCTCTTGTAGCATAGGCTTCGCTGTGGATTTTGCTTAGTGTTTGGCTGGTTTATGTTGCCTTTTTACTGTAGGAGGCCGATAGGTGCAGTTCTCTACCACGTAGCGCATCTAGGACGCCTCAACCGCTATGTCTGATTTAGCGGAGCTTTATAGCGTCATATTCTTGGACTGGGTAAGTTGCGCATTCCCCGAAGCGGACACACACAACAGCGCGTACCAGAACCGGGCAAGTCGGGAATTGCTTCTGGAACCTAAGCTACTGCCGCAAAGCGACTTCCAGGTCGCCTTGCTTCAGGGCGCTCAGGTTTTCCGCCACCGCGGGCTGCGCGCGAAGGAGCCTCTGGACTTCCTTGTTGGTGGTCCACAGGCTGTCCGGGCGGGCATTGGGCGACTCGAAGCGAACTTCGATCCTCCACAAGATATTATCGGGGGACAGGAAGGGCAGGGCGACCAGCAGGTCGCTGGTCGTGCAGGCCTTGTTGTTGAGGTTGAGCTTGATGCGCTTCTTCTTCTTGCTGCCTGCCCCATCCGATACCCTGTGGCTGGTGACCATCTCCACCTCGCACTGAAGGGATTTGTAGAACTGGAGTGTCTGCGACAGGCGCTCCAGGGCCTCTTTGGTATTTCCGTGGATTTCGAGCTCGTTGGGGACCCTGCTTCTTGTGACGCAGGGCGGCGCTATCTCCATTTGCTCTCCAGGCAGGCGCACCACAAAGTGGGTGTCCGCCTTGGGATTGATGCCGTGCAGCTTCCGTAGCAGCCGGACAGGATCGTCTACTGAGAATTTCATGCTTTTCGTGTTTGGCGGGGAAGCACTGGCCCGGATTACCACGAGATGTGATATGTGATACCAGGCCGACGCTGCCCCATCGTCAATGACAGGTCCTAAATCAGGCCGAGCTTTGAGGCTGCAGCCCGAGCGAAGTCCCGGGTGCCTGGGAGAAGATCCTGTTCGCGCATTCTCAGGAGGCTGGTCAGGGGAATGGCCTGCCACCCCTTGTTCTTGGCCGGCTCCAGGTTTATGAGGGTGACGTTGGGGGGGACCGTGACGACGAAGCCGTGGCAGTCATAAACGCCGAAGTCCGGGTTTTCCAGCCGCAAGGTGCCTAGCGGCAGCAGCTCCCTGGCCAGGAAGCCGGTCTCCTGCTGAAGCTCCCGGCGTGCGCTCTCGAGGCGGCTCTCGCCCTCCTCCACTTTTCCTCCGGGAAAGCACCTCTTGCCGTAGTTATCGCTTGGGTTTAGACGGGTGCCGAGATAGGCGCTCCGGCCCTGCAAAGCAACGATTGACACGGCTTCCTGCATGCGATGTTTTGGATTTTGACGTAGTCTGGGTTTCGGTGCTGTCATAGCTCGGTCGCTAGCGGGGCGCTGGACGGCTTCCGCTCGTAGATGCTCAGGAACCTGTTGGGCGCCCTCTGGAAGCTGTCCGGCCCCCAGAAACATCTGTGGTTGGGCCCGGCGGCGACGGCTCCAAACGGCTCGTAGTGGCCCTCCGTGCAGTCGCGCATCCACCTCCTCAACGTGCCAACCTTGGCTCGAGAGTCCGCCAGCCAGGAGAGCTTCAAGTTGACGACCACGAGGAAATCGGGCTTTCCGCGCTCGATCTCGTCCATCATTTCGCGCTCCATTTTCTCTCGAAACGGCTGCTCCTGCACGAGGTCGTACATGTAAATGTAGCCCGTAACCGAGCGGCGGCGCGCGTAGAACAGTAGCTCCGGCTCAGAGCCGAGCACCGCGAGCGTGGCGTCCGGCGGCGTGTGCCCGTCCAGGTAGGCGCCGACTTCCGGATAGATTTGAAAGTCGTTCACGGGGTACATCTCGGCGGTGGCCTCCGCAGGGCTCAACTCAAAGAAAACGGCCCGGTGAGTCCAGGCGACGAATGCCCACAAAAGGCAAAAGATGACCCACGGCATGCTGCGAAGCAGGGGGGAGGCTCTTAACGAGGCCAACCGTCTCGCTGGCACGTCGAATGCCACGGCGCAGAGCAGCGCCACGGCGGGCAGCATCAGGACAAAGTAGTGGCTTGTGAAGTTGAAGGTGGGGCAAACTGAGGCGGCGGAAACCAGCAACAGGGAGACCATGAGGAACTTGTCCCGCGCCCGGCCCCTCTCGATCAGCAAGAGGGCCAGCCCTGCCTCGGCCATGGCCCAGAACGCCAGGTCCCAGCCCATGCTCACGAGGCGGTCTGCCAGCGCGACTTTTCCTTGCGACCAGGGCGCGGCTGTTGCGTGAACGCCGGCATAGGTCACCGTCCACCACCAAAACCGGTCCCAAACACCGAATCGCCACAGGGCGACCAGGACCAGAGCTATCGGGGCCGCCACCCCTGCGCTGAACGCTCCCAGCCGGCGCGCGTGCGCCTTCCAATCGGCCGGTTGCCGGTGCGCCGCGTCCCACGCCAGCAGCGCGATCCCAAGAAGAGCAAAGAGACCTCCTGGCTGCTTCATGAGGAAGGCCGTCCCATAGAGGCAGCCGCTCCCAAAGAAGCCTCCGAGACGCCCTGTCTCTTGAGCTCTCAGCAACACCAGCGTTCCGGCCAACGCCGGCAGGACAACGAAGTGCGTCGCGTGCATGTAGGGCCCCAGGACTCCAGGGCTGACCGACAGCAGGGCGTAGGTGGCGCTGGCCGCCAGAGCGCCCGCCGGCGTCAAAAGCCGGCGGCCCAGGAAACAGACCAGCGCTATCGTGGCCGCATTGGCCAGCAGGAGACCCGTGCGCATTCCGCCTGCGGTTTGCCCAAACAAGGCCATGCTGGCGGCGTAGGCGGCGTAGGTGCCCGGCATCTTCATGTTGTAGCTGAGCTTGTAGGGGGGCACCCCTTCCAGCATCAGGCGGCCCGCGTAGGCGTATTCTCCCTCGTCCCTCTCCATCGGCGCCGACAGCAGGTGCATCCGAACGGCCGCGACAAACCCGAGGACGATCAGCATCACCAGCGCGGGCCAATGGTTTCGCCACCAAGCCGTCATAGGATGGAGAACTTGATCACGTCAAGGACGAGCATCCATGTCAGCAGCAGGAGCACGAGCCAGGTGGCGAAGTACATGGCCTTCTTGAACACGTCCAGGTAGCGAGTCCGCTCGAGCAGCGCCGCCATGACGTGACTCCCGTCCATGGGGTAAATCGGTATCAGGTTGAACAGCACCAGATTGAGATTCAAGGCCAGCAGCAGAAACAAGCCCAGCCGGATGTCCGTGTCGAAGAACCTATGCAGATAAAGCATGGTCGTCAGCGGGCCGCTCATGTTTTCCAGGCGAAGGTTGGAGTTGGGCATCAAAATCTCCCCGATGGACTTGCACAGCTGCCAGGTGGTTCCGCCGATGATCACGACTGGATTCGCATAAAGGACCGGGGGATCGTACTCCCAGAGGCTGTAGAGCAGGGGCTGCGTCACCTTCCACTCTGCGGTCTGCGTCTTGTGCTTTTCCATGTAAACGACCTTCACGGGCTTGTCTGCATTCATGGCGGCGGCGAACGTGTCTCCGTTGAAGTAAGGGCTGCCGTGACCATCAGAATTTTCTGGTTGATCAGCGGAGCTGGCCTGCGGACGAGCTGTTGCACGGGCGACAGCGGCAGCTTTGGCGTCACCAGGTTGGGCAGGATGATGGGCACCTCGTTGGTGATCCTCTGGCTTCCCCTTTGCACCACCAGCGTGATGTTGGTCCTGTCGGTGCTGTAAGCCTGCCCCATGACGAAATTCCAATTCTGCGGCGTTTTCCCGTTGACCAGGACCACTTCATCCCCCGGCTGGATTGTCACCTCCGGATAGTAGCTTGAAACGAAGCCCACGGTCAGCGAGCTTTCATAGATGGGGATTCCAGTCAAGGAGAGTGTGGCCGCCAGGTACAGGCAGAGCACCAGGTTTCCCAGCGGTCCGGCCAGGGCGATGAGGCAGCGACTGCGGCGGCTGATCCCCGTGGCCTTGAAGAACGTCATGTCGGGGATGTCCAGGTAGCCGCCGATCGGCATGAGCCTGATGTTGATCTCCATCTTGCCCTGGTGGGAGAGGACCACGGGGCCCACTCCAAGGTTCAGGCCCTTGGTCGGCACGCCCAGCTTCTTGGCCGCCAAGTAATGCGTCCACTCGTGGATGAACACCGTCAAGTAGAGCGCCAGCGCCACCACCAGAATGGATATGAACATCTGGACCACGAATTAGGCGAGGGCGGGCTGCGCTCCTTTTTCTCCCAGGAAGGCGTTGATCTGTGGCAGCAGCGCGATGCAGCTGGAAAGGCTTCGGGGCCTTAGCATGATCAGCGAGCGCGCCGTCTGGAGCAGCGCCTGCACTTGCTGCATCTGCTTCCGCTCTTGAGCGCTGGCTCGTTTCCTTCGGATCCTTTTGCCGATAAACAGGCCGATGCGGATCGTTTTCATCACTGCGAGGTTCTGGTCTTTCATAACTAGCTGATTTCGATTGGGGGTTTTGCCGACAACAGAGCATCGAGCCATTTGCCGGCCTCCTGCTCGTTGGAAAATTCTCCGTTGATTTGGGCTTCGAACGCGCTTTTGAGGATTTTGCCCATGCCAGGGCCGGGCTGGATGCCACATGCTACCAAATGGCGGCCCAGCAACAGGGGTTTGGGGGCCTTCTGGTCGATCTTGAGGCTCTCGGCCAGTTGTCGCATTTTCACGATTTCGCCCGGCAAAATGCGCGGTTTTGGAGGGCGCCCAAACTGGTCGGCCGTCAGGATCAAGGCGAGGTCCTGCAGCGTGGCCGGGGCCGCTTTCAACGTCAGACGGCGCACCCATTTGGCGCTTGGCTCCGGGTTTCGGACCATGTGGTGGCGCACCAGCGGGGTCACGACCTCGCAGATTTGGTTGGGCGCGTCGACGCGGGCGAGGAAGCTCGCCGCCAGAGGCATCCCGGCCTCCTCGTGCCCGTAGCTGGTTATCTTTCCATCGGGCTGCGTTTCGGTGGCCACCGCTTTTCCAAAGTCGTGGGCCAGAGCCGCGAACATGAGCGCCATGCGGCGCTCGGGAGAGGACTCCTGCCACTCCGATAGCTGGGCCAGCGCGTCGCAGACGTGGCATGTGTGGACGAACGCGTCGCCCTCGGGGTGGTGCTCCGGGTCTTGAGGCACCCCGACCAGTGCGGCCACTTCCGGGAAGTGCTCGATCCACTCGCAGTCCCGCAGGAACTTCAGGCCGCTCGAAGGCTTGACGGCCTGCGCGGCCCACCGCGACCACTCTCCCCAAAGCCGGGGCTTTGACAGCTCGCCAAACGTGTTCTTGATGCTCCGGCAAAGAGCCAGCGTCTCCGGGTCGGCGGCCAGATCAAACCGGCTGACAAAGCGCATCCCCCGCAGCACCCGCAAAGGATCCTCTTTGAAGGCATCGCTGGTGTGCTTCAGCACCCGGTTTTGGAGGTGCTCGATCCCGTTGAAGTGGTCGATGATCTCCCCCGTGCCGGGGTCCAGGTAGAGCGCGTTGATGGTGAAATCCCTGCGAATGGCGGCATCGCGCAAAGTCAGGTCGCTCCGGTGGATCACCTCGAATCCCTTGTGCCCCTTCTCCTTCTTGACCTCCTGGCGGGGCAGGGCAAAGTCGAACTCCTTCTTCTCCCCGGGCAGCCAAAGTTTCAGCGTGCCAAACGAGTTCCCGACGATCTCAGCCTTTCCAAACCGCGAGACCTGCTCCTTCAACCCGTCGTAGGTGACGCCAAAGACCTCCGTGTCATAGTCGCTGGGGCGCTGGCCAAGGATGAGGTCCCTGACGCATCCGCCTACCAGATAGCTGTCCGGTAGCTGCGCAAGCACCTGCATCAATGGCTTTGGAATTAAGTCCAGCCCGACCTTCATAGTCCTTCTAGCCGCGTCTCGGCCTGATTGCCAATGCGTCTATCCCAGTATAGGATGCAAGGTGGGTTCGTGCCGGGCTTTCCTTCTATCCTCCTTTAGGCAGTTTTAGAAAAGGCCTGCCAGGGCCTCTTGCAGTTTTTTCAGGTCCCGCGCAACAGGCTAGGCTGCCTTGGCGGCGTCAGATGCCTGGATTGTGATGTCTGCCAGCGGCTTGTGGGCCGGTTGAGCCTTTGGAATTCTTACGGACCCTCCGCATTTCGGGCATACGGCCCGTCCGCGCGGCGCCGGCTTGCGGAAGACGCCGCAGCAGGTCCCCGTGGCTTTGGCTGCCTGTACTAATGCCCGCCGCTTTTGCTTTTCCTTCTTTTCTCTCTCCCGGAACCTTTTGGCAGCCCGGCGTTCGGCCCGGCGGGCTTTCCTCTTGGCTTTTGCCTTTTGCTTCCTCGCGTAGACCGCCAGGAAGTCGCGTTCGCCGCGATCCACTGCCGCCGTGAAACGAGCCAGCCAGACGGCATCCACTTCGTTGTCATCCATCGCGCGCTCTTTCCCAGCCTCAACAATAAGCTGCTTCTCCTTGAGCTGATAGCGGCCTGGCTCCGCATTTGCCAGAGACTGGGCCATTTCTTCCTTGGTGGCCAGCCCCTTGCCGAGGGCGAAGGACTTCAGCGTGGCGACCGGGACGCCAAAAGCCGCAACCGATGGACTTTCGTAGGCGACAACCCAGATGGCCGTCCTCAGGCTGGCCCACAGTTGAGTCGTCTGGGCCCTGCCCGCGCCGTGGAAGAGCACGTCCTCGAAGACAATCCGTGTAATCCCCTCTTGCACCTTTTGGCGAGTGAACTCCAGCAGCCGGACGAACCTCACGTCCAGGAGACGTTCCTTCCCGGCGCGCCGCTGCTGTTCGATTTCCTCAGGCGTGGCCAGGTCATAGGTCCCCGACTGGATGACTGCCCCGCCTTCCATCAGCGACCACCCGGTATGCGTCCCAAGGTCGAGCGTCAACGTTTTCATGCGCTTTT
>Ga0181518_10004267_pt1 | contig 12834 bp, 10 predicted proteins | sample PEATcosm2014_Bin_28_FD_119751 | JGI IMG/M metagenome (GOLD analysis project Ga0181518, IMG submission 119751) | Peatland microbial communities from MTU Mesocosm Facility, Houghton, MI, USA - PEATcosm2014_Bin01_60_metaG | ecosystem: Environmental > Terrestrial > Soil > Wetlands > Peat | place... | reverse complement strand
GTCAGCGCGTGGAACAGCGCCGCGCCCTGGTCCAGGCGCAGCCCCGATCCGGTTGCGTGCGTGCGTGACTCTTGCGCCCGCTCATGGAGCTGTGCCTCCAGGCCGGCCGCACCGGCGCCCAGCAGCCGGGCCGCCTGGTCGCGGTCCAGGTGCGGCGCGCCGTGGCGCTGGGCCTCCTGCAGCAGCCGTTCCTCCAGGCTGAGCTGCACCCTGGTCGCATACCGGGCGGTCCCCGGCCGGGTGTAGACGCTGCGGCCATCCAGCTCGCGGCGCAGGTAGCCCGGCAGCGGCGGCCACTCCGGCGCCTCCAGGCACACCACCGGCTCCACCTCGCCCGCCAGCGCCTGGTCGGCCAGTTCCTCCAGCAGCCTGACCGCGGCGGCCGGGTCCAGGTTCCTGGTCTGCACCGGCAGGACATAGCCCAGCTCCTTGAGGAAGTCCGAGCGCGTCCAGGTGGAGTGCTTCATCTGCACCACGGCCAGCGCCTGCTGCGCGGCGCGGATCAGTTCGGCCCGCTCGGGCCCGGCGCCGCTCCCGCGTGCTTGTTCTGCGTGTCCGGGGCCGCGGAGCGCGGAGATACGCGACGCGACGGACGCAAGGTCGGGGCCCCATTGCGCGTCCCATCTGGCCTCCCACGACGCGCACAGCGCCGCCCAGTCGATCGCGCCGTCGGCCTTGCCCCGCCGCGTCGTGAGCGTCACCTCGTTCTGGATGAACAACAGCTCCCGCTGGCTGGGCTCCCGGCCGTACTTGGCCGCCCACGCCGCCGCCGCGTTCGGCAGCTCCTCCGCGATGGCCGCGGCACGCGAGGAGTACCGGTCCATCTGCGCCTGCGTCACGCCCGCGATCTCGTTGCCGATGCCATCGCGGCGCGGCACCCACGCCACCCCGAACTCGCGGCTCAGGCCGCACTCAGCGTGCGTGGCCACGATCGCCTGCACCGCGGCCAGGACCTGGCGCAGCGTCGCGGTGTCCAGCGCGCGGTGCTTCCCGTCCCGCACCGTTTCCACGATGCGGGCGATCTGATTGTGGATGTGATCCTGCGGATCACCATCCCGCGAGGTCCCCTGCAGCCAGCTGCTGACCGTGATCAGCGCCTCCTCGAACCGGCCCAGCTCCTGACCGTTCACCCTGGCCCCGTGGTAGCCGGTCCGGGTGATCCCCGCCCACCGCTGCACGTACTCCAGCCCGGCCCGGTTAGCCGCCTGCACCACCTCCTGGTACCGGCGCTCCGCGCCCGCCCAGTACGCCGCCGCTTCCTGATCTCCGGCCAGCCGGGCCCGCCGCTCGCTCTCCCGGATCGAGGCATGGAACACGCTGATCGACTTGGAGAAGCTCACCGTCATGTCGGTGTAGGCCGGAGCCTGCCGGGCCTGCTGCGCGGCCTCCCGCTCCAGCTCCACCAGCCGCTCCGCCGTGGCATGCGGCTCCGCCGCCTTCAGCCTCAGCAAGACATCGGCGAACTGGTCGTAACTGCCCGGCGCCCGGCCCATCTTCTGCCCCGTCACCGGATGAACCTGCCGGTACACCTTCTCGTACGGCTCCCGCTCCACCACCTGGCCCGCGGCGAAACCCAGAGCCTCAGCCCCCGGACCCCACCACCGGCCAGGCGGCTCACCGGCCTGAGCCGCGTTGATGTAATAACCGCCCGCCGACCGCTCCGGCGCCACCGCGGCGCCCTGGCCCTTCCAGACGTAGCCAAGGTCATAGCCCGACACGGCGGTCACGACGACAGCCACGAAACCTCCGGCCAGCCAAAATGATCTCGAACTTATCGATCTTGACTTACCAAGATCACTCGTAGTGCAACGGTCTGTTGGGTCGGAACGTCATCGGCAGGATTGCAAGAACGCCAAGATCACGCTGGTTGCAAGATCATCAACAGAGTCGGGCAGACGGTCATTGCAGAGACGCGCCATCGAGACGGCGCCCAATGGGGATTGACTCATTGACAGTGGCTACCAGGCCGCGATGGGCTAGCTCGTCAACCTCCGCGCTGTCCGCATCAAGCGCTCCGCTCCGGCGCCGGAGGCGCCGCGCCCTCCTAGCCCGCGGTTCGCGGCGCCGCCCCCTGAGCGACCGCGAATGACCGCCGGTTCCCCGACCGCTTACAGAAATGGCATGACAGGAGGGATAACACGCGCCCTGCCGCATGCGCTCCTGCGCACGCCTGCACTATTGCTCACCCCGGAGCCGGAGCGCTCCCGGCGAGGCGTCCTGGTCGCCGCACTCGCCAACTCTCCGGTGCCGATCCCCGAACGAGCCGACGGTTCTTACAGACTCACACCCGACGCTATTGACCTGCGCCGACGCCGGGAAGCCCTGGCGTTTGGGCACGCATTCGGCATGATCAAGGAACGTGCCTACCTTCTGAGTAACTAATCGCCGCCACGCCAGGCTGGACAAACTCGCCGACCATCGGCGCTGCGCTCGCGGTTGACGCTACCTTGATCGTCTTGATGGCCAGGTGTGCAGGCGAAAGCCGGGCAGCTTGATGGTGGCAGAAACGGCACGAGAGCGCACACAGCAAGATCACTTAGCTCGGCAGCCAGCAGGATTGATGGGCAGAGGTTCGGTGAAGGCAGCGGTGGCGAAGGGTGGGCGGATGTGCTGGCTGGGGCGGCGAGCCACGCTGGCCCCGTCGTGCAAGCCGCCAGCCGCGGGAGCGCTGGGCGCAGCCTGATCACTGCCGGCGCTGGCCATACGCATTGCTGGCCGCCCAGCCTCACCGGTCGAGCTGCCTGCGTCGCGAGCCCGACTGTCTGCCCGTGTTCCGGTGCCGACTATCGAAGGCGAGCTTGGATGCCGTCGCTCGGTACTGGCTGCCCGGTCCGCCCGGTGGCACCAAATTGTCGGTAGGCAGGCCTAGGCTCTGCGCAACTCCGTCCCCGGGCGATATCTGCCGTCTCGCGGTTAAGTGTGACTCAGCGAACCCACAGGACGCGACTCTCCTCCGGGGCTACCACGCCAGTAACCGGCGCGCCAACACGGCAGGTGAGCGTCGATCGCCCAGATGGTTCAGCTACCCGGGCGCACTCTTTGTGGTGAGACACGGGCTGCTTCACTACCCAACCGGACTCTGCGTGCGTCACCTGTCATCCTCGATGCGAGCCAGGGCGGTCGCGATCGTGCGCGCGTCCGGCCTCGGACCCGTCAGCGGCGCGCGGTAGCCGATCGCGCCCGCGTGCGCGCCGGGGTCGAGCATGGTTCCGGCGTCCGTCCCGTTGGCGAGGTGCGACCCGCGCGCCGCGGTGATCACCTGGTCGGCTGCCGCGAGGCGCCGGCTGGCCTGGGTGATCGCCCGGTCAGCCAGCCGCCGGGCTCGGCGCCGCAGGACAGCCAGGCGGTGCGGGATCAGCGCGGCCCGCCTGCGCAGCCGCTCTGCCTTCGCCATCGGTCGGCTGGCCGCGACTGACAGGGCGTGCAGCCGGGCGGTCTGGTTCGAGCCGTCCAGTGCGTGGACGCCGATAACCAGCACGTTCGCGGACGCGCTGACGACGGCGACCGCCAGGGCGATCAGCAGGGCGGTCTGCGCGGACCCTGAGCCGAGCGCGTAGCCGACCTCCGTCCGCATCCGGGCGAACATCAGCGTCCCAACCACGCCAATGAGCAGGAGCGCGACCGCGACCGCGACCGCGCTGACGCCGTCGACGTTGGCTGGCCTGATCGTCCCGGTGTGGTCCTTGCAGCCGCGCAGCCGGTGGCCGGTGAAGGTCAGGAAGCCGTAGCACGGCACGGTGATCAGGAGCGATAGCAGCAGCGCGAACACGACGCTCATCGACACCGGGCTGGCCCAGTCGACGTCGGTGACACCGGCGAGGAAGTAAGTCAGCAGGCAGAAGTCCACCACCAAGACGACCTTCGGGATGCTCGCGAGCCAATCGAGCAACCGCAAGTGCTTGCGCGAGCCGCATGAGGTCTCGTGCTCGATCTCGATGCGCTGACTGTCGGCGTCGGCACGTACCGCGGCGACCGGCCGGTGGCCGCCGTCGGGGTGCCGAACCCGGCTTGCGTCGGTGAACCTTGCGCGCGTGAGCAGCCGGGCCTGCCTGGCCCGGAGCCGGTCAACCCGGGCGCCGATCCGGTGCAGGCGGCGCTGGCAGCGTGCCAGCATCCGGTCGGCCACCGCCTTCGCCCGGCCGCCGACCACGATCTCCCCGTGTGTCGGCGTGGCCGGGTCCCGGCCGCCCGCGATGTGCGCCTGCTCGGCGACGAGGGCCGAGTACATCGCCCGGCGCGAGACCGGCCGGAGCCGCAGCAGCCGCGCAAGGCCGCGATAGGTCCGCTGCCGCGCCCGCCGCCGGTCCCGCTGGATCACGTCCTCGCCCGCCAGGTCGGACTCGCGCAGCTCGTAGTCCGGCTTCGGCAGAGGATAGCCGGGCGGCACCCGCTGGGCGGTAACAGCCGATGGCAGCAACAAATCAGGCCGCGGGCCGGGCTGGGCATGGGTGTTGTTGTCGTCAGTAGTGGTCATGACCGGCTCCCTTAGGTAGAGGTGCCTGCCCCTAGCGGGGTCAGGAGAATGACGACGCGCCGCAGCCGGGCGCACAAGCTGTCCTCGAACTGGCCGTCGCGTTCACAGGCCCGGATGGTCAGGCCAGCGGTGCCGATCCCGGCGACCCGGAGGAACTGGCGGGCTGGTACGCCGAGGGAACGAAGCCGGGCAGCGATTGCCCAGGCCCTGGCCCGGGCTATCTGAGCGTTGAAGCTCGCGGATCCGTCAGGTGAGGCCTGGCCCTGGACGGAGACCAGCAGGCCGAACCGGATGGCCTTCGCGGCCAACGGGCGCAAGACGGAATCCGCGCCGGGCAGCAGCCGCGCGCTGGCGAACGCGAAGAACATGTCGTCGGGAACGACCACGCCTTGGCCACCGCGCGGCCCGCGGATCGCCTGCACGGCTGGCATCGCCACGATCGGCACCGGCACCGTGCTGCGCGACGGCGGATCCGGGCGGGTCAGGCTGTCGGTGCGACACGCGGCCGCGCCCGCCGCCCGGCATATGGCCATCCAGTAGCTAGTCAGCGCCGTCCGCTGCGGTAGCGGCAGTGGCGGCTGCCGACCCGCGACAGTGCCGAGTCCGGAAAAGAAGACGGTCCAGCCGGTCAGGTCCGGCAGTTCGCCCCAGCGCTTGAGCTGTGCGGCGACCGTGGCCGGGTTCGCGTCCCAGCCGACGTCCTGCAACCGGAACGCGCCAGCCGTGGACAGTCCGGAGGACAGCACGATCAGCGTGCCTGGTGGGGTGGCGACCCTGACCGCAGCGGCGATGACGCCCAGCAGGTCGAACGGTCCGGTGGCCGCCTGTGCAGCGAGCACCCGCTGGACGTCACCAACGTTCTGCCAGATCAGCTGCTGACGGCGGGGCCCGAACTCCACCTGACCGTCGGCTCGGCGCGGGGTCAGGAGGACGCGAGTCGGTTCGCCGGTAGAGGCACTGACGACGTACGCGACCGCGTCAGTGCTGACGGCGGCCGCGCGGGCCAGCAGCGCCAAGTCCGGTGCTCCGAGTTCGGCTCGGGGCTCGTTGGCGGTAGCGCTGGCGGCCAGCACGACCGTCTCGGGGCGCGCGGACGGCGCGTGACCGCAGCCGGCCGCGGCCAGCACGATCGCCACAGCAGCCAGGGCGGCTGGGGCGACCAAACCGAGGCGGTGTGGCCGCCCCGTCCGGTAGTGAATACTGAAGTAGCGCATATTGACTGGATAGCAAATAGCGCCTTTTATTAGCTACAGGTTGTTGTGCGGCAATGACCGTACGAATGTCGAACTATTTGCCGCCGTGATAGCCCGGCTGAACGCACGAAAATTTCCTTGTGGTCAATCCGGATCAGCCGCCCTCGAGCCAGCGAACTGGCCCGGCCGAGACGCCGCCGGTACAGCCGCCCGGACCCTGCCGGCCGCCCTACCCGGCCGTCCCCGTGACCGTGGCACTTGCACGGATGCAGGTGCTCTGGAGCCTGTACGGGCCAGGCGAGCTTCTACCGATATTTCTAGTACGCTACAAAATTGTGGCAGCACGCTACCGCACTCTGCGCGATCTGGCCGAGAAGGCGGGCCACTCGCCGGCCAGTCTCGCGGACGCGCTCGGGGTGGATGAGACAACGATCTACCGGCACTGGGTCGCCGACGACTGGCTTGACCGCATGCAATCGCACGCGATTCGAAAGCTGATGGCCGTCGTTCCCGGCATTGATCAGGAATACAGCCGGTCCGTGGTGCAGGAACGGGTCGACCAACTGATCAAGGAAGGCGCGGCCGCGGGCTTCGAGATCAGCGGGGCAGCATTCAGCCAAGCCATCGAGCAAGCCGCTATCGTCCCGCAATTCCTGTGCAGCGCGACCGAGGCCGGACTGAGCATCCTCAAGGGCGACACGGATCGGTCCGTGCGCAAGCTCCGGTCGTGCTGGGGCAGGCCCCAGACCTGGGCGCTGCACGCCATCTACGGCAGCGCCGGGACACCGCCCGTCTTCCCGGATCACCAGGCGCTCATCGGGGCATCCCGGGAGATGTTCGAGAAGCTCTCCTCGACCCGCATCACCTATCAGCGCTCGATCGCGCTCGGCCATCTCGCCCACCATCTTGCGGCCCAGATCGAGATGGACATCAAGTCGCCCGCGCGGCGCCGGGCTGGGTTGCGGGACGAGATGGCAGGCTTCTTCGTGCGCGGCGCTTTCATGGGCAGCCTCCGCCGCAGTGACGATCTGGATCTGGCCGGGCGGTACAACGAACTCGTGGCTACGGAGGGCGCGGCGCGGCTGGTCGAGCTGTGGACCTTCCCCAGCTGGACCGGGGATCTCAGTCCGTCCGCCGACAACTTCACGCTGCCGCACAACCTGGTGCTGCGCAATTCCGCCAGAGAAGTAATTCACGAAATAAAAAGTTACAATGAGGTGTATGCCTGGTACCTCGTCACAACCTATGTTCCATTGACACTCGAGCAGGCTGACGCAACCTTCGGTGGCATGATCGATGAGCTCATTGCTGCGCTCAGATACCGAGCAGAACGGGCTGAGCTTACGGAGTTGCGGACCGCGTGCCTAGATCTTGCTGGCGTGGTCGCCAGCAAGCAGGGAGAATAAAACGTGAATCCTCACCGCGACCCCGCTTCAGAATCTGATGCGACGATGGCGACCGAAGATCTAAACAGATTCGTGCACGAGCTCGGCCACTTGAAGCAGAGTGCGCGCACGGGTTGGTGGCTGGCTGGGGTAAAGCAGCCCGAGACTGTCGCGGAGCACAGCTTCCGCACCGCCGCCCTGGCCTATTTCCTAGCTATCCAGGAAGGCGCGAACGCCGAGCACACGGCGATCCTCGCGCTACTTCACGACGCCACCGAGGCACGACTCGGGGATATCCCGTCGGTCGGGAAAAGGTACCTGGACAAGGCAGACGAGGACAAGGTCGCCTGGGATCAAATCAGCGGCGCACCGCTGCCGGTAGTCGAGGCCTACACGTCGATCATCAGCGAGTTCCGCGAGCGAGCGACACCGGAAGCGCGGCTCGCGCACGACGCGGACAAACTCGAGTGCCTCGCGCAGGCGGTTGAGTACGCAGCGCATGGTTACGCGCGGGCGCGGGACTGGGTCAACGCGAGCCGGGACGCGGTGGAGAGCGAGAGCGGGCGGGCGATGGCAGCCGCCATGTGCGATGGCGATCCCGACCGTTGGTGGGTTGATTTCGTGGCGAACTACCGGTCCGCCGGGACGGCCAACGGCTCGCTCTGAGCGAAGCGCTTCTGACCTGTCGGATTATCGTGTTCGGTGCGCCCTGGGCTAGGCCTGAGCAGCCGGGCGAGACCATCGGCAGTCGTGTCGCGCGGGGGGCTAGACTCGGCTGTTGCCACGCCGCACTGCGCTTCGTGCCCGGTCACCTGCGTGGCGCATGGTGCAGGTGTCGCCGTTACCTGTCACCATGATGCTGAGCAGCGCGCTCGGACTCCAGAAAGCTTGCCGCACTGGGAGATGGCCTTTGGAGACCGCTGACGAGATCATCTCGGCGATGCGCGCGATCGCACCGCCTGGCCAGGCCAGTCTGGATGACGCGACGCTGACTGAGCTGCGGCACTGGACGGCGGCACTGCTGCGGGTCAAACCGGACGCTGATGCTGAATACGCTCGGTTCCGGCAGATCACCGAGAGGGAAAACCCGGCCCAGCCTGCCGAACTCGGATCCTGGCTCGCGGACAAGGCCGTGCTGGTCGTAGGCGGGACCGGTTGCATCGGTTCGGCCCTGATCAGGGAGTTGCGCGCGCACCAGCCGAGCCGGATCGCGAGCATCAGCCGCGGCGAGCACACCTGGGTCAGCCAGGACCGCGTGGATTATCGCCGCGTCGACATCAGGGATGGCCAGGCGCTGAAGGACCTGGTGGCCGACATTCGCCCGGACGTCGTGTTTCACCTGGCCGGCCAGCGGGATCCAGGACTAGCCGAGCGCAGCGTTTACGACACCGTGACCACGAACATCCTGGGCACCCGCAACGTCGTGGCGGCGGCCGCGGCGGCGGGCGCGCAACAGGTGGTGCACGCGTCCACCGGAAAGGCAATGCGGCCGTACTCCCGCGAGGTTTACGCGGCGAGCAAGCGACTCGCGGAATTCGTCGTTTACCAGGCGCGGAGCGACTTCGCCAGGGCTTCGATGGCGCGATTCACCCACATCGTCGACAACTCGCTCGTGCACAAGCGACTGCTCGCCTGCCACAGTGAGAGGTTCTTCCGGTTGCACGAGCCCGGCGTGGTCTTTTACGCGCAGTCCGCGCGCGAATCGGCCCAGTTGCTGCTCCAGGCCGGCCTTACGCCGGCGGCTGATGACCTGTACGTCCATGCCATCCGGGACCTTGGCTGGCCGATTAGTCTGCTTGACCTTGCCATCGGGACGCTGCGTCAAATCGGTAGCTCGGTGCCGATCTATTTCAGCGGATTCGACAAAGGCTACGAGGACACCGTCCGGCCAGATCTGTTCGACCCGCGTAGTGCAGGCGATGTCAGCCCGTTGTTCAACAAATTCGAGGCAGCGCGCGCCGAGCCGTCGTCGGCGGGCACCGATCGATTCGATGTGCGATTTGACCTGAGCCGGAACCTCGACTACGCGATCAGCGGGCTGGCGGCCGCGTGCCAATCGACCGGGGATACCTACGCTTTGCGGGCGGCCCTCGATGTCGCGTCGCTCGCCTTGCGGGACGCCGCCAGGTAGCCACCGGAACGCGATCCGGCCCTACGATCCGGCCAGCATGACGATCAGGATGGCTGTCACCGTGATGCACACCTGCACCAGCCCCTACGCCGCCGGCACCCAGGACGGCGGCACCGGCGTGCCCTGCCAGATCTGCAGCTGGGGAGAGACTGTCCCATCAACGCGCGCTGGGCACGGCGTCGCCGTCCTGCTTAAGGTCTACGCTCACTGCTCGACGGCCAAGCCGACGCTGCCGACAGGCGCGTTGCCGACGCGCTCGGCGGCGAGACGCGGCCGGGCGCTTGATCCGTCGGCGACCCGCGCCTGCTGGCGGGCATGGGTACTAGATCAGCTCGCCACGTTCAGCCTTGGCGTAGCCAGCAGCAGCTCATTGCCGGAGCAGTCCAGGCCGGAAGAATCTGATCTTTCATGGTGTGGCTGTCGCACCGGGATGATAAGCCGGTCACTGATCACTTCGGGCGAGCCGGGGCGGTAATGGACGACACGCTGCTGGATCTGGTGCTCAAGCTGCTCAGCATGGCGCCGCTGGCACCGAAAGCAGAGCACCTGCTGCTGGCTGCCTGTGACAGTGACGCTGCACGGCCAGCGAGCGCGCGGCTGTCGAGCTGGTAGCCGAGCCGGCGGGAGCCTACTTGCGGTCGATCACGGTGTCGGGATTCCGGGGCATCGGCGCAGCGGCCACGCTCGAGCTCGAGCCCGGACCTCGCCTGACCCTGGTCGTGGGACGCAACGGGAGCGGCAAGTCCAGTTTCGCGGAGGGATTGGAGGTGCTGCTTACCGGTGGGTTGCGCAGATGGCAAGAAGCGGCCGCAGTCGCCTGGCGGGCTGGCTGGCGCAACCTGCACGCAGCCGGCGAGGTGCGCCTGTCGGCGGACCTGCTCCTGGAGGATGCCGGACAGGCGACAGTTCAGCGAGTATGGGACACCGGAACCGGCCTAGCCGACTCCCGCGCCGACCTGCAGGTCATCGGGGAAAAGCGAGCCGGCCTGAGCCGCCTGGGCTGGGATGACCCGCTGATCACCTACCGGCCGTTCTTGTCCCACTCCGAGCTCGAGACGTTTCTGCGCGGCCCATCGCAGCTGTATGACCTGCTGTCGTCGGTCCTCGGGCTGGAGGATCTCGATATCGTTGAGAAACGCCTGGCTGCGGCCCGCAAGGAACGGGAGGACCTGGTCAAGGCGGTCAACGCCGACCTGCCCGCGCTACTGGACCGGCTCGGTGCCGCTGATGACGAGCGAGCCCGGTCGTGCCGCGACGCGCTATCCGGCAAGCAGCGCGACATCGCGCATGCCCTTTCGATAGCCACGGGCTCGGCGGCCGCGCAGCCAGTTGGCGAGATCGGCCGCCTGCGGCTGCTCAGCCAGCTGACCATCCCGGCTAAGGGGAAAGTTGGCGCCGCAGCCGCAGCGCTACGCGAAGCCCCTGACGCGCTGGCGCGAGCTGCAGGCTCGGAAGCGGGGCAGGCGCTGGAACTGGCGAAACTGCTCAGCTCGGCCGTCGGCCATTACGAGGCGCACGGCGCGGGACCGTGCCCGGTGTGCGGGCGCGCCGGGGCACTGGACGAGCAGTGGCACGAGCAAACGAAACAGCACATCGCGCGCCTGAAGACCCAGGCTTCCAACGCCCAGCAGGCTCACGCAGAGGCCGCAGAGGCACGCGCGACGGCCAGCGAGCTGTTCGCGCCGCCGCCCGTGGCTCTGACCGGATCACCGGTCGGCGGGGCTGACCCTGAGCCTGCCAGGCTGGTCTGGCAGGCCTGGGCCAAGCCTCCGGACGCCGAGGAGGCGGACGGCCTGCGGCAGCTCGCTGATCACCTTGAGTGGTCGTGGCCAGGACTGTCCCGGCTGGTAACGGCGCTGGCAAAGTCGGCCCAGGATGAGCTACGAGCCCGCGAGGATCTGTGGGCGCCGCTGGCGCGGAATGTGGCGATGTGGTGCACCCGCGCCCAAGACGCCGACGCTACGGCTGTCCCTGCGCTGAAGGCCGCGATTACGTGGCTGAAGAATGCGACCGACGACATCCGCAACGACCGGCTCGCACCACTGGGCGAGCAGGCGCCCGCGATTTGGTCGATGCTGCGGCAGGAAAGCAACGTCGACCTCGGTGCAATCCGGCTGTCCGGCAGCGGCAACCGTCGGCAGGTTGACTTGAAGGTCACGGTTGACGGCAGCGCGGGCGCTGCGCTGGGCGTGATGAGCCAGGGTGAGGTCAATGCGCTCGCGCTGAGCATCTTCCTGCCGCGCGCAACCATGTCGGCCAGCCCGTTCCGGTTCCTGGTCATTGACGACCCGGTGCAGGCGATGGATCCGGCGAAGGTCGAGGGACTTGCCAGGGTGCTGGAGGACGTTGCCCATTCCCGCCAGGTTCTGGTGTTCACCCACGACGACCGATTGCCGGAGGCCGTGCGGCGTCTGGGCATCGCCGGCCGGATCCTGGAAGTATCACGACGGCCGGAGTCGTTCGTCGAGGTCCGGCCCGCACTAACCCCGGTTGAGCGGCTGCTGAAGGACGCGCAGGACATGTGCGCGGATGACGCCGTCCCGCAGAAGGTCGCCGCCCGCGTGATCCCTGGGCTGTGCCGTATGGCCGTGGAGGCGGCATTCACCGAGGCGATCCGCCGCGCGCAGCTATCGGCGGGCAAGCGGCATGCGGAGGTGGAAGCCCAGATCGAGGCCGCCGACAAGCTCAGCAAGAGGGCAGCGCTGGCAATGTTCGGTGATCCTGCCAGGGGCGGAGACGTGCTCCCGCGCCTGGACAGCTGGCGCCATTCGGCCGCCGACACCTACAAGGTCCTGAACAAAGGTGCCCACGACGCGCACGGCGGGTCACTGCGAACCCTGGTCAGTAACGCTCGCGCCCTCACCGAGCTAATCCGAGAGAAACTGGCATGACCCCAGCTGACGTCCTTGCCGCGGCGCGCGACCTGCTGGAACGCCCCGCGCCCGCGGGGGCCGGCAGCTGGCAGCGCGCTGTAGCCCTGCTCGCCCGGCAGGCGCTGGAGAAGGGGATCGAGGAGTTCTGGGCAGCAGACCCGGCAACCGCCGGACTGTGCGAGGCAACCATGAAGACTCAGCTCACCTGCCTGCCCCACTTCCTGCAGCCGAGGCTCGCCCGCAAGATCAGTTACGTGTAGGCCGCGCTCAGCAGCGCTTGTCACTACCACCCTTATGACCTCGCCCCCACTGGAGCCGAGCTCGCCGGGTGGATCGACACCGTTGCCGCGCTCCTTGCGGCTATCAAAGGTGGCGAGGGCAAGCCGGATGTGCCCAGCGGCGGCCAGGCCGAGCTACCCGGTGGCGGCCAGCGCCATTACCTCGTGTGACGGCTTTCCAATAGTGGAGGCGCGCACGTAGCCGATATGGGTCGGCTAACCCGTCCTCAACGCGACCGTCTCAGCTGCGCCCCGTGCGCCGGGCCGCCCGCCATGGCGCGAGGCTTGGCTGCCGATGGCAGCGCCGGGGAGACAGGCGGCCCGATGAGTGTTCGCCGTGCTGAATCAGCGGTTCTTAGGCAACCCAGTAACCGAGTCCTCGCGGGAGCCTCGCCTCGCCACATCAAATAATTGACCGGCTGGCTCCCTGTTTGGCTCCCCGGCCAGATGCTCCTACCGAAAAAACTGTTCTGAACTGTGGGCCTGAGAGGACTTGAACC
>Ga0181518_10004266_pt1 | contig 12835 bp, 10 predicted proteins | sample PEATcosm2014_Bin_28_FD_119751 | JGI IMG/M metagenome (GOLD analysis project Ga0181518, IMG submission 119751) | Peatland microbial communities from MTU Mesocosm Facility, Houghton, MI, USA - PEATcosm2014_Bin01_60_metaG | ecosystem: Environmental > Terrestrial > Soil > Wetlands > Peat | place... | reverse complement strand
TGCCCGCAGAGTGCCAGGCCATGCGGATGAAGAGCGGCCCGTAGTGGCCGAAGTCGGCCGGCCACCATTACTGCGAGTCGGTCATCAGGGCGCGCAGGTCCTTGATTACGGCGTTAAGGTCGAGAGTCTTGAACTCCTCGGCGTAGTTGAACTCCTCGCCCATGGGATTAGAGAGCGAGGACTGCTGATGCAGAATCCCCAAGTTGAGTTGACCGGGCCACCAGTCGTTGTTGCCTTTTGCTCCTGCCGTTGTGTGTGTGAGCATATGGCCCGAAAACGGGCACTTGGATTCGCTGGGCTTTGATTCGCTCAGCATGGCGTTTTGATCGTCAACAATTGGCGGTCCGGGGGTCTGTGTCTCGCGTTCAGACATTGTGCTTCTCCTTGGGGGCCAAGGCCTCTGGTCGAAATCTATGGCGTCAGCATCGCGAAAGGGAAACCTGCCAGACGAAGCTGAGCCGAAAGCTTTGGTCAGTCCAGTTTATCTCTGCCGGGATGGCCGGAACAAATGCGCGGAGACGATGGTTCCAGAAGATCCCGGCCGTTGAGTTGGGGCTCTTACCGCAGACCTACCAATCCGGTAACCGATTGAATTAATTTCACTGGATCGTAACCCACCCCGTCCTTGAAGACAGCTTCGACTTTTTCGATGTTGGCGATGTTCTGAGCGGGATTTGCGCCCAGCACAACCAGGTCCGCTGTCTTGCCGGGAGCGATAGATCCAATGGCCGCGTCTTTTCCCATGTATCTTGCGCCATTGAGGGTAGCGATTTGGATGGCCTGGACTGGCGGGAAGCCCGCTTCAACCAGTAGTTCGATGTTGCGCTGATCGCCAAAACCTGGAACAACGCCGCCGTATCCGGTGGGATCGCAGCCGGCCATGAGCAGTCCGCCGGCCGCAACGAATTCACGCTCGAATTGCATTTCAACCTTCAAAAGCTTTGGAGCCTCGCCACGCTCAAGCAAGTTGGGATTCGCGGCCTGCTCCGCCAGTCGCGCGCGTGTCGCCAGATAACTTCTGACGCCTTCCGGTGTTATCGTCTTGAGCACTGGGTTCTCATATGCCAAAGGCGGGCGGTTGGGAATAAATGTTTCCAGGATGGCCAGTGTGGACGTAACGGCAACATGGTGCGCAACAAGATCGAGAATCATCGCCGTGACCTCGGGCCCCGCAATGTCAACATTGGTCTCAAGGTCCTTTTCCGCAGCGCTCGCATCCGGGCAAACGTCGGGCAATTTGCCGGGATAGAACTCGGTGTCGACAACAATTCCATGTTCCAGGTTGTCGATGCCCATCTCCGCGGCATCTTTAAATCCGATAGAACAGAGATGGCCGGTGATCTTGAGCCCGCGAAAGTGCGCGCGACGGATGGCCATCTTGAGCTCATCCGAAGTGATGTAGTTGTAGGCCTTGAACGAAGTGACGCCTTCGGCAGCCCAGTAGTCGACAGTGCGACCGGCGTCGTCGGCATCGGCAAGTTGATGCATCTGAAGCGCGAACGTGCCCCTGCCTTCGAGGTAGGGACCGGTGACGTCGAGCTTGGGGCCCGGAATCAGCCCCGCATCGATCTGTTTTTTCAACTCAAGATCGGTGTAGGGCTCTACGCTCCCCGCTGTGCGTGCCGTGGTGACGCCGCCGGCAAGATAGAGGCGCGGCGCACTGTCGGCCATTTCCCCGTAGAGCGCGTTGCCGGCGTCCGGCCGCTGCGGCAAAGGGTAAAACAAGTGCTCGTGCATGCCGACAATGCCGGGGATGACGGTCTTGCCCGTCAGATCTAGGACTTTCGCATCGGGCGGCAGAGGGATGGATGGACTAGAGGGTTGCACGGCAATAATCTTGCTGCCCGCAATGTCAATGCGCATGTCCCTCTGCGGTGCGGATCCGGTGCCGTCAATGAGCGTGACATGCTCCAACACCAGCACAGGCGCGTTGACCTCGATATAGGGAGCCAGTGACGATGGCTTCTGCTGGGCGCCTAATAAAGCGGAAAACGGCAAAACGGAGGCGAGAAATGCGATACGGATAGATCGATTCATGGCAGGCCGATCGGTGAAGAATTGGAACCAGTTTCTTGAGTTTCAATCGCCTGCAAGGAACTGTCAATCGCAGTCCAAAGGTCGGGCACGAGTTCCTGCCCTCTTATCCACATTGGCACCTTTGATCGGCGTTGACCCTGCCGTTCCGCGTCCGTAGAGTCTTATTTGAAGTGGCATAGTGGCCGTATGCGCGGCGTTTTGCAAGGCCGCCGCCACACGCACAATGGGCCTTGCAAGCGGGCTCGGCGATTCCGGTTCGGGTCGGAGAAGAAGATGCTGAAACTAAAGAAGATTCATATCCTCGGGTTCAAAAGCTTTTGCGATCGCACTGAAGTGACGGTCGCGGGCACGGGGATCGCCGTGGTGGTTGGGCCGAACGGGTGCGGGAAGTCGAACATTTTGGATGGAGTGAGCTGGGTGCTGGGCGAGCAAAGCGCAAAGAGCCTGCGCGGCTCGCACATGCAGGACCTGATCTTTGCGGGGACGCGCGAGCGCAGGCCACTGGGCATGGCGGAAGTCACGCTGACCATGATCGATCCCGATGCCTACGAAGGCCCAGTGCCGGTGACGCCTGAGGTCGAGATCGATCACGATGGACCGTCGGACTGGGATGAGGACGAGGTGCGGCGGCAGCGAGCGGTGGAGGCCGAAGAGATCATCGCCAACGAGCAGCCGGGACAAACGATTGAAGAAGAAAATGGCGAAAAGCTTGCGGCTCCAGAGACACAAAACGACGGCGCGGATCGGAATTCTTCTCAGCAGCAAGGAGTGGTGCTCAAGATTCGTCGGCGCAAATTCCACAGCGCGCCGCAAAAGGGCGAAGTGGTCATCACGCGGCGCTTGTTCCGAACGGGCGAGAGCGAGTACCTGCTGAACGGCAAGCTGTGCCGGTTGCGCGACATTCAGGACATCTTTATGGGCACCGGCCTGGGGCCCGAGAGCTACGCCATCATCGGCCAGGAGCGCATTGGCCAACTACTGAGCTCAAAGCCTTACGAGCGCAGAGCCATCATCGAAGAGGCGGCAGGCGTAACGCGGTTCAAGACCAGAAAACGGCTGGCGGAGCTGCGCCTCGAAAGCGCGAAACAGAATCTGGCGCGTGTCGACGACATTTTTGAAGAAGTGACGCGGCAGATGAACAGCCTGAAGCGACAGGCGGCGAAGGCCGAGCGGTATGCCGCTGTGCGGGAGGAACTCCGCGGGCGCTTGCGCGTGGTGCTGGCGAGCCGCATGGCCACGATGGATGCGGACCAGGCGCGGCTGGACCAGGAGATAGCGTCTCTGACTGAACGCATCCACGGTTCAGTAGAAGCAGTGACGCAGCGCGAAGCGAACCAGCATAACCTGACCGAACGCGGATATGCGCTGGACCGCGAGGGAGAGGCAGCGCGGACCCAGGCGAGCGAAGCGGCTGTTGAACTGGAGCGGGGCAAAGCGCGGGAGCGCAGCAACACGGAGCGCGTAAGCGAGCTGGAGGCGCGGATTGCGGCGTCGGGCGTGGAACTTGACCAGACACGAACCCAAAGGTCCGGGATCGAAGAGGAGCGCGCGCAACAGAAGAGTTTTCTCGAGACCGCGGCCGGCGAAGCGCACCAGTTCCGCGAGAAGGTGGAAACGCGGCAGCACGAGGCGCGCGCCGCGGCGGAGGAAGTCTACAGCGCGGAGCGCGACCTTGAGGCGGGGCGACGAAACGCCATGCACCTGCTCACGCTGGCCGCCAACGCGCGGAATTCAATTGTGCAGGGCGAAGAGAGCCTCTTCGCACTGGAGCGCGAGGCGGAGCGGCTGGAAGGGGAATTGGGCCAGGGGCACATCGAGCAGGAAAACCTGAGCATCCAAAGTTCGGAGTCGAGGCAGCGTTTTGGCGCTTCGGACGCGGCAGTAAAGCGGCTGGAAGAAGAAATTGCTGCCCTGCGCGAGTCTGCGCAAAACAAGCGGGCCGATGAAGGGGCGCGCCGTGCTCAGGCCAACCAGCTGCGCGGCGAACAGGCTGCGCTGGCAGGCCGGCGCGACTCGCTCAACGCGCTGATCCGCAATCATGGCTACGCCACCGACAGCGTGCGAAGGCTGCTGAAGCCGGGGGCGCTGGGGCCGTCGGTCGCACCGGTGGGCACGCTGGCGGACTTTGTTGAAGTGAGCGGCGAGCATGAAGGCGTGGTAGACGAATTCCTGCGTGAAGAGCTCAATTACGTGGTCGTCGAAAGCTGGGGCGCGGCGGAAGAGGGCGTACGCGTTCTGAAGACGAGCGACGGGCGCGCCACATTCCTCGTGCACTCGGACGCGCAGGGCGTGCTCTTCGACACCGGCGAGGGACCGGTGGACGAGCCTGGCCTGACCCCGCTGCGCGATGCGATTAAAGTGTTGAACGGATTCGGGCGGTCGCTTGAGTCTCTGCTGCCAAAGCTGCGGCACGGCTATCTGGCTGACAACGCCATCGAGGCGCAGCGCTTGGCGTTGCGCTACACGCACGCTTATTTCCTCACGCCAGAGGGTGAATGCTTTCATCGCTCGACGGTGACCGGCGGCAAGCCGGCGAGCGAAGGGCCGCTGGCGCTGAAGCGCGAACTGCGCGACACCGAAGGCAGGCTCGCCATTCTCGATTCGGAGCTGACTGCGGCCGAGAGAGACGCTGAAGCGCTGACGCGAGCGATCGAAGAGCTAACGGCGCAACTCGAAACCCGCGGCGAGGAGCGGCGACAGGCCGAGAGCGAGGCAGCCAACCTGGGCGCGGCTCTCAGACAGATGGAGGCCGAGGAACAGCGCATCGAGCGGCGCATGCAGGAGTGGCAGTCGCAGGCGGCGCGCAATAAGGATGCGCGCGACGCCAAGCACCAGACGATTGCGGAAAAGCGCGGCGAAGCCTCGCGCCTTGAGGCTGAGCATGCGCAGGCCGAAAGCAACCAGAATACGCAACAGGCGCAGTTGGAGATTTTGCGGCAGAAGCGCGAGTTGTTGCAACAGGAAGCGGCGAAGATGACCGCCGAACTGGCGGGCCTCGAAGAGCGGCGGCGCGGAGCCGAAGCGGCCTTCCAGCGCATCGACCGGCTGTTCGGCGATCTTGAGCGGCGAGTCCAGTCGATCGAACAGCAGCGCACAGCGGCAACGGCAGAGCGCGAGCAGCGCATCAACGAAAACGCCGAGCTCGCAAAGAGTCTGATGGAAGTCGCGCAGGCACAGACGAGAGCGCTGTCCACGGCTCAATCCATCGCGGAGCAGGCACAAGCACTGCGGCAGCAGTTGGCCGAGCTTGAGACCGCGCTCCGCAGCGAACGGGCGGCACTGGACCAGCTACGCGAAGATCGCGCCGCGCTTTCGAGCGAGTTGGCCAAGCTGCGCTCCGACTTGGAACACCTCGAGGCTAGCTGCCTTGCCGAGGTGAATGTGGAAGCGCAGGTCCTGCGCGACGACGCGGCAATCGCGCGTCTCGCCGGTGAAGAACTAGCGACCGAGGAAGAAGTCTGCCGCACGCTGCGCGAACGGTTGGACCAGATGGGCCCGGTGAACATGATGGCCCTCGACGAGTACAAGGAAACGGCCGAGCGTCACAGCTTCCTGACCACGCAGCGGCAGGACCTGATCGAGTCCATCGAAAACACGCAGGAGACGATTAAGGAGATCGATCAGATCTCGCGCACCAAGTTCGACGAAGCGCTGACCAGCATCAACGAGAATTTCGGACGCGTTTTTGCGCGGCTCTTCCAGGGCGGCCAGGCATTTTTGCGCGTGAGCGACGAAGGAAATCTGGACGAGAGCGGGCTGGACATCGTGGTTTCGCCGCCGGGCAAGAAACTACAGAATGTGCTGCTGCTTTCGGGCGGCGAAAAGTCGCTGACGGCGTTGGCGCTGCTGGTGGGCATCTTCCAATTCCGGCCCAGCCCGTTCTGCGTGCTCGACGAAGTCGACGCGGCCCTCGACGAAACGAACGTGGGCCGTTTCGCCGATCTGCTCGAATCGCTGAGTCGCGACACGCAGTTCCTTATCGTGACGCATTCCAAACGCATGATGCAGGCCGCCGATATGATCTATGGCGTCACGATGCAGGAGCCGGGCGTGTCAAAGGTGGTGAGCGTGCGGCTGGGGCATCAGCGCGAGGCGCAGCGGGCGACGGCGTGAGAGAAGCAGCCAACAGCCGGTAGCTTGTAGTCGATAGCCGGAAACCAGCTACAGGCTAACGGCTACAAGCTTTGCTGCTGGCAGATCGAAGCATTTCCGAGGACATCGTGCCAGGCAAGCTCGAAATGATTGTCGGGCCCATGCGGAGCAACAAGACCGCGGAGTTGCTGCGCAGAATTGAAACGCGCCGTGAGTACGCCAAGCAATACGTGATGTTGCTGAAGCCCAGCGCCGATACCAAGGCCGCCGCCGGGCTGGTCGAAAGCCGCAATCGCAATGGTTGCGGAAAAATGGAGGCGGTCGAGTTCCCTTCCACCAATCCCTGGACCGTGCTGCCGGTGATTCGGGCAACGGAGCAGCGGATCGGCAAACGCCTAGAGTGCATCGCTCTCGACGAGGGTCAATTCGTACACGATCTCTTTTTGTTCACCAAGCGGCTGCTCGACGCGGGCTACGACGTTATGGTCTCGGGCCTCGAACTCGACTTTCGCGGCATGCCCTTCGGCGAGATGCTGGAACTTTCGTGGCTGGTGCGCACCTACGCCGGCAACGTGACCGAGTTGGTGGCGTATTGCAGTTGCGGAGCCAAGGCCTTGTATCCGCAGCGAATGATCGATGGAAAGCCGGCCGACTACTCCAGCCCAATCATCATGGCAGGAGACAACTACGAGCCGCGCTGCGAGGAGCATTTCGTGCTGCCGGGAAGGCCACATTGAAAGAAAGTTTGTAGTTCTTGGTTCCTGGTTCCTAGGGAGGGTCGGGCACATGCCAGCGTTTGGGAGGGCCATTAAGGACAAAAATTCGCCCCCGAAGGATAACTTCTCTTCGGAGGCGCTTGTAGATCTACATAAACAAGATAAAGACGGGGACCAGTAGCCGGCACTGGAGGTCGGTAGCACGCGGCTACTGGTGATCCCTGCATTAAACGAAGCTAGCCGCGGCTTCCCCTTTCCACTGCTGCCTCGTGTCGCCCGGCTCAAAGATGGCTTTCTTACACGCCTTCCGAACCATGTTGACAGTCGAAGTGTCTCCTAAGCGCCGCTGAGGGTCCGTGACGGCCGTCACAGGGGTTTGTGTTAACGAAATACATGGGAAAATAACCGCCATTTCCGGCCGGAATGACGACCGAATGGTGCCATAGCGGTCTTGGGAGATGCAGCCGTTGAGAGCAGACCGGCCTGCGGCTTCGGTACACGCGCAGGAATCATTGACAAAGCGCGCTCGCCGCCGGAGAATCGAAAATTCAGCCCCCCGAAGAACGATCCAAGAGGAACAATCCAAATGGCAGCATTGCTAACGACCGACCTTGGCGACATTCCCTTGCTGGGGCGCGGCAAGGTGCGCGACCTTTATGAAGTAGATGGCGCGCTTCTGCTGGTGGCGACTGACCGCATATCGGCATTCGATCACGTGCTCGGCTCTGGGATTCCGGACAAAGGCAAGATTCTCACACAGATTTCGCTTTTCTGGTTCGACCTGCTCAAGAACCTGGTTCCCAATCATGTCATCACCGCGAATGCGGAGGAGTACCCACAGGCACTCCAACCGTATAACGATCAACTGGAGGGGCGCTCGATTCTGGTCAAGTGCGCCGATATGTTTCCGGTGGAGTGCGTGGCGCGGGGATATCTGGCGGGATCGGGATGGAAGGAGTACCAGGCATCGAGAACGGTGTGCGGCATCGAGCTACCTCCCGATCTGAAAGATGGATCTCGGCTACCGGAGCCAATCTTTACGCCGGCTACCAAGAGCCAGGACGGTGCGCACGATGAGAACATTTCATTTGCGACAATGGAAAAGCTGGTAGGCGCCGGCGAAGCAGCCGATCTGCGAAGGCTGACGCTCGCAATCTACCAGCGGGCCGCCGCGCATGCGGAATCGTGCGGGTTGATCTTGGCCGACACGAAATTCGAGTTTGGCAAAACCTCCGAAGGGGTTATCCTTGCCGATGAGGTTCTCACACCGGATTCATCTCGTTTCTGGGACGGCAAGGATTGGCAGCCCGGCGGAGCGCAGCCTTCGTTTGATAAGCAGTTTGTACGCGACTACCTGGAAGAAATTGGCTGGAACAAGCAGGCGCCGGCTCCGGGTCTACCGGAGGAAGTTGTCGAACGGACCCGGGCAAAGTATCTTGAGGCCTTCCGGCGCTTGACCGGACGGGAGATGGGCCAGTAGGGTTTGTGAACGGGCCCTGTAGCGGACACGGAGCGGAATATGACGTGGGTTGATTGGGTCATCCTGGCGGTGCTCGCGGGAGCGACCTTAGGTGGACTTGCGCAGGGGTTCTTCCGCACAGCCTGCTCGCTGGCGGGGTTGATCCTGGGGCTTACGCTGGCAGCGTGGAACTACCAGCGAGTCGGGTCTCTGTTCAAGCCGATCTTCAAGGCTGATGCGATCGCCAACACCGTCGGTTTCCTGCTGGTCGCGCTGCTTGTCATGGGGGTCGCGAACCTGATCGGCGGCATGATTGGGAAGGTAGCCGATAAGTTGGGCCTCGGATGTCTGGATGGCTTGGCCGGAGCAATCCTTGGATTCATTCAGGGAGTGTTCCTGGTGATGATCTGCATCCTGGTGATCGTGGCCTTTTATCCAGGGCAGGGATGGTTAAACGAGGCCAGGTTACCGAAATTGTTTTTCGGGACGCTCCATATGAGCGAGAAGGTGAGTCCCGGCGACCTGGGCGATCGCGTGCGCAAAGGCCTGATGCTTTTGGAGCACGAATCGCCGGAGTGGATGCACCCCCACGGCACGAGCTGAGAAATTGTGCTGCGCGAAGGCCGCGGGACGGGTTAGACTGATTCTTCGTATTTGGCAAGAGGGACGAGTGAAACGAGAACTGGAAAGCCTGGTGACCCAAATGCACTCGAGCGGAATCCGCTACGAAGAGGCGGTGCGCGAGTTCAAGCGGCAGTACCTGCGCGAGGTGCTGGTGGCGCACCGTGGAAACCAGTGCAAGGCGGCCGAGGAACTGGGAATGCATCGCAACACGCTGAGCCGCGCGATGGCGGAGCTGGGACTGGATCTGACCGAAGTCCGTGCCGAACTCAAGCGTCCGCCTCGGAGCGAACGTCCTGTATACGGAGCGTATCGCCAGGGCTACCGCCAGGGCTGAAATCTCGCCCCCGCATCATGCAGAAAATACAACAGAAGAGCGAAGCCCGAATCGAGATCGAGCCCGATTTCGTGTGGGATGGGCACGATGCATACCTGTTCGACATCGACGGGACGCTGATGCGCAGCCGTGACCGGGTCCATTATGAATCGGTGGCCGCGAGCATGCATCGGGTTACGGGATTTGAGATCACGCTGGCCGGGGTTTTGATCCATGGCAGCACGGACACCGCGATTCTGCGTGAGGCATGCCGCCAAGCGGGAATCCCCGACAATGTTCTGGAGAGTCACTACGACGCTATTCTTGAAGCGATGCGGAATTCCGTCTCCGAAAGGCGCCATGAGCTGGACCCGGAACTGACTCCGGGGATCGAAGAGGTTCTTCGGTATCTGGCGCAAAAGGGCGCGCTGCTTGGCGTGGCTTCAGGACACCTCGAGGCTATCGGCTGGATCAAGATTGAGAAAGCCGGCCTCCGCGAGTGGTTCCGCTTCGGCGGCTTCAGCGACCACTTTCCAATCCGCGCCGAGTTAATCGGCCATGCGGCGCAAATGGCCAGGGAACTGGCGGGCAAAGGGGCGCGAATTTGCGTCGTGGGCGACACCCCGCGGGACATCGAAGCGGCGCGCGCCAATTTTCTTTCCGTCATCGCCGTGGCCACGGGAAAATATAGCTTTGACGAGTTGTTGCACTCCCAGCCGGAAGCGTGCGTTTCCTCGCTCAAGGATTTGCTGGCCATGGCTCCGAGCACAAAATGACAATGCTACCGGAAACGATCGTGGGGCGCGAACGGGCCGAGGCCCGGGGCGGACGGACGCGCGCGGCAGCGACGCTTTGCTGCGTGCTGCTGGTTCTTGCTGCCGCAGCGGGCGTCCTTGAGGCGCAATCGAGCAGTCCCGCACCTCAAACGGCACCAAGCGCAACGAGCACCCACGGCCCTTCTTCCGTGCCAACGGCCAACAGCGACACAGGTGCGGCTGGCGACACGGGGGCGGCGGCCGCTCAGCCGCCTGCAGAGAGCGAGATTCCCGTGCCGTTCAAAACGAAAGAGCCGCGAAGCAGCGATCAGAAGCGGGCGGAAAAACTCTATCTGGAATCGAGCAAGCTGTTTCTGAACCGCCAGTTTGATCAGGCGATGCAGGGATTTGATCGCGCCGCGGCGCTCGACCCCTCGAACTCTAACTACCACCTGGCTGCCCTTGTGGCCAAAAGCCACGAGGTGACCGCACTCATTCAGGAGGCGGCCAAGGACCGGCTTCTGAACAATGAGGCTGGCGCGCGCGCCGCTCTCACGCGCGCTCTTTCACTCGATCCCGCAAACTTTGAGGCCAGCCAGCATCTCGACGAGCTCGCCGATGAAACAGTCCGCGCTCAGCCCAAGTCGCAGTATGAGCAGGCAGCGAGCGAGATCGCCGGCGAGGACACGATCCTGGCGGGGCCGGCAAAGCAGAGCTTTCACCTGCACAACGATCGGCGTCAGGTAATCGACCAAGTCTTCAAGGCGTACGGGGTCAAGGCCATGCTCGACGACAGCGTGCAACCGACCCAGATTCGGCTGGACCTGGATGACGTGAGCTTTGCCGATGCAACGCACATTCTGGGAATGGCGACGCACACCTTTTTCGTGCCGCTTGACGCGCATCAGGTCCTGGTAGCCGACGATACGCGCGGTAACCGCGACAAGTTGATGCCCCAGGAGTCGGAGACGGTTTACCTGTCCGGGCTGAGCGCCGATGAAATGACCGAGGTTTCGACACTGGCAAAAGAGGTGTTTCAAGCGAAGCAGGCTCAGCTTTCGCAGTCGCAGCATAGCCTGACCTTGCGCGCGCCGGCATCGACGCTGGATGCGTTCAACGCCACGATGAGGAGCCTGATTGAAGGACGCAGCCAGGTGCTCGTAGACGTACGCATGATTCAGGTGGCGCATACCAGCACGCGCAATACTGGAACACAGCTGCCGCAGAGCATTTCGGCATTCAATGTGTTTGCCGAGGAGCAATCGCTGTTGAGCCAGAACGCCAGCCTGGTGCAGGAGATTATCTCGTCAGGGCTGGCCGCGAGCAACGATCCGCTGGCCATCCTGGGCATCCTCATCGCCTCCGGTCAGGTATCGAGCCCATTGCTCACCAGCGGATTTGCGTTGTTCGGCGGCGGGCTGACGGAGTCGGCTCTGGCGCCAGGCGCAGCGACGTTCAACCTGAACCTGAACACGTCCGATTCGCGGGAGCTCGACCAGATTGAGCTGCGCATGGAGGACGGTCAGGACGAGACGATCAAAGAAGGCGAAAGGTACCCCATTCAGACGGCTTCGTACGGGAACCTCTCGTCCAACGTCCCAAAAATCCCCGGATTGACGGGAGCAGGAAGCTCGAGCGCCCTTTCATCGCTTCTGTCATCGCTGACATCGTCGGTCCCGAATGTTCCCATGGTGCAGTACCAGGATCTGGGATTGAACCTGAAGGTGAATCCCAGGGTATTGCGCGATGGCGACGTCGCTCTGTCCATTGACCTCAAGCTCGATGCGCTGGCAGGGTCCTCGATCGATGGAAACCCCATCCTGGACAATCGCGCGTACTCAGGGGTGGTCACGCTGAGAGCAGGCGAGGCCGCAGTGGTGGCCACGGAGATGGACAAGTCGCAGAGCCTGGCGATCAGCGGAACGCCGGGAATCAGCGAGATTCCTGGGCTGAACGATGTAAGCAGCAAGGATTTGCAGCGGAACTACGCTACATTGGTGATCGTCATGACGCCCCATGTGATTCGCGGGACCCAGGCCGCGGGACATACCGCGATGATGCGGGTGGAGCGGGGCACGCAGTAGGTAAATGCTTCCGGCTTGGCTGCATTGATTCCCCGCTGATTCGTGCTCAAATCAATCCACGCTTGAAACTTTCACTTCACGTCCAGCCGTCTTTTCAGAAGGACCGCAGGTTGGTACCATAACGCATCGGCCCAACCGGCTGGTTCCCCCTGCCAGCTCATTCATCCGCATTCCTTTGGATTTGAACAAGAGTTGTTTCCTGCATTCGGTGTTGGCGTGGCGCGCCAAGCGAATCGAGTGCCCGCGACCGATGCAAGTCTCACTGGAGGGAATCGATGTACGCGATGAAAGTTGCGCGCTTTGCCGGATTCTACAGTGCTTTTTACAAGGGATCTCCTGAGCTACGGGCCTGTTGCAGGACTTCCGCGGTCCTCGCGGGACTCACGATCCTTTTCGCAATGGGGGCTGCCGCGCAAACGCCTGCACCGCCGGTGCTGAACGTGCCCTACCAGTGCGCGAATGGCATCACCTACACCGTCACGACCTGCAAGCCGTACCGCGCCGACCAATGGTGCGATACGGTCGAAAAGCAGAACGGCAACCTAGTGACGACGATGGACAGCGCATGGTCGCAGATGACCGGCAGGCTGAAGGGGTGCACCGTCACACCACCTTCCGCAACCCCGGCGGCGCCGAGCGCTCCGGCCCCCGCGAGCACGCAGCAGACATTCAATCCCGCATACTTGAAAGAATTCCCCACAGTGGACCAGATCATGGCGCAAGTGAAAGGTTTGAGTGCACAGGACACGGCGAAT
>Ga0181518_10004262_pt1 | contig 12847 bp, 14 predicted proteins | sample PEATcosm2014_Bin_28_FD_119751 | JGI IMG/M metagenome (GOLD analysis project Ga0181518, IMG submission 119751) | Peatland microbial communities from MTU Mesocosm Facility, Houghton, MI, USA - PEATcosm2014_Bin01_60_metaG | ecosystem: Environmental > Terrestrial > Soil > Wetlands > Peat | place... | reverse complement strand
CGTTAGCGTGCATCCGAGCCTCCTGGGGTCGTGTGGGTGTGTCAACAGCTCCACACTGCTCCCGGGGGCTCACCTCGTATGTGGACCAGGAGAATCAACAACGCTCGTGGGTATTACAGCTAGTCCCCCGGAGCGTTTGACCGGTCGGGCCCCCACCGGCGGCGCGCCAGCGGCGGTGGTCGTTGGCGCCGAGGTGGAAGTGGTGGCGGGGGCGGGAGGCGAAAAGTACTGTCGCACCGCGTCTGCAATCCCCTTGGCGACGACCTCCTGGTCTTGCGAGTTGACGCCAAGCGATCCCTCGTAGGGATCGGTGAGGGCGCCTGGCGTTTCGATCGGCATGCCGAAGAACCCCGCCATCGCCGGCCCAAAGAGCGGGAGGTGATCGGAGGCCGCGGCTGCTGACGACACCGCCGGTCCACCGAGCGTCGTGTCCGACGTGGTGACCCACGGTTGCGTCTGTCGGCGCAACGGCCCAGATCGTCACTCGGCCGCCAAAGATGACCGCCACGCTGGACCTTTAGCGCTAGCTGGGTCGCCATCGGCGGGAGCGCGCGTGGGGGATGTTTGACCTTGGGAGGCGCCCCCATAAAGATGTTGTGCATTGTGACTGACGTCGAGCGGCCTTTCGGCCACTCCACGCCGTGGTCAGAGCGGAGTGCTCGGCCGCTCCGGTGGGCTTATTGGCCGCTCCTGGCTGTCGCCGCCTTGCTTTCGGGCACGGTATTCCCTCTCATCTCAGCGTCGACGCCCGCCGGGGCCAGCCAGATCAGTGATCTTCAGGCGAAGGCGAGTCAGCTCCAGCAGCAGATCTCTGCCGAGAGCCAGCAGATCGGCGTGCTCGGTGAACGCTACGACCATGCCGAGGACCAGATCAACACGCTGAACGCCGAGATCGCCAACACCACGGACCAGATCTCCACCGACCAGAAGCGAGTGGTGGGCGACCAGGACAACCTTCGTACGGTGGCCATCAACTCGTACATCGGCGATGGCTCGGTCGAGCTCTCCAACCCGCTTTTTGCCACAAACCAGAAGACGTTCGCCGCTCAACAGGAGTACGACCAGGTTGCGACGGGCAACCTCGGGGTCGCGGTGGCCAATCTCCACACCGCTGAGGTGCAACTGGACGCTGCCGAGGCGAACCTCGACACTCAGGACAACCAGGCCCACGCCGATGCGAACGCGGCCGCGTCGGCCGAGGCGACGGCCAACCAGCAGGAGGCCGCCCTCAACGCCGATCTCGGCCAGGTCAAGGGCCAGCTGGGCACGCTGGTGGCACAGGCGGAGCAGGCGGCCCAGAACGCCGAGAACGCGCAGACCCAGCGAGTCTTGGTCGACGGGGCCACCTTCCCCCCGCCGCCCTCGGCCGGTGGCGCCGCCGCGGTGGCGGTGGAGGCCGCCGAGAGCCAACTCGGCGTCCCCTACGTCTGGGGCGGCACCTCGCCTCGGGGCACGCCCGGGGACCCCTCGGGCGGCTTCGACTGTTCGGGTTTGGTCATGTGGGCTTGGGGGCAGGCCGGCGTCGGCCTGCCGCACTACTCGGGCTCCCAGTTCGACGACACCGCACCGGTGCCCGTCGCCGACATGGAACCCGGTGACATCCTCTTCTACGGAGCCGGCGGCAGCGAGCACGAGGCCATGTACGTCGGCGGGGGCGAGATGATCGAGGCCCCCGACGCCGGCGACGTCGTCCACATCACCCCGATCCGACTGGGTGGCGGGTTCGCCGGGGTCGGCCGGCCGTAACGCTCGGGAGAGACCTAGCCCGGCGAGCTGAGGTAGGCCTCGGTCAGCCAGTCGCAGATCTCCTGGTCGAGATCGTCGGGGTCGCAAAGGTTGGCCACGTGGTAGTAGCGCCCGTGGTACGGCACCACCTTCCTGGTGATCCGTCGGTGTTGGACCCGTCTCGACAGGGAGAAGGAAAGCGCGACCCATCGTTGCATCGGTCGAAGCTGGGCGAACGTTCGGTCGCGCTTGAGGAAGATCCCGACCGAGACCGGCTCGACGTGGACGGGTCCGACGGTGTGCAGATGGCGCATGACGGCGTCGAAGATCGGGCGTTCCCGATCCGGCCCCGTCGAGAAGTACTCCTCGAGCGACATCGCCGGCGCGCACTCGTGTGATTGGTTGAGCCGGCCGAAGTGACGCCGGCACGACGGGCAGATCCATGCGGTCACCGGCTCATCTTGCCTTCGCGCACCTCCGCCGACCAGGCCCGCGTCGGCTCGTTCGAGTGGCCCGAGGTGGTACCGCCCGCGTGGGCGACCGGCCTATCGAGGCTGCCAGGCGTCGGGCTTGGCGACGAGGGTCGAGATGTGGCCGGGGAGCTCGCCGGAGACCACGTCGGCGATGGTGATCTCGTCGAGCACCTCGCGCAGGCACGCACGCACGGCGACCCAGATGACCTGCAGGTTGCTCGCGGCGGCGCCGTAGCTGGCCGCTTCGGGTCGCAGGCCGCGCACCTCGGCCAGTGGCCCCTCGAGCCGCCGGAACACCTCGCCGACGGTGATCGTGTCGGCCGGCCGGGCCAGCTGGTAGCCGCCCTCGTTGCCCCGGTGGCTGTTGACGATGGCGGCTCGGCGGAGCTCGTTCAAGATGGACCGCAGGAACCGGACCGGCAGCCCCTGGGCCTCAGCCAGCTGGTCGGCCGTCTGGGGCGCCTCGGTCGAGGCGAGCGTGCACAGCGCCCGGAGCGCGTAGTCGACCTTGGCCGAGATGTGCATGGCTGGAATTCAAGCCGAAATTCTCCTATCGCGATGGCATCGAGGATTTCGGTGGCTAGAGAGCCTCCGCCGGGGTCCGGTCCGGCTCGGCGACCGTTGGCCCGGGCAAGGTGCCGGCCGGCCGGGCCTCGTTGGCCAGAACATGGACCCGGTCGCCGGGGGCCAGCTCGAGGAGCCGGGCGGCGTCGCGGTCGAGCTGCACCCATGCAAGCAGGGCCTTGTCGTCCTCGGCGTGGTCAGCGGCCGTCGCGTGCTGGTCGGGGTCCAGCCGCACCTCGATCCGCACCTCGAACCCGAGATGGGCCACCCTCAGCACGGTGGCCTGATGAGACCCTGGCACCGGCTGGCGGCTCACCGAGAGGTCGTGGGGCCGGACGTATTTGCCCCGGATCGAGGTCGCCGGCCCGACGAAGGTGAGCACGAAGTCGTTGACCGGCTCGTCGTAGAGCTGTTGGGGCGTTCCGACCTGCTGGAGACGACCGTGGTCGATGACGGCCAGGCGATCGGCCACCTCCATCGCCTCTTCTTGGTCGTGGGTCACGAGCACGGTGGTCACCTGGACCTCGTCGTGGAGCCGCCGGAGCCAGACCCGCAGCTCCTTTCTGACCAGGGCATCGAGCGCGCCGAACGGCTCGTCGAGCAGGAGCACCCGGGGCTCGACGATCAACGCGCGGGCGAGCGCCATCCGCTGGCGTTGGCCACCGGACAACTGGCTCGGGTAGCGCTTGGCCATGCCGTCCAGCCGGACCAGTTCGAGCAGCTCGGCCACCTTTATTGCGATCTCCTGCTTGGGTCGGTGGCGTACCTTCAGCCCGAATGCGGCGTTCTCCGCGACGGTCATGTGCCTGAACAGCGCGTAGTGCTGGAAGCAGAAGCCGATGCCGCGATCCTTGGGGGCCAGCCCGGTCACGTCGTCGCCGTCGATGAAGACTCGCCCGGCGTCGGGGGTCTCGAGGCCCGCGATCACGCGGAGCAGCGACGACTTCCCGCACCCGCTCGGCCCAAGAAGGGCGGTGAGGGAGCCCGTGGGGATTTCTAGAGAGACGTCGTCGAGAGCGACAACATCGCCGAATCTCTTCGAGACGCCCCGAACCTCGATCGCCACGAGGGGCTTCCTTTCTCGGGTTTGGAAATGCTGAGCAGGGCCAACACCAAAACGGTGATGAGAGCGAGGATGAAGGCGCCGAAGTCGGCACCCGACGTGTCGGACTGCTCGAACAGATACCCAACGTACAAGGTCAGCGTCTGGGTGTGTCCCACCACATTGCCGGCGACGATGCTCAGCGCACCGAACTCCCCGAGCACCCGCGCCGTGGTGAGGGTGACCCCGTAGGCGAGGCCCCAACGGATCGCCGGGAGTGTGACCCGCCAGAAGATCTGCCACGGGCCAGCGCCGAGGGTCGCCGCGGCCTGCTCCTGCTCGGTGCCGATCTCTTGGAGAACCGGGAGCACCGAGCGGGCGACGTAGGGGATGGACACGAACGCCGAGGCCATCACGATCCCAGGGATCGAGAAGATGATCTGCATGCCGTGGCTGGTTAGCCAGCCACCGAACCAGCCGGTCTTGCCGTAGACGAAGACGAGCGCCAACCCCACCACCACCGGGGAGACCGCGATCGGAAGGTCGATTGCGGCGTCCAAGAGCGCGGCACCGGGGAAGCGCCGCCGGGCCAGCACGAGCGCCGCAGTCACGCCGAAGACGGCGTTGAGCGGCACCGCGATCAAGGCGACGATGAGCGTCAGCACGAGCGCGTGGAAGAAGCCGGCACTCGGGGCACCGGACGGGTTGGCGAGGTTCCGCCAGGCGGCGACGAAACCCGAGGCGAACGCCCGGTACGCGATCGCTCCCACCGGGACCACCACGAGGAGGGCCAGGTAACCGAGCACCGCCGTCCGCAGCCCGTAACGGGCCAGCTGGCCCCTCACGGGGTGACCTCGGGTCACAGGGTGACCTCGGGCCGGGTCAGGCGCCGGCGGAGGGCCCCGAAGACGAGCAGCACGGCCAGCGAGATGAGAAGAAGGGCGAGCGACACCGCGGCCGCCGACGTGTTCTCGCCGCTCGCGTAAAGGTTGAAGATCCGCAGCGAGGCCACCTCGGTCGAGAAGGGCTTGTCGCCGGAGATGAACACCAGCGAACCGAACTCACCCATGGCCCGGGCGAACGCCAGCATGGCCCCGGACAGCATCGCCGGGGCCAGGCTCGGCAGCACGATCCGACGAAGCACCGTCGCAGAGCTGGCCCCGAGCGAGGCGGCCGCCTCTTCGGAGTCGCGGTCCAGCTCGGCCAGGACCGGTTGGACGGCTCGCACCGAGAAGGGGAGCGTCACGAACGCCAGCGCGATCCACACCCCGAGCCGGGTGCCCGACGCGTTCAGGTGGAACGGGCTGTCGGGACCGTACAGGCTGAGGAGCGTCAGGCCGGCGACGAGGGTGGGCAGGGCGAACGGGAGATCGACCACCGAGGCGATCACCCGTTTCCCGGGGAACTGGTCACGGACCAGCACCCAGGCGATCGCCGTCCCCGCGATCGTGTTGGCCACCACCACGATCAGCGCGCTGATGAGGGTCAGCTTTAGCGCCGCCCAGGACTCGGGGTTGTGGACCGAGCCCCAGAACCCCGACCAGCCCCCGCTGAATGCGTTGGTCGCGATTGCCGCGATGGGGATCAGGACCAACAGGCTGAAGTAGATCATCGCGGTGCCGGGCGCGACGAAGCTCGCTGCGGCCCGGCCGATTCGCCCGGCCGGTCCCCTTGTCCTCTCCGGGGTCATCTCCGGGGCGGACCCGGTGGTCGAACCCGGCACGGTGGCGCCGAGTGTCGCGCTCACCTCACCCGCTCGCGGTGGCCTGCCCGAGAGACGCCTCGATCTTGGTGACGACCCCCGACGTCGGGTCGAACAACTTGTTGACCACCTTGGTCCACCCGCCGAGGTATTGGATCGTGAAGAGGGTCTTCGGGGTCGGGAAGCTCACCCCGACGGCCGCCGCGGCACCGGGCACGACCGGCCGGTACCCCTCGATCGCCCAGAGCTCCTGACCACGCTTGGACAACAAGAAGTTGACGAACGCCTTGGCGGCGGCCGGGTTCTGGGCGTTCTTGGTCACCGCGATCGGGTTCTGGATCAAGATGTCCTGCGGCGGGATCACGTATTGGATCGCGTCGTCCTTGTTCTGGGCCGCGATCGCGTCGTCCTCGTAGCCGAGCAGGACGTTGCCGGTGCCGGCGAGGAACGAAGCCAGCGCGACGCTGGCGCTGGTCGGCTGCGAGACGGTGTTCTTGAGCAGGTCGGTCAGGTACTGCCCGGCCTTGGTGGGGGTCTTGCCGAGTTGGAGTTCAGCCCCGTAGGCGGCGGCCAGGTTCCAACGGGCCGACCCCGAGCTGAACGGGTTCGGCGTCACCACCTGGACGCCCGGCTTGATGAGGTCGCTCCAGTTGTGGATGTGCAGGGGGTTCCCCGGGCGCACGATGAACACCACCACCGAGTCGGTGACGTTGCCGTGGTCGGGGCCGACCGTGTCCCATTTCGGCGAGACGATGCCCGCCTGGACCAGGGACTCCATGTCGGGCTCCAGGGAGAAGTTGACGACGTCGGCCGGCTGGCCCGCCACCACGTTCTTGGCCTGGGTGCCCGAGGCGCCGTAGGACCCGGCGATGGTGATGCCCTGCCCGGCCGGGGTCGCCGAGAAGGCCTTGGCGATGGCGGTGTAGGCGGCCGCGGGAGTGGAGTACGCGACCAGGTTGACGGTGCCCGATGCGGCGCCGACGGCGGGAGCGAACGAGGCCGAAATGGCCAGCGCCGCACCGGTCAGGGCGGCGGCCCGGACCCAGCGCGACGAGAGGTGACGGAACGCAGAGGTGAATGTAGGCATTCGGTATAGATACTAAAACTGATCAAATAAGTCAACTTTTGGTCCCGATTGTGTCGGTAACCGTGCAACCGCGATTGGGCCAATGGCAGGGGCCGCGTGGTTCCGGCGGGACCGGCCGGCTCGCCTCACCGCCGGACCCGTCGAGGTCGCGGACGAAGCGGCCCTAGCACGCTCGGCCCGCGGCGGTGTCGGCCGGGCGCAGCGACGCATGGTCGATCACCGGGCGCAGCATCGTCCCTGCGATTGGGCCTTCGGCCAGGGATGACCCCTCGGACCACCGGCTGCCATGCTGTGGGCGTGGCCGAAGAGAACCAGCCGGAGTCACGGCGCAGCCGGCTCTTAGAGGTCGCCACGTCGCGAGGGATCCCGCTCGGCACCATCGTGACCACCATCGGGGTGGCGGTGCTCGTCTACCTGGCCGGCCACCTGATCTACAAGCTGCGAGAAATCTTGCTCCTCATGGTGGTGGCGGGTTTCATCGCGCTGCTCTTGAACCCGGCGGTGGTCGGGTTGCGGCGGTTGGGCATCAAGCGGCGGGGCTCGGCCGTGGCCATCGTCACGGTGCTGGCACTGGCGGCGTTCGGTGGCCTCGCGTTCGCCTTCGGCTACCCGCTGGTCAACGGGATCACTCACCTGGCCGAGGCCCTGCCGCGGTACGTGAAGGCGGCCGAACACGGCAAGGGGCCGGTCGGGCACCTAGTCCGCAAGTACCACGTGGAGCACTGGGTCCAGGTGAACCTCGCCCCCAAGCTGGCCACCTTCGCCAAGAACCTCTCCAAGCCCGCCCTCTCTCTCGGCAAGGGTGCGATCACGCTGATGATCGCCCTCATCACGATCTTCGTGCTGGTACTGCTGCTCTTGTTGGAGGGGCACAAGCTCCGGAGCGGCGTCTTGAAGATGATGTTGCCGGCCCGGGCCGAGCGGACCAGCCGGATCGCCGGTGAGGTCAGCCGGTCGGTGACCGGCTACATGATCGGCAACTTCATCACGTCGTTGATCGCGGGCACCGTCGTCTTCGTGGCCCTCATCGCGCTCGGCGTGCCGTTCGCGTTGCTGTGGGGACTGTGGGTGGCGTTGCTCGACTTCTTACCCATGATTGGCGGCGCCGTCGCGGGCATCCCGACGGTCTTGTTCGCGTTCGCGCACTCGGTCACGGCGGGCCTGGTGGTGCTGATCGTCTTCTTGGCCTACACCCAGATCGAGAACCACGTCCTCAATCCGATCGTCATGAGCAGAACGGTGCGGATCAACCCGCTGCTGGTGCTCATCGCCATCTTGGTCGGGGCCAACATCGGCGATCTCGTGGGCGGGTTCTTCGGCGGGTTCGTGGGCACCCTGCTCGCGATCCCCTTGGCGGGCTCCATCCAGGTCATCGTCCGCGAGGTCTGGCAGGCCACCGCCCCCGAGCCCGAACCCGTCCCGGCGGTCAACCCCGTCGGACCTCCGTCCTCGGGCACCTGACCCAGCGGCGACGCGGTGACCGAGGAGCGGCCCGATGGGCTCGCCCCGATCCTGGAGTTTGATCCAGAGGTGGGGGCGCTCATCGAACCCGGCCACCTGGCGGCGCCGATCGAGGGTCTGCCGCCCGCGACCGTGATCTGTTTCTTCGCCGAGGTGGTGGACGAGGTCTGCGGCGACGGTCGGGCCGAGGTGGTGGCCGAGCTGGGTTGGGAGTTCCCCCGCCACCCGCTCTACGTGCTCGAAGTCGGGGAGGGCCAGCGGGTGGCCGTCTTCTGCCCCGGCGTGGGTGCACCGCTCGCCACCGCACTGTTCGAGGACGCGGTCGCGCACGGCTGCTCGAACTTCGTGGCCTGCGGTGGCGCAGGCGCGCTGGTGCCGGGTCTGGCCTTGGGCCACGTGGTCGTCCCCGACGCGGCGGTGCGCGACGAGGGCACCTCGTACCACTACCTGCCCGCGGCGCGCGAGGTGACGGCCGACCCCGACGCGGTCGCGGCCGCCGTCGCTGTGCTCGAGCGCAACGGCGTGCCGCATACCGTCGGGAAGACCTGGTCGACCGACGCCCCCTATCGAGAGACCGTGGCCCGCATCGCCCGGCGGCGCGCCGAGGGGTGCATCACCGTCGAGATGGAGGCGGCTGCCTTCATGGCCGTCGCCCGGCACCGAGGGGTGCGATTCGCCCAGTACCTCTACGCGGGCGACGACCTCTCCGGCGAGGCCTGGGACCACCGGTCTTGGCAGACCACCTCGGCCCGCCGGACGCTCTTCGAGCTGGCGATCCAGGCGAGCCTCGGGCTCTGCCAGTGAACGGGCGCGACCGAACTTCGGTGCGACCGAACTTCGGCGCGACCGAACGTCAGTCCTTGGGGGCTGGGCGGACGGCGGCGATGTCGAGCTCGATCGTGATCTTCTCCGAGACGAGCAGCCCGCCGGTGTCGAGTGCCATGTTCCAGACGAGACCCCAGTCGCGCCGGTTCACGACCACCGAGCCCTCGAAGCCGATTCGGAAGAACCCAAACGGGTCGTTGGTCGCGCCCGTGAACTCGAGGTCGATGGCGACCGGGTGGGTCGCGTCGCGGATGGTGAGATCGCCGGTCAGCCGGTAGGTGTTCTCGTCGACCACCTCTGCCTTGGTGCTCTTGAAGGTGATGGTCGGGTACTTCTCCACGTCGAAGAAGTCGGCGCCGCGCAGGTGGGCGTCGCGGTCGGCCTGCTGGGAGTCGATCGAGGCGACCTGGATCGTGACCTCGGCGCTCGAGCGGGTCGGGTCCTGGCCGTCGATGTGGATCTGGCCCTCGAAGTCCTTGAACAGACCTCGAACCTTGGTCACCATGGCGTGACGGGCGAGGAAGCCCAGCCGGCTGTGGGCGGTGTCGAGCGTGTAGTCGCCTGACAGGTTGGTCAGGTCGGTTGCGGTTGCGGTGGTGGTCATGGATCCTCCAGAGATAGATGCTTGCAGATGCAAGTATATACTAGAGGAGCGACAAGCGCAACAGTGGGGGCCGGGGGAGGGCAGCATGGAACCCGACAAGATGAATCAGCCCGAGGTCGATCTCGCCACACCGCTGGACGAACACGAGGAACGGGCCTGGCGTTCGTTCGCCCGGGCCTTCGTCGTGGTGCCCCGCGTGCTCGAGGCGGAGCTGCAGGCGGCCCACGGGGTGACCATGACGGAGTACTTCGTCATGGTCAACCTCTCCGAGGCACCGGACCGCCGGCTCCGGATGACCGAGCTGGCGGCGCGGGGCGCGATGTCACTCAGCGCGATCAGCCGGGTGGTTGACGGTTTGGAGCGCCGAGGCCTCGTCTCACGGGAACGCTGCCCCGAGGACCGCCGGGGCCTGTTGGCCATGCTGACCGACTCGGGGTTGGCCCTCCTCGTGGAGGCCTACCCGACGCATCTGCGCGGGGTGCGCGAACACGTGGTGCGGCACCTGGCCGGGCTGGATCTCGACACCGTGGCCGACGCGGTGGCTTCGTTCGCGGGGGGCGACCGGAGCGACGGCGCGCCCTGTCCGGAGTGAGGCGACCGCCTGACCGCGAACTCAGTCCTCGTCGGTCTCCCCGCTGCTGGTGATCCCGTCGGCCGGCGAGGCCGACGGGTCGAGATGGGCGATGAGCCGGTTGACCAACTCGACCTGGGCCGGCACCAGCCGGCGTGCCGCGTCGGCTGGTGAGCTCCACACGGCCCGGTCGACCTCGGGGAACGTCGCCCGGCGGCCCGAGCGGGGCGGCCACTCGGTCTCGAACGTGTTGCTCTTGAGCTCGGCCGCCTCGAAGTCGCCCTCGGTCGCCCACGCGCGGACCCGCTTGCCGCCCGACTGGACCACCTCTCCGAGGTCGGTCCAGCCCGAGGCGGGCGGCGGCTGGCCCAGCTCCTCGGCGAACTCGCGCGCCGCGGTGGCGCGATCGTCGCCGTCTGTGACCTCGCCCTTGGGGACCGACCACACCCCGTCGTCGCGTCTGGCCCAGAACGGCCCGCCCGGGTGCACGAGCAGCACCTCGATCGTCCCGCCGCTACGGCGGTAGAGGAGAAGGCCCGCGCTGCGCTTCGGCACCCGACCACACTGCCACCAGGACCAGGCCAAGGAGTCGGAACGGGCGCCGTTAGGATCGGGGCCCGACGGCGCTTGTGCGTCGAGGAGGCGAGACACCGGTGGGCTCCTGGGAGGTGGCGTTCGACGAAGGCCAGCTCTGGCCCACCCCCGTCGCCAGCGACGCGGCCAAGCGCGCCTCGGCGCACGAGATGGCCAAGCGGCTTCGCCCCGGCGACGTGGTCGGGGTGGGGTCGGGCAGCACCAGCCGACTGACCATCGAGGCGCTCGCTCAGCGGACCCGGGCCGAAGGGATCGCCTGGACCGCCGTCCCCACCTCGCTCGAGGTCGAGCTCACCTGCGCCGGCCACGGCATCGCCACGGCCTCGTTGTCCGTGCTCCGACCCGACTGGTCCTTCGACGGGGCCGACGAGGTCGACCCGGCGGGCAATCTCATCAAGGGCCGTGGTGGCGCGCTGCTGCGGGAGAAGCTGGTCATGGCGAGCTCTCCGGAGCGCTACGTGGTCGTCGACTCGTCCAAGCTCGTCGACCGGCTCGGGTCGCGCTTCGCAGTCCCGCTCGAGGTGATCCCCGAGGCGCTGCGCCTGGTCGGTGACGCGCTGGCACGGCGTGGGTATCGCGACGTCGTGCTCCGTCACGGCGATGGCAAGGATGGGCCGCTCATCACCGAACGTGGCAACTACCTCTTCGACGTGGCGGTGGGCGGGATCACCGAGCACACCGAGTCCGAGCTGAAGGCGATCCCGGGCGTCGTGGAATCGGGCCTCTTCATCGGGTACGCCCCGACCGTGATCGTCTCTGGATGAGCGGTCACTGACCATGGCTGATCCGGAGGGGCGCGCCGCCGGCGCCCCGCCGACCCAGAACGTTCAGGGCAACGGCGAGAGCAATGGTGCGGGCGCCTTCGCCCTGTTCACCTGGCGCGCCCCGACCGTGGTCGCGGTGGCCCTGGTCGCTCTCGCGTCGGGCTTTGGCCAGTTCGGGGCGGTGGCGGCCTTGGGCGACGTCGCCAAGACCTTCGGCCACATCACCCAGGGGGGGAGCCTGACCGCGCGGGTGGGGCTGTCGGGGGGCACCATCGGCATCGGGCTGGCCATCATCCGGCTGGCCTCCCTGGGCGGTTTGCCCCTCGCCGGGCTGGCCGACCGTTTCGGCAGGCGAAGGACGTTGCTGGCGTGCTGCGCCGGCGGCCTGCTCCTCACCGCGGCGGCCTCGCTCAGCCCGAGCTACTGGTGGTTCGTGGCCATCTTCGCCGTCGGTCGGCCGATGCTCAGCGCGACCAACGCGGTGTCCCAGGTGAGCGCGGGTGAGCTCACCGCTTCGAGCGATCGGGCCAAGGCGGTCGCGCTGGTCGCGGCCGGCTACGCCGTCGGGGCCGGATTGACCGCCATCATCTACAACCTCGGCCGCAACACGCTCGGGTTCCGGGGGGTGTTCGCCCTGGCCCTCGTGTTTTTCGTGTTCCTGCCGGTGCTCGGCCACAGGGTGGCCGAGCCCGATCGGTTCCAACGCGCCGGGCCGGGCGGGCACGGAGAGCCGGTGCTCGGGCCGGTCGGCAAGCCGTTCCGCCGCCGCTTGTTGCTCGTGTGCGCGATCGGCTTCGCGGTATCGGTCATCACCGGGCCTGCCAACAGCTTCGTGTTCGTCTACGCCCAGAACGTGCGTCACGTCTCGGGTGCGCTGACGGCGGCGATGGTGGTGATCGCGGCACCGGCCGGTCTGTTGGGTTTGGTGGTGGGCCGATGGCTGGCCGACCACCTCGGCCGCCGGCCGTCCACGATGCTTGCGATGGTCGCCATCGCGGGGTTCGGCGTCCTCTTGTACTCCGGGAGCACAGCGGCGCTCTTCACCGGCTACGTGCTCGGGACACTGGGCGGCGGGATCATCGCGCCCGCGCTCGGCGCGCTGGTCATCGAGGTGCTCCCGACCTCGGTGCGGGCGTCGGTGGCCGGCTGGTTCGTCGTGGCCGGGGTGCTGGGCGCGGTCGCCGGTCTAGTCATCTTCGGCGCGGTGGCCGACGTGGGCAACCGGCTCAGCCTGGCCGCGGTGCTGACGTTCCTCCCCATCCTGCCCGTGTCGGGCCTGCTGTTCCTGCTTCCCGAGTCCAAGGGCAAGGAGCCCGAGGAGCTCTCGCCTCTAGCCTGAACCCCGTCAACGTCTCAGCGGCGAGGGGCTCAGCGGCGAGGGGCTCAGCGGCGAGGGGCTCAGCGGCGAGGGGCTCAGCGGCGAGGGGCTCAGCGG
>Ga0181518_10004261_pt1 | contig 12847 bp, 7 predicted proteins | sample PEATcosm2014_Bin_28_FD_119751 | JGI IMG/M metagenome (GOLD analysis project Ga0181518, IMG submission 119751) | Peatland microbial communities from MTU Mesocosm Facility, Houghton, MI, USA - PEATcosm2014_Bin01_60_metaG | ecosystem: Environmental > Terrestrial > Soil > Wetlands > Peat | place... | reverse complement strand
CTGCCGCCGTAGATATCCCGCGTAGCCACGATATGGTCGCCGGACTTGATAAATGCCATAATGGCGGCGGTCATGGCCGCCATGCCGGATGAAAAGGCGAACCCCGCAACGCCGCCTTCGATCATGGCCAGAAGCTCTTCGAGCGCCCTGCGGGTAGGATTGCCGCTCCGTCCGTATTCCCACTCCTGCGGATGTTCGACATCCGCTTGGTGATACGTCGAGGCGTTAAAGATGGGGATGCTGAGCGCGCCAGTGGCATGGTCCCGGCTGGCGGTATGCACGATTTCGGTTTTTCGTTTCATGATGCTAACCTATGGCCTGATCGAGGTCGTTAATGAGATCGGCGTGCTGATTGCGCCGGTGGCAGGGTCGGTACGCAACCCCGCATGCGAAAGTACCGTTTCGATGGATTTCCGGCTCTTCATCCCTCTCCTTACGTATCAGTTAACCAGCACCATCAATCACTTGCATCTAAAATATTTAACCGATACGGATCCATTCAATAAAAACGCATTGGCTGAATGATTTTCTTTCGCGGAGAGCAGGGAAGAGACGGTGGAGAGTAGGTTGTTTATAAGGTGATGTGGGGAAAACAAGCTTGAGGGGAAAAGAAGAATGGTCAAGAAGTAGTTACGGGAAAAAAAATTAGGTAATTAGTGAAAATATAGTTGATGGAAAAAGATTCGATATTTTTGCTTAATGAATTGGAAATAATTGATATTTGTGATGTTAGATTTAAGAAACAAGGGAGGGTTAATATGATTTTTCGCATTGACAAAAACTTTTCAAAAGTTTCGCCAATACCGTTTAAACCCCTTCCAACGATAGAAAAACAACTAGAAAACTTAATTAAAGACCTCATCGGCAATTACATTTTTCCAGATCTTTTAGTCTTTTGTAATGAAAGAAGTTTCCAGAGAGAAGCAGATTTATTCGCCATTAATGATAATGGAGATCTTGTTGTTATTGAGTTGAAAATTGATGGACATTATGACAGAGGTAAGGTATTGCAAGCAATGGAGTATGCCCAACTTTATGCCAAATGGCAATATGGTGATATGAATAAACGTTATAAAAATTGTTACCATACAGAAAAAGAGCTGAATGATGCATTTGAAGAGCATTTTGGTTATACCCTCGATAGCTCTCGATATAATCGGGAGCAGAGAATCATAGTAATTTCTAGTTCATCCGAACTTAATATTGCTGCGGCAGTAAAGTATTGGCAAAGAAAAAATATTGATATTAAAGAATATTTCTATCGGCTTTATTCAATTGATCAGGACAATCTATTGTTTGAATTATCTTCAGAAAGATCTTGGAATACAGAATATCCGAGCTGTTGGGTAAATACCTGTGCTAGGTATTACACAAACGCCTATTTTGATATGATTAAAAATCGCAAGGCAAGTGCTTATGGAAATAGAGCACATGTTATTGGTGATTGGATGTCACAAGGATATGTTTTTTTGTATCATAACAACTATGGAATAATTGCGGGTGGTATAGGCACAAGAAAGATCAAGGAAGCAGATCATGTTGCAGACGATATTCAAGAGAAAGAGAAAATGATTTTTCTTAATGACTTTATTCATGGTGTTGATGAAACAGGGAAAATAATCAAGTATCTTTCTCCTGCACAAATAAGAGAAATTGTAGGGCGTGACTTGTATTATGCAAATACGATTGTTGGTTTGAGCAAGGAAGAAGGTCAAAATATTTATGAGATTTTCAAAAATGAAATTAATGCAAAAGTTTCATAGCGTTATTACAGCCAGTTTTTCATATATTTACAATTCCCCATGAAAAATCCATGAAAATCATTCTCCAACGCGTTAAATCCGCCTCGGTAAAAATCGATGGCAGCGCCATTTCTGCGATTAATCGCGGCATACTCATTCTCCTCGGCGTGCATAAGGACGATACTGCCGAAAAGGCGGATTTTCTGGCGGCAAAATGTGCGAATCTCAGGATTTTTCCCGACGAGCAGGGTAAAATGAATCGCTCTCTGAAAGAGATCGACGGAGAGGCGCTCGTGGTATCGCAGTTTACGCTTTTCGGCGATTGTTCCAGGGGAAGACGCCCGAGTTTTATCGATGCTGCACCTCCCGACAAAGGCAGGGAGCTTTACGAACACTTCATTGATTGTATGAAGCAGCAGGTCCGCATTGTTGCAACCGGGGTTTTTGGAGCGATGATGGAAGTCGAACTCGTGAATGATGGGCCGGTGACGCTGATCCTGGAGCGGTAAAGGATCGGCACGCCCTGCTCTTGCTGAATCGATTGGTTACTTGAACGTAATCTTGAAAAACGCCGTCGAGCTCCGCCACGCGATCTCTTTAAAATCCAAACACCCGTGCAACCGCGCCTTGATCTCTCCCGTTGTTGCCGCATCGCACTTTGTGCGTATCCTGTCGCCAAGCGATAGCCGGTCCGATTGCCCCGCTTCCCGAAACCAGAACTCGATATCCTGTGGAGAAATACGGCGTATGGCGCTGTCTGCGGCTACTCTCATGGTAAGCGCAATATCATCGATGGATGATATCTCCTCGTGCAATGACTGCGCCGTCCATTTTATCATAGGATCGTCGTTGTCGCTGAAAAGTTCCTCTTCCGCTGCGGCCAGGAGGTTCTTAACTTGGGCGTTAAGGGTCTTCGTCTCCGCGAGATTTGAGAGCCGTTGGCCCTCACGCGGAATCGGCTCGGCCAGGACAAGGGCGCCGGTTTTTGCAAGGAGCCTGTTTGCCCGTTTTACGAAAGACTTCATATTCTCAGTCTGAAAGAGCAGGTTCCTGCCGAGTATGGCATCGAACCGGACTTCCATCCCGGCCGCGTTCCTGATATCCCGATCAAAGCTGGCAAGACCGGTTCGGATGATCTGCGGACGGGAAATGGCCGGCAGATTCTTTACAAGACCGCAGAGGGTCTCGTATGCCCGATCGTCATGGGCCAGGATCCATACGCCGCCATCGGGCGTCTGCCGCATCGCTTCGAAAGCGAGAAGGCCGGTCCGGCCGTTGAGATCGAGCACGAGGCTCTGCTTCGTGAGGCCGGCGAGTTCGAGCATGGTTTGCCGAATGCGGCTGAGTTGTTCGCCGCGCCGCGAAAGCGTTCGCTCAAGCCAACCGGAGCCGTCTGTTCCCCGCTGCAAAGCCAGGGGGTTCGAATAATCCTCCTCGACCATGGCCTCAATCTGCGCCTCGCGCTGTTGCACAACGCGCTCGGCGATGGATTTCTCGAATCCCTGGTCCGAAGGATGGTAAAACTCCTTTCCCTGAAGGGATGATGGCAGATACTGCTGGGCAACCCAATGATCCCGGTAGGCGTGCGGGTAAAGGTACCCATCGCCGTGGCCAAACCCCTCGGAATCACGGCTCGCATCGCGCAAGTGGTTCGGGACATCGTCCGTTGTCTCTTCGGAAACGGATTTTATGGCATCGAAGAAAGCGAGGGAGGAGTTGCTCTTTGGCGCCGTCGCGAGGTAGAGACACGCTTCCGCCAGATGGAATCGTCCTTCGGGAAGACCGACATAATCGAATGCCCGTGCGGCATTTACAACGACGCCGAGCGCTGCCGGGTCGGCCATCCCGACGTCTTCTCCAGCAAGGATAACCATACGGCGGAAGATGAAGCGGGGATCTTCGCCGGCATACAGCATCTTCGCCATCCAGTAAAGGGCGGCATCCGGGTCGCTGCCGCGAAGGGATTTGATGAAAGCTGAAATGGTGTCGTAATGGGCGTCGCCATCACGGTCATAGAGAACTGCACGCTGCTGAATGGATTCTTCGGCAATGGATCGGGTGATATGGATGATGCCGTCGTGCCCCGGGGCTGTGGTCTCCACGGCCAGTTCGAGCGCATTGAGAACGCCGCGCGCGTCGCCGTTTGCAACCCGTACGAGATGATCGAGAGCATCTTCCTCAATGCTGATTTTTTTCCTGCCATATCCGCGTTCGGTGTTCCGCAGCGCCTGAAGCGCGACTGCCCGCAGATCAACCTCACCGAGCTGGCGAAGCTGGAAAATTCGCGAGCGTGATACCAGCGCCTTGTTGACCTCAAAGTAGGGGTTTTCCGTGGTCGCGCCAATCAGAATCAGAACGCCATTTTCAACGTGTGGCAGTAGAGCGTCCTGCTGGGCTTTGTTGAAGCGGTGGACTTCATCGATAAACAGAATCGTCCGTCTTCCGAAGAGCGAAAGCGTTTTCTGCGCACTTTCGATGGCATCGCGAATATCCTTGATGCCGGCAAGTACGGCATTGATCGAGAGAAACTGCGCCTTCGTGGTATTTGCAATGATTCGGGCGAGCGTTGTTTTGCCGGTACCGGGAGGGCCGTAAAAGATCAGGCTCGATAGTTGGTCGATTTGAATGGCCCTCCGCAGAAGTCTCCCCTCTCCAATGATGTGATCCTGGCCGATAAATTCTTCAAGTGTTTGTGGCCGCATGCGATCGGCAAGCGGCGCGGTTTTTTTGAGCAGGTCGAGGGCCTGTGAATCGAAGAGGTCGGATGGGCGATCTCGTGGAGAGTTTTTTTTCATGATAATCCTCTAGCTCAGGTGCAAAATACGTCACGCACCGGTCGTTTTTTGCCCGAAGCAAATGAAACTCGGCATGGGGAGGTGTTGCCGCAAAAACCGGCGATTCTCGTTGATAATTATAAGCTGGAATCGCTGTCGCAAGAAATTGGCTATCTTCCAATGAGAATTTCAGATTAATTAATATATCATCTGATTTAAGTAATTTTATGTGGTTTCGTCCGATCATTTTTTAATTTGAGATATATCTTTAAATAAGTGTTACCTGAAGTCTTGCATAATATATAGTTTCTAGTCTTTGTTTCGGTAAAACACACCCTATACTGCTTGCGGAGGAAGAAGTCTATGCGTTCCAATGTTAAACGATTGGTATTTTTTATTGTCGCTGTATCTTTATGCGTTTCAATGGTTGAGGCACAGACGCTCCAGCGAAAAGCGCTCTTCAATCTGGGGTGGAGACTAACGGCATCAAATCCTACGGGCGCCCAAGCCATTGCCTTTAACGATTCGTCGTCATCGTGGCAATCGGTGAATGTACCGAGTTCGGTATCGTACGACGCCCCGTACGCCAGCTATGAAATGAACCACTTCGCTGCGACCTGCTGGTATCGGAAACATTTTACGTGTCCTGCAAATATACAGAAGGTTTTCATTCACTTTGAGGGCGTCATGCAGACCTGCGATGTTTTTGTCAATGGCGATTCAGTCGGCAGTCACCAAGCCAGCGGCTATACACCCTTTTTCTACGATATTACCAACTACCTCGTGCGCGGCGGGAGTAATGTGATTGCGCTGCGGCTCAATAACGTCGACGATCCCGGCATACCTCCGGGCGGATACGGGACCGACGGAGAGCCTGATTTCTTTTTGTTCTCCGGCCTCTACCGGAATGTCTGGCTGCTTTTCAAGGACAGCGTTTACATTCCCGATTGGGGTCAGCGGATTACGACTCCCGGAACGACGACCAGTGCTGCGGTGCGCGCTCGGACCGTTGTTGCCAATGCAACCAGTGCGGCAAAGAGTGCGGACGTAACCATCACCTTGCTCAATGCCGCAGGCGTAAGCGTGGTCACTGCAACGAGTACACAATCGGTCCCTGCCGCGTCTTCGACCAATTTCGATATGACTACCTCGGCAATTACGCCGCAGGTCTGGTCGCCCGCAACGCCGAATATGTATTCACTGCGGACCATCGTGACGGTAGGCGGCGCCGTTGTAGACAGCATCGTGCAGCCGGTTGGCTTCCGGTGGTATTCCTGGAGCACGAGCAATGGTTTTTCATTGAATGGCTCCAGGTTTGAACTGTATGGCATGTGCGTGGACCAGATGATGGGCTGGATAGAAAATGCAATGCCCGATTCGCGGTGGGTTCAACTGATAAAGAAGGCGAAGGCGATGGGCGCCAACAGCCTCCGTTGCTCGCACTACCCGCGCGCTCAGGCATTTTATGACGCGTGCGATAAGCTCGGTATGCTGCTGTGGGTCGAACTGCCGACCTGGATGGTGTCGGAGCCGGCCACCCTCCCTGCCACGTACTGGCCGAACCTCGACACCTGCGTCAATGAGATGGTGCTCGATGGCTTCAACCATCCTTGCATTTGGGCCTGGGGAATCGCCAACGAGCCCAACTATAATTATGGAACGTATTGGGACGCGGTCGTCGGTTTGATCCACAGCCTTGATTCGTTCGCCGTCACCGGAAGAGCCATCAGCTACGCGAAATATGATGGCGCAAACTGGGTGTATACCGGCGGCAATGGGCAAAATTTAGATATCAACGGGACCAATTATAGTACATCGGCTCCCGCGTCACTACCCTTTGTTAATACCGAATCGTATACCAGCTGGGATCGCCTTTACTCGCGCGGAGGTTCGTTGGATCTAGAGCAGCCCGCTCCCGGCGCCGAGGCGAACGCCGAGGTAAGCAACATGTCCTATGTAACCGGCGTCACTTCCGGAGCTCTTGCAGGAGGACACTTCTGGTGCTTCGTCGATTATAATTCGTGGCGAAATTCAACCGGGCAGCAGGGAGTAGTGGACCGGTTCTGGGTACCCAAGGGTGCGTACTTTGCATTTCAAAAAGCCTGGGCGGGTGTTTCTCCGGGTAGTGTTGCGGGTTCAGCTCCGGATTATCCTTCAACCACCGGGACCGCAACAAAAATTGACCTTGAGGCGGATACCACGAATCTCCAGGCAAATGGATCAGATGTGTCAATTATCGTCGCAAACCTGCGCGATGCCGGCGGTACCTGCATCGCCCAAAATTGCAATATCACCTGGACCGTCACCGGCGGAGCAACGCTCTATCCAGGAACAGGTTTCACGGGTAATCTCACCACCGTGACCGATTCGGCGCTCGGCGGCAGGGCGACGGTGCTCTTGCGAACCACCACTACCGCTGGGCCTATCACCGTAACCGCCACCAGTAGTTGCGGCCTTCCCGAAGCCTCCATCGATCTCACCAGCACTCCGGTCACTGAGTCGGACTATACTTCAGTTCGTCAGGGACTCCTCCTTCAGGAAACATCGAGTGCAACGTCCCGCCTGCGAGCAGTTTATTCGGAAAAAGGCGTAACGCTCACTTTCCCTGCCGGCGTTGGAAAAAGCGTGCAGATCATCAACGTTCAGGGGAAAATGATTGCTACCTATACTCTCCGGAACGGAACCCCGATATTTATCAATCACAAGGTAGCAAGCGGAGGAGTTTGTTTTGCGGCATGGAGCGATAACGGTCGCCGGATGGTGACAAAATTGAACATGGTTCAATAAAGTTTTCGCCGCACAATATATGATGGTTTTGGGGGGCGTCCCTGATCGGGCGCCCTTTTTTATCGTGCAAACTCGCAAGCGACGAAAGCGTCAGTATCATGTGAAAGCCCACGGCAGATACAAAAGTAGAAATATGGGCAGATCCGGAGTTACGGTCGGAAAAGGATTGCGGATTTCCGCCACGGAGCGCACAGCCCGGAGATCATGGAATCGATGCGATTCATTTTATTCGTGTTTCGCTTCGTGAACTGTAGCCCACAGGATCAGAACGGTGATGGCGCTTGTTGCCGCGCCGAATAAAAATGGCGCTGGCGGATGCATGCTGAAAAGAAGCCCCGCAATAACACTCGCCGGCAGGAGTCCGATTCCGACGATGGTATACGAAAACCCAAGCGCGGTTGCTTTTGATTCTGCGGGTGCAATGGAAACAACAAATGCTTTTTCCATGCCCTCGGTCATTGCCGCATAGACGCCATAGAGCAGCCAGCATCCCCAAAGCAGGGCGCTGCGAGAAACCAGGCCGAACCCGGCGTACACGAGACCGTAAAGCGCATACCCGCTCATCAGCACCCGTTTGAACCCGATCCGATCCGCGAGAGATCCAAACGTGTGCGAAAGGAGAGTACTTGATAAATTATAAAACAGGTACATGAGCACCACCGTTGGAAGCGCAAAACCGAGATTCATGCTCCGCAAAAACAAAAATTGGTTTGACGAGTTGCCAAGCGTGAAAACTGCCTGGGCAAGGAAAAAAAACCTTAAATTTTTATCGTAGCGACGCAGGTCAAAGTTCGGCTTCGGCCGCATTTTAGTAGTAGCCACTGCTGCCGATGGCTCTTTTATGAAAAATAAAAACACAATGCCAATAGCGGCTGGTATAATAGAAGCGATGAAAACCCTATAGAATCCGGTTATGTTTTTGATGGTGCCGGTAGTGTGGTCGATGAACTTCAGGCAGAAAAAATAGAGTATCAGAACGCCGAGAGTTGCGCCTGCAAAGTCCATTGCCCGTTGCAGGCCGAAGGCACGGCCCTGGACATCAAGCGAAACGGAGTCGGCTATCAACGCATCGCGCGGGGCGCCGCGGATTCCCTTCCCTACCCTGTCGATGAATCGGGAGAACAGAACAAAGAACCATCCAACCGAGGCAAAGAGAAGCAGCGTCTTTGCGACGGCAGACAGGCTGTACCCGGAAATGGCCGGACCCTTACGCTTCCTAACCCGGTCGGAATAGTACCCGGAGAAGACCCTGAGCAGGCCCGCCGTAGACTCCGCCACGCCTTCGATGATGCCGAGCGCCGGCCCGATAAATGCACCCTTCGCCGCAAGAATTGTACTGACAAAGGCCTGAATGAGTGGATAGATCATCTCGCTCGAAACATCGGTGAAAAACGAGGTGAGCCCCGTGAGCAGGACATTACGGTGGAAAGGGGTGGGTTTCATGATTAATGGATAGATGCGGTTCAGGTATTCAGGCATTAATAGGAAAAATAAAAATTGCCGCATACTGAAAAAAAGAACCATTTGCTTAAAGATGAAGTGTTCTTCGTTTCAGCGCATTTGCATACAACCAGGCACGTATTGGGTTGATCAAACGCTAATGACCATAACTGAACGTATGAAATAGTCCCATCGATAGCGGTAAAATGCTATTTTATCAGACTTAGATCGAACCGGGAAAAAAGCACTCATTCAAGGAGGATATCATGGGTAAAGGCGATAAGCGCACGCTGCGCGGGAAAATATTCAAGGGTTCCTTCGGCAATAAGAGGCCGCGCAAGAAGGATAAAAGAACGAACGCAAAAAAAGAAGGGTGATCGGCCTAAAAACATGAATTCATGCAAAAGGCCTCCGCGGGATTGTTGCCGGAGGCCTTTATTATTGGTGATCAGATGGCCTTGGGCTGGCAGAGATTCTTCTTATCGTTTGCGACCCGGCCGCAGCTTTTGCAGATGAATGCGGGTTTATTCACAAGAGGTATAATATCCTTGACATCAAGGTCGCACGCACAGCATGTCAGGGCACACATTTTGTCGGCACCGGCATGGTGTCCTTCAGCTTTTGGACTCATAGTAACTCTCCTTGGTAGAGGTTGAAGAAGCAGTACTTTTTTCAAAAATAACTTTAATCTTCCGCCGATGCAAATTTTAACGATGTTATCTGTTTGCAGTAGTGGGTTACCGAAGAGCTGGCAGCAGTGCAAAATGCGCGAGCCACAACCCATGGACCCCGCCGGCACGTTGATCTGCCAATAAGTCCAAGAGCAAGGCGAAAACATGCACCAAACACCCCCTTATCACGGCCACATCAATTCCATATCTATTTAACCGTAGCATTAGCGCGGAATAAATGCTCCCCATCTCAAGTGGTGGGGTCTTAGATACCTAAAAGATTTGTTAGATTTTTTTGCGAAGGTTCTGGAAAAGACTACAATAGTCGATTTTTTTGTAGCTTCGCGATTTGGTGCAAAAAAAGCTTGATTCTTTTGCAAAAGACCGATATATTGTTAATAGGTTGTTCGTACTTTCGATGGGGGGGTCGATATGTTGAATATTAAGAGATGACCTTAGCAGAACGAGAATGTGCAGTATATGTCTATATTACAATAAGTTGCAAATAGATATGACATTAATAATACGCTCTTTGATCCACCGGAATAGATAGACGCACCCATTAAAGCCATTGATGCGCCAAGTATAGTGTACCGATTTTAACGTAAAAAGAGGTCACTATGAATACTCTAAAAGGCTTGAGCGCAAATGAAACGATTTTTCAGCGATTTGGTTTCTCCTTGAAAAAAGGCTGGTGCATCGCGGTAATGTCTGCCGTGGTTGTACAACTGCGCTGTTTGTTTCCGGTACGCAGCTCTATGCGGATAATTATTTCACGTGGTCGTATTACCGCAATATCGTACTCAATACCAAATCGAGCGGTGCAAATGTATCGAGTCTGGTCCAGAATTTTCCTGTTCTGATTCGGTTGACCACTGCCGATTCGATGGTTTTTAAAAATTCTCAATCTAACGGAGCGGATATCCGTTTCGCAAATTATAGAGGAGCCCATCTCCCCTACCAGATTGAACGATGGGACAATACGGACAGGAAAGCGGAGCTGTGGGTCCTTGTCGATTCGGTAAAAGGATCGGATAGCGTGAACAGCACGGCGTATCCGAACGGATACCTCCAGATGTATTGGGGAAATAGCAATGCGGCGGATAGTGAAAACGCGGCAAGCGTGTTCTCAACTTCAAATGGGTTTGCGGCGGTGTGGCACCTGCAGGACACGACCGAAGCGTGCGGCAAACTGCCTTTGACCGGTGCAACCAAACCGACGACAAAATCCTCCGGGATCATCGACTCGGCGTATAACTTCAACGGCACGAGTCAGTATTTTAAGACGGCGGATTCAACAGTCTATGCTCCCAGTCTGAACTTTGCATATAATACACCGTTTACCTTATCCGGGTGGGAGTATGATAATAAAGCTACCGCTACGTATCGTGAGATTATCAGCAAGGGCGGCAACAACTGGCATATGGGAGAGAGGACCGGAGGCGGCAGATATGAGATGTTGAATACCAGCGCAAGTTACGGATGGATATGGGACACGACGGTAACGGTTCCTACGACCGGCGCATGGCATTATATAACCGCTGTCCGGAGTCCTACCCAGGGAAGCGCGCCGACTTATGCGGACTCTCTCTATATCGACGGTGTTTTGTCGATAGGCCCGGTGACGCCGATTCTGAACGCCGGTTCGACATTTGTCGGCACGTGGGCTATTTACATAGGGCAAGAACCCGATAATACCGGCTATCTCTGGAACGGCCAGCTCGATGAGGTTGAAGTTTCGAACGTCGCCCGCAGTGCAAACTGGATCAAGCTATGCTATCAAGACCAGCAGGCAAACCAGACGCTGGTCATCAAGGGCCCTATTCAACTGCAGGTACCGTCTCTCGCCCTGCCGACGAATGGCGCGATGAACCAGCCGATTTCACTGACCATGAACTGGGAATCAGTCTCGGGTGCGGCATCGTATAACGTACGAGTATCGACGTCATTAAGCTTTACGTCGACAGTCTCGAACCAGACGGGTCTTACGACGCTCTCCGCAACGGTAAGCGGTCTTGCAAACAGTGCCATGTACTACTGGGAAGTGAATGCAACAAACGGAACTGTGACCGGGGCATGGTCAAGCGTATGGAGTTTTACAACGTTAGGGATTTCACCTGCGCCGACGCTTGTCTCGCCGACGGACAGCGCAACGAGCCAGGCTACCTCGCCGACCCTGAGCTGGAGCACGGTAACGGGTGCGGCGACATATAACATCCTGGTATCAAGCGTATCGAACTTTGGTTCGACGGTATCGAGCCAGACCGGTCTTACGACGCTCTCCGCAACAGTAAGCGGTCTTGCGAACGCCGCACTATACTACTGGGAAGTGAACGCGACGAATGCGGGCGGAACCGGCTCGTGGTCGAGCGTGTGGAGTTTCACGACGGTTGTTTCCGCGCCGGGAGTTCCGACGCTCTCATCCCCGACAAGCGGTCCCCAGCCGATATCCGGGTTGACCCTGAGCTGGGCATCGAACTCCGCCGGAGGCCCGGTGACTTCCTACCAGTTGCAGGTGACGACCGATGCCAGTTTTACTACGACGGTGTATGGCTGGAGCAACGTATCGGCGACATCCCAGGCTTTGCCCACGCTCATCGGCGGTACATCTTATTACTGGGAGGTTGGGGCAACCGGTCCGGGCGGCGGCCCTGTCTGGGCGGGCCCTTGGACTTTTACCACCCTGGTCGCAGCGCCGCCTCTTGCTTCTCCGACGAACGGCGCCGCCGGCCAGTCGCCGACGTTAAGCCTCACCTGGGGTAGCGTGAATGGAGCGACCTCGTACAGCGTGCAGGTATCGACCGATATCGCCTTTGGCAGCACGGTGTTCGGTCAATCGGGCCTGACCGCGCTTTCCAGCGGCGCTGTTATCGGTCTTTCAGGCGGCACGACCTATTACTGGGAAGTAACCGCGGCGAACGCGAGCGGAACCGGCGCCTGGTCTACAGCGTGGAGTTTCACTACCAGCGTGACGCAGGTGATACCGCTCAACATCGCATGGAACATGAAGTCGCTGAATGTCATTCCTCCGTACGACACGTCGGCGGTGTTCGGCACCGATCCGGCCGGCTTCTTGTTTGTGAAAGATAACGCCGGCGACCTGTACTGCCCGTACTGGGGCCAGGATGACCTCCATTATGTTCAGGTGGGCCAGGGATACCAGTTATATACCAACGTACCCGACACCATAAGCGTGCAGGGCATACCGGTGAATTATGCCAACACGCCGATAGCGCTCTCCGCGGGCTGGAACATGATCGCCTACCTGCCGCCGACCGACGACTCCATAGCACATGCGATGGCGTCTATCGTCGATTCGGTGATTATCATCAAGAACAATTCCGGTCGTACCTACTGGCCGTCGCTTGAGGTCGATGGCATCGGCGTGATGGCCGTCGGCGAGGGATACAAGGCGCTGATGAGCGCGAACGTT
>Ga0181518_10004258_pt1 | contig 12858 bp, 7 predicted proteins | sample PEATcosm2014_Bin_28_FD_119751 | JGI IMG/M metagenome (GOLD analysis project Ga0181518, IMG submission 119751) | Peatland microbial communities from MTU Mesocosm Facility, Houghton, MI, USA - PEATcosm2014_Bin01_60_metaG | ecosystem: Environmental > Terrestrial > Soil > Wetlands > Peat | place... | reverse complement strand
GGTGGCGCGCAGGTCCCATCCGGGAATCTTCGAGCGGGTCCATTCGATGGGGAAGTAGATGGGCGAGGCGCCCACAGTGCCGAAGTCGTAGCCGTTGTGGGTGTACTTCCAAACGTACTCGCCATCCACCACCAAGTGCCGCCCGAAGGCTTGTTGCAGTCCGGCGTGGAATTCATTGCGGAAGCCCGGATGGATCGGTCCGAGGTTGCAAGTGACGCCAGGCGGCGGTATCAGGATGGCAAGGAACGGGTAGTTACAGCCGGTGCTTGCGATGACCAGATTCTCATTAAATGGAGTCTCCAGGGAACGGGCGTAAGAGATGCGAAGCACCGTAGTGCTCGGCTTAATGTTGTAGGCGATACCGAGCCGCGGTTCCAGTTGTTTGGTGGTCGCCAGGGCGTTGTACGCATCCCCGCGAAGTCCAAGGTTAAAGGACCAATCCCCCTTGGTGATCTGATCCTCGACGTAGAGCGCGACCTCCTTCACGTCCGTGTGCCCGTGAAAAGAGAAAAGGCTTCCTCCGAGCGTCAAGTCGTAGGGAGCGAGAATCGCGCACGGAGTGCCGGGCAGCGGGTTGCCGTTCGCATCCAAGCAGGAGGGCGTGATCGACGGGATGAGCGTGGGATCGACGATACCGATGTTGTCATTCTCCGTAAGCAGTGTGTGTTCAAACGTGACGCCCGCTTTCAGGTTGTTGATGCCCTTCACGTAGGTCACGTCCGACCGAAGGCCCATGTTGGTGAGCGTCCGGCCCTGACCGATGGTCTCGGACTGGAGGTCCGGAGCCAAATCCGCAAAAAGGTCAGCGCTCGGGTAATAGTTATACTGATCCCGCCGCAGAAAGCCGCCCAACGTAAACGCGGTGTCCGCATTGAGCAGGCGCGTCCAGCTTGGGGCCACATTAATGGTCCCGATTTGTGAGCGCTCATCCGTCGGGCCCAGGGGACCACCGGTCAGAGGGTTGGTGAGACCCACGTGAAGTTGCTGGTCGAACGAATTGGGATTTTGAAACCAGGAACGCGTGTAGCCGAGGTTTAGCTGGAGCGAGTCGGCTTGCGCGGGCTTGTAGTCCACGCGGTCGAACAGGTTCTCTTCGTTCCCCTTGTCGTGCATCACGGTAAACTCCGGCGGGTCTAGAAATCGCGAGGTGTCCAGTCCGCTGACGGCGATGAAATTCCCCCAATTCTGGCCGCCATAGCCAAGTTGGAAGCCGCCCGTGGACGAGCCAAAAGTGCCGTAGGACGCGGTCACTTCGCCATGAGGCGGCGTGACGCCCTGGCCGGAGCGTGTCGTTACTTTAACCAGCACGCTCGTCTTGTCCCCGAATTCGGCGGGCGGCGCGCCGGGGACCACCTCCAATGACTGGATGGAGTCCATGGGAATTTGATTGGAAAAAACCTTGCTTTGCTGGTCCGTGATGGGCTGTCCGTCGACCGAAAACGAGTTCTCCGCGTGATCGCCCATGCCATGGAAGAGACCGTTGGAATCCGCCGAGATTCCCGGCGTGGAAAGCGTAACGAGCGAGCTGACGGACGATGATTGACTTTCAAGCGGAAGCTTGTCGAACAAGTCGCGATCAACATCGGTGTGGTTGGTCGGCGTTTGCTCGATGAGGTCCGCGGCCTCGCCCGTGACCGTCACGGTGGTTGCTGCGGTGCTGATCTTCAGGTCAACCCTCAGCTTGACAGGTACTGCGGACCGGACCTCGACATCCCGTACAAACGGAGCGAATCCGGTAGCCGTGACCTCCAGATGGTACGGGTTGAACGGTACGTTCGGGAAACTGAAACTACCCGAACCGTCTGTTGTAGCTGACCGCTCATAACTGCTGACCGGGTTTTGGATGGTGACCGTTGCGTTGGCTACCACGGCGCCCGAGGGGTCCAGGACTGTGCCTGAAATTGACGCCGAATTACTTCCCTGTGCGCTCCCAAAGCGTGCGACTCCGAGCGTCAGCAGAAACAAGATGGCGGCGATCCTTCCCGCCCGGCCGTTGAGGTAGGACACCCTTCGAGACCCACTGCCAGAATCCGGCCCTTGCGAGGGCCGTCCGAACTTGAGTGAATGCATAGAACTCTCCCCTTGCTCCTGAAGATTTGTTGAGGTGAAGCGGGATGGGGCAAGACTTTCAGGGGAACTGTGGCGGCGAGGTAGTAAGTGCATAAGTCTCTCCTAAGCGAAAGAATTTTGGCCGCTTAAAGCGGCAGAAAGCTGTGAGGTCGCTTAGGAGCGAGGTGGGTCTCGTCCGGAAGGAGGTATCTGAAAGATAGAGGAGAAGTAAAGCGCCGGTGAGGAGGGGTTACTTCGCTCCTCGGATAAGTGCAGGACGCCGAGGCTCTGTAGCGCGGGGTGAATAGACCCCTGGCGAGCAATCTGGCAAGCTGCGCACAGAGGGTCATTATCTGGGGTTGCTTTCGCTGACCCGACACCTTCGCGCGCCTGCCCTTGGATTCCGGAAAGGGGATCAGCAAGGATGTGATGGTGAAGTTCCCCAACAAAGAAGAGATGAACCTGGACCAGCACGGCTGCCCAGACCATCAACTCTCGCAGCAATTTTACCCCTTTGCGTCTCATCTTCGGAAAGAACTCACCTCATCGTGCCTTTTTGTCTTGACTTGGTGAGAAGCAGCACCTTCATCGACGCGCCAACTGCGCTGCCCTGCGATACGTTTGCCGCCAACACTTCACCCTGTTATTATCCGATGCGCCCAAAGTCCCATAAGTTGCAGCGAAATTCCAAGGTTCATCCATCCCACGGCTTTCCGTCCAAAGGCAGGGGATTTAGTTTCTTGTCCCTCTTTTCATCCCGAATCGCACGTTCGGGAAGGCAACCATGCACCTGCCGTCGGTCCCTCGGGCAGGTCGCTGGGGAATTACTGACGGCCGATAGCGCCGCTGCATAACTGGGCCGGACTAGTGCTTAGTTGCATTAATAACCGGTATTATTCATGGCCCTCGGAAGGGCGGGGCTTTAGCCCCGCCGCCTCGGGGCGGAGAGTTGAGTGGGCCTTTAGGCCCTGAAGCCGCGTCGCTTCAGGGGCTAAAGCCCCCAAATCCCGCCTGCGCCCTGCGGCGGGGCTGAAGCCCCGCCCCTCCATCCGCCGACAAATAAGGTCGCTAACTTCTGCAACTAAGCACTAGTGTCCTAATATGAGATGTAAGTAAAGTTCACCGGCGAACTACAGCCACGCACCAACTCTTCTTCATTCCACCTTCAAGGGCGCGGCAACCGAGCCGACGCGTCCGCTAAGGTCGTCACGGACAACGAAACGGACTGTGTATTCCCCCGGAGCAAGATCCAGGGCGCCTCGGAGGGCAACACCTTGCTGGCGTATCGACGACACCTTCTCCGAGGTCAGATGAGCATCAAATCTCTGGCCTACGGGATGGTCCACCTGTTTGCCTTCAGGTGTCTTCGCCAGCGCTACGAATTCCAGCGCAAAATGGTTATTGTCGGCGTCGTTGATCAGCGCCGGATCTGCCGCCAGGTGCATCTCATAATTTACATGCTTCTTGCCCGGCACCTTGCCGGGTTCGATGTTGTCCCACCGCGCCACCAGCGCAAGCGATGTGTAATCCAAAGGCGACTGCAAAGCCGAGGCAATGTCAATGTTACGGCTGGTGTCGGGATCGATAGTGGCATTCGTCACAAAGAAGCCGCTGCGCGCACGCACTTCCACGTGATCGCGCTTCACTTTCACCGCGAGCTTGCGCCAGCCAGACTTGGTATTCGACCGATCAAGATAGTAGCCAAGCATGTAGTATTCGGCAGAATCGCGAACCGCATCGCGAAAGCCCTTCACCAGATCGTTGGAGTTGTAATAGGCGCGGCCCCCGGTCATGGACGCAAAGGTCAGGAAGGTCGACTCGGTATCCATCCGTCTCCGGCTCATATTGCGCGCAAAATTTTTCCCCGGGTTGCGCACGGAGGCGCTAGGCATGGTCACCACTTGCAGCCCTTTGACATCCAGTGGGTAGAGTGCAATCTGGGCGGCGTTCAGCAGTTGCCAGGTGTGCTCGTACATGGGCAGTACATCGACGAGAGAATCGCGGCCGGCGGGCGCGAGCTGCATGGTGTTGTCACTCACGCTGAAAGGGAATCCGCCGCCCGCCCAGATCAGCGACTTGCGCCCAGGGTATCCTGCCAACGCCTGAGATAACTGCTGCATTCCCTGCAAGGTGTAGGTGATGGCAAGGCGTTGCTCGAACGATTGAAAATTCAGTTCCGAGTCTTCCATCATGGTCTGGATTTTCCCGGCTTCGCTTTGCACAGCGCTGGGGTCGACACCCGCGCTGCCATCGGGGCTGGCAGTTCCGGTCATGGCTTCCACATCTTCCTGGCTATCGACCATCTGGAACGTGTCGCCTTTCACCTTATGCAGTGCGGCTACCAGGACGCGAGGGTCGGTGGTGAAGTCATGGATCACGTGAATGCCGCTACGGGTGAGGGTGTAGAGGGCCATCGGCTCGCGCTGATCCACCGATTGCGTAAGATACTTGAGCAATTCCTTGCGCGCCTCCGTCTGATCCAGAAAGGGCGTGTTGATGAAGTCGAGCACGATAAGCGTAATGCGATTGGCGGACGGCCCGCCCGCCAGGGAATTGCTGAACTCATTCGGATTCCTGGGACGCGACAAACGGTGTGCGCCGCTGGTGATTTCTTCGAACGTGGCAATCTTTTGCTCGGCGCCGTTTTCCAGCACCGTGAAGTCTTCCTTCTTTAGTCCGCTGATGTGATTGCCGGACTTGTCAGTCACCAGCGTGGGGATCTGCACCAGTTCAGTGCGCGAGGTGAATTTGACTTCAGAGTTGTTCTCTTTGTCTTTGGGTTCTGCAAGGACAAAAATGGAACAAGCCAGAACGGCGATTACGGTGACGTAGCGGGAAAGCTTACGGCCAATCGTCATTCGCATACTCCCCTCCGATTCCGAGTAAAGGATGCGGGTCATTCACGGCGCGGATTGAGTGCTGGAGACGAGAAACGCCGTAGGACTTGCATTATTTCACATATGACCGGAAATCACCACAGGGTCGCGTCAAAGTCCTCGAATGGTAACATCCCAAAGCGGCTCTGCCGCGACCCCGGAAATCACCAGAAGTCGATAGATTCCCATTCGGCATTGTGATACGATGTCTCCGCTACTGTGCCTTGTTAAGACAACCCCCATAGAATCACTCTCTATGGGGTCGTGCACTGATTGAACCGAAAGGAAAGTCATGTTATGTCGGGGCATTCTAAATGGGCGACAATTAAACACAAAAAAGGGGCCTTAGACGCGAAGCGTGGAAAGGCCTTTACAAAGATCATCAAGGAAATCACCATCGCCGCGAGGATAGCTGGTGGAGACCCGGATGCCAATCCCCGCCTGCGAACGGCCATCGTGGCCGCCAAGTCCGAGAACATGCCGGCGGATAACATCAAGCGCGCCATTCAGAAGGGGACGGGTGAACTTCCCGGCGCCGCGTACGAGGAAGTGGTCTACGAAGGTTACGGGCCGGGCGGTGTGGCGATGCTGCTGGAAGTGACGACGGATAACAAGAACCGAACCCTGTCCGAAATCCGTCACATTTTCTCCAAGCACGCCGGGAACCTGGGGGAGCACGGTTCCGTAGGCTGGATGTTTACCAAACGAGGCTACATTGTGGTGGAAAAGGGAAAGGCCAGCGAGGAGACGCTGCTGGAATTGGTGACCGAGGCGGGCGCGGATGACATGGCCGAGGACGGCAGCAACTGGGAAGTCTTTTCACCCCCTGCCCAATTGCACCAGGTGGTTGACCGCCTGAAGACCGCCAACATCACGCCGGCTGCCGCGGAAGTCTCCATGATCCCCCAGTCTTACGTGAAGCTGACCGGCAAACAGGCGGATCAGATGCTCCGGCTCATCGAAGAGCTCGAAGACCACGAGGACGTCCAGCACGTCTTCGCGAACTTCGACATCGAGGAGGCGGAGCTTCACGCCCTGACCCAGGCGAAATAAGGAATCGCCCGGCGGCGCCGAAAACCACCCCAGCGCCGCCTTGCGTCCGGCCCCCGTCCTTGCATGGCGGTCAGGGCAAAAGGCAGGGTGGGCCGCCGCGGGCATGGAATTCCAGCTTCGGACTCTCGGGGTTTTAGCTCTTCGTGGACGAGCCGTTGCCCTCTCTTACCCGCAAGAACGAAGATGCGTCATTGCACGTGTTGAGCCTATGGTGATTCATCCTCGGAGATTCCGGGTTCTCATCCCTTTCTGCGGTCTTGTCATCATGGCAGGCGGCTTCCCTGCCTCGATTTTTCCCCAAGCTGCCGCTGTTCCGGCCAAGCTGACTTATTCAAGGACGTTCAAGGGCAGCACTCCCGAGTATCTACTGATTACCGTGGACTCAAAAGGGTCGGGGACTTTCGAAGGCCACAAACTGGACGAAGCACAGAGCCCTCGCCCCTTTCAGCTTTCCGTAGGCACAACGGAGCGAATCTTCGCGCTGGCCGGGCAACTTCACAACTTCCAGTCCGTTAACCTCGACAGCCACAAGAAGGTGGCAAACCTGGGCCAGAAGACCTTCACCTACCAGCAGGGCGAGGACGTGAACCGAGTGGTCTTCAATTTTACTGAGGACCGAATGGCACGGGAGCTCGTGGACATCTTCGAAGGCGTGGGCATGGTTGAGGAGCACATTGCGGCGCTTGAATTTGGGATGAAGTATGACCCGTTGGCTCTCCCCCAGGAGCTTTTGCAAATCCAGATTGAACTCAACAACAAGAGCTTGGCCGACCCCGTGATGCTCCTTCCGACGCTCGAAAAGATTGCTCATGGTTCGCACTTTCTTCACTTGGCGCAGTTTCGCGCTCAGCAGATCATCGAACGCATCCAACCCAGCCCTTAGCAGGAAACTCGAAAATCGAAACTCGGGTCCGCCGTGTTGCAGCAGCGTCTTTGGCGAGTTACGAATTTCGAGTTTCCAGTTTCCAGTTCCGAGTTTCGAATATCGTCAATCAGCAATTCCAGCCATCCGGCAACCTATTGGCGATCCGCTTCGTCTAGACGGGTGTAAGGTTAGGGTGGCCTGTTAGGCCTTTCTCGGGGTTTTGGGGAGGTGGTCCATGACACCCATGAAACAACCGGCAGCAAGAGTTTTGGTGGGGTTAGGTGCGGCAGTTTTTCTTGGGATTGCCGCAGCCTGGGGCCAGACTTATTCTCACGCCCGCATTGTTCGCCTCAGTTTTGTCGAGGGCAATGTCACGGTACAGCGGTCCGACATTGCCGATTGGGCCGAAGCCCCGATCAACACCCCTATCCAGGAAGGCTTCAAACTTTCGACGGCGGAAGGCGGCTTTGCCGAAGTTGAATTCGAGAACGGGTCGACGGTGCGGCTTGGCCAGCTTTCCACGCTTGAATTCACCCAACTTGCCCTGGGTTCCGACGGAAGCAAGATCAACTGCCTCACGATGCCCCAGGGCTATGCGACATTCCATGCGGCCCCCGAAGGACAAGACGTGTACGAGGTGCGCACGTCCAATGCAACGCTTACTGCGCGCGGGAAAGCGATGTTCCGAGCTGATGTGGATTCCTCAGAGGAACGGGTAGAGGTCTTCCACGGCTCGGTGGAGGTCGCGAGCTCTCTCGGTTCCTGGACGCTGGCCGAGAATTCGGTCCTTGAATTGAGTCCCGGTACTGACCAGCCTGAAGAGCTCTCGGAAGGAATCACCGAGGACGACTGGGATCAATGGGTGCAGGCGCGAGAAAGTCGAGTGGAAGCCGCCCAAAACGGCCCAGCGCCCACAGCGTATTCCAATAACGCCAGTGACGCTTCTTATGGCTGGTCTGATTTGTCGTATTACGGGAATTGGTCCTACATGCCGGGTTTCGGATACGGGTGGACTCCGAATGTCTATGCGGGATGGTACCCGTATTCGTTTGGCCGCTGGTGCTGGTATCCGGGTTTTGGATACACGTGGATTTCTGCGGATCCCTGGGGCTGGCTCCCCTTTCATTATGGCAGGTGGACCTTCGTCCCAGGCCTGGGCTGGGTGTGGTTCCCGGGGAGTTTCGGCGCCTGGTCACCCGGACTGGTCACCTGGTATACGGGCCCCGGATGGATTGGGTGGATGCCGCGATCCGGCCATCACCATGGAGGTGAGACTAACCCCTGCCCACAAGGTCACCCTTGCGGAACTGCCGTAAGCACCACTGGGTTTCAGAGCGGCCGTCCTGTGGGTCCTGGAACCATCCTCCTAGTGAACTTTTCGTCTGGCAAGAAGGTGGAACAGCCCGGTATTTTGCCGGACCGGCAAGCCATGCTTCCAGGCCGAATTGTGCCCCAGCCCGCCGGTTTCGCCAAGATTGAACCGATTCTGAAAGGTGCACGCGGCGCAACCTTAGCCTCACAGACTATAAACAGGGAGCCGACAACCCCTGCACCGGGTGCGGTCGCAGGCTCAAGTGGCGTCGTGGGCAGGCCGGCGGTTAGGTTTTTCACCCAGCATGCGGCACCTGGACCGGGCGGAATAGTCTACGACCCGGCGTCAGGGCGATATGTAAACAACTCTCGCCTGCCCTCAGGGGCCGCTCAGGCGTCGAACGAACTGTCTACCCTTCCACTCCCTTCAGCTCCAGGGGCTTCGGGGTTGCGTGCTGTTCAGCCGTCGTCAGGAACTCCGCAAAAGGTCGGACCCACGGCTGCCCCACAAAGTCATACCTGGGATTGGTTCCATCATTCTTCCCCTCGGTCTGATTCCAGCTCGGCCGTAGCGTCTCGGAGTGGAGGAGCAACGGCGGGCGGCCACGCGCCAGGTGGCAGCGGCTTCTGGGGAGGTGGCGCCACGAGTGGCGCGGCCGCGAGTGGAGGCGGCCGCATGGCTGGTGCCTCTCTGGGTAGCGGGTCGGGCTTGGGCGGCGGCATCGGTGGTGGCTCTCACGGTGGTGGCGGGTCGGGCTTGGGCGGCGGCATCGGTGGTGGCTCTCACGGCGGTGGCGGGTCGGCCTCAGGCGGCGGTCATCGCTGAGAAATCGCTTTCACCTGAGCCGTAAGACCATGTACTCTTCGTCAAAGTATTGGTCACCGATCTTGAGCGCGGCGCGTTCAACTCCGAAGGTTTCGAAGCCGAGCGAGCGATAGAGCGTTTTCGCTGCGACTTGGCGGTCGGTTACGGTTAGAATAACCTGCTCTAAACCGGGCAGGGTCTTGACCCTCTCCAACAGCGCCCGGAACAATGCTCGGCCGATGCCCTGCCGCCTGCGATTCACCCTCACGTAGACGCCCCAGATCCTGCCCTTGTGGCGGGCCTTGAGATGTTTTTCGCGGAAGAAACCCGCCATGCCGACGAGTTCTCCGGCCAGGAATGCGCCCAGGACAAAGCTGGCGTCGTCCGCCTGACCCAAGCGCGCAGCGGCCAACTCGATCGGGGTTGCACGGTGTTCCTCGGCGGACTCGGCAAACGACTGCGGCTCCCGCTCGAGAGCCTCAAGCCGCAGACTCCAATAGGCTGCCGCATCACCTTCCATCAGCTCGCGAATCTCCACATCAATCATCGTTCCGCTATTGTAGCTGAAGGCGGGTGCGGCGGTGCAAGCCACCCAGTCGCGGCGCACAGGATGAGCGCATTCGAGATTGCAGATTCCAGATTTCAGAGAGGCACTAGCCCGCAAGGCTCTGGCGCGGCGGGGCAGACGACCGCACCACCTGGAGGCGATTCGAGGTTGCAGATTCCAGATCTCAGAGAGGCACGAGCCCGCAAGACTCTGGTGCACCGGGGCAGACGCTACGCGCCACCTGCTGTCTTCTGGCTCCTGACTCCTGAATCCTGCCTTGCGGGGCCTTTTCTTGACTGCGGGAGTCAAAATGAGCCGGCGCATTTTTCACTTGCTATTCGCTTTTCATTCGCCTATAATACCAACCATGGCTGCCCCCGTGACCAATGGAGCTGGGGGGAATTATTTCTGAAATGGTGCGAACATGGCTTTGACGCGTCGGCAGAAACAGGTCTTTGATTTCCTGGTGGATTTCATCAATCGCAATGGGTACTCGCCGAGTTTCGAGGAGATCGGCGGAGGTTTGGGGCTGTCGTCACTCGCGACGGTGCACAAGCACATGCAGACCCTGGAAAAGAAGGGTTTCATCCGCCGCAGCTACAACCAGAGCCGGTCTGTGGAGGTTGTTGCCGTGCCGGGCTCTGTGCCGTTTGCCAAGACAGCGGTTCGTCCCTTCGGGCGGAGGAAGGCGCCGTTCGAGACGAGAGCCGGAGTTGAGCCGGTTGGAGCAGTCCCCATTCCAATACCCGCCACGGTTTTAGGCAACATGGAGTTCCCCCTGCTGGGGCGAATCGCTGCCGGCCAGCCGGTTGAAGCTGTGCCCAATGCCGAGACCTTCTCCTTCGGCGATTTCACCGCTGGCCGAGGAAGCCTCTTCGTCCTGCGGGTAAAGGGCGACTCGATGATTGATGACCACATTTGCAATGGAGACTACATCCTGGTGGAAGGAACGCAGACGGCAGAGAACGGAGAGATCGTGGTGGCTCTTATCGAGGGTACCGACGCCACACTCAAGCGATTCTTCCGCGTCCCCAATGGGAAAATCCGCTTGCAGCCCGCCAATGCGCAAATGGACCCCATCATCGTTTCGGCGCGAGAGGTGAAGATTCAAGGGAAGGTGGTTGGGGTGCTGCGGAAGTACTGACTTTTCAACCGACCGCTGCCAGCCTCGGTCCGAACCGCACGTCCGTCCTTTTTTGGCGCGGGCTATTCTAGGTGTACTTCAGCCACCGGAGCAATTCCACCAGCGACGGTCTCTTGCCATACATCAAGATGCCCACCCGGTAGATCTTGGCGGCGACATACACCACGCCAATGGTCGTAGCAATGCTGAGGGCCAGCGAGAGGGCGATTTGCCAGAAGGGTGGAGTCTGGAGCGCAATGCGAAAAGTCATGAGAATGGGGGACAGAAAAGGGATCAACGACACGACAACCGAGAGCCGTGAGGCCGGGTCGCGCATCACGGCGGGATAAAAAATGAAGGCGGCCACGATGACCAGGGTGACGGGCAGTTGCACTTGCTGTGCCTCCTCATCGCTGGAAACCATTGCCCCAACGGCAGCGTAGAGAGACGCATAAAGAAAATAACCAGCCAGGAAGAACAGCACGGCATAGATCAAAAGAGAAAGTGGAATATGAGACTGGTGCACGGACGCGCCCGGCCTGAAAGCGGCCATGGCGGCTGCCCCGTAAGTTGATATAAGTACGCCGGTGAGTGTCCAGATGAGGTATTGCGTGAAGCCTACCCCGGCAACGCCCAGAATCTTTCCCGCGAGCAATTGAAATGGACGTGCCGAGGAAGCGAGGATTTCAACAATGCGCGTGGTTTTCTCTTCCAGAACGGATCGCATGGTTGCCACACCATAAACCAACAACGTGATGTAGAGGACCATGGCGACGGCGACCGCCGTCAGAAGAGTTTGACCTTTTTCTTCCGACTCTCCTCCCCTACCAACTTTGACCAGGGTGAAATTCACCCCGCGAACCAGTTCGCTCAAATTATCAATTTGAATCCCTCGAGTGCTCAAGCGCCGGGAAATCACAGCATGATCAACCGCCCTCCGGATAGAACTGGCGGCTTGATAATCACCGGCGTTCTGGGTGTGAAACTCCACTACTCCCTTTTCGAGGACTTCCTTGGGCACCACCAGGTAACAATCCAGCAGTCCCCGCCGAACCTGGTCGGCAAGTTCGTCCCGCGCCTTCTGGTCGGACTGGGGCTGCTCGAGCGTGCGAACCAACTGGAAGAGCGGCTGGCCATTCTTCAATTTCTCTGTGAATCCCGCCGCGATGATTTTCGCGAAGTTGGCATTGTCGAGGAGGGCGATCTTGAGGGTGTGGTCGGACTCCCGCGTTGCCAGCATCATGGTGAAAATCAGTAGACCCGCACTGAACAGAGGCAGGGCGATCGTGGTGAAGATGAATCCCTTGGTGCGGATGCGCGTCAGGTACTCGCGTTTGACTACCAGCCAGACTTTACGCATGGGCTCCTGCAACCATTTCGATGAAGATGTCGTTCAAAGGCGGTTCGACCAATTCGAAGCGGCTGATGCGCACACCGCGCAGCAGAGCAGCTTTAAGGATTTCCTGGGGATCGGCGCCTGGCCTGAGGCGGGCTTCCACGACTGCCCCGAAGCGGTTCACTTTTGCGATCAGCCCCGTACCTTCCAGAAAGTCCCCGTCCCCTGAATACTCGATGCGAAGGGTGTTCTTCCCGTAGGACTGCTTGATGGCGCGGAGGTCCCCGTCCAACACACTGCGTCCTTTGTTGATCAGACAGATGGCGTCACACATCATCTCCACCTGCTCCATGCGGTGAGTGGAAAGAATGATCGTGGAACCCTGGTCGCGCAACTCCAGCATGATGTCTTTGATGAGGCTTGCATTCACCGGGTCAAGGCCGGCGAAAGGTTCATCAAGAATCAGCAGGGGGGGCTTATGAATCACGGTGGCGATAAACTGAACCTTTTGCTGCATTCCTTTGGAAAGATCCTGGATCTTCTTTTCTGACCAGGCTGCCAATTCCAGGCGTTCCAGCCAGGATTGGGCGCGCTGCGCCGCCTCGCTCTCGGAGAGTCCCTTCAGGGCTCCCAAAAACACCAGGACCTCCCGCACCTTCATTTTGGTGTAGAGACCTCGTTCCTCGGGGAGATAGCCCACGCGGTCCTGGGTACGATCGCTGACCGGCTCCCCAAGAACCTGAATTGACCCTTCGTCAGGAATCAGCACCCGCATGATCATGCGGAGCGAGGTGGTCTTGCCGGCTCCGTTGGGGCCGAGCAGACCGAAGACGGCGCCTTCCCTGATCCGCAAGCTCAAATTGCTGACGGCGGTCAGCGTGTCAAACCGTTTG
>Ga0181518_10004252_pt1 | contig 12863 bp, 13 predicted proteins | sample PEATcosm2014_Bin_28_FD_119751 | JGI IMG/M metagenome (GOLD analysis project Ga0181518, IMG submission 119751) | Peatland microbial communities from MTU Mesocosm Facility, Houghton, MI, USA - PEATcosm2014_Bin01_60_metaG | ecosystem: Environmental > Terrestrial > Soil > Wetlands > Peat | place... | reverse complement strand
GGTAACCGGTTGCGAAGCTGGACAAATGGTAGGGAATAAAGCCCAGGGCCGACCCGATGTTGGAGGTGTCGTACCCGAACAGGAATCCGCCGATGCAGGCCAGCACCGCCAGGTAATAGTAAAAGCCGGTCGGGATACGCGAGTCGAGTTCCTCGAGCACGCTCCGCCCGGATGGCTGCGCATCTCTTGTTTCCGATACCACCGGGCGCCTCCTCGCGGCCGTCTCGACGCCATTGCGGGTGAGCCGGGGATGAGCGCCGCCAGTAAGTGACGGGAGAATTCTGGCGCGTGGCCCTCCTCGTCTGCGCCGGCATAGGCTGAGGCTGAGGCTGCGAGCGAGATACCCCCAGATGCTCGATGTCAAACAGAGCAATGCACTCTATTCGGCATTATGCCGGTGATCGAAAATCAGATCACTACGCCTCCGGCCGGCATAATGCCTGGTCCGAAACAAGACCTCAGCTGGGGCAGGCGGCAGCAGCCGACGGCGCGGCAGCGCCACGGCTCGGGCGGCGGCCGGGATTAGGCGGTTGCGGTTGGCGGTTCGCCGGACGGCGCGGCAGCGCCACGGCTCGGGCGCCTGGATGGTGACGTGGTAGGCAAACCCAGCGGAATTTCCCTGACCCGGAAGAGGTCACAAGTTCAAAACTCGTCATAAGGAGCGGCCCTCATCCCGCTCGTGCGTCAGAGATGCGTCGTGACGCTTCGCCCAGGACTTCATCACCTTGTCATTGTGCGTCACCCCGCTGACTGCGGGCCCGGTACTGGCCGCGCGCATCGTAGCCGGTGCCGCGGTTGCCCTCCCCGCGATCGCCGCCGCGGCGGTCACTGCCGTGCTGGCCCATCACGTCCGGCTGGACGCCTGGCATGTCGCAGCATCTTGTATTTCCAGATCTACAAAGACCAGATGTAACTTGGTAGGTGGATCAGATATCCAAGATGGAGGTGAAGGGATGGCTAAGACTAGCGTCGATATCGATATGGAGAAGCTCGACAAGGTGCGGGGGATCCTTGGAACCGAGTCCATCCGGGAGACCATCAGCGCCGCATTCCGCGAGGTGATCCGCATGGCGGCCGTTCGCGACCTGGTAGCCCTCGGCGAGTCGGGCGCGTTCGACTTCCTTCTTGAGCCAGGTGCCGAGGAGCGGATGTGGGGGTGACCCGCTACCTCGCCGACAAGAGCGCGCTGGCCAGGCTCCACCTGCCTGCCGTCCGCGAGGAACTGGAACCTCTCATGACGCGGGCATTGGTCGGCATCTGCGGCGTCACCGAACTGGAGATGCTGTACTCCGCCCGGAACATCCAGGAACGGGCCCGGATGAAGGAGCAACTCGAAGCGTCCCTCGACCGCGTCGACATCCACGAAGACATCTGGGAGCAGGCTGCCGAGATCCAAGAGGCGCTGACCGAGCAGGCCCAGCACCGTTCGGCCTCGATCCCCGACCTCATCGTCGCGGCGACCGCTCGCGCCCGCAGCTTGGAGATCCTGCACTACGACCGGGACTTCGACACGATCGCGCGCTACACAGAGCAGCCGACACGCTGGATCGTCCCACCCGGCACGGTGTAATCCGGTCGCATCCAAGCGGGGACTGGGCCGCTGCGGTCCTCGAGACGTTGGCCCACGGCCACGCGAGCACTTTTCAAGGCGCCCCGGGCGGTGACCTCGGCTCCAGGATGGACGCCGCCGCCTGGTCGAGGTTGTCGGGTGGCTGATGCGCAGGCCCGGTCCTGCCCCCTTACACACGAGCACTCCTTAATCCTCGGGCGGTGTGTGCATGAGCTTTTTGTTGACGAACTCGTCGATGCCGAGCGGGCCGAGCTCGCGGCCGACCCCGGACCGCTTGGTGCCGCCGAACGGCAGTTCCGGGCCGCCCAGCTCGGCGGAGTTGATCCACACCATGCCCACGTCCAGCCGGTCGGCCACATCCATGGCGACCTGCTCGTCGCTGCTGAACACCGAGCCGCCCAGGCCGAACGCGCTGCTATTGGCCAGCTCGACGGCCTCGTCCGCATCGGCCACCCTGTACACCACGGCCGCGGGACCGAACAGCTCCTCACGGAAGGCGCGCATGTCCGGCGTCACCCCCGACAGCACGGTCGGCTCCACGAACGCGCCGGACCCTTCCAGCCGGTGCCCGCCCAGGTGCACGGTGGCGCCCTTGCTGACCGCGTCCTCGATCTGCGCCATCAGGTTCTGCGCCGCCTGCGCGGAGGACAGCGGCCCGTAGCTGGTGGCCGGGTCGGTCGGGTCGCCGGTCACGTAGCCGGACATGGCCGCGGTGAAGTGCGCCATGAAGTCGTCGTAGACGCCTTCGGCCACGATCATCCGCTTGGACGCGTTGCAAGCCTGGCCGCCGTTCTCCATCCGGGCCGCAGCCGCCGTCTTGGCCACCGCGGGCAGGTCGACGCCATCCAGCACAATAAACGGGTCGCTGCCGCCCAGCTCCAGCACCACCTTCTTCAGGTGCTGCCCGGCGGCGGCGGCGACCGCCGATCCGGCCCGCTCGCTCCCGGTCACCGACACCCCGGCGATCCGCGGGTCCGCGATCATGTGCGCGACCTGCTCATTGCTGGCGAACACGTTGATGTACGCGTCCTCCGGCAACCCCGTGTCACGGAAGATCTGCTGCATGGCCAGCGCCGACTCCGGGCACTGCGGCGCGTGCTTGAGCACGATGGTGTTCCCGATCATCAGGTTCGGCGCTGCGAACCGGGCCACCTGGTAATAGGGATAGTTCCACGGCATGATCCCGAGCAGCGCCCCGATCGGGCTCTTGCGCACCCAGGCCGTCCCGGGCTGGCGGCTGTCCAGCGGCTGGTCCCGCAGCAGCTCGCCGCCGTGCTCGGCGTAATACCGGTAGATGTTGGAGGCGAACTTCAGCTCACCCAGCGCCGCCTTGGTGATCTTGCCCATCTCCCGGGTGATGATCGCGGCCAGCTCGTCCGCGCGGTCCCGGTACAGCTGTGCGACCTGGCGCAGGATCCCGGCCCGCTCCCCCAGCGGCGTCCGCCGCCACGACCGGTATCCCCGGTCCGCCCGCCCCAGCACGTCGCTGATCTCCGCGTCGGTCGCCGTCGGGTGCTCGCTCTCCAGCTTCCCCGTCGCCGGATTCACAACCTGGTACGTCATCAGGTTCCCTCCATCGCGATCGTCAGTCTTCCCCATTACACGCCAGCCCCCGCAGCCCGGGAAACTGGCCTGAGAGAGGAAGACGGACGCAAGCAGGCGACGGCCGAAGTCTGGCGGCCGTTGTGTGCTGTCTTTCCCGCAGCGGGGCTGGTCATAGCGTCACCCACTGTCAGGTCGCTGGTACAAGGCGGCGCCGCTACCCGGCGCCGCTGGCCCGGCGGCAGCGCCGGGCTCTGCCGTTGAGCGGCCCGCCCGGCGCACGCCGGGCCACATTGCCGATAGAGCGGGCAGATCACAAGGCCGCACTACGGCCCGACGACTTTGGTGCGCCTGTCGGCGGCGCGATGATCCTCACCGGGACGTCGGGCACCGTAATTCCGTGAATAGGTCGCCAGAATGGTGATCGAGACATCACGGCCGATTCCCGGCGCCGGTGGCGAATACAAGATAAACACGCGACACGCCGGAAGGAAAGATACCGCCCGCTTCATCGGGTTGCGCTAAAATCGCCAGCGTTTTCATTCCGCACTCGGGTACCGGACCCGCAAGAGGTTATGGGCGAGTTCCGGGAAACGACGGCCGCTGCGCGGGATAACCGCAAATTCAGGTGTCCGGAAATCAGCTGGCGGCTCAGGGCTCGCAGAGCCGGGTATCGAAAGCTTTCGGGGCAACGTATGAGAGTGGGTATGGGCGGCAAAGATTCTGCACGGCGCCGCGTGCGAGGCATTACCCGGCGGCGTCTTCTGGAGGGGGTGGGCCTGGGTGCGGCAGCGCTGGCAGGGGGGCCGAATCTCTTCGGCGAGCTCCCGGAGGCCCTGGCTGCGCCGCTGCCAGCAGGATACTTTCACACCCGGGGCTCGCAGATTCTCGATGCCGGCAATAACCCGGTATGCCTGGCAGGAGTCAACTGGTACGGCTTCGAATGCAACAGTATGGTGCCCGGCGGGCTGAGCTATCAGACGCTCGACTACATCTGCCATAAGGTCGTGAATCTGGGCTTCAACCTCATCCGGCTCCCCTATTCCGTCCAGGCCGTGCAGTCCAACCCTCGCATCGATAATTATCTCGATGCCAACGACCACTTGCAGGGGCGGACCGTGCTCCAAATCATGGACGCGCTGATCGCCGCGGCCGGTAGGCACGGGCTCAAGGTCGTTCTCGACAATCACCGCTCCGAGGCAGGCTGGAGCTGGGAGAGCAATGGCTTGTGGTACACACAGCCGTATCCCGAGTCTGTCTGGCTGAGCACGTGGGGGCGGCTGGTCCAGCGTTACCGGAACGATCCGACGGTCATCGGCTGCGACCTGCGCAACGAACCGACGGCTCGCCGGGCCGACCCTTCCGTCTGGCCGCGAAACGGCGGATCCCTTTGGGGATACGGAGATCCAAACGTGACGGGCTATCCGCGGGATTGGGCCGCGGCGGCGGAGCGCGCCGGCAACTGTATCTTGAGCCTCAACCCTGACTTGCTGATCTTCGCCGAGGGCGTCCGCTACGATCCGGCCGGGCCCATCTTCGACGGCTCCAACTACCTGTACTGGGGGGGCGGCAATCTGGTCGGCGTCGGCAAAGCCGGAGGCGGGCGGCCTGAACCCCGGCCCCTCACCCTCAGCGTGCCCAACCGGCTGGTGTACTCCGCGCACGACTACGGGACGGATGCCGCCAATGGCCTTGCCTGGTGTCAGCTCGGCACAACGGCGTCGACCCCGGACGCCTGCCGTGGCGTCTGGGATCAGACCTGGGGCTACATTGCTCAACAGGAAATAGCGCCGGTGTGGATCGGCGAATTCGGCACGCCCAACGGCTACAAGCCGAACGACAATATGCCCCCGCAGTACTACACGAACGTGAACGACGTGAACCCGCAGGGGAATTGGTTCAGCTATCTGGTGCGGTACATCAAGGACCACAACATCAACTGGTGTTACTGGGCACTCAACGGGACGCAGTCTGAGGCTCCTGGGCGCGACCCCAGCCAGCCGGACTGGTACGGCGTGCTTGATCCCACCTGGAAGGGCTCTGCCAGCCAGCCGATGATGAGCAAACTCAGAATGATCCAGTAAGACAGCTGGGACGATATCCAGCCATGGAGTACGCCATCATCTACACGCCGGGACCCGCCTGGATCGCAGGCAGGCCCGCCAGCCAGCAGGCTCTCGGTCCGCACAACGCGTACCTGCAGAAGCTGCGGGCAGCTCGCAAGCTGCTCCAAGTCTCACATGCAAGAGATGGCAACACCTGGGTGGCCGTCTTCGAGGCCGAGAACGAAGCAGAAGCCCGCCAGCTACTGACCATCGATCCGGCCGTCGGCGCCGAAATCGTGAACGCCGAGCTGCGCCTGTGGCACATCGTGTTCGGCTTGAACGCCGAAGCCAGTCTGCCGGGGCCCGGGTAGCGCCCGCCCTATCGCGGGTAGGGAGAAGCGATGAACCTCTGCCGCCTTCACCATCTTCACCGAAGCTGGCGGTCGTGGCCCCTACGCCGCCGCCGTGACCGTGACCAATGGTGCCGAGCTTGGTATGGCCAGATGCCGCCATCTTGGATCTCGACGGCAGACCATCTGCCTCCGTATGGTGCCCGTGTGTGGATCGGGTGGGATGGCACAAAGGGCTTTTTGCGGCCTTGGCTTGGGTAAGGCCTAGGTCCCCGGACGGGCGAGAGATCGCATGAGGTGTACCAGGAGGCAAGCGAGAGGGGATGGTACCGATGCAGTGGCGCGATGCCACCGTCGGCAGGATAGACACGACGGGTCCGAGGGGCCCGGATCCGACGCGGCGCGGCGGGAGCCGGGCGTCGGGCAGATTCAGGTCGGCGACGTCGGCCAGGCCAGCCAGGTTCGGCAGGTGACCGGGCCGGCCGTCGGCAAGGCCAGCGTGGCGGATCAGTTGGTGGTGGCCGGGTCGGGGGCCGTGTTGCCGGTGGGACTTGATCTTCCCTGCATCCAGGACCCGGATCTGTTCTTCGCAGGGTCTCCGCAGGATGTGGAGCAGGCGAAGGCCATGTGCCGGGGATGCAGGGCCAGGATCGCCTGCCTGGCAGGCGCGCTTGAGCGCAGGGAGCCCTGGGGTGTCTGGGGCGGCGAGTTGCTGATGTGCGGCGCGATCATGCCGCGTAAGCGTGCTCGCGGGCGTCCTCGCAAGGCCGACGTGGCCGCGTAGGCGGCCACCGGCCACCGAAGCGGAGGCGCGGAGCGGGCGGATTAGTCAGCTACGGATCTCAGCGATCTCTGGACGCGCGTATCGGGCGTTATTGGGCCTGGTTGGGGTTTGGGAGGCGAGAGTGCGGCCCAGAGTCCGCAGTGCGGCCGGCAGATCGGTGGTGCTGACTGCGCCGAATCCGATCACGAGGCCTGATTGTGCTGGGCCTGTGTGGAAGCAGTCGTGCAGGCCGCATGTGACGATCCCGTGCCCGGCTGCGGCCTGCAGCACCTCCTTCTCGCAGAGCCCTCCCCGCAGCACGGCGGCGATGTGCAGTCCGGCGTTGGAGACACGCGCTGTGAGGTGGTCGGCCAGCGACCCGGAGAGTGCCCCGGTGAGGATGTGATGGCGCTCGGCGTAGACGCGCCTGCTGCGCCGGATGTGCTTGTCGAGCAGGCCGTCGTTGATGAAGCCGGCCAGGGCGGTCTGCATCGCGATCGGCGGATGCCAGTCGATGAGCTGCCTCAGCGCGGCGATCGGCCCGGCCAGCGGCTGAGGCACCACGGCGAACCCGAGGCGGACTGACGGGGAGAATGTCTTGGAGAACGAGCCCACGTAGACTACCCGGCCGTTCGCATCGAGTGCCTGTAGAGGCTCTAGCGGCCGGTCGACGTACCGGAATTCGGTGTCGTAGTCATCTTCGATGACCGCCGCGTCGTGGCGCTCCGCCCAGCGCAGGAGCGCCCTGCGCCGTGGCATCGACATCGTCACGCCGATGGGATATTGATGCGAGGGCGTGACGTACACGATGCGCGCTGAGGGCGGCAGTAGATCCACGACCAGGCCCTGGTCATCGACGGGTACGCCAACGACCCTCGCGCCGAGAGCGCCGAACAGGCGCGCCACTGGCACATACCCGGGATCCTCGACCGCGACACAGTCGCCGGGCTCAAGCAAGACCCGGGCGACCAGGTCGATAGCATGCTGGGCGCCGCAGGTGACCACGACTGTGTCTTCTCCGGCCGCCACCGATCGCGACCGGGCCACCCAGCCGGCGATGGCCCGCCGCAGCCTGATCCTCCCGGCTGGGTCGCCGTACTCCCGATGTTCGGCGGCGACTGCGGCGGCGACCCGGCGGCGCCACATCGCAGCCGGGAATAGCGCGGGGTCCGCGAGGCCCGGCCGGAGATCGAAACGGCAGCCGTACGGGGGCGGCCGGAAATACGGCGACCAGCCTGCGAACCTCCGGCCCGGGCGAAGGGCGGCCGGGCCGGCGGTTGCCCCTTTGGGCGGTGCCGGGGACGCGGATGCCACCACGCTGCCGCCGCCGGCGTGTCCCTCCGCGTAGCCCTCGGCCACCAGCCGACCATACGCGGTCGTCACCGTGTGCCTGGACACGCCGAGCTCACCTGCCAGCTGGCGGCTGGGGACGAGCTGATCTCCGGGCAGCAGGCGGCCCCTGGTGATGGCCTGGCGGAGCTGCTCGTACAGCTGCCCGGCCAGCGGCCTCCCGGATTCCGGGTCAAGGAAGATGTCCATCTCGCGGGTATACCACCAGCTTGGTATGGCCAAACAGTGCCACTTTGGATCTCGACGGCAAACCATCTGCTTCATAGGGTGCTGGTGTGCGGATCGGGTGAGATGGCCTGCTGAGGCGGGCACATGACACCCGTTCCCGCCCCGCCGCCTGCCGGCAGACAGCTGAGTAACCAGGCGATTCAGCGGCCGTTTGGCTCAACCGGAAGGTTGATCGAAACAGCGGGGGCGCCGATGAACCAGCCAAAAAAAAGGCCGCACGTATCGGTCGCGACACTCAGGAAGACCTTCAACTAGCTCTGGCCCCCGCGCCTTCCGGATCCCCGGGTGTCGCCGGGGATCCGGGGCGGGCTGTGGCCTTGCAGGACTTCGCTGCCGGGCCCGCTGGGAAGTGAGCACCAGCCGGGCCGGGCGCCTCGGCACCGGCGCTGCGTGGCGAGCGTGCGGCCGACAGCGGAGGTGGTGCTGGTTCCCCCGCGCGCGCACGCGTTGCCGCTGATCATCACGCACGGCTGGCCCGGCTCGGTCATCGAACTGCTCGGGGTCGTCGGCCCGCTCACCGACTTGGCCGGGCATGGCGGGCGCGAAGTCCTACCCCACCCTCACCTACTTCCACGAGGCCGCCAGGGGCGGCCACTTCGCCGCCTGGGAAGAGCCCGAACTGTTCGCGACCGAGATCCGGGCGGCGTTCAGCCCGCTGCGCTAACGACAGCCCGCACCCGGGTTTGACGGTGACCACTTGGTCCGCAACCACGTGAACGGGAAGGTGCAAGAGTTCTGACTGCCGCACGCAGCATTTCTTTCTGGTCAGGCCGGACCGAGCCCCTCTTGGAACTGCCGCAGGTCAGCAGGCAGTCCGCAGCGGGCTGGCGGCGTAGCGCAGCCCGGGCAAGGTTCCCTGGAGCGGCTGGCGCCCTTCTGGAGGCCGGTTTCCCAATGCGCCATCATAGGCTTCCAGGTGATGAGGCACCAGCGTGCTGTCACCGATGGTGACCCACCACACCGCCTCACTGATCAGTCCGCAGAACGCGCGCGGCTTGTCCCACGCCAGGCCAGGTTCAGCCGCCCAGTTCAGCAAATTCCTGACGGCCTCGACAAGCTGGCCGAACGGCCCGACGTGGGTGACCACCGCGTGCTGGCCAGCGGGCAGCACACCGGCCTGGGTCACCGGGCTGCCGCCCCGCGCCGCGCCCGTGGGACAGAGAGGATGTGGCAAATGACCAGCACCTTGCAGGTGGCCTGGGACGAGCGGCTGACTGACTATCACTTCGGGCCGGGCCATCCGCTGGCACCGGTGCGGTTGGAGCTGACGATGCGGCTCGCGCACGAGTTCGGACTGTGGAATCAGCCCGGTGTGACCGTGGCCGCCCCCGCGCTGGCCACCGACGCGGACCTGGAGCTTGTGCATGAGGCCCGGTATATCGCGGCGGTGCGGACGGTCAGCCGCTGGGCCGAGGACGTTGGTGCCCGCGGTCTGGAGCCGGCCCAGTTCCGCTACGCGCGGACGTTCGGGCTGGCCACCGCAGACAACCCGGTGTTCCCCGGCATGCATGAGGCGTCGGCGGTGGTGGCCGGGGCGACCCTGGCCGCGGCCCGCGCGGTCTGGCCGGGCGTGGCCGAGCACGGGGCCAGCATCGCGGGCGGGATGCATCACGCCATGGCCCATCACGCCAGCGGGTTTGGCGTCTACAACGACGTGGCAATCGCGATCGCCTGGCTGCTGGGACAAGGCGCGGAGCGCGTGGCCTACGTGGACATCGACGCGCACCACGGCGACGGGGTGCAGGCCGCGTTCTACGCCGATCCGCGGGTGCTGACGATCAGCCTGCACGAGCATCCAGCGGCCATGTTCCCGTTCACCGGCCTGCCCGACGAGACCGGCGGGCCCGGCGCGGAGGGGTCAGCGGTCAATGTCGCGCTGCCCGCCGGCACCGGCGATGCCAGCTGGCTGCGCGCCTTCCACGCGATCGTCCCGCCGCTGCTGCGGCGGTTCCGGCCGCAGGTGCTGGTCAGCCAGCACGGGGCCGACACGCACCGGCTAGATCCGCTGGCCAACCTGGATCTCAGCATCGACGCGCAGCGCGCCGCCAATGCCGCGATCCACGCGCTGGCCCACGACCTGGCCGGCGGACGCTGGCTGCTCACCGGCGGCGGGGGGTATGACCTGATCCACGTCGTACCGCGGACCTGGACGCATCTGCTCGCCGAGGCCGCAGGCCAGCCGATCGACCCAGGAACGCAGACCCCCGCCCCGTGGCGTGAGTACGTCGCCCAGCGAACCGGCCTGGCTGCACCCGAGTACATGACGGACGGGGCACCTGCGGTGTTCGAGCCGTTCGAGTCCGGCTACGACCCAGGCCGACCGATCGACCAGGCGATCATGGCCACCCGCAAGGCAATCTTCCCCCTGCACGGGCTGACGTCGATTTGACTACAGCTTCGCCATCGGCCAGATCACCGGCATCACCGGGATCGCCGACTTCGGCCACGTGGACGTGGGTCGCAGTCACCGTCACTCTGCTTGTGCTCGCCGGGCTGTTCCGTCACGGCTGGCCGGTGCTGCGTGGTCAGCATACCGAAAGCGAACGTCCCGGCTACGATGGTGCGGTGACGCAGGAACCTCGGCGTGGGCTCCTCTGGATGCAGCTGAGGGAGTCCACTCGGGCTGCGCATGCACAGGCCGAGGCTAGCCTGGCGCCGCTAGCACGACCGGACAGCCTCGCCAGGTATGCGGCATTGCTGTGTGTCCTATGGGGTTTTCAAGCACCCCTGGAGCGGCTGCTGGGTCACCAGGAACTGCCGTCAGCAGTCGGCTGGACGGCCCGGCAGCGCCTGGGTGCACTGGCCGCGGATCTAACCGATCTTGGCGTGACCGGCACATCCCTGCCCGAAGCTGCCGGGTTGCCCACCCTGGCCAGTCCGGGTGCGGTGTGGGGAACTCTTTACGTTACCGAAGGGGCAACCCTGGGCGCGCGGGTTCTGCGGCATCGCATCGAATCCCGCCTCGGTCCGGTGCCGGTAAGGTTCCTCGACGGCCACGGCGACCGCACTCAGCCGATGTGGCGTGACCTAGGCCAGCTCGCCGACCGGTACGTCAACAATAAGCAGGATAGCCAGCTCGCTCGGCAAGCCGCGATCCAGGCATTCGCCGCCTTCAGCACATGGGCAAGCCACGCTGAAGAGCGCAGTGACCGCCGGTGCGCTCATGCGGGCGTGCCGTGGATGATTTCTCAGGCCGGCCTCGGTTAGGGAGTGCGCGTGGATCAGCTCAGTCTCGGAGTGATATCGCAGTCACGGAAGGAGAACGAGCGGCGGCTCCCGATCCATCCGCTGCACGTCGAGCGGATTGATGCCGACCTGCGGGAACGTGTTTATCTCGAGCGCGGTTATGGCGAGCGGTTTGGCGTACCCGATGAGCAGCTGGCATCGTCTGTGGCCGGGCTTCGCACCCGCGCGGAACTCCTCTCAGAATGCGATGTCATCCTGCTGCCCAAGCCGCAGCCCCGGGACCTCGCGCAGATGCGGGACGGGCAGGTCCTGTGGGGCTGGCCGCACTGTGTCCAGGACGAGGAGATCACCCAGCTGAGCATCGAGCGGCGGCTGACCGTGATCGCCTTTGAGGCGATGAACTACTGGGATGCCGACGGCTCGTTCGGCTTGCATGTCTTTCACAAGAACAACGAACTGGCCGGTTACTGCTCGGTGCTGCATGCCCTGCAGCTCATCGGCACGACGGGTGAATATGGCCGCCGGCTCCGGGCAGCCGTCATCAGCTTCGGGGCTACCGGCCGGGGCGCGGTGACGGCCCTCAACGCGCACGGCGTGAACGACGTTGACCTTCTGACCCATCGTGACATCAACGCTGTCGCCTCCCCGATCCACTCGGCGCGCATGGTGCACTTCGAGCAGGACGGCGGGGACCCCAGCCGCTGCCACGTGCTGCGCGGGATCGGGCGGATACCGATGGCGGCCTTCCTCGCAGAGCACGACATCGTGGTCAACTGCGTGCTGCAGGACACCGACGCACCGCTGATGTTCGTTCCCACCAGCGACCTGGGCTCGTTCGCGCGCGGCAGCCTCATCGTGGACGTGTCCTGCGACGAGGGCATGGGCTTCGGCTGGGCGCGGCCCACGAGCTTCGCCGAGCCCATTGTCATGGTCGGCGATAATGTCTGCTACTACGCCGTAGATCACAGCCCGTCATACCTGTGGAACTCCGCTACCTGGGAGATAAGCGAGGCCCTGCTTCCGTACCTGCGCCTGGTGCTCACCGGCCCTCAGGCGTGGGACGCGAACCAGACGATCCGGCAGGCCATCGAAATCCGCGACGGGATCATCCGCAATCCGCGCATCCTGTCTTTCCAGCACCGTTCACCGGACTATCCGTACCCACCGCGCCTGCAGGAACGCCAGGCAGGCCACGACCGGCCCTGACATCGCAGAAGATCAGCAGGGCGTCATCCCCGGCCCGGCCATCTGGAGACAAGGCGCCACCCGAAGGTGTGACCGGGATGGCCGGGTGCAAGCCGCGTCCTTCAGGGTGGGGTAAGCCCGGAAGCTGCGTTAACCGGCCGGCGTGAGCCGCGCTGGAGGAACCCCCGTCGTTGACGGCGGGCAGGACGTCAAGGTGTAAGTCAGCCCGGTTGCCGGGAAGCCCCCGGTGGATGGGGAGGTGAGATGGCAGCCAGGCCAGCGTGGATCGCGGGCTGGACGGCCCAGCACGTGCGGCATGCCGCCGGAGTGCTTAAGCAGAGCGAGAATCCGGCCGCGCGAGTGTATGAGAGCATCGGGCCGGACTTCTTCCTGGCGGTGGCGCCGGGCTGGCTGAATCTGGGGCTATGGGAGGGGCCGGGTTCGGAGTGTGAGGCCGAACAGGCCTGCCGCCGGCTGGTCGCGACGCTCGCCTCAGCCTGGACGCCTACCGATTTCATAGACACTTATATTATGCCACTAGCGTCATTGTCATGTCAATTCCGAGCGCGAACTCGGATGGCGACAGATACCCTAGCGCTTTCTGTATCCGCTTACGGTTGTAGTACGCCTCGATATACTCGAAG
>Ga0181518_10004251_pt1 | contig 12865 bp, 7 predicted proteins | sample PEATcosm2014_Bin_28_FD_119751 | JGI IMG/M metagenome (GOLD analysis project Ga0181518, IMG submission 119751) | Peatland microbial communities from MTU Mesocosm Facility, Houghton, MI, USA - PEATcosm2014_Bin01_60_metaG | ecosystem: Environmental > Terrestrial > Soil > Wetlands > Peat | place... | reverse complement strand
CCCAATCGCGCTGCCCGTTGGACTTTCTGGGGATTGATCGGAGCACCCAGCGCTTACCGATTTTGAATTGTTTGAGGAGATTGACGTGTGCCACCGTGCCACCCGAATAGCACGGCGTTGAAGGGCTCGCAAATGGACAGTAGCTAGGACAGTATGGCTTGTAAGCTACAGAAAATACAGTGGAAATCTAGAAGCTGGCATTCTACCACTGAATTACTCCCGCCCTTCGGCTATTCCTGCATTTAGCTCATTCCGCGGCGCTTACATTCCTAAGACTGTGTCTATCCAGTCTATACTGTCTATCAAATACCCCCTGTTCGGACTCCGAAACAGACAGTAAATTAGACAGTACGCCAGCCTGAGAATCCGCCGTATTCCGGTTTCCCATGGCTCGCGATCGCATGCCCGCAGTATACCATCACTGCCTACTAAAGAGGTTCACTTCCGAGGCGCCCGAGCTCCCCTTCGAGCGGACACCACGTGGAATCGGGAATGGGAGTTTGGGGCATGGGCTGCCCCAAGGCTAGCGTCCGAGAATATCCGAAGGGTGCTCTCCGGCGAGATACCGATCCACGAGAGCCAATAACTCGTCCTCGCCTTGCGGCTGAGAAGCTTTTAGTTGTTCGACACGCCTACGCAGAATCTCCTCATTCCCGTAGAGTTCGATCAGTTCCTGCCACGCAAGGTGTGGAGTCCGCTGCACTGCGCGGCTTCCAATTGCCTGGCCGCGCACCTCGCTACGGGCTGATTTCAAGACGGCCAGCGTTACATTCGGGGTGTCCGCGACTTCGATGGGTGATTCGGCAGCACCAGCCCGCTTCCTCGCCCACCGCAGCATCCAGAGCAGGCCTCTTTCGGCTGCAAGGACGTCGACGCTTGCTGCGGCAAGCTCGTTGCGCCAGTTCCTCTCAAGCTCGTTCGCTGCGGCCTCGGATACGAGCTTGTGGCCGACATTTTCCCGATATCCGACTGTATCAATCAACTCCAGCTTCGAGGAAAGGGTGTTGATCTTCGGCAATATCTGTCGTACCGCCCTATCGATCACATCTGGATTCTTGAGGGAACGCAGGAGTCGGTAGAAGACACGGCCGACGACGAGAGTCGCACCAAGGTCGAACATTCCAGATCGTCCCTCAGGCAAGTGGGGCAATAGATTCAGCAAGACCGTCGTTCCGGGAACGACGTGCTCGGGGCAGAATTCCTCCTCGAACGCCTCCAAGGAAGCGATTACTTCTCGCAACCGCTCTGGATCTAAAGATCGGAGGTATTCGTCGAACGCCGCCTGGTCGGCCATCTTGCTCCAGGCCTGTTCCCCATCTGAAAACGCTTGAAGGCCTGGCCCGGCCACTCTTTCGAGGTAAAGGCGGAGAATCTCTTCATGAGCAACGCGCCTTTGCTTAAGCCACTCGCGCTTCCACTCGCTGCCGAAATGGTGGTTCTCTATGTGCCGCCTGGCCGCCGGGAAGACCCGCTCGATGAGGGCACGGACGACGTCACCGTGATTGCCCGCTAGTGCAATCAATCGTTCGATCTGCTCTTTAAGGCGCGCTGTACCGGCCCGATTGACGTGCTCGTCGTGCGTCGAGGTGAGCGCTGCTACGGAACCGTGGATCTCGCGGAATACGTCTGGCAGAAACACACGAACAGCTTCCAGTGCCAAGACATCTACCAGAGCGGCCTGCCCGTCCAAGCCTCTGACGCCGCCATAAATGGCCGCAGCATACCGACGGACATCGCGCATATTCCTGATGAGAGGTCTAATGACCTCCATGTAAACGTCTGGCCATGCACTCGCGTCAAAAGGACCCGAATTCTCTATCGTCGAAATCGCTCGCTCAATCGCGTGGAGACCCTGCTCGCTTAGCGCCTCCGGCGGCATCGCGGGAATGTCGATGGCCACTTGAAGGATCTTTTCGATGTAGTCGCGACCTGAAATGCCCTCTTCTGCGAGAGCGCTCTCAACGCGAATACGATCGAAGGCCAGGACATAGATAACGTTTGGGAAGTTCGCCGTCAGTCGAACAAGCTTAAACACATCGCGGATTTCTGGGCTAGTCAGTCGGTCGATGTCATCCACGACGACGGCGAACGGCCTATTGAGCTGCGATAGCGCGGCCTCGACTTTTGCGCGACGAGTGCCCACGCCTTCTCTCCTTCGCTGGAGTATCTTCGCAAAAATCTTATTGCCGGCTCGGACTCGCTCGATCCATGGTCCTACCACCGGCAACCAGCCCAGGCCGGAGAACATCTCGCCATACTCCTCGATGCTTTTGCCAACGCCCGACAACGCCGGCCGCAGTCTAAGTTGTGCGGCAACCTCAACAAAAAACGAATCAACGAGCTGTTCAGCGCCGCTAAACATCCACGGATTAAAGTCGAGAACCTCTACGCCAGCGTTTTCCAGGTGTGAGCGCGAGAGATTTACGAACGAAGTCTTCCCAGAACCCCAGGGACCAAGAACACCGACGACCACGCCCTCGATCATATGGAAGGAAAGGACCTGCTCAGCAAAGGCGCGAGCAGCCCTAGCTCGTCCAAGTAAATCATCTTCAATGCGACGGATCGGATTGTCGGGGACAGTCAAACCTGACTGCTCCGCAGGCCTACCCGCATCAGGCTTAATCGAGCCGGGTGCCCCCGACTCGGTCTTGGTCCGCCCTCGAATATGCGATATCCAACTCATATTGCATGACCGGTCCAATTCATTGTATTAATTTCGACCAATGCGGTTCTATTTCTTGTTCCGCCCCGCAGGTTTATACTGCCGCTCCTCCATCCACTGCAGAATCGCCGGTCTCAGGAACCGGACGTTCGACTGGATCTTCACGTAGGGCAATATGCCGCGCTTCACGTAGCTGTAGATCGTCTTCACGTCGATGCGGAGCAGTTCCTCCACTTCCTTCGCCGTCATGAGCTCGTTCGGATCGGGAGCCGTCGGCGCGGCGGCCAGGCTCTTGCTTCCGAGACCCTCGACGTAGGAAAAGGCCTCCTCCGGAGTTAGGAACTTCACCTGCCGGTATTGCGCTGTGCTCAAGGCTGCCACGAGCGCGTGCCGCACCGAAGTCAGGGTCTTCTTCTCGGAAGAGATCAGGATGACGTCGTCGAAACCGGCGGCCAGGCACTTCTGGACATTGCCGGTTTCGTGGTCGGCGTCGGTCGTCACCGACACCTCGCACGCGATTGTGCGGCCGCCCTTCTCCAGAGCGACGTCCACCGATCCCAGGCCGTCGAGGATCGGCTTTTCGATGGTCACGCCATAGCCGCGCCCTTCGGCCCAGCGCTTGATGAGTTGCTGGAGATACTTGTGATGTTCGCCGCCGCGTCCAGGGGTTTGCGGGAGCGACGCTGTTTCCTCGTGGGGCGCCGGAGCCGGTTTGCCGGTGGGCAACGGCACTTCCAGGCGGATTCTGGCCTTCACGCCCCGCGCGTCAGCTTCCGTCGCGGAAGTTGCATGGCGTGCCCGAAGGATGGCCTCCACGTCCTCCCGCCGCGCGGCGTATCGCTCCCGTGAGGATGCCACGATGCGCTCCCGGCGGACGGCGGCCTGAGTGGGATCGACCGCGGGAAGCGGAATGGTTTTCATGTTAAAGTCATATTCCGCCCGTTCCATGCGGACGATGGCCTCGCCGACGCTGAGGTTCTGGAGATCCTTGGCCTTGAAGAACGAGAACCCGTCTTCGAGCTTCTTTGCGTCGAAATCTCCCAGGCGGAAGCAGACGCGGGTGTAGGGATTCGAGATCACCGCGCTCGCCACGTCGTTGTCACGGTTCGAAAGCTGGTGGAGTTCCTGGTGGGCGAGGATGAGCCCGAGGTTGTATTTCCGCGCGCCCGACAATATCGCGGCGAGCGAAGGCGTTACGAAATTGTGGAATTCGTCCACGTAGAGGTAGAACGGCGTGCGCGCCGACGCCGCCATGTTCTGCCGGCTCGTGGCGATCTGGTTCAGCTTGGAGACGACGAGCGTCCCTAGGAGATATGAATTCTCTTCGCCGATCAAGCCCTGCGACAGCTTGGCCAGCAGGATTTTCCGACCGTTCATGATGGCCGCGAAATCGAGGCGGTTCTCCTTCTGGGAGACCATGTGCCGGATCACTTTCGGCCGGAGGAAGGTGTCGAGCCGGGTGAGGATCGGACCTTGCGGCTTGCCCGTCAAGAGCGGAAACTCCTTTTGCCAGTAGTACACGATTTCGGGATCTTGAACGGTCCCGAGGAACCGCTCCCGGAAACCCGGTTCGACGAGGAACCTCCGCAGATCCGCGAGCGTTCCTCCCTCGCTGCTTTCGAGGAATGCCAGGATCGCGTTGCCGAGCACGGTGGTCATCTGGTCGCCGAAGCTCGTGGAGAGGCGTTGGAATACCGAGATGAGATCCGAAGCCAGCAGGTTCCGTTCGAGGTCCGAGTGAGCCGAGAGGATGTTGAATCCGACGGGGTATGCTTCGTCGAACGGATCGAGGAGCACGACATCGTGGATGCGTTCTTCGGGAATGCGGTCGATGACCTGGTCGATCAGGTCCCCGTGCGGATCGAGGACGCAGAGTCCCTCGCCGTTCTCGATGTCCTGGACGATCATGTTCAGGAGCAGCGTGGACTTTCCGCTGCCCGACGCGCCGATGAGGTGCATGTGACGGCTGCGTTGATCGGCGCTGATAGTGACGGGCACGGTCTTGCCTGCGTGGTGGTTCTCGCCGAGCCGGAGCGCATGCCCGAATGCGAGCGATGGCGCGGCTTTGGTCTTGCGGTCCTCCCGCTTTAGCTTGGCCGACCGCGCCGAAGCGGACGGCAGATGAACGAGCGAAACCAATTCGTCCCGGTTCAGAAGCAGGCCGCCGCGGCAGCTCCGGCGCGTGACGACATCGTCGCGATGCTGCTCGTCGTCGTACCCGTCGTTTTCGAGCGGAATGAGCTCGTTGCTTGCCGCGTCGGCGAACTGGCGCAGCGACTTGCCCAAACCCTCCGCGATGTGCCAGGCCCGCGCGGCTTTCGGACTCTGCGCGGCAACCCGGATCACCGCCGCAAAGAGCGGAGAGGATATCTTTTCTGAGGCGAGTTTCACCATGGCCGGGTCGTCCATGAAGAACGAATCCCCGGCGTCGTCCGTCACCGCCCGGAGGATGCTCTCCGGCCATGCATGGCGGACCGGGGCGAAAAGCACCTGGAAGAGCGCCGTGTCGTCCGGATGCAGCTCCGCCATCGCGCCGATCAGTCCCGCGAGCGGGTCTGGGTCGAAGCGGTCGTAACAGCGGAGCGGGCGCATGAACTCCTTTGAGAGTCCGTATTCGACGACGGCGGTGGCTTTGCCCCCGGTCTGGTCCCAGAGGGCTTCCAGGTAGCCCTTCCGCTCGGATGCCAATGTCTCGGGAAAGTACGCCTGAAGCTGTTCGCGCATCTGCCGCTGATCGCGCGGAGCGGAGGCAAGCTGCACCAGAATCGAACCGCTCGTCCCCACGATCTCGAAGCTGGCCGGGCGGGAGACGTCACCGAGACTCATCAGAAACTGTCCGGCGGCGTCTTTGGTGATCTTCGTGTCCGGCGGCAATACCGCCTGCACTTCGACGAGCGCAGCACGATCTTCCATGTAGTCCGGCGACGGCTCTTCGTCGTCCGGAGGGGTGGCAGCCTCCCCAGGAGTCGCACCGCCTTTCAAAAGGCTATCGACGAGATTGCTGAGAAACGTCGGCTTCCGGCCGTCGTCAATCGCCGCCCCAAAACTCCCCAAAACGAAATGGCTGAAGAACGGACGGAACGGCGGTTCAGGGGCGACCGGTCGTTCCCAGACCTGCCAGCCCCGACCCCGCTTTTCCCATTCGTAGAACTGCCGGGTCAGCGCTTCCGCCCCGGACGAATTGCACGGCATATCTCACCGCTCAAGCGAAGGTCCGAATCTCTTCATGATGGGTTTGCGTTCAGATTCCGTGAGGGCGCGCACACCCTTATCCTGGGTAACGCAATCGATGACTTCCATGACCGCATTATGCACCGCGTCCTGGAACATGAGGGCGGTATCGATGGCGTAGTACGTGGCCGGCGAAAAGACCCGTTCGTAGATCCAGCCGACAATGGGCACGGCCAAGACCGTGCTTTCCCCGCGTATGCTGCCTTGCCGCACGGCGTTGCCGAGAAGCCAGAGGATCGCCGGCACACCGATCAGGGCGCCACAACTCCCGCCGAGGAAACTTCCAAGCCCCATCACCGCGCCCATGGCCGCTCCTATCGCGAAAGCAACGTTCAAGGCGATCAGGAGGGCGAAGAAAAATCCGAGGGTATAGAGGAGCGCGAATTTCAGCGGCGGTTCGGTGAACCACCAGGAGAAGGAGAAGCCCGTGCCGAACGGCGCGGCGCAGATGTCGAATGCATACTTGCCCCGATGAATGCGCATGTAGGCCCGGTTTGCACTGCCGAGACCGGCCTCCTTGTGCTCGACTTGGGTCCAGTGGGTTTCCGGTACGGATCGCGCCTGCACGGCCGCTTCAACCGATCGGTAGAACCCCAATGACGGCGTCTGAAAATTCTCGAATAGGTGGCCCCAGTGGGAGATATAGTCCGGCTGCCCTGCCATTTGCCACTCCTTATGATATGAAGTAACCGCATACTGTAATTCATCGAGCGGACGTAAACAATCGGCAGGTTTTCCTGTACAAAGACATGTACAGGCCGCCGCATTTCGCATCGTCCGAATGCGGCCATGGCCGTCCTAGGCGAACAATCTCTCTTGGCGCGGAATCTGAACCCCGAGTTGTTCCGCGAAGCTGGAGACATCGAGGTTGCCGAGTTCGGCGGGTTCGAGCTTATGGAGACCTCCCCCGTATACCCTACCCTCGTTAAGCAACAGCCGCGATTCTATGCCACGAAGCAGATCGAAGACCCTTTCATGCAGGGTGGGATCTCTGTCCAGCGCCAGTTGCAGCGGTCCAGTCGGATAAAGCAACAGGTACACGTTCGTAGCGGTGGCGCGTGAACGGTTCCAAAAGAAGCGGAACGGTGCTTTGTCCCTCCCGCCCCGGCCCATATACGTGCAAAGGAACGGCGCGGGTGGCCGTTGCTCCTGGCGATACCATGGCGTTCGCTTACTTGCCAGATAGAGTTCGGAAATTCCCCGTTCCTCGCCCTGCTTAAGATACCGCCACAAGGCTGGGCACTCCTCCAGTATTTCGTTGCGCGACATGTCGGTGTCGATTACCGCGCGGGGATTCTCGACCCGAGGGTATCCCCGTCGGTCGGCCTCGATGACCGTCTCGGAAAGCTCGCGCGGGCTGGGCAGCACCGGCTTGAGGAACTTCTCGCTGATGCCCAGGCGCTTCGCTTCGCCGCAGGACAGGATGAAGAAATCATTTGCGCCGGTCGCGATGCCGCGCTTCACGGTAAAAAGGGTGGCAAGCGTCGTCGGGGAACCGTTGGGACGCCGCCTCGCGGTCCGCGCATCCCGTCCGAATCCGCTCCATTTTCTGCTTTCCCGCAAGGCGTTGATCGGCACGAGTTCCGAAATCTCGGGTTTCAGGAGGGACCCGCCGTAGGAGAACTTCACCTTGTGATCCGTCTGCGGCTTGCGCTTCTCGTACACCACGATTGCCGACGAAACGAGTGCATCGTCAAATTGGACGTTCTTGGGATCGAAGCGATGCACATGCAAAAGCGTCACATGATCGGTCAGATAGTGTTGGAGCGCCCTCCCGTAGTTCACGTCCATGAATTCTGACGGCACGAGCCAGACGCCGATGCCGCCATCGGCCAACCAATGATGGGACAGGAACATGAAATAGCAGTAGAGCCCGGTGAGGCCGCTCACCTCGGTGCCGGCGATCGCGGACGCGATGGTTTTCAGGCGGATCTTGTCCTCCTGATCCAGGTGGTGATGCCGCACGTAGGGCGGGTTCGTCAGGATCAGATTCGGGCGCTCGCCCGCGCGCGGCGGCTTGATCTTGGTGAAATCCCCCGTGACCACGCGCAGGCCCTCACTGGCCCAAAGGCTAACGGCGGCATCGGCGAATTGAGGGTCGAGCTCTATTCCCGAGGCCGATGCGAGCCAGCCGGGCCTTCCCGCTTTCCGCAGCGCCGAAAAAAATGAGCCGGTGCCGATTGCCGGATCGAGAAACCGAACCTTATCGGCACGACCTCGCCACAGCTCCCGCGTGTATGCGGCCATCTCCGCAGCCAACGCGGGCGGAGTTGCGAACTGCCCCCACTCATTACGCTCCGCAGCGGACTTCAGAAGATCCAGGCGCACCTGTTCCTCGACTCGCAACGCCTCTCTCGTGTCCAGGTGTCCCTCCATAGTCTTAGATGCCTAACTTAATTAGATCATCGATCCGATGTTCCCACACCCAGTCGATGCCTTCGGCGGCCTCGTAGCCGAGGTAGCCGCTGTCGAAATATCCGCAAAGGAACAGAACGAGCTTGGCGTCGTCTCCGTACGTGGCGGTGAGCTGATGAATCTTGGTCGCTTCTTCTTTCCGCCGCTTATTCGTGTTGGTGAAGTCGCCGGCCGACTTCGCTTCGATCAGGATTGGGATCTTCTTCCCCTTCCGGCGAACCTTCGGCTGGATCACGGCGTCGATGGGAATGTTCACTTTGCGCACGGACCCCACCGGCACATTCACACGGAACGCGAACGTGCCTGGTTCCATGTCCACGAGCGGACCGACCGGCGGCTTCTTTGTGTAACCCTTTCCCTTCAGATACGCCTCGATGAGCGCCAGCTGGCGCTGTTCCTGCGCGTTCCGCACAATGGGGTCGGCCATCGCTCCGCAGAGGCGATCTGCAACGATCGTGGAGGCGCGATACTTTTCTGTCTCGGACGGAGATCCTCCGCCTTCAAGCCAGGGGAAGATGTCGCGATCCAACAGCTGTTCAATGGTTGCGCAGATGTTAGCCAGCTCCGCCCCCAGCACTTTCTTGTCCATGCGCGGAGGAATCGATCCTGCCTCCATGACAAGAACGAGATTCTTGCTTGTGTAGGCCAAACCGACCAGCCGGTCGCGGGCGAGTGGCGGCGCGGTTGACATCCGCAACGTCGGCAGCACTTTCGGATGCGCCGCGAGCACCTCAGGCGTTATCGACCGGAGGTCATTCGTGAGCGTCAATGCCTCCGCCACGAATTCGGTGGTCTTCAAACGCGTGTCCCGGTACGTCTTTGGGGCGAACTTTATGAACCATTGGTTGAACAAGTCAACGGACGCTGCGATGTCCTTCTTCCACTGCTGAGGTTTATCGGCATTGATGGCCATTGGGTTTAATACTACACCATCTGGTTCTTCCTGCAATTCCATCGGCGGGTGATCGCGCGCCCAAGTGGCGCAAAAAAAGGGGCAGGACGGTCCCGCCCCTCAGGCATCACTGCACCCCCTGAAAAAACCGGCCAAGGTCGGCTGTCGCGCGGTACAGCGGCACGGCGTCGAGCAGTTTGAAGCTGCTGGTGAAGGCATTCTGGAGGGAGTATGCCGTCCGTGGCCGGAACTCCTCGTAAGCGGGTTCCCGCCAGTTCCGCCACACTTCCCTTGCGAGGTGCTTGGGGGCGTCGAGCTCGTCTTCGACGAACGCCTTGAAGATCGCGAGCCGCGCCTGGTCGTCCGTGACCTGGATCTCCTTCCATGCGGAAACCTGGATCTGCATCGGCTCGAATCCGCGCTGGGCTTCGTCGATGCCGATGGAGATGGAGTGTTTCAGGTTCAGGTTCTTGCTGTGCTTCGCGAGGACGATGTTGAAGTCGCCGGCAAAGGACAGGTTCGAGCACACGAAAATGCGCAGGCCGACCACGATGCTGAGCCGGAACTGCTTGCTATGGCTGTTGCGGACCCCGAGCGCGAACTGGGCGCCGTCGATGCCCTGGTCGAGCGTCATGACGCCGAAGAAGTTCTTACCGTCCTTCGTGACGGCGTATTCCTCAGAGGCGATGGCGATATGTCGGAACCCAAGCTGTTCTTCGAGGGCCTGCACGATGTCGATGTGCGGGATCACTTGGTGGGTTGCGGTGGAATGCGGGGCCGGCACGAGGGCCAGGTCCGCTCTGGTAAGTTTGCCGGACGTGTCGGTGCCGGCGATGAGCGTCGTTTCGGGCATAAACCTTTTCTCCTTTTCAAGGTGCGACAGGAAGTCGTTGAAGCTGCTGATGGGAACATTACTCCGGGAACCGTCGGCAGCCAAGACAGCAGGAGTTGCCGGGTGCGGCAAATTGGGTCAGTCTCATAGATGGGCGTGATACTGTCATGTGGCGGACTCCACGTCCCGGCGATCTGCAACTGGCAAGCCTGGGCATCTGGTAACTCTTGGTCAACCCCTCACTTCGGTTGGGACGACCGCTTCGCTCGTGGGGTCCTGGGTACCGCGCAAATGATCGTCAAGAACGGGTGGTACACTACTTGTTCCCGACTGAGGAGGCGCCACATTGTCGACCACGACTGCAACGGCAAGTGTCAATGCTGCCAACGCGTACAGGCAGATCATCACAAATTTTTCCAACCCGCTCGAATTCGTCCGTGAGGCGATAAGCAACTCTATTGATGCCTCCGCCACGAATCTGACCGTCATCGTCGATCACGCAGTGGGGCCGACGGGCCAACCAGAGATCCGCATCATCCTCAAAGACGACGGCAACGGAATGGACGCGCGCAAACTTGAGCGTTTCTTTAACTTGGGGGATTCAGAGAAGTCGGATTTGAAGAACGACATCGACGATCAAGAGCACCTGATTGGAGAGAAAGGGTTTGGCACGAAGATCTACCTGAACAGCCGAAGGATTGAAGTCCGGACGCGTGACAAGAAGTCCGGTGTGTGTCTAACGGCCGTCAGTCAAAACCACCTTGAAAGAATTCATGACGCCTCCAGTGGTGCTGCCCCGCAGTATGACGTTACATCGGAAGAGCACGGGATTGATGGCACCGAAATACGGATCTTCGGCTACAACCACAATGACGGCCGTAAGCTTGGCCATGAACAGCTCAGGGACTACATACTCTGGTTCACAAAGTTCGGATCGATTGAGCCGCAACTTTGGCCATTCTTCCCAAAGTACGCTTCCGCGAAGGCTCGCTTCAGCAATCTCAAACTCCATCTTCGAGGCCTTGGATACGACGCATTAAGGCACGCAAAAGACACGTCCGCTAAGTTCGATTCACTTGATTTCGGTCACCCCTTTCCAGAGGAATGTTTTGACGGCAAGGTACTTAGGGAGAGGGCCAAGGCCACGAAGGCAAGCCCGACGGATTTGTACTGCCGGCGATTTGTCAGAGAAGGCATGCTGAAGAAGTTTCCGGGATATCGCTGGCAAGGAGTCTTTTCCATCGAGGGAAACCGCGTCAAGTATGGTAACCCTATGGTCCGCAGGCAGCGGTATACCGCTCCGGAAGGCGCATACAAGGTTGCCGAACGGTACGGAATATGGGTCTGCAAGGACTTCATACCGGCCGAACGGGTGAATGTTCTCCTCCCCGGCAAGGGCACGGAATTCTTGAAGTTTCACGCTTTTTTCAACTGCCAGGCTCTCCGATTATCTGCGGATAGGACCTCGATTGGTCCGACGCCGCCAGACGTTCGCGCCGCCGTTGAGGAACAAATTCTGGACTTGGCTCGCGAGATCTTCGATGATGAGGGCGTTGCCGCACTATTCGAGGCTTTAGACGAGGCTGAATTTGGCGAGAGGACTGAGGAGCAAGAAAAGAAAGACTACACCCGGCGAGTGAAACAAGCCCGAGCATCTACTTCTGCGTCCTACAAAGGGCTTGAGCTTCGTGAGCCGCATCGCGAATTGGGCGTAGTGGCACTACTTGCCCAATTGCTTTCCACCTCGCCGGACCTCTTCCCGTTCCAAGTATTGGATTGGAACAACGCGATCGGATTCGACCTCTTAGCTCGCGACACTACCGACCTCCCATTCGAGGATGCCGCCAAGTTCTACGTCGAGTGCAAGCACTTATTAACCGGGTCCTTCAACCACTCATTGAACAATGTACGCTACGTCGTATGCTGGGACTCGGATCTGGAAAACGATGGACTCGTTACAGCTGTAGGCGGTGACACTCGGCGTATGGTCATCAAGGGAAAGACGAACGACAAGCCATATACAGGGTTTTTCCTTTCCCGTGAAGACGCTCCCAACAACATCGAGGTTTTTGTGCTCCGTCGTCTCCTGGACGAGCGCCTTGGAATCACCTTCCAAAAACTAGATATGAAATAGAGCGCCTCGTTTGTCTTTTGCTTGCCCCGGCTTTTGTGTCTTCTGCCGACCTCTCGGCGGTTTGTCGTTGGTGTTTGCGGGTTCGCAACTTGGGCGTTTGAGTCACTCTCGGTTTCGTTGCCAACTCGGAGGCGGACCCATTTACCCGCATTCGAATAGTCAATCGGATGGCGGGGATGTCCCCCGCGGAACAGCCGCACCGTCGCATCGTCGCGCGTGTCATTCCATTGACGACATGTTGCTCCGTCTACCGGTTTCCCCCTCGATCCGTACCGTTATGGGTAGCCCTTTATATAGAGGAGGAGCTATGGCAGAAAACCGTCCGTTTCTGGACTTCAAGGCAATCAAGGGACGCGTCGCTATCGCGGACGTCCTCGCCCGGTACCAGGTGAAACTTGTCCGGGTGAACCAAACGGCGCTCAAGGGAACCTGTCCCTTGCCGGCGCACTCGTCGGAAAGCAAGAACACGTTCTCTGTGAACGAAGCGAAATCGGTCTGGTACTGCCATTCCGATTCGTGCAAGAAGAACGGCGAACGGGCGGGCGGCAACGTCATCGATTTCGTCGCGCTCATGGAGCAATGCTCCGCCTATGCCGCGGCGAAGCGGATCGATGAGTGGTTCCCGAACGGGAACGGAAAGGTGAAAAGCGTGGAACCGCATGACGGCATGATGACCAGGGAGGTGTTCGACGCCCTGGT
>Ga0181518_10004250_pt1 | contig 12866 bp, 8 predicted proteins | sample PEATcosm2014_Bin_28_FD_119751 | JGI IMG/M metagenome (GOLD analysis project Ga0181518, IMG submission 119751) | Peatland microbial communities from MTU Mesocosm Facility, Houghton, MI, USA - PEATcosm2014_Bin01_60_metaG | ecosystem: Environmental > Terrestrial > Soil > Wetlands > Peat | place... | reverse complement strand
GTGATGGCCGCTGGGCTCGGCGTGACTATCTGGCCCGCCGTCATCCACCACTCCAACGAGTTCGCGGCAAGGCATGGGGTCCAAGTCGCTTTGCTGGCCGGCCTCGGCGCGACCGCCGCCTTGGGACTTCGATACCCGGTGCAAATGTTGCCGGTCTTGCTGTTCGAGCTGACCTGGAAGGCGATCTATCTCATAGCCTTTGCGCTGCCGCTCTGGTCCGCCCACGCGATCGATGCCGCGACGGCAGAAGATATCAAAGCGGTCCTGGTGGTGGTTATTTTTATCCCCCTTATCCCCGGGCGCTATGTGTTCGTGCATTACGTCCTGAAGCAGGGTGATCGGTGGAAATAAGCCGTGGCGATAAGCGTGGTCCTCTGTTAGCTCGCCAAGCATGAAACAACAGATCGCTTCAGAGCTCCCTTCCGCACTCTCCGACCTTCGCTTCATCTCTAAGTGCCTCGGCTACCCCCTTTTCGGGCAAGCTATCGAGCAGCGATCGAGCCACTGGGCCCATGGAGAAAAGTACCATTGACACTTTGCCTCAGAGTTGTAGAGTACGATAGGCAAACGTGTTGCCGTCCGGCGCGAGTTTTCCCGGCTCGGTTTGGTTGCGGCTCCGCCGCGCCGTGCTGGTATCACAGCCGCTCCAAAGCCCGGGATTTGTTACGACGCAGATCTGGAGGAATCCGTGGAAGCCTTGTTTGCAGTCCTTCTGGTGATCATTCTTGTGGCGATTGTAAGAACTCTGCAAGAACTGGCTGCTACCTATAAGAGAAAGCAGGTGGCAGAAGGAGCCGCCCTTGAAAAGCGCGAGGCGGAACGAAGGCAAGCAGCACAGCGTCAGAAGGATTATGCGGACAGTCTGGTACGTAACTGCAAAGAGTCGCTCGACGACTTTGAACTGCTGCCGGGACATCTTATCGCTGCAGAGGAATCCCTGGATCAGGCTGAGGCCAGATTCCGCGAGGGAGCTTTCGCCCCGTTCTGGGATTCCATCGAGCAGGCGGTTCAGCAGTTGGGTGGTTTCGATACGCGCGTCCAGTCGATCACGAGCCGCCTCACCGCCTATGACACGCTGGTCAAACAATATGAAGGCCAGCCCCCGCAGTTTCCCATCGACCGTGACTGCGTTGCCAACCTGGCCGTCAGCGCAAAAACGGCCGACCGACTGAGGGCGATAGTTTACAAGGCTCAATGCGACTTCGAATTCTCCTCAATCTATGAGCAGCGAAAAAACCATCAGGTTTCCATTGCCGGTTTCGCGACCCTCGCCAACGCCTTGGCGTTGATGTCATCACAGTTACAGTCATCGATTGGCAATTTGGCGAGTTCCCTAGGACAGATGAGTTTGCAGGTGGATGACTCCTTACCCGCGATCCCTATGAACGTGGCGAATCCGGCTTCACCAAGCGCCCAGCACCACAGTGAAATAATGCTGCAATTGAAAAGTGCCACGACTCAAGGCAAGGCTCTAGCGCTGGGCTTACTTGCGGACTGGGTACACAACGTGCGAAGGCACTTCTCGTAGCCCCAGGAAACCGTGTCCAGCCAATCCGAACGGCTCGTCCTTCTCACCCCCCTCGCAAGAAGCAGAGGCCGCGGCCGGGGGCCACTTGTGATCGGTGGAGATTTCCTTCTGGACAACTCTGCGCGTGACACACTTTCCAATTTCGTGCTACCATGCGCAACGGGTAGCACGTTTTGCAAACGTGTAACACCACCTGGAATCGCCGATGACCTTGAAAATGGTGGCGCTCACGTCGATGTTTTTCGCCCTCAGCCCCTGCGTCTGGGCGGCCGATGGCCGCATCGTCGGCCGCTTGACCGATCCGCAAGGCGCGGTGGTGGTGGGGGCTAAGTTAAGGCTCGCCACCCTATCCGGCGCACCTCCCCTCGAGGCCGCAAGTGATAAGAATGGGCGGTTTGTTTTCACGACGGTGCCGCCGGGCGATTGCGAAATCCGCGCCTCGGCTGCCGGCTTCGACGAAATCAGGCGGACCGTGCACGTCGGTGACGGCGAGGCACTGCGAGTCGATCTTCAATTCGCTCACCTCGCAGCGCGAGTCGAAACCGTAACGCCTCAGCTGTCAGGAACCGTCGTTGACACGTCTGGCGCGGTGATTGCCGGGGCTACCGTGCAGGTTCGAAGCGCGAACGGTACTGTACAAAGAACGACACAGTCGGACGCGAACGGCTCCTTCGTTATTTCTGGACTCTCGGCAGGTAATTATCGACTCGTCGTTTCTAATCCCGGTTTTGCCACCAAAGAAACGCCCGTCACCATAGGGACCACCGGGGCGCCGGCCCCGCTGCGCATCTCTCTGGCCGTGAGCCCCGTGAGCACCACCATAACCGTGAATGGCCGGGCGGATGACCTTGTCGGAATTGCCGTTTCCGCCACCCAGGGAACGGTGGGCGCAACGGAAATCCAAGATCGGCCGATTCTTCGTTCGGGAGAAGTTCTGGAGACGATACCCGGTCTCATCATCACTCAACACGCCGGCGGCGGCAAGGCCAACCAATATTTTCTTCGCGGCTTCAATCTCGACCACGGCACAGATTTCGCCGTTTCCCTCGACGGTATGCCTCTTAACCTGCCGTCGCACGCGCACGGCGAGGGGTACTCGGACATGAACACCGTCATCGGCGAGTTTGTGCAGCGGGTGAATTCCCAGAAAGGTCCTTATGACGCTGATGTCGGCAACTATGGCTCGACTGGAAATGCCGATCTGGTGTTTTTCAAGACCCTGCCCGAGACCTTCGTCGATTTTGAAGGCGGCATGTATGGCTATGGGCGGGCCGCGTTCGGCGCGTCGGAAAAGCTTGGCTTGGGCACTTTGCTGGTCGGTGGAGAGGCCTATTACGATGACGGCCCCTGGAAGCATCCGGATGGTTATGCCAAATTCAACGAACTTGCAACCTATAGCCGAGGCGGAGAGGCCAATGGTTTCAGCATCACGGCCCGCGGTTACCATGGAAAATGGAACTCCAGCGATCAAATCCCCGATAACGCCGTGCCCCTCGTGGGTTTCTTCGGCGCCCTGAACCCGGCTGACGGTGGCAATTCAGGGCGTTATAGTTTGCAGGGCGAATGGCATCACACCGGCGCAAATTCCGTAACGCAACTCATGGCCTACGGGTTTTATTATGATCTCGACTTGTTTTCCGATTTCACTTACTACCTGTATGACCCCGTCAAGGGCGACCAGTTCGAACAGCAGGACAGGCGCTGGGTGGGTGGGCTGGACGCACGCCACATGGTTTTCAGTCAATGGTTTGGCCGTAGGGTGGAAACCACGTTCGGCCTGCAGCTCCGCAACGATTGGATCAACAACGGCCTTTACCGGACGGATAATCGCGTGCGCGTGGACAAAGAAGATGTTCTGGCTCCCTACCCTGGCGAGCCCAATGGTTATTTGCCCGCGGACACGACCGTGAATAAATTTACGGACACGCTGGGAAGTTTCTATGTGGAAAATAAAATCCAGTGGACGGAGAAAGTCCGCTCGGTCGCGGCCCTGCGCGGCGACGACGACAGAGGTGTCCTCACCAGCTTTACTGACCCCCGCAATTCCGGCTCTTCCACCAAGTTCCTGCCCAGCCCAAAATTAAGTTTGATTTCCGGCCCGTGGTCCGATACTGAGTTCTACGTACAGGGCGGATTCAGTTTCCACAGCAACGACGTGCGTGGCGCAACGCAAAACTATGAACCGATCTCGCCGGACTATCCTTACCCCAATACGCTCACCGCAAAAATTCCCCTTCTGATCCAAACCAAAGGCGCGGAAGCCGGCGTGCGCACTCTGGCCGTCCCACATCTGCAAAGCACCCTTTCGCTCTGGTATCTCCACAGTAATTCCGAATTGGAGCAGGATGGCGACACCGGAGGCACGGTTCCCTCAGAACAGTCGAGCAACCGCTATGGCGTTGAATGGGCGAACTACTACACGCCACGTGGGCATTTGGCTTTTGATTTTGACATGGCGGACTCCCGCGCCCTTTTTACCGCAGTAGACCCTGATGATGGGACGTTCCTCAACGCGGACGGCAATCTTTGCGCAAGAAACTCGAACTGCCCGGTCGGCGCCAGTTTTGACCAAGGTCCGGGTGGCAGGTGGGTGCCCGAAGCGGTTGGTATGGTGATTTCATCGGGCGGCACACTGCACGATCTCAAAGGCTTTTCGGGGAGTTTGCGCCTGCGCGACTTCGGCCCGCGCTATTTGACGTCCGACGCAATTTATCTCTCAAAGACAACGGCGTTGCTCAATGCGCAGGTCGGTCGTAAAATTAACAACACATTTCGAGTTTCGGTCGTATTTTTGAATTTGCTCAACCGCCGCGATCACGACGTTGACTACGCCTATGTGTCCCAAGTGACGCCAACAGCCACGCCGGCATTCACAGACGTTTTCCACCCCGTCGAACCGTTTCAGGTGCGAGTAAGGATAGAAGTAACCCCACATTTTCGTCGTTGATTCCACCTACGAATCACCGGGGTTTCGTCCGCAGTTCGGCCGCTTTGTGACCCTGACCGGCGATTATCAGGATGCTGACTTGACAGCGGGATTTGCGCCAGCGAACCCGTCGAAGAAAGAGTGGCTCGCGCGGCCCTGAGGCCGGTGGAGTCGGGAAGGGTTGTAGGGGCGGTTCGCGAACCGCCCCTACGGCTTGATGCATGGCGTCGAGTAGTTTACCCCAGGATCTTTCCGAAAACTCGGCATCGAATTGAGGCAATAATAAGAATTCCAAAAGGGGAGTCCATTCCAAATGACACCAGTGCCGGAACTCATCTGGACATTGAATTCAGAGGCGCTCGGGTTTACACTACGAGTGGGGCGAAAACTAAGAGCGAAAACTCCGGCTTGGGAGGTCACAAACAATGAACGTGGAGCACTGTGTTCGCATTCTCAGTTTGACCGCAGGGTGCGTCGGACTTGCCTTTTCGCTGGCCACGGCCGGAGATCTTCCGCAAGTTGGCCAACCGGCGCCCGAGGTAACTCTGCCGTCGCAGGACGGGAGTAATGTAAGCTTGAAAGATTTTCGCGGCAAGTGGGTGGTGCTGTACTTTTATCCCAAAGACAACACGCCGGGCTGCACGATCGAGGCGCACAACTTTCAGCGGGACCTTTCGAAGTACGCCGAAAAGAACGCCGTGATTGTCGGTGTGAGCGTGGACACAACCGAGAGTCACGTGGATTTTTGTGCGAAACAGAGCCTCACTTTCAAGCTTCTGTCGGATACCGACAAGAAAGTCGTGGCCGACTACGGCTCACTGAGCGATAGGGGGCTTGCCTCCCGCAACACCTTCCTAATTGATCCAAATGGCAAAGTCGCTAAGGTCTGGACCGGTGTTAAACCGCCTGGCCACAGCGAAGAGGTGCTGGCGGCGCTCAGTGAGTTACAAAAGTAATAAATGCATCGTCATCACCCGAGAGTGCCATTGGGTCGAAGCAGGGCCCAAAACTATGGACAGTCAGGAGAGAAGTATGCGACCGATCATGGCGTGGTTCCTTGTTTTGTTGAGTGCATCACCGGTTTTGGCCCAGGACTGGGCGCGGGCACGGCTGGAAAAGTCCCCGCGACATCGTGAATGGGTCACCGTAAAGCACGAGGGGCGCGCGGTGGAGACCTTCGTCGTCTACCCCGAGGTAAAGGACAAGGTACCCGTAGTGCTGGTCATCCATGAGATTTTCGGGATGACGGATTGGGTACAGGATCTGGCTGATCAATTGGCGGAGGCTGGTTACATCGCAGTAGCCCCCGACCTTCTTTCCGGGATGGGGCCGAACGGTGGCAGGAGCAGCGACTTTCCCCAAGGGAGTGCGGGTGGAGGCATGAGTAGTCCTGCGGTTGAGGCGGTGAGCCATCTTAATCCTGATCAGGTCACCGCGGACCTCAACGCCGTCGCCGATTATGCCCTGAAGATTCCCGCCTCCAATGGCAAGCTGTTCGTAACTGGCTTTTGCTGGGGCGGAGGCCAGAGCTTCCGCTTTGCGACGCATCGCACGGATCTTGCCGCCGCATTTGTTTTCTACGGGATGCCGCCGGCGAAGGATGCGATGGCGGCAATCACGGCACCCGTGTACGGTTTCTACGCGGAAAACGACTCGCGCATTGGAGCGACGATTAACGATACTGGTGAGCAGATGAAAGCGGCCGGCAAAACTTTCGAGCCAGTCACCTACAAAGGCGCCGGCCACGGTTTCATGCGTGCCGGAGAGGCTCCGGACGCGAGCGATGCCAATCGCCAAGCCCGCATCGATGCTTGGGCGCGCTGGAAGAAGATTTTGGGGGGCAGTCAATAGGGGCACATTGGCAGGTTTTTCTCCCCGAACCCCCGCCCGAAGAAAATGCAGCGCCAGGCCCGCTATTCGGCCTTGCGGCTTCTCCACCGCGATGCGCATTGGGCGGCGGGGATGAGCGGAAGTTTTGAGGTCGCTTGATTCGAGGCGGTCGGGCAATTCCAGCGCCGACCTCGCCCAGCGGGGTCCCGATCGGCGCTGTCCGGGTACCCGAGGTTGATCTGGCTCCATATCGAAGGCACGCCGAATCATGCCTCGACAGCGAACCGCGGATGGAATTCGGACAGGTGGCGAGGTATACTGGAAGCTGGGGCCCAGAGGGTTCTGGTGCCGTTCTCTGGGCTTATTCTCTTGCTTCCTTGGTCGTTTTTACGTGCTCGCGGAATCAGCTTTCTGGCTGAGGAGGTGGGCCGAACTCGGGCTTTCTACGTTAAATAAACGGACGACGCCTTGCTTCGGTACTGCAAGACGTATTGCGGCTTTAGTACCAGGTGCCAGAATTGTAGCCGTGGCGGTGCCTACGAACCGTTTTGTAAAACTGGCCCGCTTTTCGAATGCCCAAACTCGAGAGCCAAGTTGATCCTGAAGCCGAGACCTACCGGCTCAACTTCGCGCGCAACCAGCAACTTGCTCGCGAGTTGCACGCACGAGTAAGTGACGCTGCCTTGGGGGGTCCCGAAGCCGCGCGCTCGCGCCACATTGCCCGGGGCAAGCTCTTGCCGCGGGACCGCGTAACACGCTTGCTGGATCCCGGAGCGCCCTTCCTCGAAATTGGTCAGTTGGCCGCCTGGGATATGTACCGGGGCGAAGCGCCCTGTGCAGGCATCATTACCGGCATCGGGCGCGTCGCAGGCCGGGAGGTGATGATCGTTGCGAACGACGCCACCGTCAAAGGCGGCGCCTACTTCCCCATGACAGTGAAGAAACACCTGCGCGCGCAAGAGATCGCGCAGCAGAACCGCCTGCCCTGCATATACCTGGTGGACAGCGGCGGGGCCAATTTGCCTCATCAGGCGGAGATTTTCCCCGACCGGGACCACTTCGGCCGCATCTTCTTCAACCAGGCGCGAATGAGCATGCAGGGCATTGCGCAAATCGCCAGCGTCATGGGTTCTTGCACAGCAGGTGGGGCCTACGTGCCTGCCATGAGCGACGAAGCAGTGATCGTTCGCCATCAGGGCACCATTTTCCTCGGCGGGCCGCCGCTGGTGAAAGCTGCCACGGGCGAGGTGATCAGCGCGGAAGAATTGGGTGGCGCTGAAACGCACGGCCAGCGCTCAGGCGTCGTGGATTATGTGGCGGAGAATGACGAGCACGCCCTTTCCCTGGTCCGATCCATCGTTGCCAATCTTAATACAACGAAAAGGGCGGATCTCGATCGGCGCAAACCCAGACTTCCCGAGTACGATCCCGCGGAGGTCTACGGCATAATTCCCACCGATGTCAGGGTTCCTTATGACGTACGTGAGGTCATAGCTCGGGTGGTGGATGCTTCGGAGTTTGATGAGTTCAAAGCACTCTACGGGACGACGCTGGTCTGCGGCACTGCCCGTATTTGGGGGTTTCCAGTCGCCATCCTGGCGAACAATGGCGTGCTATTTTCCGAAAGTGCCTTGAAAGGCGCCCACTTCATCGAGCTCGCGGCGAAGCGCCGGGTTCCGCTGTTGTTTTTGCAGAACATCTCGGGCTTTATGGTGGGGGGTAAGTATGAGGCTGGAGGAATCGCCAAGGACGGAGCCAAACTGGTGACCGCGGTGGCCTCGGCCGAAGTGCCAAAGTTCACGGTAATCGTCGGAGGCAGCTTCGGCGCCGGCAATTACGGCATGTGTGGAAGGGCCTATTCGCCGCGCCTGCTCTTCACTTGGCCCAATAGCCGCATCAGCGTTATGGGCGGCGAGCAGGCGGCGAGCGTCCTCGCCACCATCAAACGCGACGGAATCGAACCCAAAGGTGAAACGTGGAGCGCGGAAGACGAGGAGGCCTTTAAAGCGCCGATCCGCGAACGCTACGAGGCGGAGGGGAATCCGTATTTTGCCACTGCGCGTTTGTGGGACGACGGCATCATCGACCCGGTCGAGACGCGAGACGTGCTGGGACTCGCACTCAGCGCCAGCCTGAACGCTCCCGTCCCCGAGACGTCTTTCGGCGTCTTCCGAATGTGACCCCATGATCGGCAGCCTCCTGATCGCTAATCGCGGTGAAATCGCGCGTCGCATTATACGCACGGCTCGCCGTCTGGGCGTGCGGACGATCGCGGTGTACTCCGACGCGGATGCCGGCTCTCCCCATGTGCGCGAGGCGGATGCGGCGATCAACCTTGGGCGGCCTGCCGTGCGTGACAGCTACCTTGCGCACGACAAAATCCTGGAGGCCGCGCAAAGATCGGGTGCGGAAGCCATACACCCGGGCTATGGCTTCCTCTCGGAGAACGCAGACTTCGCCGAAGCCGTCACTGCGGGCGGGCTCATATGGGTTGGCCCGCCACCCGCCGCAATCCGCGCCATGGGGCTTAAGGACGCAGCCAAACGGCTCATGGACGCGGCGGGTGTGCCGACCACGCGCGGGTATCTGGGCGAAGACCAAACAGAAGCCGGCCTCGCCCGTGCGGCCGCTGCCATCGGATGGCCGGTATTAATCAAAGCCGTCGCCGGGGGCGGGGGTAAGGGGATGCGGAAAGTCGCGACGGCGGCAGAGTTCGGCGCCGCACTTGCCTCGGCAAAGCGCGAGGCCGCTGCGGCCTTCGGCGATGACCGGGTTTTCCTGGAGAAGTATATCGACCGGCCGCGACATATCGAGGTGCAAATCTTTGGCGACCGTTGCGGTAATGTCGTTCATCTCTTCGAGCGCGATTGTTCGATCCAACGGCGCTACCAGAAAGTCATCGAGGAGGCGCCGGCCCCCGGCATGGATGTGGCCACTCGCCAGCGAGTGTGCGCGGCCGCGGTTTCAGCCGCAAGGGCGGTCGCCTACGAAGGCGCTGGTACGGTCGAATTCATTGCCGATGCGAGCCGAGGCCTGAGCGCCGATCGCATTTGGTTCATGGAAATGAACACACGCCTTCAGGTGGAACACCCGGTCACCGAGGCCATCACGGGTCAGGACCTGGTGGAATGGCAGTTGCGTGTTGCCTCCGGCGAGCCCTTGCCGCTGCGCCAGGAAGAGCTTGCGATTTCGGGCTGGGCGATCGAAGCGCGGCTTTATGCCGAAAACCCTGCAACGGGTTTCTTGCCCTGCACCGGGCCGCTGACACACTTCCGGCTTCCCCAGGGCGTTCGGATCGATTCCGGCGTGGAAGAAGGCGGCGAGATCAGCTCCTTTTATGATCCGCTGATTGCGAAAATCGTCGCCACTGCCCCCACGCGCGCCGCGGCTGCGGACCGCCTAGCAAAAGCCTGCTCGCAGGTCGAGGTCTGGCCCCTGAAGACAAACGCTGGGTTCCTTGTACGGACTCTCGCCGATCCCGATTTCGTCGCAGCCGACATCGATACGTCGTTCATCGAAAACCGCTTGGACCGGTTGATCCCCCCGCCCGAACCGTGGGAAGAGGTCGTTCAGTCAGCCGCAAGCGCCCGTCTTGCGAGGGAGCGCGATCCGAGCGAACCGTGGCGCGCCCTGGAAGGCTTCCGGCTCAACGCCCCGCGCCACATCCACGTCAGCGTTCAGTTGGGTGATACGCGTTACCAGGTCGAGTCGGATGCGTGTCCTGCGGCTACACTGCCGGCCCGCGACTTCGCGGACGCTATCGTCGTCTTCGCCGCCGGGGAGCCTTACACATTTACGGATCCGAAACTCGCGGCGAAGGCTACAGGCCCGGCGTCAAGTGGCGCAATCGCTTCGCCCCTGCCCGGGCGCATCGTCGCGGTTTACGTCCGTCCAGGCGACCGGGTAGCCAAGGGCCAGCCGCTGGTGGCTGTGGAAGCCATGAAGATCGAGCATGCTCTCCGGGCGCCGTGCAGCGGCATTGTCAGTACAGTTTCCGCCATCGAAGGTCAGCACGTCAGCGAAGGCGTGGTGCTGGCGCGAATCAATCCTGAGGGGTGATGAATATGCCCGGCCGGACCTACGAGCAATTCAACATCGGGGACTACATGGTTCACAGCATCCGCCGCACTGTGACGGAAACCGACAACCTGCTGATTTCAGTGCTCACGCATAATCCTCAACCGCTCCACCTGGATGCAGAGTACGCCCGGACCACCGAGTTCGGCCGCATCCTGGTCAACGGCATTTTTACTTTCGGGCTCATGATAGGGCTGTCGGTTAGTGACACCACGGAGGGCACGGCGATCGCCAATCTTGGCTATGACGCTGTGGTGATGCCTCATCCGGTATTCATCGGCGACACACTGCGCGCCGAGACACGCGTGGTTGACAAGCGCGAGAGCAAGTCGCGCCCCACGGCAGGCATCGTCACTTTTGAGCACAGAATGCTTAATCAGCGCGATGAGATCGTCTGCCAGTGCCGCCGGACGGCGCTCATCAAGAAATCGGCGGCGTGACGGTCGCGCGCTTTCAGCGGTTTGTTTCGGCGGGAAGGATCGCACAGTGGATCGAGATAGATCTCCTCGTGGAAGAACCAGCGCGGTCTTCGACCGCAACCGAAAGGGCCTCTCCGTGTACTCCGTGCCTATAGAAGCATCAACACAGAGCACACAGAGACGCTCAGTGGTCTCTGTGTTTCATCTCTTTTTTGGCGCAGAGAGCACGGAGAAAAATCTTCACGGGTCGAGACGGAACTCGGCATTAGTAACCCGGGGATGGGAGGTTGCATGACGCCACGGTCCTGGTTGTTTGTGCCGGGCGACCGCCCGGAGATGGTGGCGAAGGCTTTTGGCTTGGGGGCAGACGCCGTTATCGTCGACCTTGAGGACGCTGTTTTACCCCAGAATAAGGCGCACGCGAGGAAGTTGGTTGGGGAATTGGCGAAAGACCCGAAGCCAACGTCATCGCAGTTGTGGGTGAGAATCAATCCGCTCCAAACGCCCTTCCAATCGGAGGTCGCACTGCGCGATCTCGCCGCCGTCGTACTACTCGGGCCGGCCGGAATTGTCCTCCCAAAAGCAGAATCGGCCTCGGCGGTGGTCCAACTCGATCATTATCTGAGCGCGCTGGAGGCCGCAACGGGCCGGGCCATCGGTGAAACCAAAATCCTGCCGATCGTGACCGAAACGCCAAGGTCGGTGTTCGAACTTGGCTCCTATGCCGATGGCCTCGATCGCCTTGCAGGTTTTACGTGGGGCGCAGAAGACCTGTCCGCCGCGGTGGGCGCCACGAGCGCTCGCGATGAGCATGACGCCTTTACTCCTCTCTACGAACTGGCAAGGTCGTTATGTATTGCCGGAGCCGCGGCTGTCGGCGTCGCGGCAATCGAAACCATCTACCCCGCTTATCGGGATATCGAGGGCTTGCGCGCCTATGCACAAACCGCGCGCCGTGACGGATTCCAGGGAATGCTGGCCATCCATCCCGCCCAGGTCCCTGTCATCAACGAGGCCTTCACACCAACCTCCGCTGAATTCGCATACGCGGAACGCGTCGTCGCCGCTTTCGATGCGAATCCCGGTTGTGGAGCAGTGGCGCTTGACGGGAAGATGCTGGATGCTCCGCATTTGAAGCAAGCCCGGCGGATCCTCGCATCCCGGGAGCGATTGAAAGCGTGACCGGGCAGCGGTCTGAATTTACTGCCACGGTCCGTGCGATGTAGGGGTAGGGCTTGCCCTACCCCCGTCGCGACCACGGGAATGCGGGGACGGCAAGCCGTCCCCCTACGGCGGCACTGACGGATCACGGAGGCTCTTTGCTTGTTCGGCCGCTCGACGAATTTCTTCTATGGCTTGAGGATTGGCAAGGGCTGCAGTGTTGCCGGGAGGTTTTCCCTCATAAACTCTGCGGATAAGACTTCTCGGGATTTTAGCAGATAGGTTAACAGGAAGATCATTTACCACGTGGATCTCTTCGGGCTGCGCCAAGGGATCGTAGGTTTGCTTGATGTGAGCTTTGAGACGCGCCGAGAACCCTTCAGGCGGCTGCGCTGCGTCCGAGCCAAGCACCACAAAGCAAACTATTCGCTCTCCCTTGATTTCATCTTCGGCGCCGATGGCCACTGCCTCTCTGATGCGCGGGGGGCCCGGGAATGCGAGCAGCGTCTCCTCAAGCTTGGCCGGATCGTGCTTCACGCCACCGTGAACAATCAGGTCGTCGCTGCGGCCCAGCAAGTACCAATACCCATCCTCATCGACCCGGGCCAAGTCTCCATGGACCCAGCAGTCAGGCCCCTGCGGGAAATAGGTTTCGAGAAATAGCTTGGGATCCCCCAAGAACCCGCGGGTCATGGAGGGAAACGGTTTGCGGCATACGAGGTAACCAGTCTCATCGCGCACTGTCCTCCCCTCGGAGTCGACGACTTCCACCGCCATACCTAAACCCGGACCGCCCAGCGTGGAGGGTTTCAGGGGCATAACTGGCAGGGGTGAAAGCATGCATCCGATAAGTTCCGTCCCACCCGAAATGTTCATGATTGGACAACGCGCGCGGCCAAAGGTTCTGAAATACCACTCCCAGGTT
>Ga0181518_10004245_pt1 | contig 12870 bp, 9 predicted proteins | sample PEATcosm2014_Bin_28_FD_119751 | JGI IMG/M metagenome (GOLD analysis project Ga0181518, IMG submission 119751) | Peatland microbial communities from MTU Mesocosm Facility, Houghton, MI, USA - PEATcosm2014_Bin01_60_metaG | ecosystem: Environmental > Terrestrial > Soil > Wetlands > Peat | place... | reverse complement strand
TGGCCACCGACTTGGTCGGATCGTCGGGATCGAGGATCACCCGCACCCGCTGATCGGCATCGGGCGGGTCGCCCGGCACCGCTGCCACGATGACCACCTCGTCGACAGGCGCAGCGAAGACGGAGTGAAGTCCCCTCGCGATGCCGGTGCCGACCGCACCGAGCGCCGACTCCTTGCGCCAACGCTCGAAGCCGGCGGCATCATCTTGCTCCGCGCCATTGCCGTCGTGGTCGGGCAGCGCGTCCTCTACCGGATCGTCATCGTCGTCCGATTCCACGACGTCCATACTCGCAGGGTTCACGAGCGGGGGAGCGATGGGCACGACGCGGGCCTTGTCGTCCTTGCCGACGAGCGAGATGCGCCGGGCGGAGAGGTCCACCTGGCCGAGGCTCTCCATACACTCGGCTTCGACGTCGGCGAGGTCGAGTTGGGCACGGTGGCCGCCTGGGTGGCCCGGGGGTTGACCGCATACGACGCGGCCTACGTGGCACTGGCCGAGGCTCGCGACGTCGTGCTCATCAGTGACGACGACCAGATCCTCGAAGTCGCCGCGTCGATCAGCTCGCCGCTCGCGTCCGTTCGCTGATCGGGTCGTTTCGGCGCCCAGCTCCCCTCCTCCTCGTCGAGCGTCGACCCCGGGCGGCGCTGCCATCCCAGACTCCGTGCATGTCGTCGACCTGGCGGAGGCACACGTGAAGGCGATCGCGTATCTGGAGCACAGGGGAGACACCACTTTGCGCAAGGTGCGCACCGGCCCGGGAGTTCACCGTCAGGCGAGGGAGGGGCCGGCCCCCCAGCTCAGGTCGGTTCATCACCGGCGGGGTTGTGCCCCAGGGATCCTGAGGCGATGGGGGAGCCTGAGCCGGGCTCAGGCGCTGTGCAGGAACTGCCGGGTGTTCTCGCTGAGGGAGCTCGCCAGCCTGTCGTAAGCCTCGTCGAGGTCCTTCTCGTTGTCGGCCTCGCACATGGCCAGGAAGAGGCTGCGCAGCCCGTAGTCGGCGCCGGCGAAGTCGGCCGCCGATCTGACGATGGCGACCACCTCGGCCCGACGCTCCTCGAACGTCTGCGCTTCCTGGTCGGCGAACATCTTGGTGAGCGTCATCTCGGTTGCAACCCCCTCATCCGGTCACCGCTCCTTCAGGAGCCGTGCACCTTTCCCCAGGTCAAATGGTAAATCGACCCCTGGGAGAACGAGTAGTCCTAAAGCCCTATTTGGCGGACGAATTGTGTATCCGTTGACTTATGAATTGGTCGGCTGAACTGGGATTTCGGCTTCCTGGCCTGACAGCGATGACCATGTCTCGACCTGATCGATCACTTGTGGGTCCTTCGGTCGCCGGAAGATCGACCAGAGGGGCCCGACGGCGAGCGCGACGCCGGTGACCACGAGCACGAGTTGCCACACCCATGCCGCCGGATGACGATTCAGAGGGTCATTCGACAACGGCCATACGACGAGGGCGACGACCACCGTCGCGGCCCACATCACGACCTCCCATCCGACATGGTGGCGCAGGATGTGGTCGATGATCAGCAACAGTCCGACGATCATGACGATCACAGGGATCCAGTGCCTGGCGTCCTGGTCCCACGAATGACGCCACACGATCAGAGTCGGTTCGCTGTACACCAGGGTGACCATGGCCAACCAGGCCACGACGGTTTGGCGAATGCGCCCGTGGACGACGTCCACCACCACGAGGATGACAGCGAGCGCCATCAAGTAATACGAGAACAGGTTGTCCTCGAACACCAGCCGAAGACTCAGGGAGACGGCCACGAGAGAGATGAGGGCAGCCGGCTGCAGCACAGCCCGGCCGAGTCGGCGCTGCACGATCCAGGCCAGCACGAGGGAAGCGACGAGTGGCGCAATGCGGGATATCTGCACCAGGACCGTGCTGGGCAGATGGATCTCCCACAGCACGGTCGTTCCGGCGCCCACCGCGTTTCCCGAGCCCAAGAAGATGGTGTGGGCAGCGGACCCGGAGGTCAACGCGAGGAGCGGCACGTCGATGATCGCCGCCGATACTGCCGCCGAAATGACAAAGGGCAGCTTGCGCGCCGCCGGGGCGACCACGAAGAGCGGTATGGCAATGAGGAGGGCGAACGGTTGGGCCAGGACTGCAAGAGCAATGAGCACGCCGGCGCCCACCCACCGGGTGCGGAGTACGCAGGCCATGGCGGCCAGGGCGAACCCCATGGCAACGAGATCCTGCGGATGGGCGTACATCTCGATGCACATCCAGACTGGAGGGAGGCAGGCCACGACAACGAGCGCGGTGGGCTCCCAGCCGGTCCGCCCCCTCCCACTCGCCCTCAACAACGCAATCAACCCACCCATTAGAACAAGCCAACTGACGCAGGCGCTCCACAGGGTCGGGAAGACAGCCCCGGTCTTTACGGACCAGTGCACCATGGCGATGAGCGCCCGGTTGCAGTTGTGGCCCAGGGCGGATCCGGTCGGGAAGGGCGCGCTGTGCCCAATTTGGGTGACGAAGCCGACAGCTCCCGTAATGAGGGGAAAGACGGGTGAGGCATAGGACGGAATGATGACCCCATGGGGTGGCGGAGGGTACATGCAGGCCAGCTGCCCATGTGAGACGGCCCAAATCGGGTAGATGATCTCGTAGGCGTCGCCAACGGCGGGGCCACCCGGCACCGCCACGCAAGCCATGAAGGCACCGGTCGCCACGCACCACCCCAGGACACACCACCAGGTCGAGAGCGGCCGCGTGAACCACGATTGTTTCCTATTCGTGGTATCGACGTCGGGAACCGGAAGAGAGTTCGCCATTCCTCGCTCTGTGGTCGCCGTGTCGCGCTGATCACGACATTCCAACCTATGTCCAGTGCAGCAGATTAGCCGAGCCGAATGCGATTGAGGGGGATCGTGCCAGTGCCAACGTAAGGACCAACGAACCGCACTCGATCCAACCGCAGAAGCGCCGTGACCAGTAGCGTGCCTACGATGAATCGCTCAGCGGGTTCCTAGGTCTCGCGGGCATGCTCGGATTGCTCATCGGGGCGTGTGCTCTTCTGGGGCTCGCCGTCGGGTCGTTCCTCAATGTGGTCATCTACCGGGTGCCCCGAGGCGAGTCGATCGTTTCCCCTCGATCCTCCTGCCCCTCATGCGGCACGCCGATCCGCGAGCGCGACAACATCCCCGTCGTTTCGTGGCTTCTGCTTCGCGGGCGCTGCCGGCACTGCCAGACGCCGATTTCAATGCGCTATCCGCTGGTGGAGCTTTCGTGTGCGGCGCTGTTCGCCGGCACGGCGGCACGTTTCGGTTACCAGTGGGATCTTCCGGCATACCTCGCTCTGTTCGCCGGGCTTCTGGCGCTCTCGTGTATAGACGTTGAGCGGATGATCCTGCCCAAGAAGATCGTCTACCCGCTGACCACTCTCGTGGCGGCCTTGTTGCTCCTGGCGGCGGGAGAGACGGGCAGGTGGCACGATTATGTGATCGGGGTCATCTGCGCGGCCGGGTGGTTCATCGTGTTCTTCACATTGAATCTTGCCAGTCCGCGGCTCTTGGGTTTCGGGGACGTACGGCTTTCCTTGGTGCTCGGCCTCTCGCTCGGCTGGCTGGGCGTGGACTATGCCTTACTGGGATTCTTCGCTGCGAATCTCATCGGTGCGGTGGTCGGAATAGCTCTGATCGCGACCAAGCGTATGGAGCGGCAGAGCCGGATTCCTTACGGCGTCTTTCTGGCGTCGGGATGCGCCCTGGCCGTGTTCGCAGGTCCCGAGATTCTGCGACCGTTCACCCATTACTCCATCTGAGGCGAATCGGATGCGGGTGATTTTGGTCACGTCCTAACGAACGATCTCCATCCGCAGGCCCTGCTCGTCCCATTCCGGATCGCTTGGGATGCGGACTCCGGCCTTCGCAAAGATCCTGCGTGCCGTCCACAGGATGGCGGCGACATCGAGAAGGTGCGACGGGGTGGCACCCGGAACCTCGGCGTCGATGACCCTCAGCGCTCCTGGAATCTTCGCCTCCAGGATGGCTCTCCGCTCCTCGATCCCCTGTTCTGAGTGCTTTCCCCATTGCATCGGAGCCTCGCCGTTCAGCTGAAAGAAGCTGAGCTCGGCGTTCACCTCATAGATGGTCCGCTGCCGGAACGGCGCCATCTCGCGGGCGACCTCCTGATAGCGGGGGAGGAGGGTCCGGCTGATCGCATCGATATGGTCCGGGAGGAGGTCTGTGCCTTCCCGGGACTCGACGTGGACCGGCGCGCTCTTGACCGCAGCCGCGCGCCGACCCAGAAGGGTTCTTGCTTCCCGATCACAGGTTCGGCCACCAACCTGGGCCCGATCGAGGCCACCGATGGGGGCGTTGAGGGCGATGATGGAATACGACGGACGCATGTCGACCACGTCGATGAAGGTCTCAATGCGCGCAGGGTCCTCGGGGGCGAAGATGGTGCCCTGGAGCTTGGCGGCGGCCACCAGCCACCCGCCTCTGCAGGGAGTGACTCCCGCGACGAGTGAGTACGGCAGATTCGGACCGCGGCGTGCGGGAGGATCCGCCCTCACGCAGTCGAGAGCATGGCGCCCCGGTGGCTCAGCAAGCGCTCGAGCTCCTTGGGGTGTGCGGAGATGGCCATCGCGTCATCGTAGGTGACCACGTCCCCCTGAATCAGGTCGACGAGACTGGCCTCCAACGTGCACATGCCCTCCTGCTGGTTCGTCGTGATCACGTTGAGCAGTTGGTTGGTCTTCCCCTCCCGGATGAGGTTCCGCACCGGGTTGTTCGCAACCAGTATCTCGAAGGCGGCCACCATCCCTCCGCCAATCTTCGGGACGAGGCGCTGCGCGATCACTGCCCCCAGGGAGGCCGCGAGCTGGACTCGAATCTGCTCCTGCCGGAAGGCTGGGAATACGTCGATGATTCGGTCAATCGCCTGAGCGGCGTCGTTGGTGTGCAAGGTCGAGAAGACCAGGTGGCCAGTCTCCGCCAGCGTGAGTGCGAGCTGGATGGACTCGAGGTCGCGCATCTCACCGACCAGGAGGACGTCGGGGTCCTCGCGGAGGGCGGACCGCAGCGCCCGCTCGAACGACGGGCTGTCGAGGCCGATCTCTCGCTGATTGACGGCCGAAAGATTGTGATCGTGCACGTACTCGACCGGGTCCTCGATGGTGAGGATGTGGAGCGCCCGGGTTTCGTTGATGCGAGCGATGATGGAGGCGAGCGTGGTTGACTTGCCGGACCCGGTGGGGCCCGTGAGCAGGACGAGGCCGCGTGGCAGCCGGGCCAGCCACTCGGCGATCGGTGGCAGCCCCAGTTCTTCGAAGCTCGGGATCTCGGAGGGGATCATGCGCAGCGCCAGCGCCAACTCGCCTCTCTGGTGGAACGCGCTGCCACGAAGGCGGGCCTTGTCCTGCCAGCTGAGCGAGAAGTCGACGTCCTGGTGCTCCTCGAGGATGGCCTCCTGGTCGGGGCTCAGCATGCTGTGGACGAGGTCGGAGATCTCGGTACCCGTCAGCACCTGTGCGCTCTCGAGCGGGCGCAGGCCTCCGTCGATCCTGACCCTGGGCTTCGAACCGCTGACCAGGAGTAGGTCCGAACCCTGCTGGTCCCAGAGCACCTGCAGCCAGGGATCGATCAGATCGTTGTACGTCACAGTTCCGCCCTTCCGTTCCGTTCGGTGTGTCGCCATCAATGCGAAAGCCAAAGCGCCCGGCCTTGCGGGCCGGGCGCTTTGGGTCGCATCAACTGCTACTACTAGAAGGATCCAACGCAACCGGCCGTGTCGCTAAACACAGTGGCTGCAGCGGTTCCAACCGCAACGTTAACCGACCCATTGCTGTCCAGGCTGATGACGTAACCGTTGGTGCCTCCCGGCAGCGAGTGCAGGTAGGAGGGTGTCAGGTCAGCGAGGGACGGAACGCTGCCCGAGTTCGCTGCCATGTAGGCGTCGGCTGCGATCTCCACCGACTTCGCGTCAGAGGTGCACGCGGCCTGCTTGCTCTGACCGCTCACTCCGGTGAGGGAGAAGACCACGATCGCGGCGAGGATGCCGAGGACCACAATGACGATGAGCAGTTCGATCAGGGTGAAGCCGGACTCGTTGGCCTCTCCTGACTTTCTGCGCTCCATAATTTCTTGATGACGCTCAAACACGCGGTATACCGCCTTTCTTCGTCGGGCTGCCATTGCCCGTCTTTGTGCACTGGAGGAGTGCCCGGATAGGCACCCCCTTTTTCGCCTCGATGCCCTTCGTGGCGAAGAGCAATGATAACCCACTTTGGGGCGATTCTTCAAGCAGATAAGTACTATGTGACCAGGTGAATTGACCTCTTATTGGGTTCCGTCTCCCACTTACGCCCGAAATGCGAGCGCAACCTATTTGTCGGCCTCCAAAACGCCGATCTTTAGCGATTTGCGACTGGTCCTTGAACCCGTGAGACGGAGCTCCAGGCACGATATGAGTGTGACCCAGATAAAGCCCGAAATGCGGCTGCCGTCAACTGATGTTGACTTGGCGGTAGATGCCGTACATGGCGGAGACCAGGGCGACGGCTACGAAGCCGACGATCAGACCCATGAAGATGATGATGGCCGGCTCGAACAGGCTCGTGAAGTGCTTGACCTTGATCTCGAGTTCCCGGTGGTAGAAGGCGGCCGCCGTCGTGAGCTGCTTGTCCAGCGTCCCGGTCTCTTCGCCGACCCGGAACATCTGACGCGCGGCCGCCGGGAAGAGGCCCGTTTCCGCGAGCGGGACGGCCAGGCCGTTGCCTTCCATCATCTCCTCCCGGATGTGGTTGAGCCCGGCGTTGTATACGGCGTTGTTGGACGCTTCGGCGGTGACAGCCATGGCGCGGGGCAGGTCGACGCCGGCGGTGACCAGCGAGGCGAGGACGCGGCACACACGCTCGACGATGGCAGCCTGCAGAAGGCTGCCCGCCACCGGAAGCTTAAGGATCACCGAGTCGAGCCACGCCCGACCCTGCTTGGATCGCCGCAATGCCACGAACGAGATGATCGCCAGCAAGATGGAGCCACCGATGGCCCACCACCACGTGCTGATGAAACCGGAGATGCTCAGCAGCATTCGCGTCGGCAGCGGGAGCTTCGCGTTGAGTGACGAGAAGAACGTTCGGAACTTGGGCAGCACGAAGGTGGCCAGGATGATGACAGTGGCGACGGCCATAACGGCCACGACGGCGGGATAGATGAGCGCTGACGTGACCGCTGACCGTGCCTCGATGTCGGTCTCCAGGTATGTGGCCAACTCCAGGAGCACGGTGTCGAGTGTTCCGGTCAACTCCGCCGATTCGAGGACGGCTACGTAGTAGCGGGGGAATGCCTCGGGGTGCGACGCCGCAGCGGACGCAAAGGTGTCACCCGCTTGGAGCTCGACCACCATGTCGACCAGGACCTTCTTGAGGAGTTTGTCGGTCGTCTCCTCGGAGATCAGTTCCAGGGCCTCCATGATCGGGATGCCGGCCTCGACGAACACGCTGAGCTGACGAGAGAAGTGCATGATCTCTTTGCGGGAAACAGTCTTCTTCGTGATCTCGAACTTGAGGATGCTCTTGTGCTCTTTGACGCTGATCGGCTCGAGCCCGCGCTGGATCAGCATGAGGTGAGCGGCACTCACTGAGGGTGCCTTCTCAGTGCCGCTGACCTTCTTGCCGTTCTCGTCGAGGGCGCTGTAGCGGTAACTCTCCATGGTGCTCATCGTCGTCTCCTGACTGTTACAACGCGTAGATGCTTCTGATGACTTCGGAAACCGTGGTGATGTCCCGCGCGACCAGATCGAGGGCCTCTGTCCGGAGCGAGCGCATCCCCTGTCGCTCGGCGAGACGCCGCAGCTCGTCCTGGGTGGCCCATCCGACGACCAGGCGCTTGATCTCGGGGGTGATTCGGAGCAGCTCGTAGACCCCGATCCGTTCCTGATAGCCCGTCCCGCTGCAGAAATTGCACCCCAAGCCGCGTACGAAATCCCGCTTCTCGGGCCCGCCGCTCTCCTCCCAGAACGCACGCTCCGCGTCAGTGAGGGTGTAGGGCGCCTTGCACGCCGGACAGATGCGGCGCACCAGGCGCTGGCCGACGATCCCGATGACCGAAGAGGCGACGAGGAACGACTCGATGCCCATGTCGAGGAATCGGTGGAGGGCGGAAACCGAGTCCGTAGCGTGCAGTGATGACAGGACCAGGTGGCCGGTCAGGGCGGACTGCACCGCGATGCGAGCGGTCTCGACGTCTCTGATCTCTCCGACGAGGATCACGTCGGGGTCCTGCCGCAGGATGGAGCGAAGCCCGGTGGCGAAGGTCAGTCCGGCCTGCTCGTTCGTCTGGATCTGGTTAATGGATGGAAAGACGTATTCGACCGGATCCTCGATCGTCATCACGTTGCGCGTGCTGTCCGCGATCTCGGTAAGGGTCGCATAGAGCGTGGTCGTCTTGCCGCTCCCCGTCGGGCCGGCGCACAACACCATGCCGAAAGGAGCTCGGACGAAGGCCGAATAGGTCTCGGCTGCATCTTGGGGCATGCCGAGCTCACTCAGGCGGAGGACCGAGCGGGTCCTGTCGAGGAGCCGCATGACGCACTTCTCACCCCAGATGGTGGCGACGGTGGCCACCCTGACGTCGACCTCTTTGCCGTCGATCTCCGTGCGTAGCTGACCATCCTGTGGCCGGCGCCGCTCCACGATGTTCATGCCGGCCATGATCTTGATCCGGCTGATCAGGCCGACACCCATGGACGAGGGGAGTGTCAGTACCTCTTTGAGTGCGCCGTCGATGCGGTAGCGGACCCTGATTCCCAATTCTGACGGCTCGATGTGTACGTCGGACGCGCGGTCACGCATGGCCTGCGTCAGGATGCGACCGACGACCTGTACGACCGGTGCATCGTCGGCCACGACATCCGGCGTCAGAGTCGTGGTGTCGAGGCTTCGCCGCCGGGTGCCCTCCACTGCCTCGAAGGCCTCGACGAGATGGTCGAGTCCGCCGATGGCTCGGTAGTTGTTCTCGATGGCACGGCGGATCTCGGAGAGTGGCGCCAGCATGGGCCGGATGGCGGTCCCACTCGTCTCGCCGAGAAGCGCGAGGAGCTCCTTGGACGGCTGATCGGCCATCGCAACGTGGAGGCCGACCTCGTCGAGGGCCATGGGGATGACGAAGTGCTCACGAGCCACGGAATCGGGAATGAGATCCAGCGCCTGCTGTTCGGGACTGGTCTGTCGGAGGTCGGCCACGTCCATCCCGTAAAGCTCTGCACGTGCCGAAACGAGCTCGTGCTCGTCGAGCATCCGCATGCTGACGAGCACGTCGCCGAAGTCGGCGCCGGAAGGGGGTTCTGAGGCCAGCGCCTGCTCGATCTGTGCCTCGGTCACGAGGTTGCGCTGCAGGAGCACCTTCTGGAGCCGGAGGCTGGCCCGCCCATTGAGCTGTGGCGCGGGGGCTTCAACGGCTGAGCCGTTCGGGGAAGCCGGTGCGGTCTCCTCTTCAACGGGCTTGCGATTCTTGCGATCGCTCCTCCTAGTGAGCGCCATGACGCCGCCCCGCCTGTCTGATGGTCTGAAGCCGCGGCCTCGCGACGAATCGGTTCCCCTGGTGATCACAGCGGTAATCCGGCCCGCGCGCCAACCACGACGATCGAGGAACCACGATTCGCCAAGTGTGCATGGTGAACTCCCGAGTGGACCGCCTCCACCGCACGGCTAGTTTAGCCGCAACACAGCCCTTTAGAACCACATGGGCGGCAGTCGCCCCCTCACTCTCACATCGGATCATTTGAAGCGTTCCTGAAGGACTCGTGAGCGAGCAACCGCAACAACGATTGGACAACTGCAGAATCATTGGGGGAGTCGACCCCCCATGGAACGGCCTTCGTTCAACGCCAGGACCAGCATCACGTTGAAGCGGGCCCGGTCCGACGCTCTCGGGCGGTGACTTCCCAACGGATGGGCATCGAAACACTTCGGCAGCAGCGCTTCTATGGCTGCACAGATGGCGTCTCCCACTTCGGGGTCGAGTGCGCGCATGATACTGAAGACCCCCATTTGGTCGTCGGTCTTGGGTGCGCCCGACAGCACGGTCGGGACAAGACGACGACCGGTGGATGGCCACCTATCTTCGAGGGAAGAAGTTCCCACTCAATGCATCACTCACTATCCGCGCGGCCCGTTAGTAGGTGTACTGGGGTGCAGCGCCGCCGGCTGCACATCCACCGTTCTGCTGCGTTGGGCAGCTGCCGCCACCCGAGGTTGTCGTGACTTCTACGTAGTAGGTCTGACCCGTGTGTCCGCCTGTCGGGACCGTGGCCGTGAGCGTGGTGGACGAAGATACAGAGACGCCGGTCGCGTTCAACGTGGCAAAAGTTCCCGACGTTGGAATCAGCTGGACGGTAGTTGCGTTCGTGACGAATCCGATTCCCGTGATCGTCACCAATTGTGATCCGGCTGATGTGGGGCTGACGCCGGCCGCAACAGGTGTGAACGGCACGAAGGTGAATACGGCATTCGAGTTTGTGGCGCTGGTCCCACCGACAGGAAAGGTGGTTGCGGTGACGTAGTAGGTGGTGTCCTGGCTGATGGAGGGCGTGGTCGCCGTGATTGACGTCGACGAGTTGACAATGAGGTTAGACGCCGGCACGACGATGGAGGAATTCGCGGTGTCGACGAAGTTGATCTGCGTGTTGTCACCGGCTTTATTGCCCAGGAATCCTGTCCCGGTGATGCTGATGGATGTTCCCCCCCCAGCCGAACCTGTCGTTACGTTTCCGAGACTCGTGACCGTGGGTATCACCGGTTGATATGTGAACGCAGACTGCGGGTCCGCCACGCTGGATCCGTACGAGGTCGTCACGATGACGTAATACGACACGGTGGAGCTGGTCACCGTGGTCGTCGGCGGAGTCGTCACGGTGAGCGACGTAGGTGAGTTCACCGTGACGACACCAGGAATGACGATGTTGGCCACTGCGCCGACGGCAACGAAGTTCACTGTCGTTCCTCCGCTGACGAACCCAGTTCCGGCCACGGTCAAGGTGGTGCCTCCCGTAACCGGACCCTGTGCAGGAGAGAGCGATGTGACGACAGGAATGTTGAGTCCACCATTGGTGGAACTGTTGATGGTCATTCCGGCTCCGAGTTGCGGACCATTGGACGAGTAGTCGTCGAAGACCACGACCGTCTGGAGCCCTGGACTTGCCGCGCACTGGGCGGGGTTGGTATCCGGCACCACGCTCGTGAGGCAGGCCGAGATCGTCACGGTACGGGTCGCAACACTGGACGGGACCCATGCCGTGCTGCACCAGAGTGCCACCTGATTGCTCTGACTGCCCTGGCCGCTCTCGATGGTCAACTCGGACGGAGCAGACGTGCCCCAACAATACGAAGGTGGACTGGCATTCAGCGTCTGGTTGGAGTTCAGAAGCGGCGTGTAGCGGATGTTGGATATGGCCACCTGCGTGGCGCTGGAAAGGGCGTACTGAACGCTGCGAGCCTCCTGGAAGTTCACGGAGTTCTTCAGACTGTTTGAGGTCCACGATGCCAGACCACCCACGATCAGGCCGATCACCAACAGGAAGATGAGGGCCAGGATGAGGACTGCGCCTGACTCATCGCGACCGTGGCGCGTGCGACAGGCGAAAGTTCCCTGCGACGACATGAATTCGCGCTCGGCGACGAAGATTCGGCGCCGCGCTCTCAGTGTCAAGGCGGTAAGGGACACGGCTCGACCACCGCTCATGCGATCAACCTCCATGTCACCTCCTTGTCGATCGAACCCAGTCATCACGGCTTGAATGCAGCGATAGCAGTGGCGTAGAAGCCATTCCCGTTCGCCGTCCATCCCGCCGAGATCGCTCCAGTCGAAGAGTCGATCTGGTAGGCGGCCCATCCCCTGTAATACGAGCCACCTGCCATCGTCTGGCTCAGTGCCGTGTACCCCGACGTGGTCGAATTTTGGGGACTCGTCCAGCCCGGTGCGTTGAACGAGCTCCATGCATCGCTGATGACCAGATCACCCGGCTGCGTCGTGGTGATGGGACCGGCCGTGAAGCTTGTGGCGGTACCGGCGCTGCTCGTGGACACATCGACCGGAGTGGAGGACGCTATGCCGGACCACTCCGACACGTTCGCCAGCTGCCAGTTGGTGCTTCCGGACAGAGTCACGGTCACGCTGGTTGCGCTCGAGGTGACTGCGCCGTACCAGATCTCCGCCTCACCCTGCCCAGCGCCGCCGTTCTGCTCGGTGACCTTTGTCCAGGTCGTAACCCCGCCGCCCGTGACAGAGGAGACCGTTGCGCTGTTCGTGTGGTCGTCGCCCACGAGCAGGATAAGGGTGTCGCCGACGGTGCTTGCGCTGGGCAGGTTGAAGGTCTGGGTCGCAAGGCTCGCTCCCCCGGGCGCCACAACCTGCTCGACGAACGCAATGCTCTGGCTGATGACGGTCGCGGGAGCGCTGGTTGCGGTGGTCAGGCCGGTGTCGGGAGACTTGGTATCGGTCGCCGTGAAGGTATAGGACCCCGCCTTGTTGAGTGTGATTCCCGGGAACGTGGCGGTTCCATTGGAGGCCGCCACGTTCGTGTACGTGTTCGACGCAGAACTAAACGCTCCGCCGCTCGGCGATGTGGCAAGGGACAAGGTGATGGTGTCGGTCGCGCCGGTGTTGCCGGTCGTCTCGATGTTGTCGTAGGTGTCCACCACCGAGACTGCGAAGCTGTTCAGTACCGTGCCGACCGCGCCCGTCGTGGGAGGCTCGACCGTGTAGAGGAGCTTGTTGGCCGAGGCGGGCGCCACCGTGATGGTGGCCGAGCCGTTCGACGAGCCGTCGGTCGCCGTCAAGGTGTTGGAGCCCGCGAAGTACAAGGTGGTCGACAGGGCGGTCGTGCTGACCCCGCTGGTGAAGCT
>Ga0181518_10004244_pt1 | contig 12870 bp, 8 predicted proteins | sample PEATcosm2014_Bin_28_FD_119751 | JGI IMG/M metagenome (GOLD analysis project Ga0181518, IMG submission 119751) | Peatland microbial communities from MTU Mesocosm Facility, Houghton, MI, USA - PEATcosm2014_Bin01_60_metaG | ecosystem: Environmental > Terrestrial > Soil > Wetlands > Peat | place... | reverse complement strand
GGGTAGCTCTCTCCGACGCCAAGAACGCCTTCCGCGAGGCGGTGACCGCGTACGTGCCCGGGTCCGAGCAGGACGACGGCGTGGCCGATACCTTCCCCGCCTCGGACCCGATCGCCGCGGAGCCGGTCGGCAAGCCGTCCAAGGCGACGCAGGCCACGCTGGACGACGGCACCACGGTCACCATCGACCACGGGTCGGTCGTGATCGCGGCCATCACCTCGTGCACCAACACCTCCAACCCGTCGGTCATGGTCGGCGCTGCGCTGCTGGCCAAGAAGGCCGTCGAGGCCGGGCTGAGCCGGAAGCCCTGGGTCAAGACCACACTGGCGCCCGGCTCCAAGGTGGTCATGGACTACTACGAGCGGGCCGGCCTGCTGCCCTACCTGGACAAGCTCGGCTTCAACCTGGTCGGCTTCGGCTGTACGACCTGCATCGGAAACTCCGGGCCGCTGCCGGAGGAGATCAGCGCCGCGGTCAACGAGAGCGACCTGGCCGTCGTCGCCGTGCTGTCCGGCAACCGGAACTTCGAGGGCCGGATCAACCCCGACGTCAAGATGAACTACCTGGCCTCACCCCCGCTGGTGGTGGCGTACGCGCTCACCGGGTCGATGGACGTGGACATGGTGAACGACCCGATCGGGACCGGAACCGATGGGCAGCCGGTGTACCTGCGCGACATCTGGCCGTCACCCACGGAGATCGCCCAGGTCGTGCACGAGGCGGTCGCCGCCGAGATGTTCACCCGCGACTACGCGGACGTCTTCAAGGGCGACGAGCGGTGGCGCGGGCTCGAGGTCCCATCCGGGGACACGTTCACCTGGGACGACTATTCGACCTACGTGCGGCGGCCGCCATACTTCGACGAAATGCCGGACGAGCCGCAGCCGGTCACCGACATCCACGGGGCCCGCGTGCTCGCCTTGCTGGGCGACTCGGTGACCACCGACCACATCTCGCCGGCCGGCGCGATCAAGGCCGACAGCCCGGCCGGGCAGTACCTCACCGACCACGACGTCCCGCGCCGCGACTTCAACTCCTACGGCTCCCGCCGCGGCAACCACGAGGTGATGATCCGCGGTACGTTCGCCAATATCCGGCTGCGGAACCAGCTCGCGCCGGGCACCGAGGGCGGTATCACCACCAAGCTGCCCACCGGCGAGCAGATGAGCATCTACGACGCCTCGCGGAAGTATATCGAGGAGGGCACCCCGCTCATCGTGCTCGGCGGGAAGGAGTACGGCTCCGGGTCCTCCCGCGACTGGGCCGCCAAGGGGCCGGCGCTCCAGGGGGTGCGGGCGGTGATCGCCCAGTCCTTCGAGCGGATCCACCGGTCCAACCTGATCGGCATGGGCGTGCTGCCCCTGCAGTTCAAAGCCGGCGAGTCGGTCGCGGCGCTCGGGCTCACCGGGCGCGAGACGTTCGAGGTGACGGGCATCGAGGCCATCAACTCCGGCCAGGTGCCGAAGGAGGTCGTGGTGACCGCGGACGGCCGCGAGTTCCGCGCCACCGTCCGGATCGACACCCCGGGTGAGGCGCAGTACTACCGGCACGGCGGCATCATGCAGTACGTGCTGCGCTCCCTGCGCGACCGCACCTGAGCCCCCGGGGGACAAATGCCCCGGCGGACCACCGGGCCACCTTGGGCGTTCTATCGTGGGCAGCGGGTGGGTCTCTAGCCAGGGAGCGTGGTGCGCATGCGCGCAGTCGTCGTCGAGAAGCTGGGCGGGCCCGAGGTCCTGAGCGTCACCGAGCGCCCCGCCCCCGAACCGCAGGCGGACCAGGTCGTCGTCGAGGTCGCCGCGGCGGGTGTCAACTACATGGACATCTACCAGCGGCACGGCACCGGCGGGTACAAGCCGGCTCAGTTTCCCGTGATCCCAGGCGCCGAAGGCGCGGGCACGGTGACCGCGATCGGTGCCCAGGTGACCGGGCTGTCGGTGGGCGACCGGGTGGCCTGGGCGGGCGTGCCGGGCAGCTACGCCGAGCAGGCGGTCATCCCCGCCAGCCGTGCCGTGCCCGTCCCGCCCGCGGTCGATCTGCAGGCCGCCGCGGCCGTGATGCTCCAGGGTATGACCGCGCATTACCTGTGCTTCAGCACCTACCCGGTCCGCGAGGGGGACGTCGCGGTCGTGCACGCCGCGGCCGGCGGCGTCGGGTTGCTGCTGACGCAGATGGTCAAGCAGCGCGGCGGCGTCGTGGTGGCCACGACCTCGGGCGGGGAAGGCGGGCAGAAGGCCGCGCTGGCGAAGCAGGCGGGCGCCGACCACGTGTCGGGATACGGCGAGTTCCGCACGGCCGTCGCCGCCGCTACCGGCGGCCGCGGCTGTGATGTCGTCTATGACGGAGTGGGCCAGGCGACCTTCGACGACAGCCTGGCGGCGCTGCATCCGCGCGGCATGATGGTGCTTTACGGCGCCGCGAGCGGCCAGGTGCCGCCGTTGGACCCGCAGCGCCTGAACCACGGCGGCTCGCTGTTCCTGACCCGGCCCACCCTGGTGCACTACATCGCCGACCGGCACGAGCTGCTGTGGCGGGCGGGTGACCTGTTCGGGTGGCTGGCCGAGGGCCTACTCGAGGTCCGGATCGGCGGCACATACCCGCTGGCCGACGCGGCCCTGGCGCAGGAAGACCTGGCCGCCCGGCGTACGACCGGCAAGCTGCTCCTGCTGCCGTAGTTTTGGCCGTTGATGGCAAAAATTCCGGCGGCGGGCAGGCCAGGCCGGCGGTCGCTGGAAGCGGCGCTGCTCGTCGTGTCGATCACCGCGCTCGCGTTCAATCTGCGCGCCGCCATCACCAGCCTCCCGCCGGTATTCCCCGAGCTCGAGGCGCGGCTGGGGCTGTCCTCAGCGACGGTGACCATCCTGGCCGCGACCCCGGTGCTGTGCTTCGGCGCGGTCTCCGGCCTGGCCGCGTGGCTGAGCCGCCGGCTGGGGGAGGAGCGCGTGCTGTTCGGCGCGCTCATCCTGCTGTCCGCCGGCCTGCTGCTGCGCGGGGCGCTGCCCAGCTCGATGCTGTTCCCCGGCACCATCGTGGCCTGCGGCGCGATCGCCGTCATGAACGTCCTGCTGTCGAGCATGATCAAGCGGCGGGCGCCGGCCCGGGCGGGGCTGCTGCTCGGCATGTACCTCACCGCCCTGTCCGCGGGGGCGGTGATCGCCTCCCTGGTCAGCGTCCCGCTGTACAACGCGACCGGCGGGTCGGTGCACGTGACCCTCGGGCTGTGGAGCCTGCCCGCCGCGGCCGCGGCTCTGATCTGGATCAGCCAGCTCCGGTACCGCCGGGCCACGCGCGCAGCCGGCCCAGCCGGCCCGGCGGTCCCCCCCGTGCGGCCCCGGGCCAGCGTGCACCGGCACCCGCTGGCTTGGCAGGTCACCGCGTTCATGGGCCTGCAGAGCCTGCTCTACTACGCTGCCGTGTCCTGGCTGCCGGAACTGTTCCGCGATCGGGGCGAGACCGCGGCGGCGGCCGGGACCCTGCTGGCCGTGATGGGCCTGGGAAATCTCCTCACCTCGCTGAGCGTCCCGGTGCTGGCCCAGCGTGTCACGGACCAGCGCGTGCTGGTCGTCCCGGCCGTCGGCGTCACCGCGGGCGGCCTCGCGGGCACGCTGTGGGCCCCGCTCGGGTCGGCCGCGGCCTGGATGCTGGTGCTCGGCGCGGCCCAGGGCGCGGCGCTCGGCCTGGCGATCTACTTCACGATGGCACGGGCTCGCGACCCGGCCACAGCGGCGTCGCTGTCCTCGCTGGCGCAGTCCGTCGGCTACCTGGTCGCGGCGGCCGGCCCGCTGGCGGTCGGCTTCCTGCGCGCGGCCACCGGCGGCTGGACGGCCCCGATCACGGTCCTGCTGCTGATCTGCGGCGTGGAGATGGCCGTTGGCCTGTTCGCCGGCCGTCCGAAAATGCTGCCCGCCGCGGGCCTGGCCGCCAGCTCCTCCGGGCACCCGGAAGCCGATAGCACGCCCGCCGATAACTACTCAAAGTTATTAAATTGCGCCTCGTTCCATGGCGTGTCAGCCTGGATGCGCGAGGGGGGGTGACACCGATGGAATTTGTGGGTTATTTCTGCTCGGACTCCCAATCCATTCCCGCCTCAGCAGAGTACAAATATTTACAAGCCAAACACGGGACCCGTAAAGGGGCGACGGGGGCCCCTCCGGTGCGGGGCTGTTGGAGGTAACGTGCAGTTGGTCAGCGTGCGCCAGCCGTGGGCGTGGGCCATCGCGCGCGGGCGCAAGCCGGTGGAGAACCGGGACTGGGCGCCGTCCTACCGCGGGCAACTGGCGATCTACGCCTCGATGCGCGTTGATCTTCTCGCCGCCGAGGAGCCCTCGCTATGGTTCGCCGGGTGGGCTCCCGACGACCCCGTCGCCGCCATCGGCGGCATCGTGGCCGTGGTCACGCTGGCCGGCGTGTGCTCCGCGGCGATGTCCGGTGAGAGCTGTAACTGCGGCGAGTGGGCCCGGCCGGACTCCCATCACTGGCGTCTGGCCGATCCGCGGCCGCTGGCCCGCCCGGTGGTCAGCATCGGGCGCGACGGCCACATGGCCGACGTGATCCCGGTCCGGGCCATCGGCCAGCCCGCCGACCGCGCCAGCCAGGCCGCCCTGTGGGAGCCGGGCCCCGCGGTGGTCGCCGAAGTCACCGCCGCCGCGGATCTGAGCTCCGCGTACCCGCGGCGAGTGAGCCCCGCGCACCCCACCGGCTAAGCTGCATGGGCGCACCTCACCTGACCGCGACTTGCCTGCGCCCACGGGGTGCCAGTACGCGTTGGCCGACACCCACGTCAGTCTTCGCGCGGGTGTCGCGTGTGCCCCGGGGAGTGCCGCAAATAGACTCTGGGAATTGCCGTCCCCTCCGCCACCCGGAAGCGCCATCCCAAACCAGCCGACCGGAACCCCCGGAACACGAGGAGCGCACCAACGTGACCCTGTTGGAGTCCATCGGAGGCCCGGAAGACCTGAAGAGCCTCAGCCAGGAGCAGCTGGCCGTCCTGGCGGGTGAGATACGCGACACCCTCATCGAGACCGTCATCCGCACCAGCGGCCATCTCGGCCCGAACCTTGGTGTCGTCGAGCTGACGATCGCGCTGCACCGCGTCTTCAGCTCGCCGAAGGACCGCATCGTCTTCGACACCGGTCACCAGGCCTACGTGCACAAGCTCCTGACCGGGCGCCAGGCGGAGTTCGGGACCCTGCGGCAGCGGGGCGGCATGTCCGGGTACCCGAGCCGGGCCGAGTCCGATCACGACGTCGTCGAGAACTCGCACGCATCTACGAGCCTGTCCTACGCCGATGGGCTGGCCAAGGCGTACAAGCTGCGCGGCGAGGCCGACCGCGCGGTCGTCGCGCTCATCGGGGACGGTGCGCTGACCGGCGGGATGGCCTGGGAGGCGCTGAACAACATCTCCGTGGCCGAGGATTCCCGGCTGGTCATCGTGGTCAACGACAATGGCCGGTCCTACCAGGCGACGATCGGCGGCCTGGCGAAGAACCTGGCGTCAGTCCGCATCAGCCAGCGGTACGAGAACGTGCTCGACTACATCAAGACCACATTGTCCCGCACTCCGGTGGTCGGGCCGCCGGTGTACGGGACCCTGCACGGCATCAAGAAGGGCCTGAAGGACGTCCTGCAGCCCCAGGTGCTGTTCGAGGACCTGGGGCTGAAGTACCTCGGCCCCATCGACGGCCACGACGAGGCCATGGTCGAGCAGGCGCTGCGCCGGGCCAAGGAGTACGGCGGGCCCGTCCTGGTGCACGTGATCACGCAAAAGGGCTTCGGATACGGCCCGGCTGTCGAGAACGAGGACGACTGCCTGCACCAAGTGCCGGGCGCGCCCCGTCCCGGCGCTGTGCCGGGCGCGCCCACCAGGACCTGGTCGCAGGTCTTCGGCGACGAACTGGTCGCCATCGGCCAGCGGCGGCCCGACGTCGTGGCCATCACCGCGGCGATGCTGCACCCGACCGGGCTCGCCGCGTTCGCGCGCGCCTTCCCGGACCGCGTCTACGACGTGGGCATCGCGGAGCAGCACGCGGTGACCAGCGCGGCCGGCCTGGCCATGGGCGGCCTGCACCCGGTGGTCGCGATCTACGCGACGTTCCTGAACCGCGCCTTCGACCAGATGCTGATGGACGTGGCACTGCACAAGCTGCCGGTGACGCTGGTCCTGGACCGGGCTGGGGTCACCGGGCCGGACGGCGCCAGCCACAATGGGATGTGGGACGCATCGATCCTGCAGGTCGTGCCCGGCCTGAAGATCGCCGCCCCCCGTGACGCGGCCCGCGTGGCCGAACTCCTCAACGAGGCGGTCGCCATCGCCGACGGCCCCACGGTGGTGCGGTTCCCCAAGGGCACGGTCGGCGGCGAGGTCGAGGCCGTGGCCAAGCTCGGCGGCATGGACGTGCTGCGCCAGCCCGGCAAGAACGCAGGCAAGGACACAGGCAGGGACACAGGCAGGGACGCGGACCCGGACGCGGGGGCCGACGTGCTCCTGCTCGGTGCCGGCCCGATGGCGCTGATGTGCCTGGCGGTCGCGGAACGGCTCGCCGACCACGGCATCGGCGTCACGGTGGCCGACCCCCGCTGGATCAAGCCGGTCGACGACGCGGTGGTCGGCGCGGCCCGGCGGCACCGGCTGGTGGCGGTGGTCGAGGACAACGGCCGCGTCGGCGGCTTCGGCGACGCGGTGTCGCGCCTGCTGCGCGACCACGACGTCGACGTGCCGGTCAAGACGTTCGGCCTGCCGCAGGAGTTCCTCGCGCACGGCGACCGCGGCGAGGTTCTGGCCGCCGTCGGCCTGACGCCGCAGCATCTGGCCAGGCAGATCACCGAAGCGGTGGCGCGCCGCGCGAACGCCGATGTCGACGCTCCGGATCGTTCAGCCGAACGGACGGCGGCGGGAGTTGACCCCGTGAGCGAGCAATCCGAGGGTCAGTAAAACACCTCGGAAACCGCCTAGGGTATAAAGCATGAAGGTGCTTGAGGTCGCGGTCGTCGGATCAGGCCCGGCTGGGCTCTATACGGCGGAGGCGCTGGTCAAGCACGCGGCCGCGCTGACGGACCACGCGGGCGACGGGCTCGGGGGGCCGGTCCGGGTCCGCGTCGACGTCTTCGACCGGCTGCCCACGCCGTACGGGCTGGTCCGGTACGGGGTCGCCCCCGACCACAAGTCGATCAAGTCGATCGCCGAGTACCTGCGCAAGGTGCTGGAAAGTCCCGATGTCCGGTTTCTCGGCGGCGTGCACCTCGGCGAGGACGTGACGCGCGCGGACCTGCTGTCGGCCTACGACGCGGTGGTCTACGCGACCGGCGCGATGCGTGACCGCCGCCTGGGCATCCCGGGGGAGGACCTGCCCGGCAGCTACCCGGCCACCGACTTCGTCAACTGGTACTGCGGGCACCCGGACGTCGGCCCGTTCTCTTTCACCCTGGACGCCGAGTCGGTCGCGGTCATCGGCGTCGGCAACGTCGCGGTGGACGTGGCCCGGATCCTCGCCCGCGACCCAGTCGAACTGCACGGTACGGACGTACCGCAGCCGGTGCTGGAGGCCCTGCAGGCCAGCAAGGTCCGCGAGGTGCACATGATCGGCCGGCGCGGCCCCGCGCACGCCAAGTTCACCACCAAGGAACTGCGCGAACTGGGCGAGCTGCCCGGCGTGGCGGTCATCGTCCCGGCCACGGAGGCGGACCTGGACGCGTTCGACGGCGCCGGGGAGGGAACGGCCACCGCGGAGTCCGACCGGCGGGTCCGCGGCAACATGGTCGTGATCAGGAAATGGGCAGCCGCCACTCCTGTCCCAACAGCCGCGCAGCCGGACGCCTCGGGGGACGCGCACGCGCGGACGCTCACCATCCGTTTCTGGCTGCGGCCGGTGGAGATCACCGGGGACGAGCGGGTCACCGGGCTCGTCCTCGAGCGGACCCGCCTCGATTCCAGCGGCGCCTTCCAGGGCACCGGGGAACTCGAGACGCTCGAGGCGCAGATGGTGCTGCGCTCGGTGGGGTACCAGAGCGTTCCTCTCGACGGCGTCCCGTTCGACGAGCGCGCCGCCGTGGTGCCGAACGCCGCTGGGCGCGTGCTCGGACCCGATGGCACCCCGCTACCCGGCGAGTATGTGGCAGGCTGGCTCAAGCGCGGTCCCACCGGGGTAATCGGGACGAACAAATCCGACGCGGCTGAGACGGCCCGGAGCCTGCTCGCCGACCTGGCCGGCGGGTCCGCCGTGGACGACGCGGCGCTGCCCCGGCCGGGCGTTCTCCGGTACCCGGACGGGGCGCCCGCGCCGGCGGGTTCCCGGGTCCAGGCCCTGGAGGAGACGCTGGCGCGCCGGGGGATCCGCCCGGTGGGCTACGCGGAATGGCTGCGCGTGGAGACGGCTGAGGCAGAACTGGCCCGTTCGCTGGGCCGGGGCGAGCGGGTCAAGCTGCACGGCCGGGAGGCCCTGTATGCCGCCTGCTGGCCGCCGAGCGATCCCGCCCGCGAGATCGCCGCGGACCCGGGCTAACTCCGGCCCTGTCAATATGCCTTCGCGACCGTGCAGTCACCCACTGTCACACCGGCCGTAGGCCGGGGGGTGTGACGCGTCCGGTGAAGGGTCCATGGGACGCTGGGAGTAACGGATAGCAGCCGGGCTGCCTGCATGGATATGTCCCATCACGCTACGGGAAGAGCTGTCGTGACCGAAGCCCACGAAGACGTGCCCGGCGTCGGTGAGCGCCCGCGCCACCACGCCCGCGATGGGCAGCACGGCCAGCACGAGGGCGGTGCGCGCGAGCAGGCCCACGATGCCGGCCATCGGCCCCAGCACGAGCACACCCAGCGCGGCAACAAATGGTGGACGCTCGTCGCCGTGTGCCTGGGCACGTTCATGCTGCTGCTGGACATCACGATCGTGAACGTCGCCCTGCCCGACATCCAGCACGCCCTGCACTCCAGTTTCGCCGACCTGCAGTGGGTCGTCGACGCCTACGCGCTGACCCTGGCCGCGTTCCTGCTCACCGCGGGCAGCCTGGCGGATATGTACGGCCGCCGCCTGATGTACCTGGTCGGCCTGGTCATCTTTACCGCGGCGTCGGCCCTGTGCGGCTTCGCCACCAGCACGCTGATGCTGCAACTGTCCCGGGGCCTGCAGGGCGTCGGCGGGGCGATCATGTTCGCGGTGTCGCTGGCCCTGCTCGCTGACGCGTTCCGTGGCAAGGAACGTGGCATCGCGTTCGGCGTCTGGGGCGGAGTGACCGGCCTGGCGGTCGCGATCGGCCCGCTGGCGGGCGGCCTGCTGACCACCGGCCTCTCCTGGCGCTGGATCTTCTTCGTGAACGTGCCGTTCGGCGTCGTCGCCGTCATCATCGCGGCCCTCAAGGTGTCCGAGTCGCGCGCGGCCCAGGCCAGCGGCCCTGACTGGCTCGGCTTCGTGTTCTTCACGGTGTCGCTCGCGAGCCTGGTCTATGGGCTGATCGAGTCGAGCCAGCGCTCGTTCACCGACCGCCTCGTCCTCGGCTGCTTCGCGCTGGCGGCGGTCCTGATGGTCGCCTTCGTCATCACCGAACTGCGCATGGCGCACCCGATGTTCGACCTCAGCCTTTTCAGACTCCCGACGTTCACCGGCGGCTCGGTCGCCGCGTTCGGGCTCAGCGCGTCAATCTTCTCGATGCTGCTCTACCTCGTGCTGTATCTCCAGGACATCCTGGGCTTTTCGGCCCTGGGGACCGGTGTGCGCGTCATGGTGCTGTCCGGCGCGATCCTGGTGACCGCGACGATCGCGGGCCGGCTGTCCTCGAAGGTGCCGGTCCGGCTGCTCATCGGGCCCGGGCTCATCCTCATCGGCGTGGGGCTACTGCTCATGCGCGGGCTCAACGCCGGCTCGGCCTGGACTCATCTCATCCCGGGCATGATCGTGGGTGGCCTGGGCGTCGGCCTGGTGAATCCGCCGCTGGCCTCCACGGCCGTCGGCGTGGTGGCCCCGCAGCGGGCCGGGATGGCGTCGGGCATCAACTCCACCTTCCGCCAGGTGGGCATCGCGACCGGGATCGCCCTGCTCGGGACGCTGTTCGCCAGCCAGGTCAAGACCGTGGTGCAATCCGGGGTGGCCGCGGTGCCCGGGCTGGCTCACCAGGGACCGCAGATCGCGACGGCCGTTCAGTCCGGGAACGTCGGGACGCTGATCCAGGCGCTTCCCGCCCAGTCGCGGCAGACCGTGGTCACGATCACGCGGACCGCTTTCACCACCGGCCTCAACCAGATCCTGCTCGTCGCGGCGATCATCGCCCTGGCCTCGGCCGTCATATCGCTGGTCACCATCCGCAGTAAGGACTTCGCGCCGCACTGACGATCCCCACCAGGACCATCCCTGCATTGCTCTGATGAGGCCCGGCCCGGGCCAGCCCCCGCGTTGTGCCCGGCGCGCCGAGTCCATAGCGTGAGGTGACGGGCCAGTGCTCACCGCCGGCGGGTGTGCCGGACCCGCAGCAGGGAGAACTGATGCCCGACATCGCGCACGTCGCGTCCCGCTGGCGGCCGGTGAGCGTCCCGCTCGCCGGGTGCGTCCTGCTGGGCGCGCTGGCCGTCCTGCTGGCCGCGTGCACCTCCGCCGGCCCGGGAAAGCCGGGCACGGGGCCGTCTTCCTCACCCCTGGCGGGCGGCCACGGGCAGGCGGCGAGCCCCCCGGCCGCGAAACTGAGCGGCACGTACGTCGCGCTCGGCGATTCGTACACCGCGGCGCCGCTCGCGCACGAAGAGGGCGGATCGTCCGCGGGATGCCTGCGCTCGGCCCAGGACTACCCGGTCCTGGTCGCGGCGGCCCTTCGTCCCTCGTCTTTCGTCAACGTCAGCTGCTTCGGCGCGTCGACGGCGGACATGAGCCGGTACCAGGGCGACAATCCGCCGCAGCTGAACGCCCTCTCCGCCGCTGACACACTGGTCACGGTCCAGGTCGGCGGGGACGACATCGGCGTCACCCGCATCGGCACCACCTGCGCGGCGCTCAGCCTGACCGACCCGGTCGGCGACCCGTGCCAGAAGCACTACACCGCGGGCGGCACCGACCAGCTCGCCCAGGCGGTGGCCCAGACCGGCCCAAAGGTGGCGTCGGTCCTGACGGCCATCCGGCAGCGCGCGCCGGACGCCAGGATTCTGCTCGTGGGTTACCCGGTCATCCTGCCGGCCAGCGGGAACGGCTGCTGGCCCGAGGTGGCCGTCGCCCGTGGCGACGTGCCGTACCTGCGCGGCATCGAGAATCAGCTCAACGCGATGCTGGCCGCCACCGCCGCCGCCCACGGCGTCACGTTCGTGAACACCTACGCGGCCAGCGTCGGGCACGACGCCTGCCAGCGCGCGGGGATGAAATGGGTGGAGGGCCTGATCCCCACGTCGCTCGCCGTCCCCTTCCACCCGAACGCGCTGGGGGAGCAGGCCATGGCCCACGAGGTTGTGCGGGCCGCCCAGCGGTGACGGCGGTCCGGACGTCGGTCGGCTAGGCTGACTGCCTGCTGGGACGGTGATCAGGGCGGGAGCGCTGTGGCTGAGGTTCGGATTCCGGGATCCAAGTCGATAACGGCGCGCGCGCTGTTTCTCGCGGCCTGTGCGCCCGGTCTGAGCTATCTGCGCCGGCCGCTCCGGTCTGATGACACGGAGGCCTTCGCCGAGGGGCTGGCCGCGCTCGGCTATAGCGTGCAGCTCGCCGGCGATGACTGGATCATCATGGGCAGCCCGTCCGGACCGCCCGCCGAGTCGGCGGACGTCTACTGCCGTGACGCGGGCACGGCCGCCCGGTTCCTGCCTGCGCTGGCGGCTACCGGCCGGGGAACGTTCCGTTTCGACGCATCGCCGCAGATGCGCCGGCGTCCCGTCGGTCCGATGGTCGAGGTCTTGCGCACACTCGGGGTCACCGTTACGCACGGGGAAGCCGATGGGCACCTGCCACTGACCGTGGTGACGCGGGGGATGACCGGCGGCCGGGTCACGCTGGACGCGAGCGTCTCGTCGCAGTTCCTGACCGCGCTCCTGATGGCCGCGCCACTGGTCAGCGGCGCGGCCAGCGAGGGCCTGACGATCTCGGTCACCGATATGGTGTCGGCCCCGTACGTAGACATGACCGTCCGGATGATGCGCCAGTTCGGGGCGCGGGTCACCCACGACGGCGACAACTTCACCGTCCGCCCCGGCGGGTACGCGGCCCGCAGCTTCGAGGTCGAGCCGGATGCCTCCGCGGCCAGTTATTTCCTGGCGGCGGCCGCGGTGACGGGGGAGACGGTGGTCGTGCCCGGCCTGTATGCGGACTCGCTCCAAGGGGACGTCCAGTTCGCGCGCGTTCTGCAGCGGATGGGGGCGCGGGTCGGTTTCGACCCGGACGGGATCACGGTCACCGGAACGGGCCCGCTGCACGGCACCGAGGTCAACATGCGCGACATCTCCGACACGATGCCGACCCTCGCCGCCATCGCCCCGTTCGCGGACGGCCCGGTGCGGATCGTCGACGTGGCCAACACCCGGGTCAAGGAATCCGATCGTCTCGACGCGTGCGCGGTCAACCTGCGGCGGCTCGGCGTGCAGGTCGCGACCGGGCCGGACTGGATAGAGATTTGGCCCGGCACGCCCAAGGCGGCCGAGATCGAATGCCGCGGTGACCACCGCATCGCGATGAGCTTCAGCATCACCGGCCTCCGGACGCCGGGCCTGACCCTCGACGATCCCGGATGCGTCCGCAAGACGTTCCCCGGCTTCCACAGCGTGCTGGCCGACCTGCGACGTGAGTGGCGACCCGGTCCGTAGCGGGATCCGGTCCGTAGCGGGATCCGGTCCGCAGCGGGATCCGGTCCGCAGCGGGATCCGGTCCGCAGCGGGATCCGGTCCGCAGCGGGATCCGGTCCGCAGCGGGATCC
>Ga0181518_10004232_pt1 | contig 12900 bp, 10 predicted proteins | sample PEATcosm2014_Bin_28_FD_119751 | JGI IMG/M metagenome (GOLD analysis project Ga0181518, IMG submission 119751) | Peatland microbial communities from MTU Mesocosm Facility, Houghton, MI, USA - PEATcosm2014_Bin01_60_metaG | ecosystem: Environmental > Terrestrial > Soil > Wetlands > Peat | place... | reverse complement strand
TCGTGGGTGACCGAGTGCGACATGCGCGGCACGTACCGCTACCACCGGCGCGTCCTCCGCTTGCTGCAATGGCACTGCCCGCCAAACCTCTGGCACCTCAAGACCCCCGTCCACATGTTCGCTCTGGACGCACTGCTCGAGGCCTATCCTGATGCCAAGTTCCTCTGGAGCCACCGCGACCCGGCCAAGGTCCTGGCATCGGTCTGCAGCCTGATCCACTACGTGCGCAGCTGGGCAAGTGACCGATACGACGCGGATGAGCTTGGTGCGGAGCAGCTCGAGCGGTGGTGGCTCGCCGTCTCCCGGGCCATGGACTTCCGGGCCCGCCTCGGGGACGACCGCTTCGCCGACCTCTCCTTCGCCGAGCTGCAGGTGAACCCGGTCAGTGCGATGCAGGAGGCCTACGAGCGCATCGGAATTGAATTCTCCGACACGTCGCGCGCCGCCGTCAACACCTGGGCGACGACACACGAACCCGGATCGCACGGACAGCACTCCTACGATCTTGCGGAGTTCGGACTCTCGGCTGACCAGGTGCGCGAGCGGTTCGCGCCCTATCTGGAATCGTACGATGCCGTTGCGTGATCCCGCGATCACCGCGGCAGGGGGAGATTGAGGGACATGGAGCTCGGGATCGCTGACGCCACTGCCGTCGTGACCGGCGGCAGCAAGGGCATGGGACGGGCGGTGGCAGAGGTGCTCGCCGGTGAGGGTGCCCGCGTGGCAGTGATGGCGCGTGGGCGCGAGGCCCTCGACGACACCGCGGCCGCCTTGCGCGCGGCCGGGAGCCCCGACGCGGTGGGCATCAGTGTCGACATGACCGACGCGGACTCGATCAATGATGGCTTCGGCCAGGTCGCGGACCGGTGGGGCTCGCTCAACATCTTGGTGCACACGATCGGCCCGGCCGCAGGGCGGTTCGAGCAGCTCGACGACAGCGGGTGGGACGATGCTTTCGCGCTCGGCACGATGTCCGCCGTCCGGAGCGTCCGGGCCGCCCTCCCCCTGATGCGGGCCGCCGAATGGGGCCGGATGGCGATCTTCTCGGCGCACTCGATCCAACGCCAGAGCCCCATCCTGGTGGCCTACACCGCCTCGAAGGCGGCCGTGACGAGCATCGCCAAGAACTTCGCCAAGTCACTGGCTCCCGAGGGGATCCTCGTCAACGCGGTGTGCCCCGGCACAATCGTCACCGCCAGCTTCACGGAGAACCTGAAGGACGTCTTCGCGGCCGAGAACCTCGACCCGACGGATCCGAACGACGTCATGACGTGGATCGACAAGACGTTCCACCAGCCCGCCGACATCGGCCGAGCCGGCCTGCCCGACGAGGTCGCCTCCCTCACCGCGTACCTGGTGTCCAGGCGGAACGGCTACGTGACGGGGGCCTGCGTCAACGTGGACGGTGGCTCCGACTTCGTCTGAGGGGCCCAAGCGGCCCGCCGCCTCCCCCTAGGAGGACGCGATGCCCGACAGGGGGGCGTTGAGCCTGGTGCCGTCCGGCGATCCCAGGAAGGCCGCATCCCCGTAGGTGTAGACGGCGCCGTTTGAACCCACCAGCCAGTACCCCGCCCCGCTCGGCGTCCGGCTGATCCCGACGACCGGCGGTTGGCCGACGATGCCCTGGCCCGGCACGGAGCCGTAGAAGCCGGCGTCCCCATAGTTGAAGACCCCGCCGTCGGATCCTGCGAGCCAGTAGCCCCCGCCGTCTGGCCTGGCGGCAATGCCGGTCACCGGGGCGTTCAGGTGAAGACCGCCGGCCGACCCGAAGAACCCGGCGTCCCCGAAGTTGAAGACCCCGCCGTCGGCGGCGACCAACCAGTAGCCCCCGTCGTCGGAGGCTGCGATGCCCACGACCGGTGCATTGAGGTGTTGGCCCCCCATGGAGCCGTGGAACTGGGCGTCACCGAACCTGAAGACGCCACCATCGGAGGCGACCAGCCAGTAGCCCTGACCGTCCGGGGTGGCCGCGATGCCCACCACGGGCGCGTTGAGGTGCTGTCCTCCCATGGAGCCGTAGAAGGCCGCATCCCCGAAGTTGAACACCCCTCCGTCGGACGCCGCCTCCCAGTAGCCACCCCCGTCGGGCGTCTCCGCGATGCCGACGACGGGCGCGTTGAGACTCTGGCCACCCATGGAGCCGTGGAACTGAGCGGTGCCGTAGTTGAAGACGCCCCCGTCATGTGCCGTCAGCACGATGCCCTGGTTCGAGGCGGGAGGGAACGCCACCTGCTCGACGAAGGGGCGCAGGCCCGGGTCGTTCTGCAGATTGGCCTGCGTCGCCGCGGTCCCGGCAGCCAGGCATCCGACCGCTTGCACGCAGGTGACCGTGTTCAGCAGGCTGAAGGCGGACACGTTGGGGCTGGGATCGATCGACCAGGACGAGCCGTTCCAGTTCTCGACGACGGCCTGCGGCTGGAATCCGGAGCCGCCCCCGCCGCCGAACGACCCCAATGAGCCGACTGCCCAGCACTGCACCGAGCTGAGGCACGAGATGCTGCTCAGGATGGCGGACGTCGAGGAGTCGGGAACGCTCGCCGACACATCCGTCCAGGTGGATCCGTCCCAGTGCTGCATGAGGACTCCCGCTGCGGCCCCGCTGCTGCCCGTGGTCGACCCCGATGCCCAGCAGTCCCCGGCATCGACACACGCCAGGCCGGAGAGGTACCCGCCGCTCGGGGTCGGGTAGGTCGCGCTCGGCGTGATCGTCCACGACGCGCCGTCCCAGTGCTCGATCAGTCCCTGGTCCCCGACCGCGCCGGGGTAGATGGGAAGGAAGTTGGGTCTCTGCTGCGCAGGGCCTGCGTTGCCCACCGCCCAGCAGTCGTCGGCCGCCAGGCACCGGACCGTCGACAGCTGGTCGTAGGTCTGCCCGGTGGCGGCGCCCGGCACGATGTTCCACGTCGTTCCGTTCCACTGCTCAATGAGGTCGGTGAGGTTGTTGCCGTTGTCGTCGGTCGCATACCCGACGGCGAAGCAGTCCGACGCCGACACGCAGCTCACACTCTGCAGGATCGCCCCGACCACACCGGGACCGGTCGGGTCTGGGCTCGGCACGATCGACCAGGCGGCGCCGTTCCAGTTCTCGATGAGCGTTCCGGCCGGTCCCCCGCCCCCGTTGCCCGTGAGCGCCGTGCCCACCGCCCAGCAGTCGGTCCCGTTCACACACGAGATGTCGAAGAACCCCCCGCCGTACCCGCCCGGCACCGGCGGGTTCGCGCCGAGCGTCCAGGTCGTGCCGTTCCAGGTCTCGACGATCGGGGCGTAGGAGGAGTTGTTGGAGCTGATGTCTGTGATCGAGACGCCGACGGCCCAGCACTGGGTGGCGTTGGCGCACGCCGACCCCAGCAGCACATCGTCCGCACCCGTGCCCGGCGTGGTGGCGACGTACCAGCCGGAGGGCGAGGCCCCGCTCCCCACCTGGGTGACGATGCCGACGGCACCGATCACGATCGTCAGCAACGAAGCGGCCAGGGCCAACCGCGCCGCATTCCGACCTCGGTGCTGGCGTGACCGGGCATGAGCAGTGTGAAGGGGGGCGCGTCGCGCGATCATTGAACAATGCTTGCATGGTGCGCTCTCGAATCAGTGGATGGTCCACGCCGTCGGCACGCGCAGATCTGACCCCCTCAGTGGGCGCTCTCGACGGGATTCGCGTGCTGGAGGCGGGCCTCCTCGTGCAGGGTCCCCAGGCATCACTGACGATGCTCGAGTGGGGAGCCGAGGTCATCAAGGTCGAGCTGCCAGGCTTCGGTGACCAGAGCCGGTGGCTCCCGATCAGCCGGGAGGATCGGCGATCGGCGTTCTTCACCGCGTATAACCGCGGCAAACGCAGCGTGACGATCGACCTCCGCGTGCCACAGGGTCGCGAAGCCTTTTTGCGCATGGTCGAGCACGCCGATGTGGTCATCACCAACTTCAAGCCCGGCACCTTGGACGCGTGGGGCGTGGGCTACCCCGACGCGGCAGCGCGCAACGGGCGGATCATCTATGCGATGGGGTCCTCTTTCGGTCCGGAAGGACCCGACGCCACCCGGGAGGGTGCGGACCTCAGTGCTCAGGCAGCGGGCGGGTTGATCAGTACGACGGGTGGGAACGGCAGCGACCCGAGTCCCATCGGGGCCACCATCGCCGACCACATCTCGGGCCAGAATCTCTTGGCTGGCGTCCTCGCTGCGCTGTACGCCAGAGAGCGGACGGGACGGGGGCAGCTGGTCGAGACCTCGCTGCTCGGTGGCCAGATCTGGGCCCAGGCCGGTGAGTACACCAAATACCTCATGTCCGGGCAGCCCTCGGGGCCGAGCGGCCGGAGCCACCCGATGATCCCCGGCATCTACGGGGTCTTCCCCACCTCCGACGGATGGATCGCCATCGTCGGCGTCGCCGGCGCCGCTCGTGACCTCTTCTATCGGACCATCGGGAAGCCCGACCTGATCGACCGCTTTCACCACCTCCTGTACTTCGAGGACGACAAGGCGGAACTGTGGCCGATCCTCGACCAAGTGTTCGCGACCAAGACGACCGCGCAATGGTGTGACCTGCTCGGCGCCGCCGGCCTGCGCTTCGCCCCGGTGCGCGACCACGCCGAAGTGGTCGACGATCCCGGCGTCACGGCGAACGGCTATATCGAGCGCGTCGAGCACTCCGATGCCTCCCCTTCCGGCACCCACGTCGTCCGGGCACCGGTCCGGTTCTCCGACGCCGCGCCGACCGTCGACGCGCAGGTTCCCGAATTGGGGCAGCACACCGAGGAGGTGCTGCTCGAGATCGGCTACTCCTGGGACGACATCGCCGCCTTGTCGGCAGCAGGAGCGATCTAGGCTCGTTCGAACGCCGGCAACGCAACGACCGGTCCCCGCGTCCACTCGCACGGTCAGTGGGGCGCCCTCCATAGGCCTATCGTTCGAAGAATGCACCGAGCCCCCGGGAACCCCTTCCCGCGGGGCGCACGAGCGGATGACAGCTCCGCGTCGACCTCTCGGACCGAAGCGCCATCTGTCCGACCTCCCGCTTCCGGAGCTTCCGGATGATCAGCGACCACTCGCGCCTTGAGAGCGAGACCACGCCCGATGCCGGAGACCCAGCCCGGCTGTCCCGCTCCCACCGGGGAGCCACCCTCGCCGTCCTGTGCGTCACGTTGTTGCTCATCAGCCTGGACAACACGATCCTCAACGTGGCGCTGCCCTCCATCGTTCGCAGCCTGCACGCCACCACGACCCAGCTGCAGTGGATCGTGGACGCGTTTGCCATCTTCTTCGCCGGTCTGCTCCTGACGTTCGGGGCACTGGGCGATCGGGTCGGACGCAAGTGGGTCTTCATGGGCGGGCTCGTCGTCTTCGGTGCCGGGTCCGCCCTGGCGGCGTGGTCCGCCACTCCGGACCGGCTCACTGCCGCCCGGGCCCTGATGGGGGTGGGGGCGGCCGCCCTCATGCCCTGCACGTTGTCGATCCTGACCAATGTGTTCACAGCCGACCGGGACCGCGCCCGGGCGATCGGCATATGGTCCGGAACCGCCGGTCTGGGGGTGGCGATCGGACCGATGTTGGGTGGCCTTCTGCTCGTCCACTTCTGGTGGGGTTCTGTCTTCCTCATCAACGTGCCCATCGCGGCTCTCGGGCTCGTCGCGACCGCCTTTCTCGTCCCCAACTCCAGGAGTCCGCACCCGAGGCGGCCCGACCCGTTGGGAGCGGGCCTGTCGATCGTGGGAGTCGGCCTCCTTCTATGGGCGATCATCGAGGCTCCCAATCGGACCTGGACCTCGCCGCTCGTCGTCGGCGCCCTCGCCGGGTCGATCGTGATCATCGCGTTCTTCGTGGTGTGGGAGCGGAGCATCGACCATCCCCTCCTTCCCTTGGAGTTCTTCGGCAACCGTCGCTACAGCGCAGCCATCGCATCGTTGGCGCTGCTGCTCTTCGCCTTGCTGGGCTTGTTCTTCCTCTTCACCCAGTACCTGCAGTTCTGCCTCGGCTTCAGCCCCCTCGAGACGGGGTTGGCGATCGGTCCCATCGCCCTGGTCCTGCTGGTCGCCGCACCGACATCGGTCATCATCGCCCGGCGATTCGGCAGCAAACCGGTGATCGCCGGCGGCCTGCTCCTCGTGGCCGTCGGGCTCGGACTGCTGTCACGCACCACGGTGCACAGCACGTACTGGGACGCTGTCCCGTGGCTGGTGTGCATCGGTATCGGGGTGGGCCTGGGTCTCGCGCCCTCCACCGAGTCGGTCATGGGCTCCCTGCCGAGAGCGGATGCCGGGGTGGGATCGGCGACCAGCGACACGTCCATGCAGCTCGGCGGCGCCCTGGGTGTCGCCGTCATCGGAACGGCACTCAACATCCGCTACCAGAACTTCATGACACCCCTGCTCGCACACCAACCGATCCCCGCGAACATCGACAGGCTCATCCTCGGCTCTCTTGGCGGTGCGCTGGCCGTCGCGGCGCATGTCCCGGGCAAAGCCGGCGTGGCTCTGGCCGGCGCGGCACGGCAGGGCTTCGTGTCGGGCATGGATCTCGGCCTCATCGTCGCCTCCGCGGTCGTGGCAGTGGCCGGCGTGGTCGTCCTGGCCGCCCTCCCCAACCGGGGGCGCCAGGAGTGAGGGCCCGTAAGGTGACGGCAGATCAGGTGAGCTCGTCGTGAAAGTCCCGCCAAGTTCGGAGGACCTCCGGAAGCTCGCCCTTGCCGGTCGCGCTCGCCGGCCAATGCGCAAGTGGAAGGCCGATCGGTCGCTGGAGCATGTCGGCACCGTAGAAAAGCAGATGTCGGCGGCGGACGAAGCGCCACGCGCCATCGCGTCGCTCGTAGGTGTCATGGTACTGGATCGCCTGCACCACCCACTCCTCGCCCATCTCTATCTCTCCCCGGCAGGAGACGATCCCGGTGGCATGGTCGTCGTCGAGAACGTCGATGACGTGGTTGCCGACGAAGAGGATCGTGACGCCCACATCCCGCAACTGCTCGGTGAAGCTGGCCCGCAATGCCTCGCGGCCGGCCTGGTCACGCCCGACCCGAACGTCGTCGACAAACAGGCTGACGAGGGTGTCCAGATCGCGGGCGTCGAGAGCGATGGCGTAGCGGCTTGCCAGTTGACGGATCTCCTCGTGGGCCACGAGCCAGGTGATCGGGTCGACTCCCGGCACGCTCACGGTAGGTACCCCAGCTCACGGGCGAGCTCGGTGACCTGGTGGTACGAGCCGTTTTCGAGTCGGTGCTGACCGGTGGCCGCGAACCACGCCACGACCCGGCCGACGACCTCGGGCCTGACGCTCCGGTCTGCCACGAAGGCCAGGTCCTCGACGGCCAGCACCCGCTCGGTGGCGACGAAGCCCGGATTCAGATTGAAGGCACGCACACCGGCATCGCCGTACTCGAGGGCGAGCATGTCGGCGATCCGATGGAAGCCAGCCTTCGTGACCGCGTACGCCAGAGGCCAACCACCTTCGCCCACAGGGCGCCGTGGCGTCAGTTGGCCTGCAGCGCTGCTGATGTCGAGCACCAGGCCTCCCCCTCGTCCGACCATGTGGGCGATGGCCCGCTGGGTGATCAGCAGCTGTGCGGTGACGTTGCAGCACACGCGGCGGGCCAGATCTTCGGGCTCGGTCTCGAGGAAGCGGCGATGGGCCCCGGGACCGACGTAGATCGCGTTGTTCACCAGCAGGTCGAGGTGGCCCAGCCCGGCGATGGCGGCGTCCACCGCGGGGGCCAGCGCGTCCAGGTCGAGCAGGTCGAGCCGGGTGGGCACGGCGCGACGACCGCACGACTCAATGGCCGTGGCCGTCGACGCCAGACTGCCGGGCAGCGGCACGCCCGTGTCGGGCTCGAACGCCGTGGGATCGCCGTCGTGCACCGTGCGTGCCGTGATGGCCACGTCGAAGCCAGCGCCGGCGAGTCCGATGGCGATGGCACGCCCGATGCCCCGGCTCGCGCCGGTCACCAGAGCGGTCGGCACATTCGAGCTGGTCGGAGCGCTCATGGACGGTCGGGCAGTTCCGGTGCCCACGGGGCGCCGTTGATATGGCTGCCCCCGTCCACGAACAGGGTGTTTCCGGTGAGGTAGCGGGCGTCGTCGCCGGCCAGGAAGACGGCAACGGGCGCGATGTCGGCCTCGGGATCGCCCAGACGCCCCATCGGGTTGGCGGCATCGGCCATGAGCTCGAGCTCGGGGTTGGCCGCGAATACGGCCCGTGACGCCGCCGTCTTGGCACCCGGGCAGATGGCGTTGACGACGATCCCGTAGGGCGCCCACTCGCGCGCTGCCGTGCGGGTGAGCGCGCGCAGGGCCTCCTTGGCGCAGTTGTACTCCGCCGTCCCGATGTGGGCATTCACGCCGTTGAGCGAACAGAGATTGATGATGTTGCCGCGACCCTGGGCGCGCATGGCAGGCAGGGCCGCCTGCATCGCCCAGAACGGGCCGTAGAAGCCGACCTGGAGTCCGTGGGCCATCTGCTCGTTCGTCTTGTACTCCAGCCGACCCAGGCTGCCTCCACCCCAGGCGTTGTTCACGAGGATGTCCACCGTGCCCCAGCGATCGAGGGCCGCCACGACCATGGCCCGGACGGCCGCTTCGTCGGCCACGTCGGTGGTGACGGCGTGGGCCTCGGCCCCGAACTCGGCGGTGAGCTCATCGGCCACCGCGGCGCCGGTCTCGGGATGCAGTTCTGCGACCAGGATGCGTGCCCCTTCCCGGGCGAAGGCTCGGGCGATGCCTCGACCGATCCCGTCGCCGGCCCCGGTGATGACGGCCACTCGGTCCTGCAGTCGACCCATGCTCGAACTCCTCGCTGTGTTGTGGTTCTTCCCAACTCTGGCCCAAAGCTGGAGCCCATGTCGTGCCACTTGTTACCAAGGATTCACATGGAGAAAACGCGGTGGAAACGTTCGGCTCCGATGTTGGGATCATGCTCCATCTTCACGTCTGCCCAACCTCAGAGCCCAGGGACGACCGGGTGCCGGGCTTGGACCCTGGATGTCCCGGTGACGGCTCGAGCCGGGGGATGCCGTGATCGAGTCGACAGTGAGCGTCGGTGAGGACACTCATCAGAAGGCGCTGCGCATCAATTTGGATCCGAGGTGGTACGGCACTGTCGCTGAGATCGGAGTCGGGCAGGAAGTGGCGCGCTGGTTCTTTCGAGTCGGTGGCGCCGCGGGAACGATAGCCAAATCGATCTCGGCCTACGACATGGCGGTCAGTGACGCCATTTACGGCGAGGTCGACAGATACGTCTCGGCAGGTCGCCTGCAGGCGATGCTTGACCACGAATACCAGCTGAACCTCGAGCGGCTCACCGACAAGCGCGGCGACACGACGTCGTTCTTCGCCTTTGCCAATACCGTCGTCGCTCGTAGCTACCAGGGAAACAACGAATGCCACGGATGGATGGGTCTCAAGTTTCAGGCCCATCCGCGTGACGATCCCAGCCAGATCATCCTGCACGTTCGCATGCTCGATGTCGAGGCATCACTCCAGCAGGAAGCGATCGGCGTCGTCGGCATCAACCTGCTCCACGGCGCATTCTTTCAGCACCACGAGCCAGAAGCGCTGGTGGAGAGCCTCTTGGATCGTCTCACGACGGGTCGGATCGAAATCGACATGATCGAGTTTCGAGGCATCGAGTTCCGGCGCGTGGACAATCGCCTGATGGCGTTGAAGCTGGTCCAGCTCGGCCTGAGCGGCGTCGCGATGTTCGGACCCGATCGCGCCGTGCTGCAGCCGAGTGAAGCGCTCCGCAAGAAGGCCGTCCTCGTCGAACGGGGTAGCTTCCGGCCCACCACTGTGGTCAATATCGACATGCTCGAGTCGGCGCTGGCCAAGTTCCAGTCGGATCCGGCAGTCGAGGGGAGATCGGTCCTTCCCCTCGCCGAGCTCACGATGCGCAACTTGTTGGCCGGAGGCTCCGATGTCGACCGTCGCGACTTCCTCGCGCGCGCCGATCTCCTCGCCGCGTGCGGCATGACTGTTCTGATCTCCGATTACTTCGAGTACTACCGCCTCGCTGCATATATTGCGTCTCGCACGACCGAACGCATCGGAATCGTCATGGGTGTGCCGAGCCTTCTGGAGCTCTTCGACGAGAAGTACTACACGCAACTACCGGGCGGGATCCTCGAGAGCTTCGGGCGATTGTTCAAGAACGATCTTCGCATTTACGTATACCCGTTGCAGCGGACTCCAGATTCACAGATCCAAACCGTAGACAACCTCCAGGTCGAATCGTCGTTGCGCCCGCTGTATGACTATCTAGCCATGCGGGGCAGTTTTGTTCCGCTGGACAACTACCGCTCCGAGTACCTCAACGTCTTCAGTCGGGACGTCCTCAGGAGGATCGCGATCGGGGACGGTGCATGGGAGTCGATGGTTCCCGATGAAGTTGCAGACCTCATAAAGCAGAGGTCATTCTTTGACTACTCCAAATCGAGCACCGATGGCTGAGGCCCTCTCCTCACACCCTCGCTGAGCTGCCGCCACCTGAAAGCCCGTCGGTCGTCAAGGTACCCGCATTGTTTCTGGTTTCAGTGATCGTCAACGCGGACTTGGAGCGACCTCCAGACGGTTCCTGATCTTGATTCATGCAGCGTTCTTCGAGATGAGGTTGGCACGCGAGCCGGGCATGCCCCATTCTCCCAAGAATCAGCGGTGGTCCCAGGAAGCTTTGGGAGAGTTCCCGTGTTGCACAAGACGTGATTCCTCTTTCCGTCCTCGACCTCGCCACCGTGGCAACAGGGTCAACCCCGGGCCAAGCCTTGAGGGAGACAGTGGAGGTCTCTGCAGAGGTGGAGCGACTCGGCTACCACCGATTGTGGGTGGCCGAGCATCACGGGATGCCTGCAGTGGCTAGCTCCGCGCCCGCCGTCCTCATCGCACACCTGGCCAATGCGACCACGACCCTGCGCGTCGGCTCGGGCGGCGTCATGCTGCCCAACCACGCCCCGCTCGTGGTGGCCGAACAGTTCGGCACCCTGGAGGCCCTGCACCCGGGGAGGATCGACCTCGGACTGGGACGCGCTCCCGGGACCGACCAGGTGACGGTCCGTGCTCTTCGGCGCACGCCGGACATGCATGCTGACACGTTTCCTGATGATGTCGTGGAGCTGATCAACTACCTCCTGCCCGGAGAGGGTCCGCCAGGCCACCCCTCAGCGAATCCCGGCCGGGGCTACCTTCCCGAGGTGTGGCTCCTCGGCTCGTCCCTCTTCAGCGCGCAACTGGCAGGGCTCCTCGGACTTCCGTTCTCGTTCGCCTACCACTTTGCACCCAAGCTCCTCGACGCTGCCCTGACCACCTACCGGTCGAACTTCCGTCCCTCGGTGTTGCACACCGAGCCCAGAGTCATGGTGGCGGTGTCCGTGCTCTGCGCGCCGAGCGAGACGGAGGCCCTCTGGCTTTCGGGCTCGACCGCACTCAGCATCCTGCAGTTGCGGTCGGGCCGCTTGGGCCCGCTGCCCTCCCCGGAGGAGGCAGCGCAATACCAATTCAGCGTCGCCGAGAAGTCGATCGTCGAAGAGGCCATGTCGACGCATCTGATCGGTGAACCGGACACGGTCACCGAGGGCCTACGGCACCTGCAGCGCCGCACCGGGGCAGACGAGATCATGCTCTCGACCCGGTCCCACTCCTATGAGGCCCGGGTGCGGTCCCTGTCTCTGATCGCCCGGAACTGGGGGACGGTCACGCACGCGTCGGGAGGCCGCGACGGCCTCACCCGCTGAGTGCGGGTGTGCACCACGAGTGGGGAGTGAGGGGCCACGGCCCGCGAACGAGGGAAAAAAGGGCCGCGCACGGACACCAAGGGGAGGGCCAACGGCCGGCGGCGGCGGCCACCCGAGAAGGAGCGCGAGGGGCGCGAGGGCTCGAGACGCTGGGCCAAGTGTTGTCAGCACGTTGTGCATGTTCAGCCCGATCGGTTCTATTTCAGCCCGGGGAGCGCTGTCAGCATTCTCCCTAAGGGGCGGTGACCGTCTCTGACAGGTGGGCGCTGGCTCACCCAGCGGGGACCGCAGGAGTCCACCGCTCGGATGGCGTGAGGTGCGGTGACGGCGGCATCAACATGACCACAGTGAGGATGGATATCCCGGCGAGTCGAACCAGCATGTTCGCTCGGATCTTCCAGGACGAGGGCCTCGAAGTCATGTGGGAGAGCCCCCTGGGGAAACGGACGGGTGTCGAAGAACAGATCGTCCAGATTGTCTTCTACCTCAAGGGCAACGCCGACGCGGGCCTTGAGGGCGGCGCCGCATTCGAAGCGGCGCAGAGGGCAGTCACGAAGATCCACCAGCGGTTCCCCGAGGCGAAGATCGGCGAGGTACAGCGAGACGACTCGGCCATCTGAATCTCGTCTATCCCCGTTGAATCGGCCCCGATCATCGGCCGCCGCGCCTCGGGACGCTCACTCCGTCGTCGTGGCTGCGGCCGCCATTGTGTGGACGTTGTGCCTGTTCAGTGCGGTCGGCTCTACCTGGCGGGACTCGGCGATATCACGATGATCCCCTACAGGGGACGGTCAAGGACGACGGATGATCTTCCAGCGCCGGCGGAGGCCCGGGGGTTGGTGCCCCTACGCCACCCAAACCGCAGCTTCCGCCGTGATGGCTACGACCAGGTGTTGTCCGGAATTTGTGCAGGACAGTCCGGTCGGCTCTACTCCCAGCAAGGGCCGCGGTGTCAGCATCCGAGCTGAGGGGCGGTGTTCTCTAGGAGCGTCACCGCCCCTCGCCATCGCCACTGAGCGCCGCTACCCCCCCGCCGCCGCCCCGACCCCGCCCCCTCCCGCCGTTTCCGGATGGACCACAGCGAGCCCACGGCGGAGACAGACGAGGACTACTTCGAAACCCAACCACGCCTTGGTCAGCATCAAGATGAGGCGAAATCTGCTGGACGAGGTTGGACGCGAACCCGCGAGCCAGACC
>Ga0181518_10004231_pt1 | contig 12900 bp, 15 predicted proteins | sample PEATcosm2014_Bin_28_FD_119751 | JGI IMG/M metagenome (GOLD analysis project Ga0181518, IMG submission 119751) | Peatland microbial communities from MTU Mesocosm Facility, Houghton, MI, USA - PEATcosm2014_Bin01_60_metaG | ecosystem: Environmental > Terrestrial > Soil > Wetlands > Peat | place... | reverse complement strand
CTCGACCAACGGTTGGAGCAACTCCCACTGCACATCGGTCAGTTCCATACTCACCGGTGTGCCTGTAAATTCAACTCCGCACAATTACTTAGTGCGGTTCGTATTTATGAGATAGGTTCTAGTCAACACGCAACAGCAGGGCTAAAACGCGAGTACAGGAGTGAATACCAATGGCTGAAGAAGTGGTCGAGACAGTGCGTTACAACCTGCGGCTGAAACGGGAGACTCTCTTTCGTCTCACCTACGACGTTGGACCAGGACCGAGGCCAGAGATTCAGAGGTTGTTTGTGGTCAGGAAAGAGGAACAAGAACCGCACCAGTTAAATCAAACTGCTTGAATGGACGCGTCAGCTCGCACTGTTCCCAGCGGACGCTGCGATTTGCAAACGAAGGGAGACGCGATGATCAGTGATAAGTGGTTCAGGGGAATCACGTGGACAGGGATTCTTGCTGCCTGCATGTTGTTTTGGAGTCGCGTTTGGTTACTTGCACATGGTGTTCTTCATATGTGGGTCAGGTGATGTTCAGAATGTTCACAACATTGGGTGCGGGTACGGGTCTGTTGAAGCGAGTGCCAAAAACGGCGGTTGTGCAAGGGACTCACTTATCTTCTGAATCGGAAAGTTTAATCTCAAGTTGAGAAGGCTCCAAACGCAGCCGCGCAGTACCCCGTAGTGAAGAACGGCTGCGCGTTAGCTCAACGGTCAATGTGAAGTGTCGAGATTCGTGCCCTATGGAAATCGCGAAATTGGTGCTTTCCTTAGCGGTCCCGATCTTGTTCAACTCTGTCTCAAACGTGAGAAGCTTTTCCGGCCGCTGATCCACGTTTCGCATGTCAGATCGTCGGTACGGCGGAGTCGAAGGAATCGCGGCTGGCTCTGCAATAATTAGCGCTGGCGTCTCTCCCTGATTGGTCGAGATCATGGGTTTGTGTGTATCGCTTTCGCGAGGGGATAGGGAACGCGGAAGTGACGTCCGCTTCAACATCACTCCGTTGTCAAATCCACCCCTGCGCGCGAGTTTCTTTGTACGCTCGACCTCAAGCTGTTCCGGTGTTATCTGGAGAGCTTTGCAAATACCGTAAATGACCTCTTGCAGGTCGGCCAGCTCTCCGATCAGTTCGTCGCCCGATTTCGCATCTAAAGACTCGAACGCTTCTTCAATGAGTTTCTGCCGCAACGCCGTAACTAGAGCGTCTCCCTTAAGCTGAACTACCTCGACGTCCTCTCCTCCTCCCTCAATCACGGCAGGTACCTTGTCGCGGACCAATTTGTTGTATTCAATTATGTCTTCGTCCGCGCCAAACAAATCGATGCACTCCACTTGTGCGCCTTGGCGCTGAAGCATGTAATACGCGTGTGACAGGATACCTCCGGCTAATTCAACCACAATGTTGTGCGTAGCCGCGAAGTCGGCCAACTCTTCCGCGAACTCCTGACTTCGGATAAGCTCGGGGTCCTTAGGTTCAATCACCACCCGCTCTATTTTGGTTCCTGACGTAACTTGTGACTTCAACTCACCCCAATCGCTTGTGGTCTCAATTTTAAAATCCGAGGCCAGCGTCAGCTTGCGCCGTGGAGCCGCTTTGGGAACGTCCAGATTTGACCTGCTGTGAAACCAAGGCAAGACGGAGTGACGAGTTGCCCTTGGATCATTATCCACGAACCACATTAGGACAACTGGAAACTGTTCGTGCTCAGCTACTCGGCGTGTCGTGACGGCAATCTCGGTTATCCAACTGCGGCGGCTTATGCTTCGCGTCCAATCATGGGGAACTGCGGTGCGACAGGGAACCCATTTGCCCTCGCCGTCAGGCGCGACGAAGGTACCCTTGTATCGAAGCCTTTCCCTTAAAGGCAAATCGGTCGTGGCAGTCGGTACGTTTTGCTGTGTGTCGACCTCGAATGTGTCATGGCTGTACCAGTAGAGTCCTTCCGGCAGCCCCCACAATGATTCGACTCGGACCATTCTCTTTCCGGGTTCTGCTCTGGCCCATGCTGCGGAAACCGAAGGAATGAAGTGATGCGCGATCAAGCATAACGCTGCCATTGGAAGGCCGTTTGCGTCTATCGCTAGCTTAAACTTAGCCGTAAGCCAGTTCTTCGCTGCCTCAAACGTCCGAAGCTCATCGCTGCGCGGTAACATCTCACGTTTTGACGCCGGTATACCCACCCCATCGGTACGAATGATGAGAGGCCGCTTTGTAAGTTCCGCGAGATCGTGGGCCAAAAGCGACGAAATCTCACCGCGGAGTATCTCAGCAATAGTGGTTTCGTCAGTGAGCACGAAGAACTGAGGCATTTGATATCCAAGTTCTCTGTAAATCTTCGCGTTTCGCAACTTGCCATATTGTTCAAAGTCCGCGTTTGTCGCGGCTCTAAAAAGGCGAAGCGATTCCAGAGCGATTGTGGGGATGTCCGTAGGGCGCAAAGAAGTCGGGTCTATACCACCAGTTGGTTCCGCAGCATCAGCTTGTACGATTCGAACTGCTGTGCCGTTCCAAACCCATTCGAAGTGCAAGCGCGACGATAGCCGCGTGGCCCAGCGTGCTACTTGCTTCAGGCGAAGTGTTATTTCGAGCTCCGAGGTGCAGCTGAGATCCAAATCAGAAACGTCGGTTCCTTCTCTCCAAAGCCGAACGGCTACGGGAGCGGTATCGCCAGGCTGATCTCCTTCCGGCTCAACTTCAGCGACCCAATCACGCTTCTCATAGCTGAGCCTTCTCTCGTTCGAGAGGTGCCCCTTCCTTCTCGGCGGAATGTATTCCTGAACAATCCAGTGCACTTTACCGAGGTTTTGGTCCGCCAAGCGGAGTGCCAAACGGTTTATCGTGTCAAAAACTTCATCAGGGGGCGAGATAGCTGAAACTAAGCGTCCGCGATCGCCCATAGTTTCCGCGACCCCGCTGGAACGGACGATCGTCCGTGCGCTCTGCATGCCCTGCTGCGTAACGCACTGTCTAATGGCCGATTCGAAACCCCTCTGCTTAATCGATTCCGAACTATTTCCGTCAACCACAAAGAACTTCGGTACCCACTCCGAAGGCAACGACGCTAGGCCGAATGCTTTCCAGCCAACGAGGTCGGCCGTGATCTTTTGCGCGGGAATCGTTAGGGGTCCGTAATCGGTAGCGACTAGGACCTCTCGGATCGGCGTCAAATGCTCGGGTGGGATTTCTTTCGGACTAGCTTTCTCGGCGTCCGGAGCGCCGTTTTTACTGGGCTTCGTCTCATCGTTTGCCATGGAAAGGACAGGATACTCCTAAGCGACGCATCCGGGTCAGAGACGAAATCGTGTCTCGCAGAGTGATGTTGCGGGACGTCCTGTCGCGCTGCGGGGCTCTTTATCCCAGTTCGTCTGTGTCAGCCCGCACAGTAGTAGTTGTCGTGAGACTTGTCGCAGCATCAGTTGAGGTCTCAGTGGCTGGCTCCGTGCTCACTGACTCAGTAGCGGACACTTCCTTGTGCTTTTCCTTGGCACGTGTCGTACCGAAGAGCGTCTCCGCGACCTCGAGCAGCTTGGCGATCGCATTGTCGGAGAAGTACCCCACCAAGAAAGAAAGGCCAACGACCAATGCATGTGAATCAGTAGCCTTCGCGTCGAAAATCTTGAGTCCACCCGATGCAACAAGGGCCACAACGGAGAACGCAAGCCCGCCCGATATATGAGGTGTGAAGATTCGCCAGAGCCGACGGTCCATGTGCCAGATTTGCCTCGCAACCGTATGGTAAAGCCACTTCAAATCGAAAAGTGTTCCACCAAGCGTGCCAGCCAACCATGCAAGCCCATATTTGACTATTGGCCCGTATTTCTGGTCGGGCAGATGAAGAAGATATTTTGGATACTCAAGCCACAACACGGCCATGCCTAGGGGTACGGCTGCCAGAAGACACCCAAGATAAGTGGCCTCGATACGAATCTCACGCCTTGCAGCCGGATCGCTGTATTTTGAGCGCCACTCCAATGGTTCGCGGTTGTCGGTTGGGTCGGCCTGACCAAAGGCGGACAAGTTCGGACGCTGCTTCATGCCAAGCCTTCGGCTCCCTGCAGATGCTCAGGCTTGTTATCCACAATTCTGTGGACGCAGCGGATTGTTCGTGAAACGACCTCATTGCGGGGATATTCACGCCAGTTGAATTGCTCGGGAATTCCTATGTGAGCAGCGATTGCTTTGCGAAACACTTGACTTCCAATCGAGTCATGGACTGCAATCCGCCCATTCCCGATGGGCTGCTCAAGATAGAGGTAGTCCTTCCCTTCGCTGAACGCTGCCTTGCAATGTTCCCATCCACCTTTCACCCAAGACGCATCGCTTGGCAGGAATGACGCAACAGCTTCCGCGAGGTTGAATGCGATGGGGACAACATGCAGGTGGGCGTGATCCACTCCGCAACCTACTCGCCGCTCAGCGTCACCCGGACCGTGCTCAAAAGCACAAAGGTCTCCGTACGTTTTGCGTAATTGCGATGTGAGATTGGTTTTGACGGACAACATCTCATCGGCCAATTCAACCGGTAAGGCTCCCATCGAAATGTAGTGCTCCTTCGGAACAATCATCAACCACCCCTCAACCAATGAACCAAGGGATGGCAGCACTACAAAATTTTGCGATTCGAACAGTGGTCGATCCCATTCGGGCCCACCAGAGGCAAGATTGGAGCAAAGACAACAAGTTTTCATAAGATTTCGGCCCCCGTCGTCCCGGAACTCTAGGCTCAGCAACAGTTTACTCGTGGGAGCGTTGCCAGTCCACCCAGAGGCATCTCGCTGGGCGCGTTGAGCGGAATAGATTTGACCCGCCTCCAGCACAGTCGTACCCTTAAGGCGCAAGAAGGACTGAGTTTCAAGGCAAACGCAGCGTCACTACGTCGAACAGATCGCAGCCAATTCGAAGTATCCCGTGTTGATCTTGTTTGCTGCCCAGCCACTGTCTCGGTCAGAAGGGCAACAGTGCATGACAACTGTGAGTAAGCCAGTTTCGGGCGATCTCCTCGCCCGTCTCAACGCAACAATCAAGACACCTCTACTCGACAATTCTCGAAGCCTAGAGGCGGCGTTAGACGCAGCTGGGTTTCGCCCAGTGATATTCGGCCGCCACAACCAACGTGCCTCAATAGAAGCGAATGCCGAAAGTGATCGCGGCGCGGCGGAGAGACTTGCAAACGGTTTCGATGGTTCCCTCACGGCTGCTCGCATCGCCATGGGTCAAAAGAGCGAACGTTCTCTCACACCACGAAATGCGGCCCAAAGATACTTCTGCTCCGACCCGACGAAGTCGGAATGGCACCCCCAGCCGGAGAAGTTGGAATCAATTCTTCCACCGATTGTTCAGTTTTGGGAAGAAGACCAAAGTGCTAAGCAGCGGTACCGGAAATTCAATCCCGGCGACGGCCTCGCGACAGTCTTGGTCCGCGATTCTGGTGTGGGACTAGCGCGCGAAGAAATGGCGCGAACGATCCTCACCCTGAATAGTGATGCGAAGTTGCGGACTTTTGAAGCGATCGGCCAGTTCGGCCACGGTGGAAGCAGTTCGCTGTTCTTTTGCGAGTCTGCGCTAGTGATGACGAAGCCCCGTTTCGCTGCCGAAGAGGATGATGTTTTCTGGACTTTGATCTACCCAGAAAAAGATACCGACGACTCGAAACAAGACTTGGTCCGGATGTGGTTCGCGGACGCGGACGGATTGCCGCTCGTGGTGAGGCAATCCGACCTGATTGAGCCCACAGCATTCCCGGGGACGTCGGTTTGGCATTTCGGCTATCACCGGGGAGGCTGGATCAAGAGAATCGCTGGCCCCTCACAGAGCAACCCATGGGGACGTCTCGGCCGTTTGTTTTTTTCGTATCCATTGCCCTTTGAAGTGCATGGTGACTTAGCGCGCACGGACGAAGGGAGGTATCGCACTATCACCAGCCCTTTCCATCGCCTATTGAAGGAAAAGACAAAGGGCAAGGTGACATACTTCATGCCTGAAAAGCGCGAAAAGCTCATGGTGGACGGGACCGAGTACGGAGAGTTCAGCGTGCTTGCGTTCGTTGTCCCAGAGCCAAAAGACGTAACAAACTACTTGGAGAGCGCCCACCCCATCGTCCTCACCCTTAATGGGCAGAACCATGGTGAGATGACAGCAACGTGGCTGGTCAAGGCGAATCTACCGGAACTTTCAACGAGCATGATTGTAGAGGTCCGTTTGGATGGTGTGGAGCAAGAGGCGTTGAGCCACATTATCACTAACTCCCGCGAGAACCCGAAAAACACTATTTTCACGGCTGCGCTCAAGGAGAGACTGGTCGCACTTCTTTGGGATGATGATGGACTGAAGCAAATTGAACGCCGAAGGGCCGAGGAGAAAGCAAACAAATCCAATCGCGAGTTCAACAAGACACTCTCCGACTTCCTGAAGCGCATTCTTTCCGATGCCGCAGGTAAGCCGTCCCCATCCGGGGGCGAGGGCGGGACAGGCATACGAACTGGCGGTACGACGCCGCTTCCAGAAATACCTGCCAGCGATCCGCCGACCGCATTGGATTTCATTTCTACAAAGCCGCTGAGGGTACCTGAAGGGACGACCCGTCTGGCAAAATTCAAGAGTGATGCTCGCCCGCCGAAATATTCATTCGCGGGGGACAACCCTCGGCTGTTCGTTTCTTTCGAGCCATCCGCAGAGGCTGGAAAGAGAATAGCAATAATCGGTCAGGCCGAAATAAATGACCGGGGTTACGGATCAGTGTCTCTCCATTGCGGCGAAGACGCCTCAAATCCCATTCAAGAAAGTATCGCAGCCGGGACCCTCCGCCTGAAGCTACAGTCAACGACCGGCACGGAGTTGATCGCGTCAGCTGAAGTCCAGCTTGCTCCCAAGCCGGAACGTAAGGAAAAAGCCCAGATGCCCGAGGTTGAGGTCAATATTGTGTTTTGCGCTCCAGGTGGAGACCCAGACGGCAGCCTGTCAGCAGTGCTTGGCGAGAACGTAGAGCCTCTTGGCGCGTTCTTGAACAAGTACAAAACCGCGCTGCCAACGCTTGCCGAACAAGATTACACGTACTGGGGAGAGAAGTACGACAAAGAAGGCATGAGCGTTCTCGCCGTCGAAATAAACGTCGCAAATCCTTCGATCATCAAATTGATGAATGATTGCGCCAATGTTCAGGAGCGCACCCTCACGAAACAGCGGTACTGCGAGGACGTCGTGCTGGATTGCTATCAGCATTGCTTCCGACTCGACGCGGTCCCTGATGAGGTATGGGACGCTACGCAGGACCAAGAGAATGAAGGCCGAAAAGCCTCAGAGATGTATCTGAATCATGACAAGGCTGTTCGTTTCGCGGCAAAGGAGAGGGACCGAATTCGCCGCGCCAAAGCCGCTGACCGCGTGGAAGTATAGGGCGAACGGACTAAACGGTCTGTGGGCCGGCTTTACCTACGCCCATTTTTGGTGCTGGCCTTAGTCTTCCTGCTGAGCGCGCGGGCATCGAACCACGAGAAGTTGCGACTTATCAGTAACTCGATTTTTTCTGAGTGGTGGGTCGTTCGCATTCTGACCCTCTTGATCCTGAACCCGTATTTACGAGCTAACCTCCGGACCTCCGGCGTATTGTCGTAGGTCATCAACACCCTGCCCTTCACCTTCGCTACGGTTTCAAACAGCTTTTCATGATCAACTTCTGAGTGTGTGTATAGGCGTTGTCCAGCGATCGTGTACGGCGGATCGATGAAAAAAGCGAAGTCCTTTCTGTTGGCATATTTTCGGATATACGCAAGGCCATCTCGGTGAAGAAAACTGATTTTGTTGCGAGTCTGTGAGATTTTCTCTATTCGGCGCTTTAGTGTCTCAGGGTACCAGCGGGAGCGCACGCCCTTTCCGTCTTCGCCATGTTTCAACAAACTTGCCGTGTCCGTGATAATGCCTCCGCGTCTGACGCGGTTCTTGACTATGGTTGCGAACGCACGTGACAGAGCAGAGTTGCAACGTCGCTTCAGGATGAAATTAGCGGCCTTCCTTGACATTTGAAATTCGACGATCCGCCGCGCTAGTTCAGGTGCCTTCCCATTGAGGGTGGTTTCCCAGACAGCAGCGATGTCTCGATCCAGTTCCACCAATGTCACATGATTGGCTAGGCCCTCCATTGCCACGCTCAGCCCGACGTTTGCGCCGCCCGCAAATGGCTCTGCGAAGTGGACTGACTTCTTCGGGGCCTCAAGCCACTGTCGCACATAGGGCATCAACCAGCTCTTGCCGCCAGGGTAGCGAAATACGCTCGGGTTTCTAACCGTGGGCAACTCTTTCGGTTGTTTGGGTCGATTCATTTTCATTTTGACTTGTGGGCTTAGGTTAATTGCGGGCGAAGGCGACGTAAAGTAGCCGCGCCCAATTCGTAATGAGTTGCGCCTGTGCAACTTGACGGAAAATTGCCGCATTCGTCCTAAACCTGAGGCGTTCGGGACCGCTTTCGATTCGCCCGGGGTTTGCGGTACTGCAGCAACTCTTCGGGTGGGATCATATCTGCCATCGGGCAACCCCTAAGCGCCGCTGCTTCCTTGAGGGACGCCAGAAGAATGAACGACGAAAGCGCCAAGCCAGTCTCGCGCGACGCCTCGACGAGTACCTGCTTGCTTTGTAGGCGCGGGTAACACATTACTTGTAGCGCCCTACCGCGGGCCAATTTCTTGCCCGTCTTTCTTGCTCGAACTCCGGGCGCCTTCATACCCACTCCTTGCAATGAGTCATGCTTCGATTCCAGTGCTCGCGACGGCAATCGTGATTCCAATTCAGAGCGATTTGGCATCGTAAGAGTCCTACCGAGGAATTTGCCCTGCCGCTTGTCTGAAGCCACGCTGTTGCGCCGTCGGTATTCCAACGATTGGGTTGCGTTCTGTGCTGAATCCTTACCGAGAGATCGGGAAAATTTTGCGATGCGGGATGCGTACTCGTCCCGATCATCGGCCGTCATTTTCCAGAATGCCCGGGTTGCGGCGTCCGGAAGTGCCATTTGCAGGATGTTGGGTGTGGACGATGTCTTACCAATTTCCTTGAGTTTCGGCATTTGTTTTCCTTCTAGCTTTTCTGCTCACCAGCGGCAGCGAATCGACCTCTGGATTCCCTGAGTCCTGCACGGACCTCCCGACTTCCAACAAGCCCGAACTGCGGGCCCGGCGACGATTGGGCCTCACAGTGATGCCTTGCCCTTCGACCGAGACCGCTGCCAGTCCAGGCTCTGGCTGCGGTTCGTGCATCCGGGGTCGTTGGTACGTCAATTTGCAGTAAACCAAATAAGTGACTCGAACATCTCCGAGGCAGTACTGCTTAATAGCGTCCAGATCTCGGACGGCCCACCATTGCGCCACGTCCATACCATGGCCACTTTTCTGACCGCAGTGAAGTGCAGCACCAAGCGCATCGAGAGAAACCCACTTCCTGAAGCCCCAGTTGGACCAGACTTGCATTGAATCCCACACATCTGCCGTATAGAACTTGCGTAGGTCTATGGTGCGAGTCGGGCGAATCCCCAAAATCCATGAACGCTGGCGGATAAATGGAACGTCAAACTCGTGAATGTTGTGACCAACGATTACGTCGGTCGGTTGGATCACGCCCCAAAATTCGGTCAGAATCTGCGCTTCATCTTCATTGGCGATAGCTCGTTCGGAAAGCTGCGCTCCATCATCGATCAACATGCCAACGCACACAATTCGGCCGGTCAGAGCGTCCAGAGCGCCCTTTGCGAGATTGGGGTCAAGCGATACGGTCTCTATATCGAGCACTACCGTGCGACGGTACTGCGTGGCTTGCGCGTTCATTTGACTCATACACTCTCCAAAGACGAGGGCAGCCGCCTGTAGCGATGCCGATCGTATGACACTTATAGCATGTCCACTTATAGTCGTCAATAGAAAATTACCTCAATCGGCCGAGCGCCCGAGGAGCTGTTGCGATGAATGATTCGCGTGTCGGGCTTTTCGGAAAATAAAACCCCAGTACGACCGTCGACTGTGGGGTCACTTTACCGCTGCCAGGCTGTCCACTTATAGTCTGTAGACTCATAGCCATCTCCTCATTATGGTCTGCATGTGACCCGCAAGAAAGAGAGCGATCCACGAACTGCATTCGGACAAGTCGTGCGCCGATTGCGCGAAGCTAAGGGTCTGTCACAGGAGAAGCTGGCAGAGCTCGCAGGAATACATCGGACTTATATCGGTGATGTCGAACGGGGAGCGCGCAACATTGCATTGGTAAACATGACCAGAATATCGGAAGCGTTGGGCACGCCGCTGAGCCGCATTCTCTCCGAGATGGAGAAGGCGATTGATTAGAAGTGTTCGGTGCCCCTGGGGATTATCCGCCATCCCAACTAGAAGATTGCCGCCTCCATAAACTGGGGGCATTCTCGAAGGACACCGTTTCAGACCAAATGACCCTCGGGTTTTTCTTTCCCGCCACAATCGCGATTCGCGGCCTGATCTCGCCAGGCGACGCGCCCGCCAGACACTCGTCGAATACAGAGCGAAGCGGATGTGTGCAAGAGGCTTGGCGCGCACATGGTAGGCGAAGTGTATTCGTGCCTCACCAGACAGACGGACTCAGATTGGCTAATTTCGTATTCGTGGATTCGTCGAAAGCAGACGTAGGACGTACAGGATGGGAGCACCATTTGCGGACTTGCCCCGAAAAGTCAGGCGAATACCCGCGCCGGGTTTCAATGTTCTGATTTCCTCCGCGAGCAGCCGCTTGAACCGATCCGGCGCTGCCTTCCCAAGTTTGAGCGTTTCCGGAGAAAACTCGACCTTCAAGGCCTCGAAATCGCCTGAAACTATTCGATCTACCACGTCCTTCCAGTCACGAGTTTTCTTGATCGGACTCAGCCTCTTGCGCCGAGCTTTAGGCAGCTGGTCAAGCGTGATTTCTTTGACCGTCACGTAAAGAATCATATCGGTTTGCATATCTACCTTCAAGTACATCCGTCACATTATGTAGTCGCATATGCACGCTATGCATATGCGTCTAAAGCAAATAAAAACTAATGTTGTAAACATTATTGCGTCTTATAATTATGTCAGTTAATTATGTCTCTTACGAACGCGGATAACGGACGCGGTACTCTGGTAGCGGCACGGAGTTTCGAACCTCTCCTGAACAGCAGAGAGGCCGCTTTGCTTCTTCGGATGCACCACAAGACACTAGAAAGATGGGCACGACTGGATCGGATACCTGGCTATTTCCTCAACGGCCGCTGGTATTTCCGAGTGTCAGACCTAGACGCGTGGCTGCACTCCGCGCTAAATTGTAGAGGCCAATCCGTCCGCGAGAACGGGAGAAGTCAATGAAGTTCAAGCGGACAAAGTATCAATTTGGGTGCCTGCAGCTGAAAGAAAGAAAATACGGACCGCCGGTCTGGGTTCTGCGGTATCGCAAGTTCCGGCCCGACGGCACCACCAAACTCGCAAGTCAGATGATTGGAACTGCTGAGCAATATCGAACCGCGTCGGAGGCGTGGAAGGCGGCTGAAGTTTTCCGGCTTGCCGCGAATCCGGACAATCCTGCTCAACACGGCGTATCGTGGGGAGCGCTTATCGACCGCTACGTTGCGAAGGAGATTCCGCCCAGAAGTGCAAGGAAGTACCTTGGTTTGTTGAACAATTTCGCCAAACCAAAATGGGGGAGCTATGCCATCGCGGACGTAAAACCGTTTGCATTCCAGGAATGGTTGGACAATCTCAAATCCTCCAAGGGGGAACGAGATTTGGCTCCAAAAACCAAAACGCATGTGCGAAGTATTATGCACATCCTGTATGACTGTGCAATGCGCTGGGGATTAGTGCCAATCGGCGTGAATCCCTTCGGTAAGCGCCTTATCCTTATCAAGCACGCCAGCAAGCGGCTTAAGAAGCGTCACAGCTTGACGGTGGAGCAGTTTCACCGGCTGCTTGAGCACGAGCCGCTTACCAAAGAACCGCTTCGTACGATGGTAATCGCTGCGATCTGCGTCGGGTTGAGGTGCAGCGAGTTGTTCGCGCTCAAGTGGTCGGATTTCGATTGGGACCGCCTCGAGATCCAGGTCCAGCGTCGGATTGTTGAGGGCGAGATTGGTGACACGAAAACAGAATACTCCGAGGCCCCAGTTCCGTTAGCCGCGGAACTCGCCGAGGTGTTTTGGAACTGGAAACTTCGGTCTCCTTACGAGGGGTCCGAAGATTTTGTGTTCGCGAAGCCGGATCGGGGAGGCAGGGTTCCTTATGATCCGTATAAGCTACAGCAGGACGTTCTGCGTCCAGCCGGGATCGCTATCGGCTTCGGTGATGGGCTGGGCTGGCACACGTTTCGGCATACCTACCGAACGTGGCTCGACGAGACCGGCGCTCCGATCACAGTGCAACAGGAACTGATGCGCCATGCCGATAGTCATACAACTCTCGACTACGGAGAAGCGCTCACCCCGAGCAAGCGCAAGGCAAACCTGAAAGTTGTGAAGTTGGCTCTACCTGGACGGCAAAGGGATCAACGAAAAACAGGGGAACGGCGATGAACTGTTCCCTTTTGTTCCCTCGCAACATGGCCGAAGTCGCACCAATACTGAAAGGCCATGGTGCCGGGAGGGGGAGTCGAACCCCCAAGGGCCGAAGCCCGGCGGATTTTGAGTCCGCTGCGTCTGCCAGTTCCGCCATCCCGGCTCTACTTTGAAGTGCTTGATTCAACAGCTACTTTCTCGTTCTACTTCATTGCCACCCCAAACGACAAATGTGAAACTGTGTAAGAAAGTGTGTCGGTTTTCGCCGATTTCCAGAGCTTCTTGTCCCCTGCCCGTGAAACGCGGTACCGGTGATTCTCGGGCTCAGAGCCCATTGCCAAGTCATAAGAAAGCACCCGTTCGAAATTCTACCACTCATTAGAGCTGCTATCTTTTG
>Ga0181518_10004230_pt1 | contig 12902 bp, 12 predicted proteins | sample PEATcosm2014_Bin_28_FD_119751 | JGI IMG/M metagenome (GOLD analysis project Ga0181518, IMG submission 119751) | Peatland microbial communities from MTU Mesocosm Facility, Houghton, MI, USA - PEATcosm2014_Bin01_60_metaG | ecosystem: Environmental > Terrestrial > Soil > Wetlands > Peat | place... | reverse complement strand
GCCGTCGCCGAAAACCTCGATATCAACCTGCGGCTCGGCATGCGGGTGGACGATTTCGTCACCCATGACAACGGCATAACCGTCTCGGCGCAGGGCCGCGGCGGCGTCTGGCACGAGCGCGGCGACGCGGTTATCGCCGCCGACGGGCTGTGGTCGGTCACACGCGCGCGCATGGGTTTTCACGAGCCGCCGCGCTTTGCCGGGCGTACCGCCTGGCGGGCGCTCTTGCCGGCAAAGCAAGCGCCGCCAAATTTCCGCGCGCCGCTGATCCATCTGTGGCTCGGGCGCGAAGCCCATATCGTGCACTACCCGGTCAAAAGCGGCACCCTCATCAACATCGTCGTCATCATCAACGACGATTGGAACGCGCCCGGCTGGAGCGCGCCGGCAAGCCGCGACGAGCTGTTGCCGCGCTTGTCGGTCGAGCGCGTGGCGCCGGCCGTGCTCGGCTTGATCAACCAGCCGCAGGCCTGGCTGAAATGGGCGCTGTTCGACCGCCGGCCGCTATTGAACTGGTCGCAAGGCGCGGTGGCGCTGATTGGGGACGCCGCCCATCCGATGCTGCCCTATCTGGCCCAAGGCGCGGCGATGGCGATCGAGGACGCCGCCGTGGCGGCGCAGTGTCTCGCGCAAACGCCGGACGACGCCACGGCAGCGCTGCGCGCCTATTGCGCGGTGCGGCGCGCGCGGGCCTGGAAAGTGCAGCGGCTCGCGGCCCGCAATGGGCAGCGCTATCATCTGGCGGGCCTGCACGCCGCGCTGCGCAACAGCGCAATGCGGTTCATGGGCGGCGCACGGCTGTTACATCATTACGATTGGCTCTATGATTGGCGTCCGCCCGCAACATTGTCGATCACCTGATGCTGTTTCCGACCACCATCGCCGGCAGCCTGCCAAAACCCGCCTGGCTCGCGGAGCCGAACAAGTTATGGGCGCCGTGGCGTCTGCAAGGTGAAGAACTCGCCACCGCCAAGGACGACGCCACGCTGCTCGCGATAAAGCTGCAAGAGGACGCCGGCATCGACATCGTCGGCGACGGCGAGCAGGCGCGCCAGCATTTCGTCCACGGATTCCTCGAAGCTGTCGACGGCATCGATTTCAACAAGCGCGTCGAAATGGGCATCCGCAACGACCGCTACAAGGCGATGTGCCCGACCGTGGTCGGCGAACTAAAACTGCGCCACCGCGTCCACGCGCGCGAAGCGCGGCTCGCCCGCGCCCACACCAAGCGCAAGCTCAAATTCACCCTGCCCGGCCCGATGACCATTGTCGATACGATCGCCGACGCCCATTACGGCGACCGCGTGAAAATGGCGTTTGCCTTTGCGGCGCTGCTCAACGAAGAGGTCCGCGGGCTTGCCGCCGACGGCGTCGACGTCATCCAATTCGACGAGCCGGCCTTCAACGTCTACATGGACGCCGCCGCCGGCTGGGGGATCGAGGCGCTGCACCGCGCCATCGACGGCGTCAATTGCTTAAGCGCCGTGCATATCTGCTACGGCTACGGCATTCCAGCCAATATCGAGTGGAAGGCGACGCTCGGCACGGAATGGCGGCAATACGAGAAATTTTTTCCGGCACTGGCGAAAAGCCGCATCGACCAGGTTTCGCTCGAATGCATCAATTCGCACGTGCCGATGAGCGTGCTGAAGCTGCTCGACGGCAAAGATGTGCTGGTCGGCGCCATCGATGTCGCCACCGATCGCATCGAAACGCCCGAAGAAGTCGCCGCCGTGATCGGCAAAGCGGCAGAATATGTTCCTGCGCAAAAAATCATCGCCTGCACAAACTGCGGCATGGCGCCCATGCGCCGCGAAATCGCCGCATTGAAGCTTGAAGCACTCAGCCGCGGCGCCGCACTGGCGCGAGAAAAACACGGTTAACTCTGCGGCACTGCTAGCATCATCTACCATCGCGATGACAAGCGACGACGTTGTCCGCCGATTCGGACAGGCGCTGGCTCGGCATCGCCGCCAAACCGGCGACCGGTAGGATTTTGTTAAAGTTTTGCCGATTGATTGGATGTGGAAAAGTGCGAAGGGAAGCGAAAATGCAGGTGCCGTTCGTAACCACCGTCTCATTTGCCGACCGCGACGGCACGGCCGTTCATTTGCAATACGGCGTGTCCGCCGGCAACGAGCGCGAGGCGCGCAGCGAGCTCGAGCGCCGGTTGATCAACCAAGAGCTTTTCAACTATTCGATTTTGGAAATCAGGCGGGCGACATCGACCGAAGCCGCTTGGCTTGACCTGCCCGCCGGCACCATCAAGCTGTTGAACTAAGGCGTGGACTCATTATCAGCGAGCAGCATTGCTCCCGATTTCGAGCCCGACAGCGGGATGACAGAGGCCAAGACCAAACAACGCTTTGGCGTCGGGTCGGCTTGGTGTCAACTTGGGCCTCCAGATTTCCGGCCCGTAGCGATGAGCCCGCGATACATTGCAGGATGGTAAAGTCGGCAGCGAGAGGCCGAAACCTGTGGCAAGAATTCTCATTATTCTGCACGGCAAGGCCGCTGGCAACGCAAGCTTGAGAGCGGCTGTTCACCGGCTGCGGCAAGACGGTCACTCCGCGCAGGTGCGCGTCACGTGGGAACCGGGGGATGCCGCACGCATGACGGCCGAAGCAATTGCCGAGACGGGCGGCGACAAAATCGACTGCATCGTTGCGGGCGGCGGCGACGGCACAATTAATGAGGTATTTGGCGCCGCCTATACGATTGGTCTGCCAGGAGGGTGTTGTCTTGGCGTCCTTCCCTTGGGCACCGCCAACGATTTTGCTCACGCAACGGGCATACCGCTGCAGGATCTTACGGCCGCCTTGCAACTCGCGGCAAGCGGCTCGCCCCGATGGATCGATTTAGGCCTCCTCAACGGCAAGCCATTCGTGAACCTCGTCTCGGGCGGCTTCGGCTCGCGTGTCACGGTAGAAACGGATCCGGAGCTCAAGCGGCGATTGGGGGGAATGGCCTACGTGCTCACCGGCATCTCGCGCTTTACGGAACTGGCGGCGAACCGCGGCAGCTTTCGTGCGGAAGGCTTCTCGTGGGAGGGACGTTTCGTGGCCGTTGCGATCGGTAATGGCCGGCAGGCTGGAGGTGGCGTGCCGCTGTGCCCGGACGCGCTGATTGATGACGGTCTGCTGGATTTGATGATCCTGCCGGAACTGGATCGCGCCGCGCGCCTGGACGCCTTCTCCCACTTGCTGCGGGAAGGTGCGGCGGCCATTCGCGCCGAACAGGTCACGACACGAAGTTCCTGGATCGAATTCGAATCGGATGACGATCTAAACGTAAACCTGGACGGTGAACCGGCGCTCTTGAAGCGGTTTCGAGTCGAGTGTCGCCAGCGCGTGCTGCCCGGTATGTCTCGGCGAAAGTCCGCTCGTCTCCAAACATCTCAGGCGCCCGTGACACACTCCGGCTCGTTCTGCCGATATTCAGGTCGGCAGACCATTCACAGCTGTTGCATGCATTCCTTCAGATCGAGCGCAGGCCAAGCGCCAGTGCGATCCAAGCGCAACCGTAGAAGATCAAATCAATCCCAACGAAGAGGCCGATCACCCAAAGTCCCGATGCCGGCCACCCGGCAAGAACCAACAGCCCCAGCACGAGCGTAATGACGCCGTCTGCGACCTGCCAGCCCCATCCCGGCAGCGCCAGCGCAACCGAGCCCACGATTTGAAAAAGTCCGCCAACCAGGAAGAACATCGCCATGAACACGGTCACGACTTCGGCGCTGATCAGCGGTCGCGTGACGATCAGGAGGCCCGCGACGCCAAAGAGAATGGCCGCCAGCAGGTGTTGAAAGAACCCCGCCCAATGCCCCACCATTACGGCTTGAGTGATCTCGACTGCCGAGGCGAACACAAGCAGCCAGCCGAAAAATAGCATCGAGACGATTGTTGCAGTGATGGATCGCACCACGGCGGCGATGCCCAACGCCACCAAGCAAATTCCAAAGGCCAGAAACCATCCCCAGTAGTGAACTATTTCCTGGGGAATTTGGACCTCGAAAACCCCCATTGCGCCCGTCATGTTTGCCTCCGATTCAAGTCGTTACGGCTCGGCCGAACTTCTTGCGGCGGTCGGTATGGTTCGAGCGGCAATCGCGCGGCAACGCGGACCAAATCATCCTGCATGCCGGTGGATCGGCCTTAAGGCTTCCCGGTACCCCGCAAGCAGTTTCCGGTCAGCCCGCAGGCTTGTGCCGCTGCAATTTACATCTCGGAAGCTGAGATTCCTGCGCCATCCGCGAGTGATGTCAATGCGCTCCAGCTTCAGTTGCCTTGGGCGTAGTCGACATCCTCGGCGCAGCAGCCATGCCTCCTGGTCATCCCTACAGCCTCGCCGTTCGCCGCATGGCGTTCGGCAGGGCGCCTGCGGCAAAGCAGTTTGGCACCTTCCCGGTCGCATATGAGCGGATGAACTGAATTAGCTGACGACTTGGTTCGGCACGACGACGCCGAGCGCGCGAGGGCGAATTTTATAGTGCAGCGGCGCATCCATAATGCTGACTTCGCCATCGGTGGATACGTTCACCCGCGCGGTCCCCGGCTCCACCCATAGTTCCTGCGCCTCGAAATCGCTCAGTGCCTGATCGGTGGCGCCGCCCGCGAGCGTCCTCATCGCGACGGACATGACGTGCCGACGGCCAAGGGTAGGCGCCGTGCACACCCATAGCCGGCCCAAATCCAGCCTGGACCGCGCACCTATGTGCAAACCCGAGGTTTGATAACGATTGTTGCCGACAAACAAGAACGGTGTGACGTGTTCCAACGCGTCCGCCTGGTCCATATGCACTTTTATGCGCAGGCGAAAATAGCGCCGGACCGCAGCCCTTAAAGCGAGCATGAATGCCACCCGCTTAACATGTCCATGTTTCTCCTGCTCTTCGCGTTGGCGCACAAAGTGTGGGTAGAACCCGACGCCCGAATTATTCACGAAGACGCGGCCATTGACCTCCCCGACATCCACCCTGGTGACTTGGCCGGTGAAGAGATTACGGACCGCGGCGGCGAGGTTAAGCGGAATGCCGGCATCCTTGGCGAAATGGTTCAACGTGCCCATAGGCAAAACGCCGAGCGGCGTATCGGTGCCTGCGAGCTTGCCGGCCACGGCATTGACCGTTCCGTCACCGCCCCCAGCCACAACCGGGTGACGGCGCTCGGCCAGCGCGCGTGCCGCCACAGCCGAGATATCGTCGCCGCGCTTGGTGACCACGACCTGTACGTCGGCGCCAAGCTCACCTGAAATACGCGCGATATGCGCCTTCGCCTCCTCGACGTGCACGGAATGGCCGTTGAGGATGCAGGTGGGGTTTGCAATTGCTGCCGGCGGCGAGATCATAGTTCATTATACGCCAAGTGGTGCCGCAAGCGCTTGTAGAAGCACTACGCCGGCCCGGCCGCTTCCACTCGGCCGCCATGCTGAAGCCAGGTCATCAACACCCAGCACCCCAGCGCCCAGGCCGCACCGATGCACCAGCCGCCAACGACATCCGTCGGATAGTGAACGCCAAGGTAGATGCGGCTAATGCCGATGAGGATCGTCAGAAGCGCCGCCAGGACGATGAAATAACGACCGATCTTGGACGAGGATTGGCTTCGCGCCAGAAGCGCCGCGATCGTCAGATAGGTGATGGCCGACAGTGTCGCGTGGCCGCTTGGAAAGCTGGTCGTAAAGACCCGCGCCGCCGGAGCGACGAAATCGGGGCGCGGACGCGCAAACGCGAACTTCAGCAGATCGCTCACCGCGATACCGCCGAACACGGCGAAGAGCATCAGCCATGCCGCCGCCTGCTTGCGCGCCAAAAACAGATAACCCGCGACCGCAGCGGTTATTATCACGAGCACTATGATACTGCCGAGACTGGTTAGATCGCGCGCCGCCTCCTGAACCCATGCCGGGCCGATGGGAGCCGACAGGTTAGCAGGATCACGAAAAGCAAGAATGATGCTTCGGTCGAACGCAGAGGATTTCCCTTCGACCACGACTTGGGCGACCACGCCAAAAACGAACAACAGACAAGCGATCGCGAAAAGATAAATCGGTGCACCGTTTTGATTAGTTTTCGCGATTTGGTCTCGCATGACGCCCCGATGCTGAGTTGATGAGCCATCTCTCGGGCATGCTCGTAACCTAACGAAACCGCCCAATTATGCACCAAGCGAACCCGCAGGTATCTTCCGAATTACCGTCACATCGGACCGGCGGGTTCGATCTGGCCTGCTTGCTGAAGCCAAGCCAACAGCACCCAGCAACCTATGGCCCAGGCCGTACCGATGCACCAGCCTCCGAGAATATCCGTCGGAAAATGAACGCCGAGATAGATCCGGCTCAGGGCGACGAGGACCGTTACAAGCGCCGCGAGCGACATGAAGTAAAAGTCCAAAACTGGCGATGGGTAGGCTCGTGCGAGAAGGGCGGCGATCGTCAAATAGGCGATCGCAGACAATGTGGCGTGCCCGCTTGGGAAGCTTGTCGTGAAAACGCGCGGCGCATGGCTGACGACTTCCGGCCGCGGGCGCGCGAACACGAATTTTAGAAGATTGTTGAGTGCAAGGCCGCCGAGCACCGCAATCAGCATCAGCCAAGCTACTCCAGGCTTGCGGTCCAGGAACAGATATCCCGCCACCGCAAAAGTCATGATCAAGAGCACAGCAACGCTGCCGAGACTTGTCACATCCCGCGCCGCTTCTTGCAACCATGGCGGGCCGATAGGGATAGGCTGTTCGGCAGATTTTCGCAGCTTAAAGATGACGTAACGATCAAAACCTGACGATTTGCGTGTCGCCACGTCAATGGCAACAAACCCGAATAGGAAGAGAAGAACCGCTATCGTCAAAAGGGAAACCAGCGCAATTGCTCCGTCTATTGTCGACGTGAACGATGTTGGGCAGCGGCCTTGACGAAGTCTAAGTGCGAAGGCACTCCGCCGCCAATTCCCAAATCGTCGTTCCAATGGGGAACCGTTTTGCAATATTAGATCAGGTTGAGCGTTTAGGCCAAAGTTGCGCATCCGGCCCCGAAGCTCGCCCCTGCCTTACGTCGCCGGCGGCCTTCAAGCGATCACGATTACTGCTTTGTCGCCGTCAGATGGGGACAAGCTTCACTCCGGAATTTTCCCGTCGGTGACCGCTCACCTGTCGCTGCGCGACAGCACGTCGATCAATTCGCTGACCTTGCGCCGCTGCTCGGCCTTGTTGCCGGACGCAATGGCGTGCTCGACGCAATGCGCCGCATGGTCGGCGAGGATCTCCTCCTCGGCACGGCGTAACGCCGCGCGCGCCGCCGACAGTTGCGTGACGATATCGATGCAATAGCGGTCGTCCTCGACCATGCGAGCAAGCCCGCGCACCTGGCCTTCGATCCTATTGAGGCGCTTGAGCACCGACGTCTTGGCAAGCGGTCGCATGCCGGCTATATACCCCTACCGGGTACCCGTTTCAAGGGAATTTTATGGCCGTGGACCATTCGACCGATAGTCATGCCGCCGCAGCGGCGATCGATCCGGTATGCGGCATGACGGTCGATCCGGCGAAAAGTCCGCATCGCCTTAGCCACGCGCAAACGACCTATCACTTCTGCTCGGCCGGCTGCCGCGGCAAGTTTGCCGCCGATCCCGACAAATATTTGCACGGCGCGGCACCGGCGCCGGCGGAGGCCCTGCCCGAGGGCACGATCTACACCTGCCCGATGCACCCGAATGTCCGCCAGGCCGGCCCGGGCGCTTGCCCGATCTGCGGCATGGCGCTGGAGCCGGAAACAGGCGGCGCGAATGACGGCGGCGAACTCGCCGGCATGACGCGCCGCTTGTGGATCGCGACGCTACTGGCGCTGCCGGTCGTGACGCTCGATATGGGCGGGCATTTCGGTCTTTGGCATTTGCCTGGCCACATCTCGGCCTATGCAGAGCTTGTGCTGGCGACGCCGGCGGTGCTGTGGGGCGGCTGGCCGTTTTTCGTGCGCGGCGTTCAATCGCTGATCACGCGCAACCTCAACATGTTCACGCTGATCGCCATGGGCACCGGCGTCGCCTATGGCTACAGCATCGTCGCGGCGCTCCTGCCCGGCCTTTTTCCCGCGGCGTTTCACGATGAGCACGGCGGCATCGCGCTCTACTTCGAAGCTGCCAGTGTCATCACCGTGCTGGTGCTGCTCGGCCAGGTTCTCGAATTACGCGCCCGCGCCTCGACCTCGGGCGCGATCCGCGCGCTCATCGCGCTCGCGCCCAAGACCGCGCGACGCGTCAAGGATGACGGCGATGACGAGGACGTGCCGCTCGAGGCCGTCGCGGTCGGCGATCGGCTGCGCGTTCGTCCCGGCGAAAAGATTCCTGTCGACGGCGTGCTGCTTGAAGGCAGATCCGCGGTCGATGAATCCATGGTCACCGGCGAAGCGATGCCGGTGACCAAGAACCAGGGCGCGGACGTCATCGCCGGAACGCTCAATGGCAGCGGCGGCTTCGTCATGCGCGCCGAAAAGGTCGGCCGCGACACCATGCTGGCGCACATCGTGCAGATGGTCGCCACGGCGCAACGCTCGCGCGCCCCGATCCAGCGGCTGGCCGACCGGGTCGCCGCCTGGTTCGTGCCGGCGGTGATCGCGGTGGCGGTAATCGCGTTTGCGGCCTGGGCGGAATTCGGGCCGCAGCCGCGCCTGGCTTACGCGCTGGTCGCCGCCGTGACCGTGCTGATCATCGCCTGCCCCTGCGCGCTTGGCCTTGCCACGCCGATGTCGATCATGGTCGGCGTCGGCCGCGCCGCGCAGGCCGGCATTTTGATCAGGAACGCCGAGGCGCTCGAACGCCTGGAAAAAATCGATACCCTGGTCGTCGACAAGACCGGCACGCTGACCGAAGGCAAGCCCACGGTCACCGCCATCGTACCGGTGCAGAATTTTGACGAGAATATTCTGCTGCGGTTTGCCGCCAGCGTCGAGCGGTCGAGCGAACACCCGCTTGCTGCGGCCATCGTCGCGGCGGCCGCCGCGCGCAAGATCGATCTCCTGCCCGCAAGCGATTTCGCTTCGCCGTCCGGCAAGGGCGCAACCGGCGTGGTCGAGCGCCGCCGCGTCGCGCTTGGCAACGCCAACTTTTTCGCCGAGCTCGGCATCGCCACGGCGGCCCTGCAAGGCGAAGCCGAGCGGCTGCGCGGCGACGGCGGCTCGGTGATCTTCGTCGCCATCAACGGCGTGCTTTCAGGCCTCATTGCGGTTGCCGATCCGCTGAAACCAACGACGCGCGCCGCGCTCGACGCGCTCAAAGCGCAAGGCATTGCCATCGTCATGCTGACTGGCGACAGCCGCGGCACCGCGCAAGCGATTGGTAAAAAACTCGGCATTACCGATATCGAAGCGGAGGTCCTGCCCGAACGGAAAAGCGCCGTGGTCGAGGCGTTGCGCCGCGCCGGCAGGATCGTCGCCATGGCCGGCGACGGCATCAACGATGCGCCGGCGCTGGCTTCGGCAGATGTCGGCATTGCCATGGGCGGCGGCACCGACATTGCCATGGCGAGCGCCGGCGTAACACTGGTCAAGGGCGATCTCACCGGCATCGTGCGCGCAAAAAAACTTTCCGCCGCGACCATGCACAATATCCGGCAGAATTTGTTCTTCGCGTTTCTCTATAACGCAGCCGGCGTGCCGATCGCCGCCGGCGCGCTCTATCCGCTGTTCGGCTTGCTGCTGTCGCCGGCATTCGCCGCCGCCGCCATGGCGCTGTCGTCGGTGAGCGTGGTCGCCAATGCGCTGCGGCTGCGGCGCATCGCGCTCTAAACTCACTCCCCCGCTAATCTCCGCTATTCGCAATTGCCGGCATAGCCACTATAGTTTCAAGATCGATCATCCGTTTTTCGGCGACCATCGCCGCGACCGACGCCTGGTATTGCTCCATGCTCACTGCACCGTCGCCGACCAGCGTGGCCTTGCTTCTGGGCTTGAGCTTTTTCTTAGGCCTGGCGTTCGAGGATTTCTTCGCCGGTGCCGCGCAGCAACGTCCCGGCGGCATTCGCACTTTTCCGCTGCTCGCGCTCGCCGGCGGCATGCTTTATCTGCTCGACCCTGGCCATGGCATTGCCTTCACCGCGGGCCTCCTCGTGCTTGGCGCCTGGCTCGTCATGTATTACCGGACGCACCTGACGGAGCCCGACGAGACCGGCGAGACGAGAGCTAATCTCATCGTGCCGTTGCTCAACGTCCACGCTTATCTGCTCGGCGCCGTCGCCTTGGCGCTGCCGCCATGGGTCGCGGTGACGACGACGGTGGTGGCGGTTCTGCTCTTGACCGGCCGCACCTGGCTGCACAACTTGGCGCGGCGCATCGACATGAAGGAGATCGTCACCGCCGGCCAGTTTCTGATCCTGACCGGGATCATTCTGCCGCTGTTGCCGAACGAGCCGGTGACGACGCTGACCGCCATCACGCCGCGCCAGGTCTGGCTGGCGCTGGTGGTAGTCGCCACGTTTTCCTACGTGAGCTATCTGGCGCAGCGCTATTGGGCCGCCGCGGCTGGCGGATTGTGGATGGCGGCGCTGGGCGGGCTTTACTCTTCCACCGCGACGACGGTGGTGCTGGCGCGCCAGGCCAAGGCCGATCCCACCGTCCGCCGCCACGCTCAGGCCGGCATCACGCTTGCCACCGCGATCATGTACGTTCGCATCTTGGCGGTCACTGCCATCTTCAACTTGACGCTGGCGCGCCGTCTGGCGCTGCCGATGCTCGGCCTCTCGGCGGCGGGCCTTCTGATCTGCGCGCTGCAATACTGGGTTTTCGGCCGTGCGGCGGGCGATCAAAAGGCGCGGCAACAGCCGATGAAGCTTGGCGCCAGCGGCAATCCGCTGGAGCTTGGCGCGGCCGGCATTTTTGCGGCGCTGTTCGTCGTCACCTCTTTGCTGTCGACTTGGGCGAGCAAGGAATTCGGCGTCACCGGCATCTATTCGCTTGCGGCCATCGTCGGCATTTCCGATATCGACCCGTTCGTCCTCAATCTGGCGCAGGGCGGACTGACGGGCGTGTCGCCCGACACGCTGGTCGGCGCCATCCTGATTGCCGCGTCGTCCAACAATATCTTGAAGGCGTTTTATGCCGCGTTCTTCTCCGGCGGACGGGCGACCGCGGCAAGCGCCGCCGCGCTCGTTGTCCTCGCCGCCGCCGGCGTTGCGGTCGCCTTGACGATCATTCGGCTGTAGCGCGGTTCGGCAGAGCATGATCCCGAAAAGTGGAAACCGGTTTTCGGAAAAGATCATGCTCAAACTAAAAAGCCTATTCAATTGAATTGGATCATAGTCTAGGTCAACGGATGGACTGATCGCTCTGAAACGTGGCGGTGAGCTCGCATTTCTTTTCGCTGGCTTCGCGCTGCACCAGTTTCTCCTCGGCCAGCACGGTCTCGTAATCGCTGCGGTAGGCAACCGCGCCGATGACCACGCCGGCCCCGCTTTGGCTCGCCTTATCCATCAGCGCGCGCAATTCCTTCTCCCGGTCGGTCAGCTGCTTCCATCGCGTCACCAGGTCGTTGCAGTGATAGGCCTCGTAGCGGCCCGGATCGACCAGCCAGGGGGCCGAGCCGTTGCCGCCGCAGCCCGCAAGCGTCACGCCGGCGGCGGCGGCGGCGGCGCAAAGCAAAAAGCCGCGGCCCGAGCGCACGCGCGGTCGACGGCGTGATGCAAAAAATGGTTCCGTGACGATCCCCTGCTCTCCCCGCGCGCCCCGACGCGTTACGCATCGACACCCGTTCGATCACCGCGAGATTATAACGCGTTTCGTTTGCAGTTTGGTGCGCCGCAAATAAGGCAAAGGTTCAAGCCCAAGCCGGCGGACCCGCCCGCCCTGGCAAGAGCGACCGCTTACGGATGGGGCGTTGGGAATTCGACGCCGGCAGCCAGTCCTTCGCGCCAAACCAGCCGGCAGTGGCGCCGGGCTTCACCGCTCGGGGTGAGCAGCAGGATGAAGCGTTCCGGAAGATTGCACTCTTTCTCGAGCAAAATACGCGCGCCGGTCTCCGAAATATCGGCGATCGCGCAAGGGTACGGCGACGACTTGCCATCAAGCAAAACGCTGGCATTATAATGAAATTGCCGGCGCGGCTTTCTGCGCAATTCGGCCCGCTTGCCCATCGAAAACTCCGCGTGCCGCGAAACCTGCCGACGGCATAAACTGTGACCTTAGAAATATTGCATTAAGGAGCGGTAAACTCACTCATGCGTGCGGCGCAACCAAGGTGCCGGGGTCGAACCCGGACGCTTGCCATGGCGACGAAAACAGGAAAACGGACCCTGCCCCATGAGACCGCCGCTGTTCGCGATATCAGCCGCGCTGGTTTTGGCGTGCGTCGGCATGCCGGCGCGGGCGACGTCGGTTTACGATTACAAACCGAACGAATACGTCATCGTCGACGGCGGCCTGGCGCCGAACAAGCGCTTCTCGATTGCGGCTAACGGCTACCGCGGTTTTCACGTCTATCTGATCGCGGAGCCGGCGCATAAGCCGATCGCGGCGCTGGCTTCGATCGACAATGACTCGATCCTCGACACCGGGCCTAGCGCCTATCACGCCGTATGGTCGCCGGACTCGCGCCACCTCGCGATGCACTTCCGCAGCGACCGCCACGCGCTGACGATGTTGCTGTACGAAATCCGAGGCGGCGGGCCGCATCTGTTGGACACGCCGTTGCTGTTTCGCGCCGCGACCAAGCTGCCGGACACCGCTGACGACTTCGAAATCCGGTCCGACGTTACCGATCTGACCTGGCTCAGCCCGACGACATTCGCCCTGAAGGAACAGCGCACCCTGGAAATCAAAGCGCCCGGTCTGCCCAAAAAACTCGGGCCCTACGGCAAGCCGGAGGCCGAGACGGCCGGCGGCGCTGACGGCAATCAGTTGGCGCGGCATTTCATAAAATTTTC
>Ga0181518_10004225_pt1 | contig 12909 bp, 9 predicted proteins | sample PEATcosm2014_Bin_28_FD_119751 | JGI IMG/M metagenome (GOLD analysis project Ga0181518, IMG submission 119751) | Peatland microbial communities from MTU Mesocosm Facility, Houghton, MI, USA - PEATcosm2014_Bin01_60_metaG | ecosystem: Environmental > Terrestrial > Soil > Wetlands > Peat | place... | reverse complement strand
CTCCAGGATGCAGTATTCGCTCATCCAGTAACCCAGTTTGGGGTTCGCCGCTTCCAAGGCTTCGTGCAGTAGGTGCCGATACTCCACCTGCTTGTCCAAGGGCCAGACCGAATGGTAACTGTGCGCTGAAATGATAGGGGCCACGCTGGGCAGATCGCCGATGTATAACGGAGACTCCGGGCTGAAGAAGAATTGGGCCTGGGCATTACGGCCATCGCTTTTCAAGCCCATGAAATCCATGTTCGTGAACGCGTGCCCGATCGTGCCGGCCTCGCCGATGACCAACTGCGTTGCGAGCTTGCGCTGCGATAGTCCGTGCGAGAGGTAGCGGATGAGGGCGTAGAGCTCGGTGTTTAGCGCCGGGGTTCCTTCCTGGCCAGGGCTGTCCCATGCCCACTGCGGCTCGTTGAACGGACTCAAGTAATCGAAAGGAAGTCCTTCCTTCGCAAAGTGCTCGAGGATATCGACCTGGAAGTTGGCGTAGGTGTCCAACTTGCCGGGCTTGATGTTCAGGTAAGGAAGCCCTTTGGGCGCATAGCCTTTCCCGTTGCGCGTCAAGCGGACCGGAGGCGAGTTGGGAAAGGCCAGGAACCGCTCCACGCCGCGCTGGCGAGCCGCCCGCAGAAACCACTGCTGCCCCGCCTGCTTCGACCAGTCGTAACTGCCGTCCGGGTTCTGGAAGCACTCGGCGCGGCGCCAGGGATTCCGATTATCCGAGGCGTCTCCCTGCTCGGCCGTTCCGGCGCCGAGGTTGAACCGCCAGATCGAGAGGCCGATACCTTTTGGGTTGCCTTGGGCGTCCACCTCCCGGCTGAACAGCAGGTCGGCGATGCGCTCCCGCTTCTCCAGAGGCCAGTTCTTGCCAACTATCGCACACTGCCAGGCATCCGACGCACCGAAGCCATCGATGGTTTGATAAGTTATCCTCGGGTCGATACGGATCTGCAGGGTGTCGGCGGGGGTAGCAACACCCCCAGCCAACAGCCAGGTCGTCCACGCGAGAAGTAGAGGGCGCACGTGATTCACTGGCATGCTCATGGCGTGGCAAGCCTACTCCGTATCGCAGGAGGAACCAAGGATGCTTCAAGGCTGCAACGGATACTCCGCAAACTCAAACACAGGTTCAACGAAACGCCATCATGGCATCGTCGGCTCGCACATATAGGCTGTTTTGATCCATCGCCGGCGTGGCCGAAATGGAGGCTTTGAGGTCGGCCTGGTGCACGATCTCGAACTTGTCGCCACATTTCACGACGGTCAGCACGCCCTTTGCGGAAATTAGGTACAGGTGGCCGTTGGCGATCACCGGTGAGGCCATGTATTGCCCGGCGGCGCCCAAGCGTTCCCGATAAATGACTTCGCCGGTGGTCGCGTTGACACAGCTCAGCGTCCCGCCGTCGCGGACAAGGTAAAGCCGGCCAGCGTGAAAGACAGGGGACGGAATCTCGGGGATGCCGTTGCGTAGGATCCAGCTTACATGCGATTCCGTGATGTCGCCGGTTCCGCCCGGGCGAATTGCCGCCAGATTGGGCCGCCCTTGCCCGACGGTCATGTCGGCGATGAATTCCTCCTTGGTCCAGAAACCGTCGTGGTTCTTGTCGCGCCAGTCGAAGATCTTCTCCTGGGCCTCCTTTCGCTTGGCCGGATCATTGGGCAATGGCAAACCAAATCCCGGATTGTCCAACGGCAACTCGGGCCGCAAAGGCAGGGTAAAGTACTCGGTGATCTCGTCGCGTCCGATTCGCCCATCGCCATTGCGGTCGAACTGAAGCATGGCCTTCCAGAAAGGTTCCGGATCCAATTGCACGTCACCGCGGCCGCCCTGCATGGACACCGAGACGAAGAGTAGTCCGTCGCCCGCGACCGGCACGGCAATGGGTTCTCGGGCAAACCCGCTCACGTACCATCGCTCCGCGCCCGTGGCCGGATCGTAGCCATAAACCCGTCCATCGCCGAGCACGATCAGGTCGGTTGCGTGATCGTGCTTCCAGATCATCGGTGTGGACCAGGCACCACGGTTGTAAGGCCGGGGCGTTTCCCAAATCCTTTCGCCAGTCGCCTTGTCAAGCGCGACGACTTTGGATCGGCTGAGTTGGCTGTCGGGCAAGTTCGCGTCGTCGTCGGCGACCAGGATGAGCCGTTGCTCGTACAGGATTGGCGACGTGGACACGCCGTACATGCTCTTGGGCGTGGGGATCGCCTGCTGCCAGACTTCGCTGCCATCGTGGTCGTAGCACAGCAACCCGTAGGACCCGAAGTAAACATACACCCCGTGTTCATCAACACAGGGGGTTGATGCTGCGACGCTGTTGGCGGTGTGAACGGATTCCAACCGCACTTCCGGGGCCAGTTTCTTCCACAAGACTGTTCCTGATTTCGCGTCGAGGGCTAGCGTCACGAGGTGGCTCCCTTCGACTCCGGTGAGAAAGATTTTGCCGTCCCACAGAACCGGTGACGATTTGCCCGGAGGGAGCGGTGTTTTCCATGCCGCGTGATCGCCGACGACCTTGACGGGCGGCTTGAATGCGTTAGCCACGCCGGAGCCGTTCGGTCCCCGGAACTGCGGCCAGTTCGCGTCATCGCTGGCGGCGGCAGGCAAGCGGCCAGGCAGAGCCAGGCAAACGAACAAGGCGAGGAACTTGCTTGGTTTCATTCAGTGCTTTTCCAACGGCATGGCCGCCTCCCCTGGGAGCAGCTCAAGAGGTGGATCTTAATCAATCCTCATCTTCTTGATCGCATCGGTGTCATACAGCTTGGCCGAGAAGTCCGCCAGCAGTCCCCGGTCCGCCAACGTGTAAGTGGTGTCACCCGTCAGCACTTTGATATTGGCGTCAATTTCTTCCTTCAGGCGCATGCCGATGTTCAGGACATGGATGCGCGGATCCTGGAGCACATGACGGATGGCGGCGGCAGGCAGTTGCGGGAGGCGTTGCTTGTCGAAGCCCGGCACGATGTACCCCGACCAGGCGCCAAGCATGCCCGCGCCGATCACTTTCATGGCAACAATCCCCATGCCCAGCTCATGGGCTTTAGCCACGCAGGCATCCCGCAACGCGGTCATCCGGGCGGTCCAGATTTGGTCATAGCCGCGGGGGATGTAGCCGTAAGACAACATACACAGATCGAACCCGCCGGACGCGATCAAGCCCAGCGCCTTATCGAAGTAACCGTGCGCCGAGAAGCCGATGAAACGGGTTATCCGTTCATTACGGAGTTTGACCAATTCCGCGTGAATCTTCATCGCTTGCTCGATCGTCATCTGCTGCAAGCCGGGCGTGCCGTGGATCAGGACGATGTCCAGATGGTCAGTCTGGAGTGTCTTGAGGGATTGCTCGACCGACCGGCGAACCTGATCCGGCCTGGTGCTTTCGACTTTCGTCACCAGGCACACCTGGCCGCGCCGGTCTTTGAGCGCCTCGCCCAGAATCGTCTCGCTCTCCATATACACCGGCGAGGTGTCGAAGTAGCGGACCCCTCGGTCGTAGGCGTACCGCACCAATTCGACGCGTTCCTCCTGTGAGAGCGGGTTAAGCCAGGCTTTGGGCAAAGCCGCGCCCCCGTAGCCGAGGATGGGCAGCTTCAGGCCCGTCTTACCCAGTGTGGTACTCGGAACGGCCCCCGCCGCGTCCCGGCTTTTCTCTGCCGGCTCGGCGGCGGGAGCCATGCCGACGGAGACCGCCACGGTTGCGGCGGCCTGCATCGACCGCTTTAGGAATTCCCGCCGTCTAAGGTTTCTTCGCGTTTGCATTGGTCCCCCAGATATTTCAGCACGGAGCCGCTTCTCGATACTGCCTATCGGCTTTCGCGGTAGGCCAGTTTAGGCACCGGACGGTCAACTCGGAAGGCAGAAAGTTCACGAATGCTGACCGGCGCGACACCCTCTTGCACAGTCAGGCGTAACCCTGTCACGGCAGTCGCGGGAATGGGAATAATCTGTCGGCTGCCGACCTGGGTGCCGCGGGCGAGAGCCAGCCAGGTGCCGTCAGCACGCCGGCCTTCGATTAGGAATTTCCGGATGCGTTCCCCATTGCGGATGTCTTCCCGCAAGACGATGTGATCGATGGTTTGCTCGCTGCCGAAATCAAGCGATATGTTGTTCCCCTCGCCGCGGGTGGTGAAAAACGGTTTTGCGAAGCGCGCGCGAATCTCGTCGCCGAATTCCTGGAGCCGCTTCATCTGCGCAGCGGGCACTTGCCCGTGCGAGTCCGGAGTGGCATTGAGCAGGAGGTTCACGCCGCGCCCAACCGACAGGTAGTAGATCTCGATGAGGTCATTCAGGCTGAGTATGCGTTTGTCGCTGCCTTCGCTCCAAAACCAATTGGGCCGCAGGATCGACACGTCGCATTCCGCCGGACACCAGGTGTTGCCAGTCGGAGTTCCCGCGCCTTCCTTGGGCGTCTCGCCGGGCTTCCAATCAATCGTGTTCCAGCAGGGATAGGGCGCAAAGCCATGTTCCGTGCCCACCCAGCGCGAGCCCCCGGTGCGGCGGCCCTGGAATGAGATGATCCCCGGGGAAAGCCGGTCGATGAGGTCGTTGATCGGCACAATGTTCCCCCCGTCGAACCACATCTCGAACATCGGACCGTAGCCGGTCAGGATTTCCGTGAGCTGCTGGCGATAGATCTCGTTGTAGGCGGCCTGCTTCTCCGGGGACGGCGCACGCCCGCCATCTCCAGCGCCCTGGGTGTCGTCACGCGGACAAAGATAGACGCCCAGGCGAATGCTACCGGCCTGGCAAGCCTTGGCCAGTTCAGCGAGCATGTCACCCTTGCCCTTTTTCCACGGCGAGGTTTTGAGGGAATAATCGGTCGTCCTGGTCTGCCAGGCGCAGTAGCCGCCCACGTGTTTGGCGACGAAGATCATGTAGCCGGCATTGGCGGCCTTGACCGCCTGCACCCATTGGCTGGCGTCGAAGCGGTCGGGATTGATCTTATCCCTCGGTGTGGAACGATTATCGCCTTCGCCGCCCTGATAGACATTGGGCGCCCAGTGGAAGAACAGACCGATCCCCGCCTCGTGCCACGCAACCTGCTGCGGAGTGGGCACGGGAAGATTCACGGCGCTTTCCGCTGCGCTCCCGGCAATGGCTGGAAGCAGGAGACTGAAGGTGAGAGATAGGGTCTTGATCATGGATTTCCTTTCGTGTGAAAAAGGCATATCAGCGAGTCCAGCCCTGGCCAGCACCAATGCTGACATCACTCTCAGCCGCCTGCTTGAGAGTGATATTCTTGCCAAGGACCTCACCTTCAAAGTGGTTAGCCTCGATGCGGACATTGTGGCATGCCTCCAGCGTTAAGGTTGCGTGCCGGCTGTGAAACGGAGCGAAGTCGTGACTGCGTATGATTCGGTTGTTCGAGAACGTCAGCCCGTCCACTGATTTGGCGTAAAGGACAGGATAATCGAAAGGGTGGAACTCGTTGTTCTCGATTCGGATATTCCGGTGGAAGGGGTGCGCAGGGTCCAGTTGTGGGATTTCGGGGCAAATGCTGATGATCCCCTCGCAAAACTGGTACATCGACGTAAGGCAAGGCGCTTCAAACGTGTTTCCCCGGATGGTGACATCCTTGACCGCCCCCGACTCGTACCAGTAATTGGCGTCTCCGGCGATGAGAATGGCCGAGCCGCTCGATTCGAAGCGGTTCCGTTCAATCAACACCCGCCCCGGGGTCGAGACCAGAATCCCCCGCGCCCGGTTGGAATCAAACCGGCAGCCTCGAATCGTCACATCGGGCGACCACGTCAGGTTTTCGAGCGCATCACCGGCTTTAATCGCCTCCGGAACCCCCTCTTCGAAGCTCACTTCGAAGGTGTCCCGGTCTTTGGCCTCATACTTCGCGCAGACCCCCTGCGCCACGGTGCGCATCGAATTGTGTTCGATGAAGCCAACTCGGTCGCCGGCCCGGCCCCACGTCATGCCCGTGGATTGCTCGTGCATGAACTTGCAGCGCAGCCGGTCTGCGGCCAGCCGCTCGACGATACGCACACTCGTGCCGTGCACATTGATCGGATCATCCATCAGCCCGTGGAACCGGCACTCCTCCACCTGGATGAGCCCCCGGCAATTGGAAATATGAACCCCATCATCATGCCCGGACAGCACCTTGCGCCGGGCAGACGGGACGACCTGGAACCGCCGAATCGTGATGTTCTCGGAATACTGGGCCAGCAGCCCCAACCCCGCGCAGTGATGCAGGTTCACGTTCTCAATCGTGGTGTCCTTGCTCTCGATAATGAAAAGCCCGGCGTGATCGCGTTCGCTATGCCGCAAAATCAGCACATTCCCCACGGCTGGCCTCCGGCCAAAGTGGTAATGCAGCCGCACCCGTCCCCGTTCGAGTTCCTCGGCCCGGTACTTCTGCCAACCCTGCCCCAGGCAGCCATTGTCGCCCGTGCCCGAGACGACCCGCAGCGTCTGCCCGTCGAACTCCATCGTATCCCACCAGCCGCTCTTCCACCCCTCCCCCACAAACACCAGCTTCCCCCCTTCAAGCACGTAGGGGAACTGCCGGTCATCAATCCGCAAATCGAGGTAATCCTCCGAGGCCCCCTCCACTATCGCCTCAGCCGTCAGGGGAATATCCCAATCAATGCTGCAGTTCCGCAGCGTAATCTCACTGCAATGATCCACGGTGAACGGCTGCATCCGGTCGTGAAACACAAACGTCGAACCCCCACCGTCAATCGTCACACCCGACATGTTCTCGATGAAAATACCCAGCCGCTTCGGATTGTTCGCCGTCGTATTGGACTCGAAATAATCCTTCTCGACGCAGCCCTGGGGCCAGAAGTCGTAGCGCGCGGGCGGAAAGACCAGCACGGGATGGTCCACCTTCCGGCATGCCTCCAGCGCCCGCTGCACGGCGAACACCGCGTTCCGCCGGCTATCCGGTTGCGCCCCGAAATCCGTAACCCGCACCTCCCCGGCGCCAGCTTCGAGATTGCCCGCAACTGCCAGGAAACACGCCGCCCGCACGCCGCGCCCGAGCACCCCTGCCCAGGACGCGCCTATAAGTCGTTGAGTCGATTTCATCATTCGCTGACAATAACCATTCCAGCAGCCATCGGCTGTCGCACTCCTGATGCTCAGTCTTTCCTCGCAATCCCGCAATCCAAACCGAAGCCGTTCTGCCCGCCATTAACCCCTGGATTCGCCCCGATACCCAAATCCGCCCACCCGCCAGGCATATCGCACCTCCAATGCTTGACCTTCACGCACCCGCCCCGTGTTGGATAGATGTTGGATAGGTGTCGGATAGTTGTCCGATAGGTGTTGGATAGGTACTGGATAGGGAGTGGATAGGGGTTCGCCAGGTGTACGCCGGGGATACACTAGCGAGTCATCAGCGAATCACCACGCCAACCCCCGGGCGCAGCAGCCGAAGATTCGGGCGTTAACGTTGACAGCGCAAGCCCCGCGCTTCGCCAAGTGCCACGTGAAAGGCTGCAGGCTCAACGAGGCCAATCGGGGCACCGGCTATCGCTTTCCGCCGAAGCGGCGGAACCGGGAACCACCGGCGGTTCATCCCTCTGGTCTGGCGGGCTTCTTGCTGCATCCGGACGCATGGAACAACACGAGTGGGAACCGCTGACCAAAGCGAAGCTCGTTGGCTTTGCCGTCGGCGTTGGGCTCTTCCTGTTGCTCATGCTGCGCTCTGAGCCGGGATTCGTCTTCCTGCTCGACCACGCGAACCTGCTTTTTCATGAAGCGGGCCATCCGGTGGTTGGCCTGTTGAGTTCGCGGCTGGAGCCTTACGGCGGCACGATTGGCCAATTGGTGTTTCCCTGTGTGCTGGCGGTCGCTTTCTGGCGGAAAGGACAGCCGCTCGGGTTTGCCGCCGCTTGCATTTGGTTCTTCGAGAACTGGTTCAATATCGCCCGCTACCTGGCCGACGCCCGGGCGATGGAGCTGCCGCTGGTGGGCGGCGGAGACCACGATTGGAACACGATCCTCACCCGGTGGGGCCTGCTGCAATATGACACGCGGATCGCGGCGGTTCTGAAACTGACCGCCTGGCTCGGCATCACCACCACTTGCGCGTGGGTCCCCTGGCGTGCCTGGCGGGATCGATGCCGCCTGGCCGCCGAAGCCGGATCGCCTCGCTGCGGCCTGAGCGGGCCTGCCGGTGTCCCTATTGATACTTTTCAGCACAGAAGGCCACCCCTGAAAGACGCAAATTGAAGTCCGGAAGAACGCCAAACGCCAAAGTCTAGCGCGCCAGGTTTGGCGTCTTCACCTCAGGGCGCGGGCCGCCTCTGCCGCGAGCGGAGTCGGCGCACGTGAGGTCTCTTGGCCGTCAAGGCCTCGACGTCTGCTAAATCCTTTTGCCGGCCACTAGCACGTTTATTCCTTAGCAACTGCGGCAAGGCTATGAAATTGATTCTCAAATTACCCACCCTGGACCGGCGCCGATGTCGATAGCACTGCTCAAAGCTCACCCCGTCAATTTCGTTCAGAATCTCCAGGCGCATGGGCTCGTATCCCAGGCGGACGATTCTGCCCTTTCGCAGAAACAACGAGGGTTTGAGCTGTGGCAGGTCGAAACCAAATTCGCGAAGGGCAGAGACCAGCCTCGAAGCATTGTTGGCAGACAATTCGACAAAGACGTCAAGGTCGCCTGTGTAGCGCACGTAGCCGTGGTAGGCCACAGCGTAACCACCGATCACCACGTACCTAATGGCGTTGACGTTCAGCAACCGCAAGAAGTCTTGGAAGTCGCGCGGCAGCGGGATCATAGGCATGCGCAGTTTGACGCAGTAGCTCCACTCCTTCAAGACGTTTCACCACGGTTTGGCGGCGCCAGAACTGCACACTGCTCCCGCGGTCGTGCAGATCCATCACAGCGAGCTTCGCCCGATCAACGCGCGCATTTCTGGCCAGTGGCGATACCATGAGACAACTTAGGCAGGCCCACGGACGATTGCACGCACGATTTGGCTATCAAGCCAGAGCCAGTCCTCACTTTCTACACTCGCCCTTAGCCGCTGGGCCGACTCCTTGGGCCAGTCGGGTCTGGAGGCCAAAGCCTGCTAACTTTCCAGCGCTCAGCTTCCTTCCACCACCATCAATCCGGGATGATTGCCGGTCAGGCTTTTGCCGCCGTTGGGGGTGACGAGGTAGGTGTTCTCGCTGCCGACCATGCCGACGCCGGCCACGCCGCGTTTGGGCTCCAGGGCAATCACCATCCCTTCCACCAACGGCTCGTCGAAGCCCTTCGCAATCACCGGCGGTTCGTCAATCTGCAAGCCGATGCCGTGGCCGAGGAAGTTGGAATGCCGGTCGCCGTACCCCATGAAGTGCTTCCGAAACTCCGCGTCCAAGCTGTCCAGGATCGCGGAGTAAATCTCCGAGGGAATCGCCCCCGGTCGGAGCATCTCCGCCGCCCGCTGTTCCACCTGGAGGCACTGTTCTTGCATGGCGAGCGCCTCGCCCGAAGGGGCGCCGCCGAACGCATAGATGAGGGTCTTGTCGGTATGATAGCCTTCGACGCTGCAGCCGGTATCCAAAAACACCAGGTCCCCGCGGCGCAGATTGCGGACAGCGCTGCCCAGCACGGGAGCCGCGGGTGCCAGGCCCTGGCAGCCGCCGGGACTGTCCATGCTCGTCGGACAGAGGGAGCTTTCGCCAAAGCCGATCTGGCCGACCAGCGTCTCGGCACCGAATGCGCCGAACCGGACTATCCCCTGGTGTCCCTGGCGCACCATGATGGGAAACAGGTCGGCGCCAAATTCTGCTTCGCTGATCCCCTCGCGTAACAGCTTGGGCACCTCTTCCTCCATAATGCGCCGGTGAATCTCCCCCGCCCGCTCCATCAGCGCCAGCTCGAAAGGGCTCTTCACCGCCCGCACTTTCGCCACCTGCGCATCCAGCGCGGCAACTTCCCGGCACGGGAAGTGTTTGCGGTAACGCTGCACGAGACCGAACGGCACCACGTCCGCCTCGATGTGGATGGTCTCCGGAATCCTGCCCAGGCTCTGGGCCGCATCGCGGAAGCTGTTCATCGGCCGGATGGCGGGCAGCAGGGATTCGGCGCAGGCGCACTCGAAGCTGCGCCGCACCCAAAGCACCGCCTCGCCGCCGCGCGGAATGAGCAGCACGCCGTCCTGCATCGTGCCGGTGAAATAGTATTGGTTCACCCGGCCCAGGATCGCGGCCAGCTCCCACTGAGGCTGTTCCGCATCCATGCTCGCCTGGAAGCGTCGCAGCCGGTCCACCAATTCCGAACGAGCAACCTGGTTCGTCATATCGTGCCGGGACAGTCTCTCAAGGCTTGGATATCGAGGTCGCGTTCTTTCCTTCTTCCTGGCGCTGATCCTCTACCGGGATCTTGCTTTCGATGGTGTTACCTTCGAGAGTCACTGAACCGACCTTTTGTTCCAAGCGGATGCCGGTAGTTTGCCTATGAAGCTCGGCAGACCGGGTGTCCCTGAGTGTATTGTTCTTCAGGAAGACGTCGCGGGTCTCACCCCGGACGCGAATGCCGGCAACCTCCTGGCTCCGGCCGTTGTTCTCGATGAGATTATTCTCCAAACGATTGCGGTTCCCAGCCATGCTCAGAGTCTCATCGCGAAAGAGAATCCCATCCTCCGCGTTGCCTCGCACCTGGTTGTTGCGGAGCAGATTGTCGGTGTCCTTGTGGCCAATCGAAATGCCGTTGCGCGCGTTGCCTTCGAGCACATTGTCCTCGAATAGGCCATGACGAACGCGCCAGCACAGGTACAGGCCGTCCGCACCGTTGTTTCGCGCCACGCACTTGCGGATGGTGGCGCGCTGCGAGCCGCTGCCGGGGTGCAGTCCCAATCCGGTGTTGTTCTCGCTGACGCATTCGTCGAGGAGCACATCGTTTGACTGCTGGAAGCTGATACCGTCGCCGCTGTAGTCCCGCACCGTGCAATGCTCGATGACCGTGCCGAAGCCGCGATAGAGGAAGATGCCGCCGCCACGACAGCCATCGAGCGCCGGGTTGTGTTCGTGGTTGCCCTCAATGATCAAGTGCTCGATCCGGACTCCTTCCAGCTCGTAACCGCTGACCACCGGGAACACGGTTACCGCCTTGGCCCCGTCACTGACCATGCAATCGGCGCCCAGCGGACGGTCCAGTGCCAGCGTTGAGCCGTTGCGGCCAATGATGCGCGCCACGGTGATGTGAAAACCGTTGACCCGCTGGCTCCAGACGGCCACCCCGCAGCCTACGTCGAATCCCTTCGGGTCGGCGACGGTGATTTGTTCCTCGCCAAAGTCGCCATCAAGTGCTAGCGGAGATTCACAGGCGTCTGCCTTGCGCAGAATGGTCTTCCCCGGGGTGCCGCGAACGATGACCTGCGGGCGCAAGTGAAGGGAATCGCGCATGAGATACGCGCCCGGGCCAATCTCCACAATGCCGCCGCCGAGCCCCGCCACGTAATCCACTGCCGCCTGGAGCGCGCGGTTGTCTGTGCCCAGGAGACTCGCGTCGGCCTGGCCCACCGTGATGCGGGGAGCTTCCGCCGTTGCCGACCGCATCTTCCTTGGCAATTGCTCTTCTTTGGCAGGAGGAGACCAGTCTCTCTCCGGAAGCTGACCGGTCGCGCTGTGGAGAGGTTGGCAGAGGAGTAAGCAACAGAGAATAGGGAGAGGCGTTTTCATGGTGCCATTAGTTGTGGTCGCTATCAATTTCATGAGCTTGGGCTGGCAATCATTAGTTAGGAAGTTCTTTCCAGTGGGAAGCTGCCACGGCGCAAACTGGGCATTGGTTGCTGGGCGATCTTCGCAACGGAAGGAAGTCTGTGCCGAATGGCAGAGGAGGTCAACGGAGAATGGAGCGCGGAAAGGCCCTGCGCGAGAGCGTGGGCACGACGAAGCAGAGGCCAGGATGCCCCGCCGCAAGCATACGTATCTGCGGCCGCGTTGGAGATCCTCGAATCCCTGCGAGGTTGGCAGCGCTTTCGGGCTTTATGGCTCGGACACGGGCACTTCGGGACGACACGACGCAGGGAGGACGGCCTTGAGCAAGCGCGTGCAAAGCGTGGCGCAAGCCAAGGGCTAGCCAGGAGATAGGGATGCGCTCTCTTGTGTTCCTCTTGTGTTGCTCTTGTGCTCCTCTTGTGCTTCCCCTTACTCCCCGTGGGGTTATTGGCAGGACTGCGGCGGTTTCACCGAGCCCGCGCCTGGGTTTGACAGCACTGACTTGTCCATTATTCAAATGTAATCGCATTTTCGTTCCTCGGAGGACCCGCTATTCCGGGCTTGGAATCATTGGCGGCTCCCGGTAGAGTGCCGCTCGTTATGACCAAATCTCTTGGGGCGAAGACTCTAATCTATCCGGCGCCGGTGCTGGTGGTGGGCACCTACGACAAGGCCGGCAAGCCAAACGTGATGACCGCTGCGTGGGGCGGCATCTGCTGTTCGCAGCCGCCGTGCGTGGCGGTTTCACTGCGCAAACTGACCTCTTCCCATGGCAACATTGTGGAGCGGCAGGCCTTCACTATCAGCATCCCTTCGGAGAAGTATATCAAAGAGGTGGACTACTTCGGGCTGGTGTCGGGGCGGAACACGGACAAGTTCGCGGCAACGAAGCTGACGCCGGTAAAGAGCAAGCTCGTGGACGCCCCTTACGTGAAGGAGTTCCTGCTCGTGATGGAATGCAAACTGGTGCATGTGGCCGAGCTGGGGCTACATACGCAGTTCGTGGGCGAGGTGATTGACGCGAAGGCCGACGAGAGCATCATCGGCAGTTGCGGGGCAATTGACGTCAAGAAGCTCAAGCCGCTGGTGTTTACGCCGGACACGCAGGACTACTACGGCATCGGCAGCTTCAAGGGAAAGGTGTTCTCGGCCGGGAAAGGCATCTGATTGCAGGCGCAACCGCCCGCGCCGACCGAGAGTCTGTCCGGCCTGATTGAGCGGGTCACCTTCTTCAACGAGGAGAACGG
>Ga0181518_10004224_pt1 | contig 12909 bp, 9 predicted proteins | sample PEATcosm2014_Bin_28_FD_119751 | JGI IMG/M metagenome (GOLD analysis project Ga0181518, IMG submission 119751) | Peatland microbial communities from MTU Mesocosm Facility, Houghton, MI, USA - PEATcosm2014_Bin01_60_metaG | ecosystem: Environmental > Terrestrial > Soil > Wetlands > Peat | place... | reverse complement strand
GGCTCCGGGCTCACCGCCAACCGGATAAATCAGTCCAACGCCTCGGGACTCTATCCTGCCTTTAACAGAGGCTCCTGTTCTCCTCGACCAGCGCTTAGCTATAGACCCTTGCTCGCCCTCCCAGACCCACCTCGCGGTTGTCTGAGTGACTACGCTTGAGCCCCGGACGCTGCACCAACCGGAAAAACTTCAGAACGTGTCAAAGAACGATTATGTTTTTACCACGCTTGTTTTTTACGTCAATACAATTCATGTGCCTCTAACTTCTTATTCATCAATCGAGTGCAGCTCATGCACAGGCGGGTGACACGGGAATTGTGCAATCGCCGGCACGCGGATGCAAAATCCCCAGCATCCGCGCTGTTTTTCTGGGTTTCTCGGCTGCAAACCTGCAGTTTTGCACGATGCTCACACCCGACTGTGACTGTGCAAATCGGCGTTTCACCCGCATCAATCCTCTTCATTTTGCAATTCGGCTGCGGTTCTTATCAGGACACTCGTCCGGATACTTGTCCGGATACTTACGTCCTCCGAACGTTTTCTCTACAATCCTTACGTGATTGTTTATGACCCTGGATCTCTATACTCGCGCTGAGTCGGCGGCGGCATTTGTACTTTCGCAGACTGGGCTGCGCCCGCAGATCGGACTCGTCCTCGGCTCGGGCCTCGGGTCTTTTGCCGACGACCTTACCGACGCCGTCCGCATTCCCTATGCCCATATCCCGACGTTTCCACGTTCGACGGCAGTTGGACATGCTGGACAACTTGTGGTGGGCAAGTCTGGCGACGTGCCTGTTGCGGTGATGCAGGGACGGGTGCATGTGTATGAAGGCTATTCGGCCGCTGAGGTCGCCTTTCCGACGCGCGTGCTCGGGCGCGCTGGCGTACGCGCTTTAATTCTCACAAACGCCGCTGGCGGCATTAACGTCGAGTACGGACAGGGCGCGCTGGTCATCCTGCGCGATCACATCAACCTTCAAGGGCAAAATCCGCTGACGGGCGCGAATGACGAACGGTTTGGCCCGCGTTTCCCCGACATGAGTTATACGTACGCCAAGCGCTATCGCGAGATCGCGCTGGAGGAAGCAAAGAAGCTTTCGATTCCGCCACGTGAAGGTGTCTACGCGGCGCTTGCCGGCCCGAGTTACGAAACTCCGGCGGAGATCCACTACCTGCGGACCATCGGCGCCGATCTGGTGGGCATGTCGACCGTCCCGGAAGCAATCGTCGCGCGGCACATGGGGATGAACGTTCTCGCAATCTCATGCGTGACAAATATGGCTGCGGGAGTTTTGGATCAAGCGCTCGTCCACGACGAAGTGCTCGAAGTGGGACGACGAGTGATGGGGCAGTTTATCGCATTGTTGCGGGCGGTGCTGCCGCGGATCGCGGGGGAGTTGGGGAACCAGGGCTGACTTTTTGCCTCGCGGCCAAAAGAAACGGGGCAAGCCGCAGCTCTGCAGCGATCGATGGAAACGGGTTTCTTAGAAGATCACCTTCAACGCAAGCTGAACCACGCGCGGACCGCCGCCGCCCAGGCCGGGGTTGGTCTGGGCCTGGTCGGGAGTCTGTGTGATGAGGCCTTGCTGGGTCGATCCCGGGTCCACGAAGAAGTTCGGCAGCGCAAAGTTCGGGTGATTGAGAATGTTGAAGAATTCCGCCCGGAACTGGAGCGTCGTATTCTCGAAGAAGCGGGCGCTCTTGCCAAGCGAGAAATCTACGTTCCAGTAGTCCGGTCCATAGATGGCATTCCGTCCTAGGTTGCCAAAACTGCCCTGCGGGTTGGCAGATGTCGCATAGTCAGGCTGGGTAAAAGCTGCGCCATTCAAATAACCGATACTGTCCGGGGCTGATTCCCAGTTTGAGTTGATGGGGTTCACGCCCGGGACAAGATTTGGGCGCTGGTGGAAGTTAGAAGGAGTCGGAGGAAAAGAGTTCGGCGGAAGCAGGTTCGGATTAACACCGCTGGTATCATTCGCGCTCACGATCGGAACAGGCCGTCCACTCTGCGCGGTGACGATCGTGTTGAGCTGCCATCCCTGCGCAATCCAATTTGGACCGGCTAGTTTGGGCACATCATAGGTAAAGGCAGCCGTGAAGCGATGGCGCGCGTCGAAATTTGACGGGCCATGCTCGGCGTGCAGATCGTATGAGTTCTGCGGGAACGCGACTGTCGAAAAGTTGAAGTCAATGCCATCCGATGCATCATCGAGCGACTTGGAAAAGGTATAACCAGTAAACCCTGTCAATCCGTGCCAACTGCGGGAACGGAGCGTGGCCTGCAGAGCGTGGTAGGTCGAAGCGCTTACTGTAGAAAGGGAGTCCATCGCGCCGTAGTTTGGATTGGGACGGTTACCAAGGTAGTTAGGCTGATTCAGGTCAAGTAAGCGAACTAGCTTTGTTCCCTTACTCCCGACATAGCCGATCTGCAGGGCGAACGCTTTCGAGAGTTCCTGCTCGATGTTGAAGTTCCAGTTCTGAGCGTAAGGAGTAACGAAGTTGCGGGGAGTGACAAAAATATCGCACGGGTTCGCGCAAGGCGGAGTGGAAAGCGTAAAAATCGGCCCAGGTGCGCTTCCATTGAAGGCTCCGGAGTTGAACTGGTACGGGTAGATCGGGGAAGGACCGATGGGATTTTGCGTCAGGCCCGCTGAAGTTGTGAAGTTGGCGATCAGCAAGTCCTGTGGGACGTAGTCATAGTACATGCCGTATCCGCCGCGAACGACAGTGTTAGGCCTCGGATTCCAGGCGAAACCGATCCTGGGACCGAAATTGTTCAGATCCCTCGCATAGGCTCCGTTCACGCCATCGGTGCCCTCCATGGCGAGGGTGCCGTCCGTGCCCAGGTTCGACAGCAGATTGTGCGCCTCACTGACCGGTCCGAAGTACTCCCAGCGCAAACCAAGATTAACGGTAAAGGTAGGAGCGACGCGGAAGTCATCTTGCGCAAAGAAGCTCAAGCCATTGTTGTAAGTCATGCGTTGCGTGTTTCCGTAATTCGCCAGGGAGCTGTAAGGAGCTCCCAAGTAGATATTCGCCAGGGTTGTAACTGCCTGATCGCTACAATAGGTCGCATCGCTGCCCGTGAGCGGGCAGTAACTTCCGCTGCCTTGGGCACCCGCAAAGGTCGAGGACCCGAACTCAAGCTGTCCACGGGACAGATTGTTATCGAAGCTGTCCACGCTGATGCGGCGGTATTCACCGCCGAACTTGACGGTGTGACGGCCGCGCACCCACGTGAAGTTGTCCAGAATCTGAAAACTCTGGCTCGTTCGTCCGCGCGGAATGCTATAGCCGGTCGCACCCAGATTGTCGTACACGCCGTCAAAGTCAATCTCCGGCAGACTCAGTTGGCCGGTTCCGAAGTTGAAACCGAGCGTTTGCGGATTGAACTGAGCATCCTGGGTGCTGAACGATGTGCGATAGCGACTGTATCCGAAACGGACTTCGTTAATCCGGCTTGCGCCGAGAGTCGACAACAAGCTGGCCGATACGACCTGGACCCGCGTTGGGGAGGTCTGCGCGAATTGCGGTAATCGGGAAGCCGCTCCACCGCCGAGACCACCGAGTGGGAATACCTGGTAGCTCTGGGCAAACGCGTAACGACCGGTGATTTGCTCGTTGGAGCTAAGTTGGTGATCAATCTTGGCAATCAAACTGTTTACGTCATTCTGGTCAGCCACCGTGCCGGGAACCGTGCCAGACTCACCGTTAAAGCCGGTTGGCTGCGGGAAAAGGTTCAAGAGATTGGTGACGGCCTGGCTCGGCGTGAATCCTGAACCGGGGGGATTGGCGACTGCAATTTCCTGGGCGAGTTCGACCTGATTCGGCACGCTTTGTCCGCCCACAATGTTCGTGTCGGTCGGCACAAGGAATGTGAAATCCGACCCGACGCGTTCCCGCTGGCCTTCATATGCGCCGAAAAAAAAGGTCTTGTCCTTGACGATCGGGCCGCCCAATGACGCTCCAAACTGATTGTTGCGAAACGCCGACTTCAAAGCCGGCTCGCGGTTGAAGTAGTTCCTCGCGTCCATGGCATCGTTACGCAGAAACTCGAACGCAGAACCGTGCAGCCGGTTGGTTCCGGACTTTGTGATAATGTTCACTACAGAACCGCTATTTCGTCCGTATTCAGCGGGAAATTGGGACTGCAGGTTGAATTCCTGAATGGCGTCAATCGGGAGCAGAGACGCCGGTGCGCCGCCAATGCCGGTCTGGTTCAGCGCCGAATTATTGAAGAACGGATCGTTGTTGTCGGTACCATCCAACGTGTAGTTGTTCGAACGGTCGCGGTTGCCGTTGATGGAGAACTGTCCGAATCCGCTCTGAATGGCGGCAACACCCGACGGCTCAACCGTCGCGCCAGGAACGAGCGCTACGAGCTTGCCAAAATCCCGTCCGTTTAGCGGCAAGTCCACTACAAGCCTGCGGTCCACGACTTCACCGAGTACGTCGCGGCTCGCCTCCACCAGCGGCGCTTCTGCGGCCACGGTCATTTGCTCCTGCCGCTGCCGCACCCTGGTGAGATCGAAATTTGCGGAGGTGTCCAGCCCGACGTTAACCTGAACATTCTGTGCGCTCGGAGAGAGTCCGGCCGATTCGGCCATTACGGTGTATTCGCCGGCGGGCAGTTCGGCGAGCACGTAGGCTCCGTCCTGGCCTGTCGTGGCTTCACGTTGCAGGCCGGTGCTGATGTTCTTGGCGGTGACCTTTGCTCCAGCGATCACACTGCCGCTGGGGTCGGTCACGGTGCCGCGGATGGATCCGCGGAAGCTCTGCGCCCATGCAGACGAGGTCATCAGCAACAGCGCCGCTATGCCGATTTTGAGCGTCAAGATTGCCAGTGTCCAATGATTCTTGCTGTCTCTATGCATGATTGCTTCCTTGGGCGAGGTCTCGCATTTACTCGTTTGCAAAATCTGGTTTCGAAGTTTCGCACTCGCGCTTTCTACTCAATGCCCCTTGCGCGGTATGAACACCGGTTGCGGCGGATCAATGTTGTATGCCGCCGCGAAGCTGGCCTGATTGAGCGCAAAGCTGGCTCGTCCGCGTGAATCGATGAACAGTAATGGCTGTTTGAGTGGCACATCGCTGAACGTCCTGACAAACGGCATCTCGACTTCGTGTCCTGCGATCATGACTTTCAACTTATCGCCGCGCTCATAGCCGAGCTTCAAAAAATCGTCGGCGCTGATGTTCGTGATCAGATTGCCGAATGGACCATCCAGGGCGATTACTTCTCCGGTCAGACCTTTGTCGTCTACGCTTGCTGGTTTTAGATCGAGCCGGACCAATTCTCTGACTACGGGTCCAGCCTGGGTCCAGTCGTCGCCGCGCGCGATGTGCGCGCCGACGGGAGAAAAAATATCCCGGCCATGAAAGGTGGAGGAAATCTTGGCGCCCACCATCCAATCAGGGTTGGTGACCTCGCGAATGCCTTCAACGCCATCGCGGGCCTCGACCATCGTCATCAGGCCGTTGTCGGGCAGTACGAAGAACTGTCCGCGCTTCGACTTCACGACCACGGCTTTGCGCGAGCTGCCCACGCCGGGATCGATGACCACCACGAATACCGTGCCGGCTGGGTAGTAGGGCGTGGCGCCGAACAAGAAGCGAGCGCCGTCTCGAATCGAAAATGGATCCACCTGATGCGTGAGATCGACGATGCGGAGATTGGGCGCGATGCCGTACATGACACCCTTACAGAGGGCCACGGAATCGTCCACAACGCCGAAGTCGGTCATGAAGACGACCGTCGGTGGTTGCACGGCGGATTGCTGCTGCGCCAGAAGAGGGCTCGCCACCATTAACAAAAAGACGAACCACAAACAGAATCTTCGGGCCGGTTTCCTTAGGGGGGTGAATGCCATCCGCATCACGTCGACTCTCCGCAAAGACTACTAGTTTACTAGGGATTAAGAAAAGCGCAACCCGTGAAGCGGGTGCGAGTACTATCGCGAGCCGGCGGGCCTAACGTCGCCGGTTCTTTAGAGCCCCTGATTGTACGCGCTGGAGGGGCGGAACCCAAAGAACGATGCCAGCATCTATAATCTCGTCGTTCATCAAATCAGTCCTAAATCGATCAACGATAGATCAAACCAGGAGAGAGCCAGCAATGTCTAACGTGATTCCCGAAAAATACGTCGACCTTTTCCAGAAGCGAGCTTTCGCCAGTCTTGGCACCCTCATGCCCGACGGACGGCCACAGGTCACTCCCGTCTGGTGCGATTTCGACGGCCAACATGTGATTTTCAACTCGGCGCGCGGACGCCAGAAAGATCGCAACGTGCGCCGCGACCCGCGGGTTGCGCTGGCCATCGTCGACCCCGACAATCCCTATCGCTATCTGGAGATCCGCGGCACCGTGGTTGAGATTACCGAGGACGGCGCCGCCCAACACATCGACAAGATGGCGAAGAAGTACATGGGAGTCGACAAGTATCCATACGCGCAGCCGGGCGAAGTTCGCGTGCTTTACAAAATCCGGCCTGAGCACACGACCGTGATGGGGTAGATTCGGTAACGCCCCAGTGTGGCGCGGACACTCTTGTCTGCGGCCTTTGGCGGTATTCTCGATCAATTTTCCCGGAAGGTGGCAGGCCGCACGCGGAGAGGAGTGTCCGCGCTACACCACGCCTTTTTCTCCGATAACCTTTCTTCAGCGAACGAGTCCAACTCTTAAGGGAACTTCGAAGACTCGTTTTCCGTATTTAGAAGACGAGAGGCGAGGGACCCCTAGTCCTTGTCTGTATCCTCGGGAGGGGTTTATGGAAGTAGGGAAGAATAACGGCGATGGCTTGCACGCGCACGCAATTGATGCCCAAGCCAATAGCATTTCAGCACAGCAGGTGGTGCAGGCAGCGCACGAGGAACTCCTCCAACTCATGCGGCAGCGGGCCGAGATCATGAAGCGCATTGGCACGGTGAAGCAGACCATCGCAGGATTGGCGAATATTTTCGGCGATCAGGTGCTCGGCGACGACTTACTGGAACTGATCGACCGCAAGCCCAATGGCCGCCAGCCCGGCTTCACCAAGGCGTGCCGAAGAGTGCTCATGGAAGTGCGGCGTCCGCTTGGAGCTCGCGAGGTTTGTGTGGAACTGGAACGATATGCTCCCGCAATCCTGGCGCGGCACAAAGACCCGCTGGCCTCGGTCACTACCGTCTTGAATCGTTTGGTGGATTATGGCGAGGCCCGGAGTTTGAACAACGAGCGTGGCCGCCGCGTCTGGGAGTGGATCAGCGACGGCGAGCCGGCGGACGCGCTAGCTGCCAGGAGAACGGCCTGATCTCGGCAGATGGCTGCGCCCCTTCAAAACAAAATAAAAATCAGAGCTTCTTCGCAGCTCTACGCCAGCAACAAGCGTCCTTTTTCCAGATGCCGGGTTACGTGCGCATACTGGGCTGCGTGGGGATCGTGCGTGACCATCACGATCGTCTTTTGAAAACCTTCATTCAGCCTCTTCAGAATCTCCAAGATTTCCGTCGCCGAATTGCTGTCGAGGTCGCCGGTCGGTTCGTCGGCTAGGATCAGCGTCGGATCGCTGACGATGGCGCGAGCGATGGCCACACGCTGCTCCTGTCCACCGGATAGCTGCTTGGGCAGGTGATCGACGCGATCTTCAAGTCCAACGAGTTTGAGCGCGGTCATGACGTGATCGCGGCGCTGTTGCGGCGTCATCTTGGTCAGCAGCAGCGGCAGTTCGACATTCTCAAATGCGGTCAGCACCGGAATTAGATTGAAAGTCTGAAAAACATATCCGACGTGAGTGTTGCGCCACTTGGCGGACTGCCCGTCGTTCAGGCGAAAAATATTCTCGCCCATCACCAGCAATTCGCCGGAACTGGGTCGGTCAATGGCTGCGATCATGTTCAGCAAAGTTGTCTTGCCCGATCCTGAGGGCCCCATCAGCGCCAGAAACTCGCCGCCGGCGATGTCGAGAGAGACGTTGTCGAGCGCGGTCACCTCAAAAGCGTCGCGCTTGAAAATCTTGCTTACGCCACGGGCCTGGACGACCTTGCTGCCTACGACCGGCTGTGTCGTTGCTGTTGTTGTCGTGATTGCGTTCATGATTGTCCCTTGATACGAATCTTTTGCCCGTCCTGCAAATCCGCGGGCCCGGCCGTGATTACGTTTTCGCCACCGACGAGCGAGTCCACCAGATAGCCTGCTGAACGCTGGCCCTGAACATGGACATTACGGCGGAGAGCTTTGCCGTTGAAAGCGAGCAGCACGAACTTCGTCCCATCTTTATCGCGCAACGCCGTGGTGGGAACGAAGACATAGGTCTGTCTCGTACCGGCGTTCTTGTCTTCATTAGCCTTCGCCTTGAACTGCACGGTGGCATTCATTTCCGGGCGCAAGTAGGAATCGGGTTGCAGGATCTGCACCTTGACCTGGACGGTCGCTTTCTGGCGATTTGCTTCCGGCGACATTTCGGCGATCTCGCCTTTGTAGGAGCGATCTTTGAACGCGTCCAGGGTGACGATGCCTTCTTGCTTGGGAGACAGTTTGGCGAAGTCGTCCTGCGCGATATCGAGTTCGACTTGAATGTCGTTCAGATCCGCCAGCGCCACCACCGATCCGCGCGGGCCGCCTTCGGCGCCGCTGGCGAATTGAGCAGTGACCAATTCCCCTTTCTCGGCGGTGCGCTCCAGAATCGTGCCGGTGACGGGTGCGCGGATCACCGTGGCATCGAGTTGAGACTTGGCGTATGCCATCTGGCCTTCGGCCTGCAGCAAGTCGCCGCGGGCACGTTCAATTTCCTCGGAGCGCGGTCCGAGCTGCATCAGCTTGAAAGCCCGCTCCAGCGAATTCATTCTTTGCTGCGACGCCTCGTACTTGCCGACAGCGTCGTCCAAGTTCTGCTTGGACATCACTCCCTGCGCAACGAGGTCACGGGTGCGGTCCAGATTGAGCTTGTCATTTATCGCCGTTGCCCTCGCCTCGGATAGATTGTGATCCGCCTGCTGAATTTCCTCGGGGCGCGACCCATTCTCATTTTCGAGCAGCCGTGCCTTGGCGCTCTCCACGGTACCTCGAGCCTGTTCGTACTGGGCGCGGAATTCCTCGTCCTCCAGGCGCACCAGAACTTGTCCTTCTTTTACCTTGTCGCCCTTTTCCACGCCGATCCAGGCCACGCGGCCGGTGACCTTGGAATTCACGCTGATTTTGTGATGCGCGACAATGTATCCGCTGGCCGAAAGCACGGTGCTGCCCGCGATGTCACTGCCTTCGGCCGTTGCCCGGGCTACTTCCACTTCCGCGGTTTCCGACGCGAACGCACGGTAGGCCAGTGCGGCGATTCCCAGCAGGACGACTAGGGCGATTCCTCCCAGGATGAAGCGTCGCGACCACGGAGGCGGTCCTCCGCCTCCATCGCGCAGCGAGTGATCGATGCGGAGACTGCGCAGGTCGTCGTGTTTCGTGTCCATCGGTCCGAGGTCCGTTGGCATTGATGAAAGATGCTCCCAGCTTTTATGTTGATGCAAAATCAAAGTCGAGAACAATTGTACGGACTATGTGTGAACAACGTGCAAATCAGGCTCGCAGCGAGGTAAGAATATCCTGCCGCGCTGCATGCCAGGCGGGCGCGAAGCCCCCCAGTAAGCCCATGATTAATGCAAACCCTACCGCCGCCAGCGCGACTTCCCAAGTCATGTGCAGGCTGAAAACCGTTTCGCTGAAGGTGAGGGAGTTGCCGATGCCCGTGCTCATGCCGTTAAAGGGCAAGATCAAGACAATCCCGACGAACGCTCCCAGCAGCGAAAGCAACAACGCTTCAATCACGAACGAGGTGAGAATACTGGGCCGGGAGAATCCTATGATCCTCAAGGTTGCGATCTCGCGCGAGCGATAGGCGACGGCCGCATACATCGTATTCATGGCGGCGAAACTGGAACCGATCGCCATGATGATCGCCACAAACGTGCCGATAAATTTGATGGCGCCGCCAGAACTGGTTTGTTTCTCGTAATACTCGGTTTCGAGCGTGCCCTCGAGCTTCAGGCGCTGATCGTCGCTGACGCGGTGTTTCAGGGCGTCGGCTGCTACGGGATCGGTGGCGCGCAGATAGGCGGAAGCATAGGCTCCCTGACGGTCGAAATCGGCGGCGATCTGGTTGACGTCGCCCCAGATTTCCGAATCATAGGCGGTACCGCCCGAGTCGAAGACGCCGACGACTTTCCATTGTCCCTTGGCAAAGTCGAGAGTGTCGCCGACGTTTGCTCCGGAAAAGCGATTGTGAATTGCGTTCCCGACGACCACTTCGCGTTGTCCTGGGGTAAACCAGCGGCCTTCGACCAGCTTGGCGTTGGGGCGCAGAGTGAGGCCGGCCGACATCAGACCGCGAACTGAAACGTTGACTTCACCAGTGCCATCCTTGCGGGGCAGAACCACGACCACCACCCATTCGCCGGAGGCGATTGGATCCCCTTGGGTGTCTTTGGCGATGCCGGGCAGGGTTTTCAACGTCGGAAAAAGATCGGCGTCGAAGCCTCCCGAAAGCTCAGCAGTGGAGCCTTTGCGCATGACGAGCACGTTGATGGGATCGCCGCTGGTCATGAAGGCCTTCTGCAGACCAGTCAGCAGCGCCATCAAGAAAACGGCGGTGGTGACGGTGAGCGCGATGCCCAGAGCCGTCATGATGGTGAGGCCTTTGCGCAGCTTCAGATTGCGGATGTTATAGCTGATCGGAATTGCCATATTAGTCGTTGGTCGTTAGTCGTTTGTCATTAGTCCTTTAGTCCTACTTTTAACCGATGTAGCGCAAGCCCTCCACAATATCTAACTTTGCTGCGTGGTAGGCGGGTAAGATCGCGCTCAGCACTCCTACTATGCCTGCGACGATGATGGCAAGCAGCAAAGTGGGGGGTGTCACTTTCATTCCGGAAAGAAACAGGCTCATCCCCGGCGCGTGCGAGAGAGCCGAGACCAGCCCGAGCGCGAGCAGGCAGCCGAGAGCGCCGCCGGTCAAGGCCACGAGAACGGCTTCGCCAATATAGAGCCTCAAGATCGATTGCCGGGTGAAGCCCAGCGTTTTCAGAACCGCTACCTCGCGCGTGCGTTCGCGGATCGACATGGCCATGGTGGTGGCCGAGACCAGCAGCGTGGCGAACACCACCGCGAAGCAGATGCTCAGGATAAATGCTTTTACGTTTCCGATGCTGTTGATGAAGCCCAGCTGGAAGGCTTTTTCACTTTCGGTTTTTGTGGGTTCGGGAGAATTGCGGAACATGGCGTCAACCGCCGAGGCGATGGTGGAGACGCGGTTCGGAGAATCAGCGAGGATGGCGAACATGCCCGCTTTTCCTTTGGCGAACGAGACTGCTTCTTCGACATATTTCTGATTGTAGTAAACCGATTCTGTGGGCTCGGGCGCCGTATAGATTCCGCGAATCGTGAGCTCAAGATCCATGGGATAGATGGTTCCCTGGAGCACCATGCGATCGCCGAGCTTCCAGCCAAACCTCTTGGCGAGTTGGTCGTCGACGATCACACCGGCGCGATCGCGCTGCCAGGCGAGCAATTGATCCGCGGGCATTTTGAAGTCAGTGAAGATCTTGAGGATCTCGTCGGGGTCGGTGCCGAACTGGGCGAACATATTCTCCGGCTTGGAATCTTTGTAGATGCCTCCAAACCAGTTGTTGGGGGCGACGGCCACCACGCCGGGGATGGCTCGGATTTTTTCGCGGTAAAACAGCGGCATGGATTCGGTCAGCGAGACGCGGTGACGGGTGACCAGGCGCTGCGCGGACTCGGCACTGAACGTATCAATGTAGAAGGCGCGCCAGATGGTCATCATCAGAGTCAGCAGCAGAAGGGAGAACGTGAGGCTTAACACAGTCAGGAGGCTGCGCCGCTTGTTGCGAAACGCGCTTTTGGTTACGAAGCGGGTTAAGGTCATACAACTCCGGTAGGCCCACCAGTTTGATAAGAGAATTCCCTGAGAGGGAAAAACTGCCCCAATTATGCTCGTCCTGAGGATAAAGCAGCGGTCGCGGTATGGACAACTGGGGTTGATCCTCTTTTCACGAATTCTCTGTGGACGTGCTTTTGCCAGCGAGCCGGACCAGACAGCCTCGATGTGTCTATTGTTACGCCCGACTTTCATTATCTGTATCTGTGCTGGCGATCGTTGGTGGAATGGCGATGTTTCGCCATCGACTCACGACAGAAATACTATTCGGTTGTGATGAAAACTGTTTCACATTGACGCACGCCGGGATTGAAGGGACAATGGCAGCCGTCCTTAGGGTGTGAGCATTGTCGGGCTGCATCTTCTGTGGAGGGTGAGCGTCCTCGGATAAAAGCTGTTCCCCGGTATCTTCGTTCTGCGCCGTTCCGCTCGTGTATCCAAACTATTCAAGGAGAAAATTATGACACTTCAGAGATTGTTGAGAGGGTTGGCTATCGCTTCCGTAATCGCTCTCTTCGCTGTGGGCTTTTCAACCTACGCACAGGTGGCGGCACCTAACGTTTCCGCCGGCATTCGGCTTTCCAAAGACCTCGGCCTTGTCGATCCATCGACCGAGATCAACATCACAGTCCACCTCAAGCTTAGGGACAAGGCCGCATTCGACAAAGCTGTCGATGCGCTTTACGATCCCGCTTCGCCGACCTTCCACAAATGGATGACCAACGCCGATCTCAAGAGGTACGCACCCACTGAAGAACAACGGCAGGCCGTCCGTCAGGAGCTTCAGAAGAACGGACTTACCATCCTCTCCACTGATCCCATCGGCTTTACCATCCGCGCCCATGGCACCATCGCCAATGTCGAGAGCGCGTTCCACACCGAACTCCACCAGTTTCAGCACGACGGAAAAGTATTCCGCGCCAATGTCAAGAACGCCCAGCTTAGCGGCGAGGCGGGGAACTATGTCTCCACCGTGGCTGGACTCGAAAGC
>Ga0181518_10004222_pt1 | contig 12917 bp, 15 predicted proteins | sample PEATcosm2014_Bin_28_FD_119751 | JGI IMG/M metagenome (GOLD analysis project Ga0181518, IMG submission 119751) | Peatland microbial communities from MTU Mesocosm Facility, Houghton, MI, USA - PEATcosm2014_Bin01_60_metaG | ecosystem: Environmental > Terrestrial > Soil > Wetlands > Peat | place... | reverse complement strand
CCACGGCCGAGAGGCCAACACACGCGGCGAGGAATCAGAAAGAATTTGTACCCGCGCTCCTCCGCAGCGCGTCGGGAGAGCTTTTGCCCTCTTGACAAAGACCTATCATGGAAGTCGGCTTACTGGGCATCTTCGTACCATTACGCACTTTTCGGGTCAATCGGGATTCGTGAGATCAGGGCTTGAGGGTGAGAAAGGTCACGCCGTAGCCGCCGAGTGCGATGGTCATTTGGGGAGAAAATGAAATCGCAATCGGAGACGGCCCGTTTGCGACGCTGGTGTTCGCATCGATCGTGAGTGTGGCGGCGCTGGAAAAGTTCCCGAGAGCGGAGACGTCCACTATTACGGTGCGGGGATCACCGGTGCCGTTGTTGTCGCTGGCGGCGTGAATGGCGTGGTCCGCGACCATGACCACCACCGAGCCGTCGGTATTCTTAGTCGCGAGGACTTCGACGGTCGAAGTATCGGTCACGGTGAGAGCAAGAATGTCCGGCGGCACCGCCGCGGGAAACATTTGCCCCAGCGTCAAATCCACCCAGTAGCTAAGGTAAATATTCCCAGTGGTGTAGTCCACTTCGCCGAATTGCTGGTCGGCGTCGTAATCCCAGTGATACAGGGCCTGGTTACCGGCCTTACCGAGCTGCGAAAAAACGTAGGGGCGCCAAGCGGCGAAGAAAGGGCTAGTGCCCCGCTGGTCGGTGACGAATTCCTGGCCGGGATTGCAGGCACTCATGCCATTTCCGACGTCGTAGTCGGCGTTGACATTGTTTTCGGTAACCCACACGGACACGCTAGCGAGGTCCGCCCGTGTCTGCAGCTCCTGGTAGAAATAGTTGACGTCGTTCACGAAGCCAGGGACAGTGCTGAAAACCTGGGTGTCGGAGTCCCGTTGATTGCACGAGGAATAGAAATGAGTGGAAACGATATTCACCTGCGCATTCACTCCGCCTGCATTCGTGGCGGCCACAAACGTTGGCAGGTTGTTTCGCGGATCGCCTTCCCCAGAATCGAAATCGGAGAGCTCCAGGGCGGAAAACTTGATCGTGGGGTCCACCATCAGCATCGCCGGCACGACGGCGTTGTAGAGTTGCACGTACTGGCTCGGCGTCAGACCGTTGATGTTGTATTCGTTGAAGATACCCCACCAAATTATCTTGTTCGCGCTTGGTGACTTGAAAAGCTGACCGCCCCAGGTAAAGCCACCGGTGTTGTAGTACCTCACGAGGTTCGCACTGTACTGAACGAAGTCATTCAGATAATTGGTGATATCGAACTGTCCTTGAGCGTTCTCCATGAAGACAGGGGCTACGGCAATTTGAAACTCCGGGCTGTGGTCTGCGGCGCTCAGGATAGGCTGCACGACGGCGTCGAGCATGGTGAAATCCCAGTCACTGGCATTTCCAGTATTTGCCGTCATCGGCACAGCTTGGGAGACCCCTTGTATGCGGATGTGCTGAGGGCCCAGAGTGTTCAGCAGCGCGGTGCTTGGATGGTTTATGAAGAATTGGTAGTCCCACTCGGCGGGCTGAAAGGAAGTGGACATGAACTGCTGGAGCTTGCCGTTCACACCTTGATTTGTGTCGACGGAGCTAGACACGGCAGCGGAAACGGCGACGACAAGGGCGAGATTTTGACTCCCGGAGGAAGCGCCGGAGGTTGCAGTCACGTTCAGGGTGTACATGCCAGCCGAGGTGGCGGCGCTGCTGGTTAAAGCGATACTTCCGGCTATGTTGCCGCTAGGTTGGGTGATTTGCGCGGTCGTGCCATTCGGCAGACCGTTCACTGCTACGGTGGCCGGGCTCGAATTCCCGGTAACGTTCACACCGACCATGGCAGGTGCTCCATTCTGCAGTGCCACGACCGTGTTGGTGGATAGCGCAATGTTCAAAGTTCCCGGCTGGCCACCAGATGTGCCGGAGCCGCTGTTGCACGCCGCAGCCAGCAGACAAATCGCGGCGAGGCAGGACAACGTTGCTCCGCGGGGACAGAGTTGATGGAGTGTCATGCGCGTTCTCCCAGGCTTGGACGCCTGCGGCATCTCAAACTGGATTCTCGATTTGGACATCTGTTGGGCGCATCGTACGCTTCTCCTGTCCTCGACACAACGAGTATGCCACCCGAATAGATGCTGGAAGATCACCTTGTAACCAGCACTCAGCCGAGGATGTCCCGCGTTTAGTTGAAACTTGAGAACAAGAAGCAGCGGCTCTCGCCCGAACTCGGATAGAGTTCGGGTTGCGAATCCCTTTTTAAAGGAGAGAGCCGCCGTGAGAAAGAATTACCAGAGGAAAGAGCGCAAGTCCAATCACAAGTTCGAGGTCGTGCGTGGGCAAGAGTTGCTGGTGCGGGTGCCGTTGCCGATGGCCGAGGTGTGGGCCGAGATGCAAGCGCAGGTAGAAGAGCTGACCGGGCAAGCGGGGCTGCAGATCCTGCGCGCCATCCTGGAAAACGAAGTCACGTGTCGCGTGGGGCCTCCGCATCGGCCCCATCCCACTGCGGGCTGCGTGCGCTGGGGGAAGCAGTCGGGTTATGTGGTCTTTGGTGGACAGAAAATTCCGCTGGAACGGCCCCGGGTACGCACGCGGGAAGGCCAGGAAGTGGAACTGGAGAGCTACGGTCAGTTGCAGCAAGACGGAAAGCTGCAACGAGCGGTGCAAGAGCGCATGGTGGCGGGGTGGTCCACGCGGAACTATCGGCGAGCCGTAGAGAGTGCTGTGGAAGGCTACGGGATCGAGAAGAGCAGCGTGAGCCGGCAGTTCGTAGAGGCCAGTAGCAATCAGTTGCGGGCACTGTGCGAGCGGCGATTGGAAGATCTGAATCTGGTGGTGCTGATGATCGATGGCATTCACTTTGGCGGCCAGGTGCTGGTGGTGGCGCTGGGGATCGCGGAAGGCGGAGAAAAGCACGTTTTGGGAGTGTGGCAAGGAGCCACGGAGAACACCACGGTGGTCAAAGGGCTGTTGGAAGATCTGGTGGACCGCGGACTGGATCTGCAGCGGCGATATCTGGTGGTGATCGATGGATCGAAAGCGCTGCGCGCCGGTGTGGAACGTGTTTTCGGTGAGCAAGTGGAAGTGCAGCGCTGCCAGATTCACAAGCGACGGAATGTGCAGGAGTACCTGCCGGAGAACTGCCAGAAGGACTACGACCGGCGGATGCGCAATGCGTACGCGATGACCAACTACGCGGAGGCCAAAGAGGCGTTGCAGAAAATCTTCCGGCAACTGGAGCAAATCAATCCGAGCGCGGCCCGCAGCCTGGAGGAAGGGCTGGAAGAAACGCTGACGGTGCATCGCTTGGGGATCGGAGCAGTGTTGCGGCGGAAACTGGCCACCACCAACCCGATCGAATCGTGTCTGTCGACGGTGCAGCGAGTGGCGCGAAACGTAAAACGCTGGCGCGAAGGAAATCAGCCGCTGCGCTGGACCGCCACCGGACTTTTGGAAGCAGAGAAAAAGTTTCGGCGTATCAAAGGCTATCAAGAAATCCTGTTGCTGAAGGAGCGCCTGAATCCGTCGCGCATTCAGCAGAAGGAGGTCCGCGCCGCAGAAGTCGCTTGAACTTGCTTGCAGAGAGGCTTACAGTGCCGAACATCGAGAGTCGCTGCAATCAACTAAAACTCGGACATCCTCCCTTAGCCCCGTGGTCCGACGATAAGTTCCGAGTAGCCGACTGCCCACGAACTGCGGCCTAACCAGCCGCCGACAATGAGGCTGCAGCGTCCAGCGCTGGCGGCTTAGCGCCCTTGATGACGAGCCAGAGCATGAAGGCTATCTCCCCCAAAATGGCGGGCTGAAGGTAGGTATCCACCTTGTCCGCGTATTGCGGCAAAAGTACGCCCGTAAGGCTCAAGATCACCCAGGCAAAGCCGGCGAGGGCGAGCCACACGCCCAGGAATCGCGGCAGGAATCGCGACCTGTACACAAGTAGCGCGAGGGGAAAGAGCCAAAGACCCCAAAATATTTCGGTGACAACAAATCCGCGACCATGCAGATTGAGGAACAGCATGGCCAGAGCCTCCCGCTGAGGCTTTTCGAATACGGATAGGAAATCAGCCCCGCGCACGAGGACCAGGGCAGCGAATGAGTTCAGCTCATTCACAAAGGCTATAGGGATGGAGACTACAATCAAAATGAACATGAGCGCGGCGTGCCGCCGGCTAACCCCCTTCAGCAGGTCGTACAAAGCCAAGGCCACGAAGATAAAACCGACCATGCCGATGAGTTCGCTCGCGATCCCGAGGCGAAAGAGCGTCTCGGAGGCCGCAATGTTGCTGGCCGTAGCAGCTGCGTTTCCGTGGACGATCAGCTTGTTGGGAACATAGCCCATGGCGAAGAAGCCCACTATTGACGTGAGTAGATACAGCAAGCCTGCGAATCTGCCTGGGTTCTTGGTGGAACTCATGTGTCCTCCCTCGTTGAACGGACCTAGCGAAGGGTACAGCCGGAGATACGCCGAAGGCTATCAAATGTTTCCGCACACGACGAAAAGGGGCGATTTCGCAACCGCTGCAACCAAGTCTGGCCCGGATTCTGGTCGCATGACGGGCAACCCTGAAGTAATCCTCAAGTCCTGATAAACGCATTATAAAAGAGCGCCCTTCTGGAGTAGGTTTTGATCGTTCGCATCTCTACCTACAACAAGGAGCGCCCTCATGAATGATGCCAAGTATATTGGGATGGATGTGCATCAGACAACGATCTCGGTAGCCGTTCGGGTTTCGCACGTACCCACGTTTGAATCCAGAACGAACAGAATCTTGTCATCGTAAGCGACGCCCAACTCAAACCTTTTTGAGAGCGTTGTTGTACCATGTGGCTGGACCCAGATTTTTGAAGAAAGATACAGCCGTGATAGCGCCCGGGCGGACAGCTCACTACGAGGCGGAGGATCGAATGCGATTGGAGTTCGAAAACGCAGAAGTGAGTAAAACGCAACGAAAATACGCGAGACTTGCCGGATTTTTGTTCCTGGCGGAGATCATTATTGCGCTCGGCAGCGGCTTTGTCCTATCTCACATTGCGGGGAGTGGAACCTCCGCACAAAGAGCGCTGAGAATAGCAGCGTCGGAACACTCGTACCGAGCTGCGCTCTCTATCGTGGTAGTTGCTTCTTTGAGTAGCGCCCTGCTTGCTTTCGCACTGTATGCAACGTTGAAGCCCTTCAACGGTCTGCTGGCTCAACTCGCGATGATCTTTACTGTGGGAGATTCATTCCTGGCCCTGGTTGTACGCATGTGCAGCTTCGTGAAAGTGGATCTTTACGTCTCGTCACAAACCGCCGGGCCCGGCACGATCGCCGCGCAGGCATTGGCGGACCTGATGGGCAGTATTGCGGGTGTTACGGAGAACCTCGGCGGTATTTCCTTCGGCATAGGCTCGCTCCTTTTCTTTTATCTGTTTTTCAAATCGAGGTATATCCCGAGGGGCTTGGGGGCGCTGGGCGTCTTTGCGTCGGTGATCTGGACGGGCCTCTATTTTGCTAATTTGGTGTTCCCGGAACGGCACACATTATTCCAGTACATCTGTTTTCCGCCGATGGCCCTCGCTGATGTCATAACCGGCTTCTACATGATGCTGTTTACGATAAAGACCGAAATTAGCGGCAGCCAGCCGGCTCAGCGGGCGGCAATCCCCAGCTAGCTAGCGGATGGCTGTGACGAAATTCGATGTGAAGACGCGGCAAGCCGCGTAAGTCCTAATTAACGCGGTAATCGTCGAAGTGGGTACTAGCCTCCACATTTCCGGTTTGCCCGAGGCAGACATGAGCGTTCAGCTCCATTTTAGGAGGACAGTCTTCTCCGCCTTAACGTCCCTGACTCGCGCACTGGTGAGTTCACTGCTTCGCGGCGAACGCGCATGGCCCTGGGAGTCGGTTCAGCATGTTCCGGCACAGCCCAATTAGCGCGTCGCCTTGGCTCGCCATCGGATCCTCATTGCGACCGACGAAGTAGTAGCTGCCCCTGGCAACCTGTATCTCGGTTGGGGTGACGCTGGCGAGGCAACCACTGCTGAGTTCCTTCTCCGCGTTTGGGCGCCGGCCACTTTGGTAAACGCGCGACGCGCCCGAGGCGTTCTTCATCTCGTAGAGTTCCAAGATAAAGCTCTCGTTGCCGCGGCCGTACCGCCGGACATAGAGCCTGGAGAGGCCTTGGTTCACGTAGAAGTCCGCTCCGCCATCCATGTATGTATAGAGTGTCGCGGGCGTATAGCTCTCCGGTTGTTCGATGTCTGCAAGACCGCCGAGCGCCGCGCCGGAAGGCAAAGGACCGGCCCCGCGGCTGCATGCCCAAAGGTCGAGCGCTAGCGCGCACGTTGCGGCGATGCGAATGCGTCTCACGCGCGGATCTCCACGACCTTGACGGCGTCCAGGTCGGCTTTGCCCAAACCGAGAGCTGCCGCGTGCTTGAGCTGCGGGGCTATCATGTCGATGGTGAACGTGTCGTCGCGCTGGGCCATGAGGCGAGCGCAATAGGAATCCACCGCCACCATGTCGCCACTGAGGATGATCTTGTTGACGCCCTTAACGACTTCGGCGCCTGCGCCCAATGCCGGACCATTGCGCGCCAGGATCGCGCGGGCATCCACGACGTTGAGCTGCGGCCTGACCGCATCGGCAAAATGCACCAGGCGCTGGTGCATCAGCCCAGACTGGCACTCGTTGTCCTTCGCGTGAACGAGCATCCGGTCTGCCATGGCGACCGAGCCGAAATGCATCTTAAGAGCGCAAGTGAACTTCGGACCCGCGTGACGCTTCACGACCGGCAGGCTGACGACTATGGGCGCCTCGTGCAGAAGGCGGCTAACAGCCACCGGCTTTGCAATCGGCCAAGCGGGATTCTGCACAAAGACGAACTCGTTCGGGTCCGCAAAATCCCGCGCCAGAACCGGCACGCCGCCCTGCGTGAGTTTGTCCAGGACGCCCAGGCGCCGCAGGATGTGTTCAGGCGGTATGGCCGCGCTCAGTCGAGTCCCATGGCTATCAAAAAGGCTGGTCTTGCTGAGGCCGGCGCGCTTCAACTCGGCAGCCACCGCTAGGACGAAGTCAGGGGCGGTCGTCACTGGATAGGGCTGCGATGCAACGTAATTGCCGCGAAAGATCGCCTCGCGACCCAGCTTTGCTAGCGGGTCGAGCCCACCTAAGGCTTCAATCCCTTTGCGCAGCATGGCGCCCATATCTTCGCCTTCCACAACAACGAGCAGAGGTTTGCCAGCGGCGACAAACGGATTGGGCGGTACCACCTTGCACGCGCGCGTTGTGAGGTTACACCCCCACTGGAACGCTGCCGATGCCGTCGCCAGCACGCCGGCACCCAGGCGAAGAAAGCCCCTGCGATCAAGCAACCTTGAATCGGAAGAAGTGCTCATGACATCTCTCCTGCCGCGCGAGCGGCATCCAGCCAGCGGCCGACGATCGCGGCGCCAGCCATCAAAAGCAATCCAAAGCCGACTGCGCCGCCGAGCAAGATCTGGGCCGACAATCGCGAATCGTTCAGTTTCATTGCGATTAGCAAGGTGGCCAGCATGCCCGCCACGAAGCCGGCGGAGCCCAAAAACGGTGCGCCGACGATGAACGCGATCCTGGCGCGACGCCGGCGAAACGCGAAAGCTCCCACCACGCCGATGACCAGGGCAGCCACCGGCCATGCAAGCAATGGCGAGAAGTAGGACTCACCAATCCGGACTGCAGCCAAGCTGACGATTGCCGCGCTCACCGCAGCCAAGAGTGCCGCGCGCGGCTGGCGATTCAACCAGCCCAGGGCGATCGCCGTGGCTCCCACTGCACAGGCCGTGCGTGGAGCCCACGAGCCCAGGAATCCGCCCGCGATCCAGCCTAGAGCCGAGAAGCCGAGACCAGCAAGCGGCCAGAGCAGCAGCGGATACCGCCGCTGCTGCGTTCCGCCGTCGGAGACTTTAGCAGGAAAGAGGAAAGCCCATAGAGGTGCCAAAAATGCTTGCACGACTCTCTTCATACATCCCCCTATCGTCGCGCTAACACATCCACCCCATCAGATAATACGTCCGCCAGTGTGTGAAAGTATCCTCTAAGGGCCTGTTGATTAACGTCAGTGTCGGTTGGGGCCGGTCGAGGTGTTCGTCATGGGCACGGTAAACCACACCCATGCCGCCGCTGCCGATTTGTTCGGTGATCCGGTAGCGGCCGAGGACCTGGCCGATGAGTGCGTCGTGGCCGGCTCCTTGAGTGGTCACGGGAAGGTACCTCTCCTTCCTTCCCCTTTGACTTGCATCCTAGGTCCGCAATTTAGTGAAGTCAACGAGTAACGGGGCGCAGTTTTATCGATGCGTTCCTGATGAAACCGCCTCGAAAGGACACGTCACGTCCTGGTCAACGACGTTCCCGGACAAGTTGGTTGTAGTACGAACCTTTCCGATTTGCCGACGCAACATAAAAGGGCGCCCATTTTGGAGTAGGGTTTTGAGAGTTCAGCTCAACCCTTCCAGAAAGGACACCCTTTATGACTAGCACTAAATATATCCGGATGGACGTGCACAAGGAAACTGCCCGAGCCAGAGCACAATGTATCAGCGGGATGATCGGTCGGCGAAATCGAATTGCCTTTTCGCTGCCAAGCCGCGGGCAAACCCGAGGAGAGCGATAAGCGCGGCCAGCACGGTCAACCAGAGCGCCGTCAAGACTTCGACGACCCAGGCGGGCGCTTTTCCGACTCTCTTTAACAGGAATGGCAGGAAGTTCCACGTCATGATGTGCACGTAATCCCAAGGATCCTCGCGCATGGCCTCATTCGTAAGGCCCCAGGCGCTCATCTTGCCAAGCGCGAAGGCCACGATGTTCTTCAACCGCAGCCACACCACAAAGGTCGGCGGGCTGAGCGTTTCCATCTGATATCTCTCCAACGGACACCAGAACGCAACCGAACAAAGCTGGATGACTACGCTGATGAGGATGATCGCCAGCCCCACTCGCCACACCATTTTGCCAACCTTTGCGCGATGCCGCAGGAGCAGCGGGACGGCCAGCAGCGCCGCAAATTGCACGGGGGTGGCCACATAGCGATCGCCCCAGGCCGTGTCCCCGCTCCAGCTCGTGAATTTCGCATAGAAGCTGACGTACGCAAACAGCAGTGCACCGAACGCCGCAAAATACGCCTTGATTTGAGGCTGAAAGCTCCTCCACGCGAACGCAGCCAGGATGCCAGCAAGCAACAGAAGAGGATCGAATAGGAAAACCGATTTCTCCGGCGTGAACAAAGCGCCGAAAAACCCTACGCGAAACGGAGTTTCAAACGGAAATGCCGCGGGCAGGGCAGGATTGAGCTGTTTCCATTCCTGGCCAAAGAGCTGCACATAGGTGTTGAAAAAGGACCCAAAGCGAACGTACTGATAAACGCGGTCGAGCAGCACAAAGACGCCGTAGATCGGCAATGCAATCCTAGCGTAAAGAGCGGCGCGCGCGCGCAATTCCCGGCCACGAACATTCGTTAGCCACACAGTCAAAAGCAGGAACAAGCAGACCGCAAGCAGATCCATACCTGTGGTCAGGCGCGTGAGCAGGTTCGCCCCCAGCGCCACAGAGCCAAGCACCAGCGCCCAACGCTTTCCGCTTAGAAGCCATTCGTACTGAAATGTTAGACCGCTCAACGTGAGTAACGCGATGTAGTTGTTCTCCATCATGTTCTGCGTGTAGTGCAGAAAGGTGGTTCCGAATAACAGAGCCAGCACACCCGCGATTCGTTGATTCACTAAGAAGTTGAGCAACCCGAGTAACCGGAAGCAGACCAGGCAAGTGAGCACGCACACCAGAATGTTCGTGCTGTAGCTTACGACAATATCGCGTACGTTGGGATCTGTCCCCTGGTATTCAGCAAAGACGGGCAGACTGTCAAGGTACGTTCCCACCATGTCGGACGGCAGCATCAGCAGCGATTGGCCGATGCCGTACCATCCGTAGAGCTTTCCACCACGCCCGTGGATGCCAAACCCAGGATATTCATCGGGAAAAACCGGCGGATCTGATGTCCAAAAAGAGTGAGTAGCATGCAAGCGGTGCGTCGTATCGCTGGAGCCCAACTCCCCAGACTGCACCAACAGAGCGGTCAGTAGGGCAACCGCGGTTAAAAGAAAGATAGGGTTGCGGAGCAGCCACCCAGCGCGAACAATCATCCGGGAATTTCCGATTTCGACCTTTCGTTCGCGTATCGTACGCTGGTCCTGTTCACGACACAACTAATTTGCCACCTGCCTGATTAACGCGCTTACCGGAAAAGTGGGTACTGGGACTCCACAGATCCGGCAATGGGGAGTGATCGGGAGTAGACTGTAGTCCCTGCCTCTGCCAGAAATCAAAATCCAAATCAGGTGATCTCATGGAAGAACAGCGGAAGCACGCGACTCTTTTTGCAGCGACTCTCCTGTGTGCGCGGAAACTGATCGAGTCGATAGAGTCTGACAAACCAAATCTGGCGTAGCAGTACTTCGTGGACCGGGCGATTCAGGAGGCGGAGTTCGTTCTGGAGAGGATCGAGAAGCGGTGGTCTGCGGAAGCTGAGAGGGAGCGGTGAGGTTGGATGCGGACGACCGTGGGCAATTAGACGAGAAATGTGAAGAGTAGATTTGAAAGAAAGAGCGTTGAACTTCAGTTCCGCCCTTTTCTCTTCTGTTGCATTTGATCAGTACATTCCGCAATCTGATCGTCAATGATCTTGATTTCTAAAGCCAGGCGAGTATGCAGAGGATTCTTCAAAAACCGCGCGAATATCAGATTCCTCTTTGCCTTCAATTCCTCGCGCTTCCTTCTCGCATCGATTTCATTCTCTAGCATGCGGCTTAGCTCCTTTCCAAAAGCATGAAAGAAGAGGCTTCCTTCTTACCGAGCGGGAGAAATAGTTATAAACTGCTTTTATTACCGCTTGGTTACCGTAGAATGAAAAAAGTACTTTCACAGCTAGGCAATACGGGGGACAGTGAAGCTACGCTACTTCTTCATGTTGCACTCGTCAATATGGAGGCGGTGGTGGGTAGACTCTCTCGTGTCGACTGGCACAAACTTGAGCTGGTCAGCAACCTATTTCGCTCACGGCCGGAGTCATGTTTTGTTCCCGTGTCCTGTTGTGGGTCCTAGCGCTAGCCTTCTTCCTGGTTGTTGTGGAGCCTTGCTGAATTTTGTCCAATCCCCCGATGGGTGAAACAGCTCCAGCCCGATCGCCCATGAAGCATTCGCGAAAGACTGACAGTGAACCACGCGAGCGCGGGAGTAGAGATCGCCGCTGATCGAGTGAATTGAAAGGCGTATGTTGGGTTGCCAGAATCTCTTGCTGATAACACGTGCACCGTGACAGCTGATGTCGACCGTGGGAGCTATTTCAGATTCTCCATTTTCAGGATACGAGAGCCTCACAAGCATCCTCTTCGGGATGCGACTTTCAGTTCGGCGTGGAGGAGTAACACTCGCCAATGGGTTCTTATCCGATTGAAATGTCTCGGGGATGTCAGGCCGGGCGGTCCAACAGTGCGATCATACTTGTCCCGCCCCATTGAGAGTCAATGGTACTTCCTTCCATATCCTCGAACGCATCGATAAGAGATGGCCTGCGGAGGGTGTCAGCCGCCAACGCAGATGAGGCTACTTCTTCGCCAACCGATAGTCTCGGCACTTGCAGCCGGGGAAGTTACAGGGACTGCGGAACGTATCCTTATTCTTGATCTTGATTCGGCGGGCGTGGTGAATGCCTTTACCGTGACCGCACACGCACGCCAACTTACGATGAGTTCCACGCATGAGCAGATGCTACCACGGAAGAAGCTGCCGAGGACTGGGGCAATAGGCTGATGGCCACCCGACACGTTGCGGCGTGATGCGCGATACATCAATCTTGCGCGCGCCGGACTAAGAACGTGCCAGGGATGGAACGAGCTCCCTATGTCCCGCAAGCTTGTTCAGCTTAAGACCGAGAATTTTCAGGGCTTCGGTTGCTCCGAGTGCAACTGGGTGTTTGACCCTTCTGGGCCGTTCGTCGGCAATACACTTCATGAAATGATGACGAAGTACAAGGCCCAGCGTGACAAGGAATTTGCTGCCCACGTTTGTGCCGAAACACCCAAGAGTAACAAATCGAGAGACTGAGTATGTCGCTTTATTTTGGTCGTCAGCGCGGTTACGCTCCTGTGCGCGCGGAAGCTGATCGAGACGATCGAGTCAGAGAAACCGAATCTGGCGAAGCAGCCAGCGCGTGCTCCGCTCTTGCGCCAAAGTGCACAATTACCTTAGGACTTCGGAGTCCGGCACCAGCTCGCAATTGCCAGCAAGAAAAACAGCGCGGCACCGTGAAAGAAGCTCAAGTAGGAAATGGCACTGCCGCCAGGAAGACCCAAGGGGGGCGGAACAAATTTGAGAGCAGTGAACAGTCGAAAGATCAACGCGAGGACAGTGCAGATCAAGCCTAACCAATAACCTATCGTGGAGAGTTGTTTTTCCATTGTTATCTCCCGGTTCAACTTTTTTTGTGGTCTGGCCCGTAGTGCCTGTACACTACTCTCCGCCAATTAGGGAGTCAAGCAACGATTCCGGATTGTAGCGACGCTCTTGTGTGCGCGGAAGCTGATCGAGACGATCGGACAAGCCGAACGCCAGCTCGGTATCTCTGGCCCCGTTCACTGCCAGCAGGTGAAAAATCCTTGCACACCCTTGGAAGGTGGTTTCCGGTTGGCGGCCCAAGATTCCCCGGACGGACTCGCGCCTTCTGCTCTTGCGGCCGGAAATGCTGTCGAACATTGGGGTTAGCTCCCTTCACGCATGTCGAAGTTCTACTCTCAGCGAGTGCGCGGCCCCGGTTTTTTTAGTCCACTTTGAAGGTTAGTTTTCGGCAGAATCTATACCTGAAAAGGAGGATTTTGCCGTGAAGCAGAAGCGATTCAACGTTGAACAGATTGTGGCGGTCT
>Ga0181518_10004221_pt1 | contig 12918 bp, 9 predicted proteins | sample PEATcosm2014_Bin_28_FD_119751 | JGI IMG/M metagenome (GOLD analysis project Ga0181518, IMG submission 119751) | Peatland microbial communities from MTU Mesocosm Facility, Houghton, MI, USA - PEATcosm2014_Bin01_60_metaG | ecosystem: Environmental > Terrestrial > Soil > Wetlands > Peat | place... | reverse complement strand
CTTGCCGGACTTGAGCAGGGTTCCGGGAAAGGTGATGCGCTCGTCCCCAAAGCATCCGTGAATGCCCTCGCGAACCGAGCTGTCACTTTCATCGTTGCCGCCATTGAAAGCCGGGTTGTAACCGCCGGAGCCGTTCCCATTGGGGGTCGAAGTCACGCCGCTGGCGCTTCCCAGGTTGTTTCCATTGACGCTGACGACGACCGGCCCGGAGAAATCGGAGGAGGTTGCGATGTAAATCGAGCCGTCGGCGCCGCCGGCGGGAGCGGCGGGCAGATTGAAGGAAATGGTGGAGGTGGAAGTTTCGGTGCCGCCGGAGATTGTGAAGACGGCGGGCTGGACGTAGTTCCAGTCGGTGGTCCAGCGGCTTTGGCCCACTGTATAATTGACGCCGTTGGGAAAGTCGAAGGGGTATTCCAGGAACTTGCTCCAGATGGGGCTGGGCACGTTCGCGTTGGGGCCGATGTCGGCAACCCACCAATCATCGCTGTGGCGAAACTTGTGGGCGGAGGTGCGGTTGGGAAAGCCGATTTCAAAAACGGTGGGGCCGACGCGCGTGGGAGTCCAGGTGACAACGCCCAAATTGTTCGTCGCGCCGCCGGCGACGGTGATGCTGAAAGGCGTGGCGGGAAGATTGTAAATGAGATCCGGATTGCCGCCGGTTTGGTGCTGGGACATGAACATGCCGGGCGCGCCGGGGCCGAAGGCGTAGAAGGTGTAGTTTGTGCCGGCAATGACGTTGGAGATGGTGAACAGGCCGTTGGAACCGCTCTTGACCCAGAACTGAAAGGGCTTGCTCCAATCCTGGAAGTCATAGATCGCGTTTTGGGTGGAGGGTTGCTGGACGACGCCCACGTAGAGGTTGCTGGCGGAGGCGTTGGGGTTGTCGGGGTCGTTGATGACGATCTGGCCGGAGACTGCGCCGCGATTGGCGGCGGGGGAGTATGCGTCGTTGGTGAGCCAGGCGTAGGGCCAGGCGGGCGCCTCGGCGGCGGCCTGTGCCTGGGCGTCGGCCCAGAGGGCGGCGGCGGCCTGCGGGGCGGCAAGGGTGTTGGTGACGTTGTTGCAATAAATAAACCACGGCCCGAAACAATGGGTCCAAACTTCGCCGGCGGCGAAACTGGTGTCCGAGCCGCCGCCGTAGTGGCCGCCGCGGGTCATGTTGAGAATGGTGGTGCCAATGTGGGACATCAGCTCGCGCTTCATTGGACCGCCGTTGTAGTACTCGATGCTGCCCAGGATATTCCAGAGGCCGACATTTTTCCCGCCGCTGCCGGTGCTGGCGTTGACACTGGCCCAACCCCAGACGCGTTGCTCGCCGAAGTCGGCGCTGTATTTATATTTGTCCTCGTATCGGCCTTGATAGAGGCCGCTGGTCCAGAGGGAAACCTCCTGGGGCGCGCCATAAACGCCGACGGAATTGCCGCCGGAGACCTCCATCAGCCGGTTGCGCATGGCGTCCACGCACATCCAGTTGAACATGCTGCCGGCGTAGATGTTGTCCCGCGTTTCGCCGGTGGCCATGGCGATATCCACAGTGCGATGGCTCCAAATCGCGGTGACGTAAAAGCCGGGGGAGCCTTGGAGCATCGAGAAAATGACCGCCATCGTGCCATTGCTGTCGGAAGTGCTCAACAGGTCCATCTCGGCGTAGTTCGGGCCGGCGGCGACGGGCGTATAGGCGTAAGTGCCCGAGCCGAAGCCGCCGTTTTCCCAATACAACTTGCCGCCGTCGTTGCCGCCGCTGAGCAGTTGGGTGGTCGTTGTGCCGGAAGTGCTGTTCTTGTAGGTGTAGTTGATCTGGTTGATCTGCGCCCCGGACGTGGCGCAAACGATGGAAACGATCCCGTTGGCCATGGTGACGTTGCCGCCGCTGCTGGTCATGGTGACGGGAGTGGAGGAGCCGTTGGTGCCGCCGGGGTTATTGCCCAGAACGGGGCCGGCGGCGAACAGCAGGACGCAGAGGCGCAGGATTTTGGCGAGCTTCATGGTCTCCTCTGTTATCTGGTGCAACGCAGCCAACAAGGCCGCTCGGCGTTTCATGGACAAGGCAGGGTGAATTTACCAGAAAAAAAGCGGTGGTCAAGCGGGAACGGATGGCCTATAATACAAGGCATGCCAACAAAGCCAGCGGGAATTGCCGAACAGACCCGCTCCATCCCGGAGCTTTTTGCCGGGTTGGGCGCGGATAAGCCGGGGATCAAGTACGGGTGCCTGAAGGCGCTTCGCGCGATCAGCGAGAAGAACCCGGCGGCGCTTTACCCCGAGTTCGACCGCTTTGTGGCCATGCTTGACAGCGAGAATAACATCTTCAAATGGGGCGCTGCCCAGATCATTGGGAACCTGGCGGCGGTGGACTCGGAGGACAAGATCGGGCCGATTCTGGACCGCTATCTTGCGCCCATCTCCGGGGCGGTCATGATCACGGCGGCCAACGCTGTCGCCGGGGCCGGGAAGATCGCGCTGGCCCGGCCGCGCTACGCGGACAGGATTGCGCGCGCGCTTCTGAAGGTTGAGTCGGCAAATTACCAAACCCCGGAATGCCGCAATGTGGCGTTAGGCCATGTGGTGGAGTCGCTGGACCTGTTCTTTGCGAACATCGGCAACCCGGAACCGGTGATTGCCTTCGTCCAGCGCCAGCTTGGCAACAGCCGGAACGCCGTCAAAAAGAAATCCGCCGCGTTTCTGAAGAAGCACGCGCCGTCCGCCGAAACCAGCCGCACAGGGAGCGGGAGCCGTCCGATTCGCCCAAAGGCAAATCCGTGATTATCGCCAGCATGAAACGGTTGACAAATCGAGCCTGTGTGTGATGGTTCAGTTCATACGCCATGTCCGTCAAGACGAAAATCTCTCTTTGCGTGGGAATTGTGGTTGCCACGGTGATTGTTGTATTCGGCTTCGATGTACACCGCTGAGGAAAAGCGGCGGATTTTGACTGCATATCACATTTGATGGTCTGACCCCTCCCAGATATGGTTCAGGGGGATTTTAGGGGTGGTTCTTGGGACTGGAATTGCGTCACCAGATTTTTTGCTTTGGCGAGACCATCGCCCTGTGGATGGATGCCTTGGGATTCGGGGGAAACGCCGCTGAGTTCGAGCCATTTGTAAGCTTGAATCTCGTCCAAGGGCACGCCGTCGCCGCGGGCATACATCATTCCCAAGTTTCGTTGCGCCGTCTGGTCTCCACCCTCGGCCAGGTTCATGGCGGCGCCGGCCTGGCTTGCCTTGTCATAATGGGGTCGGTTCCCCACATTTCAACTTCTTGTTTGTCTGTTTTCATAAAGCCGCCCTTTGAGGGATTTTCACGACCCCATCTCCAACCGCTCGCAGATACTCTGCGCCGGGATTGATGTTTCGCGCCATGCCGGGAGATTGCCCCATCCCGCCCGTCCGGTCTACCAGAAATGGGGCAATTCCAACGGGCAGGGCGCATCTTGATACAACCACCATTGGCAAGGTTTTGGGGGAGCACACGTCCCGATTCCGAATCGGGATGTCGTCAGCGACGCCCTCGTCGCTGACATCCGGGAGCGGGTTCAGCGAGGGCGCTGAACCCTGCATCCCGATTCGGAATCGGAACGTGCGCACCCCAAATTCAGAGAGGATCCGTATCGAGCGCCGAATTTGCGTGGTGCTTGCATCTAGATGCGCCCCAACGGGCGTCCATCGGCGCGCTCACTCCATCACTCCATGACTCCACCACTCCATCACTCCATTCCGCTCATCCACCAACCCAGCGCTCCACCGGGGTTGGCGTATGTCCTGAGGAGGCTCGTTGGAAGCCCCGCCCTGCCGCGACTGGGGATGATGCGTCATAATGTCTCACTATCGGCGCGACATCCGTTCTTAAAAAGAGTCATAATGGCACACTTTATCATTCTTCGCGAAAGCTGATAATTATTCACAAGTGATTGATAATAAACATGTTACGCTTAAATAAACACGGCATAAGATCCGTTGGCACGGCATAGGCTGTATGGTTCAGATGAAATCGCAGTTAGATTTGAAACTGACTGCAAGAACCAGAAAGGATTGATTATTTATGACATTGACAAGATGGCAACGACCTGATGGATACGGCTTGGCTCCCGGTTGCCGGAGTTGCTCTCCGCAAGACGGCTTGAGCCAACTGCTCCAATCATTCGGCAGCATGTTCGACTCCCCTATGGACGCGAGCCTTGAAACACAATTCACGGGCGATTGCCTCCCGCCGGTGGATGTCCATGACGGCAAAGACGCCGTGATGGTCAAGGCCGAGCTTCCCGGCATGAAAAAGGAGGAGATTGACATTTCATTGCAGGAGGGCGTCCTGACCCTGTCCGGCGAGCGCAAAGGCAGCCGCGAAACGGATAGCGGCGGCGCGACCCATTGCGAGAGGTGGTTCGGCCGCTTCGAGCGGAGCATCCGCCTGCCTTGCGAGGTGGACGCCAAGACCGTCAAGGCCGCCTACACCGATGGCGTCCTGACCATTGAACTGGCCAAGTCCGAAGAGGCCAAGCCGAAACAAATCAAGATACAATTCAATTAACCCGCGTCCAACAAACCGCGCCGGCGGCGGGAAAAAATCCCCCGTCCCGGCCCAATCAACAAAAAGAAAACACTTACTATGAACACAGTTGTCAATACTTTGGAACAGGCGGCCCCGGCCCAGCCCGCCGCCCTCGAGACCGAACGCGAATACATCCGTCCGGCGGTCAACATTTACCAGACCCAGGAAGGTTACGTCCTGGAAGCCGAATTGCCCGGCGTCAACAAAGAAGGCGTCAGCGTCCAGTTGGAAGGGAACCTCCTGACCGTCGAAGGCCGGCGCACGGCGCCAGCCCTGCCGGAAACCGGGCTTTTCTATAGGGAAACCAGCGACGCCAATTTTCGCCGGGTCTTCGAAATGGACCCCGCCGTTGACACCGCGAAGATCAGCGCCCGGATGGAGCAGGGCATTCTGACCCTGACTCTGCCCAAGGCCGAAGCGGCCAAGCCGCGCAAAATCGCCGTCGCGTAAAGCGCGCCGCGAGAAGTGGGGAATTCGTAGCGGCGGTCGGCAGACCGCCGCTAATTTTTCCCCGGTAGGGCGACGCTCCCGCGGAGCCGTGACTCGATTGCGGATTGGGGATTGCGGATTTTGAACCGGAGGAAACTGAGGAAACGGAGAAAGGCCGAGAAGGGAATTCTCTCTTCTCTCTGTTTGCTCCTGTTGACTCCCTTTCATTGCGGACTGCGGAATGGCCGCGAAAATGCTCAAAAGGCACAAAAAAACCATTTTGATTTTGCGCTTTCTGCGCTTCTTTGCGGCTCAACTTCATTGTGGTTTGGCGTCTTGGCGAGTTTGCGTTGAAATTTCTTCGCTATCCGGTTCGCAGGCTGCGACCCAGCGGTCGGTTCCTTGCATCGCCGGATTGCCGCCCCATTCCTGGCAGTATTCCAGGTGCATAAATTTGTGAATAAATTTGTCTGGACAAATCCCGCGTTCTCGGGCATCTTCGCAAAAACCGACTGAGTTCGGGGCGGATTCACGTATGAGAAAATCGTTTTTCATCGGCTGGCTTTTAGCGTTTCTGGCAAATGTTGCCTTCGGAAGAAGCGGCGGTGAAAAGCCTGCTTCCCCTGCCGTCTCCCCCACCAAAACGGCGACTTTTGCGCAGCCTAAGACGCTTGCCGCACTCTTGGCTTTGCCGACAAACCAACTTGAAAATGTGGACATTGCGCGGATTGACTTGCTTTGCGCCGAAGGATTGCCGGGCGCGAAAGATTTGGACATCGAAAAATGCGTTGAAACGCTCGATGGATGGGCGCGTTATGTGAAAAGCGAAACAGAGGCGAATTACCATCGGTTTGTGGAGCATCCTGAAAACTTCAAGAACTCTTTGGGGCGCTATCGAATGGCGGTAATGGCGGCGGTGCTCTGTCAAGACTTGCGAGTGCAATACAACCCGAAGCGGGAGAAAGAACTTTTTGAGCATGATTTTTTCACGCAAGGCGAACCGTATGGCGAGGCGGAGCGGTCCTTTTTCTCGGATTCAAGCGACATCTTTCTGCACGGCCTGCTTTCGGACAAACGCTACGGAACTTGCGCCTCGCTGCCCTACCTGTATGTGGCAGTTGGTCGAAGGCTGGGCTACCCGGTGTCCATTGCTCAGACTCATGTGCATGGCTACGTTTACTATGACGAAGGCGACGGAAAGCACTTCAACGTCGAAGCGACAGAGAATCGCGGTTTCGTCACGCCGTCTGATGACGACTACAAGCATCCGATATGGGGCGCTCCTTCGTCACCAGAGTATTTTGAGAAACGCGGTTTGTTGCGGCCCCTAAGCAACACAGAGAGCTTGGCCCATATCCTGGCGGAACGCGCGGCGGTTTTCCGCAGTGAGGGACGGCATGATGATGAAGCAAAAACATGGGCGATAGCGGCCCGCTATTTTCCCGACACGCCTACATGGAGGGAGATTGAGGAAAATATGCAGCAATGCGCCAAGCTGGATGACTATCAGCAATGGCGCGACGGCGTTTGGAAGGAGCTGGCTGGCTACTATATTCCGCACGGGCCGGGCTTTGCCTTTTTCCAGGACAAGAAAATCAAGCTCCGCCTGTTCATGAATGAGAACTTCGACAGGAACGCGATTGAAAGGGCGGCCGATGAATACAAGAAAGAACTGGCGCAGTATTCAAAAATGGTGATGAAGCCTGTTGATAGCGGGCCTTTGGCGCTGGATATTGGAAATCAGCGTGCTCCCGAGACGCCGCCTCTATATTTCTTCTATCGTCCGCCAGACGGGAACGAGGTTCGGGTTCCGGCGGATCTTATGCCGCCTTTTGCGCGGGGAGAGTTGCCGGTGGAACTGAAACAACGCATCATCAATTCAAAGCCACAAGACCCGGACGCCTTGCTGGAAATCATGTGGGAGCACTACGAAAAGATGCAGACGATGGAACATGCCAAGCAAGAAGCGGAGTTCGAACGTATCGCATCGGGCAATCCGATTTTGATTTGCGAGGACAGCATTCCGCCGGAATTTCGGCAAGGAGTGCCGATGGAGTTGGCAGCGCGGCTCTCTGGGCTACATAACGCGCAAGACATTGCGATAGAGATGTGGCATTACAAGCAGGAGCAGGAAGTGCGGCGACAAGGAATCCTGGGTGATCCTATGATGTCGGCACTGCGGCAAGCTGGCATTCCAGATTCAATGGCGAGAATGGCGGGTCTTCCTGTTTCAGATCCCCAAGGCTCGGGTTACCCCTCGCCAGGAATAGGCGACATGCCTCGATTGAGTCCTTTGGCTGGCATTCCTGGATTGGGCGGACTAGCGGTGCAAGGCTTGATTTCCGGCGGAAACGGAAGCGCGTTGAACGCAATGGACACATGGAGCGGGCAAGCCAAGCAAGCAAACGAGCAAGCGATGGAAATTATCGCACAGCAAATAAGACAGCCCGGCGCAGTGAATCCGGGATTTGCGCCCCCTTACCAGGTTGTCCCGGCATCCGTTGCCGCCAAGAATCCCGCAGTGGAGAATCCAATGCCATATGGCGGCTTCCTGAATTCGCCAGAAGGGCCTTTGGCACCATTGCCACAACAACCCATGACCCAACCCTCAAACCGAAACGACACACCATGAAAAGAAGCCAACTATTTTACCTGATTGTTTTGGCAACCATTTTGCTGGCGGCGAATGTCCACGCCGGACGATGGCTTTCACGCGACCCAATGGACATTCCGCAACACATGGAACGCGACCCGCATCCTTTCGTTGAGTTAAATCCCTACACCTTCGTGGGCAACAACCCCGTCAGCCGGATTGATCCGTCTGGCTTAACCACGTATTATCGTGATTGGCCGTTCACACCCGAGCAATATGGGACGTACGGTCCGTATACCTTTTTCGTCAACGACGGTTCTGATGCTTATGTGTATGCGTATCAGGGAATGGACCCGGAGTTCTTTGGAAAAGGTGGAATAAACCAATCAGATTTTGATTTTATCAACATGGCGGTGCTGAAAGACGCGCTTGCAGCGGGAGGTAAATTGGCTTTGGGGATGCTTGAGTCTGGTATCAAGGCAGCAGGAAAGTGCTTCGCAAAGGATGCAGCAAAAGCCGCACAAGCACCAGCCAACCCCATTGATGGATTGCGCAGGATTGGAAGCGCTCTCAAGACCGATCCCTATCATGCCTTTCCAGACGTTGTCGATAATTTCGCGTCAACCGCAACGAAGACGCAATTACAAAGCGGCGCGACTCTTTATCAGGTTGGAGGGTCCCTAAATGGCGTAGCGGGCCGTTTCGAGTGGATTGTGGACGGCGGTAATGTAACGCACCGACTGTTTGTCCCCGGCGGAACATTGAATGGACTGCCGATCATACCGTGAGCGATTTCGACAAACTCAGTGCGACATTCGACACAAACTGGACAACTATACTTGTCGGCTGGCAAGGTCTTGGCGTACTCTCTCCATGGCCTGAACGGTGGGTCGAATTTCCGCCGTTGATTTCTGCTGAGGAAATTGCTGATTACTCTTATGCTCGGTTGGTACACAGTTCTGACGCAAATGAGAGGGACTTGATCGAAAAGCTTTTATCAGTCAAGCTGCAAACTCAAAGCCGACAGGAGATCAGAAACGTATTGAAGCGTTTATCGGACATGCTCGGAGGAAACGAGGCCATAGAGCTTCGTAAATGGCGGATGGTTCTTTTGGAGGATTTATTAGGCACCATGCCTAAGGACGCTCTATATGGATTGATGGCGCTGAGCGAGTTTTGGCAGAAATTCGGCTTTCCAGCGGACAGCCCACATGTGGTTCAGGGTAGAGGAAACACAATCACTCCTTCTGAGTACTTTCAACAGGAGAATTTAGATCGATTGCTCGGTTGTCATCAGGCATGGTTACACGAGGAAAAAGCGGCCATCATGAAGCAAGAGATGAGTAAGGTAGCGTAGCGGGCTTAGTCCCCCATAGTTGCATAATAAGCCATTGCAGGCGAATATGGCCGGATATTTCATAGCCGCCTGCTGCCAGCCGCGCGGGAGGGCATCCCCCCGGCAATTTTTGCCGATCAACCGGCCGTTCCGCATACGTACTAACGGCACTTTACGGGTCCTTACGCGTCACTTAACGGGTCTGCCCTCAAAAAACCCTTTGTTTATGCGGGTCCTAACGGCCTAACGGCTCCAGAGCCCTGGAGACAGGTAGCCTCCCGATATTAAGTCACTGCTCGACAATCGCCTCCTGCGATTACCCGCCGCACAACAGTTTTCATTGCCAGCCCGGCCCCTTCCGCTTATTTCGTATGGCGTGAAAGCTGTGATACTAGCGGCTGGCAAAGGAACGCGCATGGGCGGTTTGACCGGCACGGTGCCCAAACCCATGCTTCGCGTCCAGGGCAAGCCGATCCTGGAACACATCCTCGCCGGCCTCATTTCCGCCGGCATCCGCGATTTCTTCATCGTCACCGGCTTTCGCGGCGAAGTCATCGAATCCCATTTCGGCGACGGCAAGAAGTGGAACGTCCACATCTCCTTTGGCCGCCAGGCGGTGCAGGACGGCACCGGCAGGGCGCCGGAAGTCGCCGCGAAATTTGTCGGCGCGGATGATTTTGTTCTTACCTACGGCGACATTTTAGTCCCGCCGTCCGCGTATCAGGAGATGTTGGGCCGTTATAGTGGCGGCCATTATTCCGGCCTGGTCACTTGCACGGGGAGCGAGGATGTGACCAAAGGCGGCCTGTTTTTCTTCGACCGCGATTTCTGCCTGGAGAAACTGGTCGAGAAACCCACCGCGGCCCAATTGGACCAACTGCGCCGCGAGGGCCGTCTCCGTCCGGGCGACACCGCCTGGTACAACGCGGGCATCTACATTTTCAAGCCGCTTCTATTTGACTTCACCGTCCGTCTGGAAAAATCCCCGCGCGGCGAATACGAATTGACCGACGCCCTCACCGCCCTCCTGGCGGCCGGACACCGTTTGGCGGGTCTGGAAATCCAGGGCCGATGGGTGGACGTCCGCGACCCCCAAGTCCTGGCCGCCCTGGAGCAAGGCGAACCTCTCGCCCGCCCCGGACAACGGTAGGGCGTCCCGATTCTGAATCGGGAGCCGCCCAAGAATTCAGGGCAGAGCAGCAGCTCTGCCCTGCCGTGGGCGCTTCTGAATCCACAAAAAAAGGTCAAAATCCATTTTTGGAGTTTCCATTTGCCGCGCTCGCTGACAAAATGGGGCGGACATGATGAACAACGCCGTGCAACAGACATAAATCGCAAAACCACACCTCCCAACCATCCCATGAACTCGTCAAAACCCAACACCGCCAATTCCGCCGTCATTCAATGGGTGGAGGAAATGGCCAAGCTCTGCCAGCCGGACCGCGTCCAGTGGTGCGACGGCTCCGCCGCGGAGAAAAAACAATTGACGGATGAAGCCGTGGCGCGCGGCGTGTTAATTCAGCTCAACCAGCAAAAGCTCCCCGGCTGCTATCTTCACCGCTCCGATCTGTCCGACGTTTCGCGCAGCGAGGAGCGCACCTTTATCTGCTCGGAAACCGCCGACGATGCGGGGCCGACCAACAACTGGGTGGCGCCGGCGGAGATGTACCGCAAACTCAAGGCCCTGTGCGCCGGGGCCATGCGCGGGCGCGCGATGTATGTGATTCCCTACCTGATGGGGCCGCCCGGCTCGCCGTTGAGCAAGGTGGGAATTGAGTTGACAGACTCCATCTATGTCGTGTTGAGCATGCGAATCGTCACCCGCATGGGGCAGGCGGCGTTCGACCATTTGGGCGCGGGCGAAGATTTCAACCGCGGGCTGCATTGCATGCTGGACCTCAATCCCGCCAACCGTTACATCGCCCATTTCCCGCGCGACAACGCCATCATCTCCACCGCCTCCAACTACGGCGGCAACGTCTTGCTGGGCAAGAAATGTCTCGCCTTGCGCATCGGGTCCGTCCTGGCCCAAAAGGAGGGCTGGCTGGCCGAGCACATGCTCATCCTGAGCGCCCGGTCGCCAAAGGGCGAAAAGACTTACGTGGCCGGCGCTTTCCCGAGCGCCTGCGGCAAGACCAACTTCGCCATGCTCGTCCCCCCGCCGCATTTCGCCGGCTGGAAAATTCAAACCCTCGGCGACGACATCGCCTGGATGAAGCCCGGCCCCGACGGCCGCCTCTACGCCATCAATCCCGAAAACGGCTATTTCGGCGTCGCCCCCGGCACCAACATGGAGACCAATCCCAACGCGATGGCCACCATTTCCCACGACACCATCTACACCAATGTCGCCTTGACGCCCGACCTGGATGTCTGGTGGGAAGGCAAGACCCCAAAGCCGCCGCCGCAACTGACCGATTGGCAGGGGAAGCCGTGGACGCCGGACTGCAAGATGCCCGCCGCCCACGCCAACAGCCGTTTCGCCGCGCCGATGGCCAACAACCCCGCCTTTGCGCCCGAGGCCAACGATCCCGCCGGCGTGCCCATCAGCGCGATTCTCTTTGGCTGCCGCCGCACCACCACCATGCCGCTGATCTACCAGTCCTTCGATTGGATTCACGGTGTTTTCATTGGCGCGACGCTCAGTTCCGAGACCACCGCCGCCGCCAGCGGTGCGGTGGGCCGGGTGCGCCACGATCCCATGGCCATGCTCCCCTTCTGCGGCTACAACATGGGCCGCTATTTCCACCACTGGCTGAAAATGCGCCGCGCGCTTTCCATTCCGCCCCGCATTTTCCATGTCAACTGGTTCCGGCGCGACGAAAACGGGAAGTTCCTCTGGCCCGGATTTGGCGAGAACATGCGCGTACTCAAATGGATTGTGGACCGTTGCCAGGGCCGGGCCGGCGCGCGCGAATCCGCGCTGGGCTGGGTCCCCGGACCGGGCGACTTTGACCTGTCCGGCATGGAAAATTTCGATGCCGCCAAACTGGCCAAAGCGCAGGAAATCAACCTGGAGGAATGGCGTCGCGAAACCCTGGCCGGGGAGGAGTTGAGCTTCAAACTCCGTGCCGACACACCGAAGGAACTCATCTGCGAGCGCGAACTGCTCCTTTCCCGGTTGTAATTTTGGAGGATGCCGTAGGTTTCGTGGGTCCCATGATGCCCATGACTCCACGAAATGCCTGCAGTTTGGAGCGCCGACTTGCAGTCGGCTTTGGGATCACAATGACGCTGAAAGCCGATTCACAATCGGCGCTCCGAACCTGAAAGTGACGAATTACCTTGAGCGCCGGGACGGGCAGGGTTGCGGTGCCCATTCACGCGCGGCCAATCCAGGGCCAAAAGCAGCCAGACTGGCCAGACTCAGGCCCAGAAGCAGAAGTGTTGCGCCATGGTCCGGAACTGGCGGGATGTCAGGATGAGGAGGGTCCACGGTGTACACCAATTGGTTTTGGGCCGGGTTGCCGCCGCTGCTCAAATTCAGAATTTCCACGCCAAAATTGTCGCTGCTGGTGGCGGCCTCATTAATGACGTCGCTTCCCAGCGCGTTCAAGGCATCGTTGTAAAAGGGATTTCCGTCTGTTCCAGAAGGAAACCCGCCGTAGGACTGATTCCCTTGCAAAGCCCAGATGGCCGATTGCAACAAACCGGCGTCCGTAGTCCGGGTTCCGGCGTCCGTGTAATCGTAACCCTGCAACTGGCCCGTCGCGAACTGAGAGTAAAGCCACGCGGTTCCCTCCGACAGAGCGAAATTATCGGGGTCGCCGATCGAACTCAGGCTCGTGCTCATATCGTAGGGCGTCGGGTTCCCCCAATTATACGGAGTAAAATCAACTTCCGATTGGACGCAGAATGTCTCGAAGCCCTGGACCAACTGATTATTGTATGGGTCCGTTACAGTTACGAGGGCGCTGGGCGCGTAATCTCCATTGTAGAGGTTCGGAGAAGTCACCGCCGTGAACTCGCCTCCAGCCCCATAGGCATAAGGGCCGTAGTAAAGCTCAACTGT
>Ga0181518_10004216_pt1 | contig 12935 bp, 9 predicted proteins | sample PEATcosm2014_Bin_28_FD_119751 | JGI IMG/M metagenome (GOLD analysis project Ga0181518, IMG submission 119751) | Peatland microbial communities from MTU Mesocosm Facility, Houghton, MI, USA - PEATcosm2014_Bin01_60_metaG | ecosystem: Environmental > Terrestrial > Soil > Wetlands > Peat | place... | reverse complement strand
GTAATTCCAACCGCAAGGGGGATAGCGCCCAAGGTATGACCCATGATTGGGGTGAAGTCGTAACAAGGTAGCTGTAGGAGAACCTGTGGCTGGATCACCTCCTTTCTAAGAGAGAACCGGCTCCGGGGTCGAGCTTCGGCTCGGCAGGCCCGGAGCGCACGCTCGGCGCTTTGGAATTTCAGATTTGAAATTTGAGATTTCAGAAGGGCGTGGCTGCTCAACTCAGTTGTCAAAGAGAAGTTAACAGTCGACAGTTATCAGTCTTAAGTAAGAACAAAGGCCGCGAGCGATCGCGGCCTTTTTGCTTTGGCGAGGTTTAGCCATGGCAGCAGAACCAGAAGCTGAGCCATTCCACTTGACGTTCACCGGTTTGGAAGGCGTAGAACTCGGCGACAAATCCGAGATCTCGTTCTCCGATGAGTTTCTTCTCTCGAAGAGAACGCCACAACTGGTTGGTGTCCTCGACGACTCTTTTTGGATGGGTACTGCTGAGAAGAGTGGCATGAACAACGTCGACTGCTTCTTTTGCCTCAAGAGTCGCATGCCATTGCCGACGGATCAAGAAGCTAACCGGTTCCAAAATGGGCTGATGGCGCTCCAAATAGTCAAACCCGTTACAAGCATCGGCTGGATTTTTCAAGGTACGGCTTTTGGCAGCGGATACGTCTCGGTAAACCACACGGAGCGGCGGCCACCGATGTTTGCAGGCGAGTGGTCCGTACTCCGCCGCTTCGACATTGATCTGATCAATCAGTCGAAGGCTCTCATGCCAGGAGTCTTGGCGCGTATGGAAAGCGGGTCAGCAGAACAGAGGATCTCAGTAATCCTGCTCCAGTTCGCGTTGGAACACCTCCACCCACTGATCAAGGGGCTATTAGCCGTTATGGGATTGGAGGCGATCTTCGATAGTCAGGGCCGCAACGACTTCGAGAAGAAGGTGTGCCAGCGCATCTCCAGCTCAACCCGGGTTTTCCCTGGTTGGAACTCCCCGAGTGTCCCACCTCCGAAACACACGGTCGGCGAGGTCGCGCTGCACCTCTACACGCTGAGAAGCAAGATTGCACACGGCGTGGATTTGCGAAAAGCGGCTCAGGAGAAGAACGTTCCGACTGATATGAGGAGAAAAGTAGAGCTCATCGAGCAGTTGGAGCCCAGACCATACTCCGTGCTGCTGAGCGAGGCGGCCGTGTATCTTCTCTGTCTTGTACTACAGAAGGAACTCGGAATGTCATGAGGGGCTTACGAGGACCGCAGTCGTGCGGGCGTGCACTTCGAAAACAGTTCCGGTATACTTCCAGTTGAGTCTCATGCAGGTGGCTTTAGTTATGGGTATGTTTCAGATTCTGGTGAAGGTATCGAATCCGGCCGATCGTTCCCGATTCTTCGAGGAGAATTTCTGGGTTGATACCGGCGCACTCTATTCGTTTGTCCCCGAAGGGCGGCTCAGAGAAATCGGCATCAGCCCTCTGCGAGCACGGGATTTCATCTTCGCGGACGGTCGGCGCGATCGGCGGTTACTGGGAGAGGCCGTGCTGACGATTCCTCAACTTGACGAATCGCTGACGTGTCCTGTGATTTTTGGCCCAGCGGATTCGCTTTATCTACTTGGCGCCACGGCGCTCGAGAACTTTGGCGTGCAGGCCGATCCAACCACCCAACAGCTAAGGCCGATCGTGGCTGTCACCGGCGGCTTCCTCGCGTCTGCATTACCTTAGCGTAATCGTGGACCCTCGGTCATCGTGTGGGGCCGTCCCTTGTAGCCGCCCGCGCGCGACCAGGAGGGTCGCCCCTACAACGCCTGTCCTCTCGTATATTACATGACGATCGTTTCCAACGCCCCAGATTCCGCCCCAGAACCACCTAGCGACCCGCAAGCGGAGTACAGCCGCCGGCTCGCAACCCTGAAGACGGCACAAGCTAATTACGAGGATCAGCATCGCCGCCTGGGGAAAAGCAAACTCGTGCTGGGCGGCGTAACCCTGATCGTGATCGGGCTGGCTTTGGCGGCCAAGGTGATCTCGGTTTTCTGGGTGGCGGCGCCCCTGGCGGCCATTGTGATTCTGGCGGTCATTCACGAGCGTGTGCTGAAAAGGCGAGAGCGATGCTCACGCACCGTGGCCTACTATGAGCGTGCGCTGGCGAGGATCGAGAACCGCTGGGCGGGAACCGGGGAAACTGGCGAGAGGTTCGAGAACGCTACGCACCCGTACAGCCGCGACCTCGATCTCTTCGGCGCGGGCTCGCTCTTCGAACTGCTCTGCACAGCGCGCACCCAGGCCGGCCAGGAGACACTCGCGAATTGGCTGCTGGCGCCCGCCTTGCCCGAACTGGTCCGTGCCCGCCACGCCGCTATTGAGGAGTTGCGACAGCGGTTGGACCTTCGCGAAGACCTGGCGGTGGTGGCGGAGGACGCGCGGTCGCTCGAACCTTCGGGAAGCCTGGCGGCCTGGGGCGAAGGGAAGCCGCTGTTGGCATCGGCGCCGCTACGAGCTTTGGCCGGTGTCCTCGCGGGACTATGGCTCGCGAGTCTTGTCTCCTGGATGGTCTGGGGGTTGGGGTATCCGGCGCTAATCGTAAGCGCGATCAACGTAAGCTTCAACCTTGTTTACCGTCCGCGCGCGGAAAGCGTGGCGCGCGCCGTCCAGAGCGCTGCCCGCGGTCTGGGGTTGCTGTCCGGCGTGCTGGCGCGATTGGAGGCCGCGCAATTCACGACCCCGCGGCTCATCGAGCTACGCCGAACGCTCGATTCTGAGGGCTGGCCGCCCTCACGCTGGATCGCTCGCTTGAATCGGTTGGTGGAGTATCTCGATTCGCGGGGCAACATGTTCGTCGCCTCGATCGACCTGTTCGTGTTCTGGACCTTGCAGTGCGCATGCGCAGTCGAGATTTGGCGCCGAAGGACCGGCCCGGCCGTGCGCCGCTGGCTGGCCACGGTGGGCGAATTTGAAGCCCTCTTGTCGTTGAGCAGCTATGCTTACGAGCATCCCTCCGATGTTATCCCGGAATTCAGCCAGGCTTCGCCCTGCTTTGAAGCCGAAGGCCTGGCTCATCCCTTGCTGTCAGAGCATGAGGCGGTGCGAAATGATGCGTGCTTCGGAGAGGGCTTGCGGGTGCTCATCATCAGCGGGCCCAACATGGCGGGGAAAAGCACGTTCGTGCGGGCGGTCGGCATCAACGCGGTTCTGGCTCAGTGCGGCGCTCCGGTGCGGGCGCGGCGGCTGCGCCTGTCGCCGCTGGCCGTGGGCGCGTCGATCTGCGTGCTCGATTCGCTGCAAGGCGGCATCTCGCGTTTCTACGCGGAAATCCGGCGCCTGAAGCAGATCGTAGACTTGACCCAGGGATCGGTCGCAGTGCTCTTTCTCCTGGACGAGTTCCTGCAAGGAACGAATTCCCACGACCGGCGGCGCGGCGCGGAAGCGATGGTGCGCAGCCTGGTCGAGCGCGGGGCGATCGGACTCGTGACGACGCATGATCTGGCGCTGGCCGAAATCGCGAGTGGACTGGGCACAAGCGCCGCCAACGCCCACTTCGAGGACCGCCTCGAAGATGGGAAGCTGGTTTTTGATTACCGCCTGCAACCTGGAATCGTCAAGACCAGTAATGCGCTCGACCTGATGCGGTCGATCGGGTTGGACGTGTGATGAGAAGCTGTCAGCTCTCAGCCGTCAGCTTTCAGCAAACAGGTCGGACTGAAGCTAGCGCCGCATCGCACCGTCATTCCCGCGAAAGCGGGAATCCATTCGGCATGTGAAAATCGAGGCCGTTGTGAAAACCCTATTCGCTGAGGACCGAGGCAAATGGCGCGAGTGGCTGGAGGCAAATCACGAACAAGCCACGGAGGTCTGGCTGGTCCATTACAAAAGGGAGACAGGCCATCCGCAAATCGCCTATGAAGATGCGGTCGAGGAGGCAATCTGCTTCGGGTGGATCGACGGCAAGGTCAGAAAGTTGGACGAAACGCGTTATGCGCGACTGTTCACCCCGCGTAAGCCGAAAAGCACGTGGTCGCGCATCAACATTGGGCGTGCCCGAAAGATGCTCAAGGAAGGAAAGATGACCGCCGCAGGGTCAGAGGTCTTTGATCCTCGCAGCCAAACCCCCGCGCTCCCAACCGAGCTCCCCGCTCCTTTGGAAGAGCAATTCCGCAAGCGTGAAACCGCCTGGGAGAACTTCACGCATTTCCCTCCTTCCTATCAGCGCATGACCATCGGCTGGGTCGCGAGCGCCAAGCAGGAAGCAACTCGATTTCGCCGCCTCCAACAACTGATTGCCAAGTCGGCGGCCAACCAACGAATCAAGTTCATGTGAGTGATTGCTGGGACGCCGGTTGAGCGCTGCGGAGGGTGCCGGTGCGGCTGCGTTCCTCATCCGGGACACGCCCTGTTGGGCGCGATGGCTTGTGGGGTACAATACGAGTGCATACGAAAGCGGAGGACATGGGATGACGTCCGAAGAGATGGAAAAGAGCATTGAGTTCATCCTGCAAATGCAGGCGAAGTTCGAATCAAACCTCGCGCGCTTCGAATCAAACCTGACGCGCTCGGAGGCGAATATCGACAAGCTGGGGGCTACTGTTTCAAACCTTAGGGTCTCGGTGGCCGAACTTGCCGGCGTCGTAAGTGAATCGATAAGAATCAGCGACGACCGCTTCACCCGGCTCGACGACCGGCTCGCCAAGCTCGCCGAAGCGCAGAAGACCACCGATGAGCGTCTCAATGCTCTGATTGACGTGGTCGAGAGGCATATCACCGGGCACAACCATGGGCAGCAGGCATAGGGCAAGCAGTGTAGCCTGCAGGGGGCGGCGAGCGGTGGCCAGGTATGGCTCAGCGAGGAGCAGAATTCACTTGACAAGAACGGCGAGGGCTACTATATATTGTGGTGTCGGCCGGGATGGCCACTAAATTTCGGGCCTCCCCCGCAAATCGTCCCGACTTCCCTCGAGGAGGGGATCACATGCCAGCCAAGAAGAAGCCCGCCAAGAAGAAGCGCTAACTGAAGTCTATTTTCCCTTTTCTCAGGCCCGCTTCTCCGAAGCGGGCCTTGCTGTTTTTGCCGGCCTTCGTCCCCGGATAGTCATCCGGAGCGCAGCGAGTCTCACTTCGCCACCACCTCCAATGGCACGCTTGTTGTCTGGGCGGAACTTGGACCGACCATGATGTCAAACGTGCCCGGTTCGACAACGCGGCGCATCTCGAGGTCAAGTATCGAGAGCATATCCGAGGTGAGCTTGAACTCGACGGTCTTCTTCTCTCCGGGCTTCAGACTGATGCGTTGAAATCCCTTCAACTGCATCACCGGCTGGGTGACCGGGCTGACACGCTCGTGAATGTAAAGCTGCGGAACCTCATCCCCTTCGCGAGCCCCGGTATTGCTCACCTCGACGCTCACTGTGGCCGTTCCGCCCGTTCCGATGGCGGCCGGGTCGACGCGCAAATTTGCAAAAGCAAAAGTGGTGTAGCTGAGCCCATAACCGAACGGGAACAGAGGTTTGCTGTTGGCGAGTACATAACTCCGCTCGAGCGAAGGCTTGTGATTGTAATAGGCGGGGAGTTGGCCCACGGAACGCGGAAACGTGACGGGCAACTTCCCGCCCGGGTTGTCGTCGCCGAAGAGCACGCTAGCCGCCGCCGTGCCGCCCTCCTCGCCCAGGTACCATCCCTCGAGAATCGCCGGCACATGCTCCGCGGCGTAATTGATCGAAAGCGGGCGCCCATTAATCAGGAACACGACCGTCGGGGTTCCGGTCTCAACGATGGCTTGGATGAGCTGGTTCTGGTAGCCGACCAGGTCGAGCGAATCGCGGTCACCGAGATGCTTTTCCGACCACGCCTCGCGGTTTGTGCTCTCGTTTTCCCCCACCACCACGATGGCCGCGCCGGCCTTCCGCGCCACTTCGGCGGCGGCCCGGATGCTTTCGAGTTGGCTTTTGGCGTCCGGAACCTCAACCTTGTCCTCGTACCACGCGCGCCAGCCCTGGATGCCGGTCGTGATCTTACAGCCTTCGGCGTAAAGCACTTTCACGTCCGGACCGACCCGCTTGCGAATGCCATCGAGAATGCTCACCTTGTGCGCGGGTTCGCGGCTGTAGCCTCCCAGGTGAACATCCGCGGCGTTCGGGCCGATCACGGCGATGCTCTTCAGTTTCTTTAAATCCAGCGGCAGCAGGTTGCCGTCGTTTTTCAGAAGCACGATGGTTTCCTGCGCGGTCGCGAGCGCCAGCTTTTGATGTTCCGGGCTGCTGGCGATACGCTCCGCGTAGTCGGGATCGACGTAGGGATTCTCGAAAAGGCCCAGACGGAATTTCGCGGCCAGAACTCTCCCCGCGGCGTTGTCCACTTCGCTTTCCGGAATCCTTCCTTCGCGCACCTGATCGACCAAAGTGTTGAACACCGAGCCGTCCGAGAGGTCGTAATCCACTCCCGCCGCGAGCGCCATGCGCGCCGCGTCGGCGTTATTGGCTGCAACGTGGTGCTGGGTTACGAGCATTTGCAGCCCGCCGCCATCCGAGGTGACATACCCCTGAAATCCCCACTCCTCGCGTAGCACACGGTTCAGCAACCAGCCGTTCACGTGGCAGGGAACGCCGTCGATCTCGTTATACGCGGCCATGATGCTGCCCGCCTGTGCCTCAACGACCGCGGCGCGAAAAGCCTCAAAGAAGACCTCCCGCAAGACGCGCTCGGAGTAGTTGGCCGGCGCCAGGTTTCGCCCACCCTCCGATTGCCCGTAGGCCGCGAAATGCTTGGCGGTGGCCAGAACGTGATGGCGGTCAATCATAAAGTTCGGCCCCTGCAATCCTTCGATGGCCGCCACGCCCATGCGCGCCGAGAGATAGGGGTCCTCTCCGTAAGTCTCCTCCGTCCGCCCCCAGCGCGGATCGCGCGCCAGGTTGATCACCGGACTAAACGCCTGATTATCGCCGGCCGATGCCATCTCGTCCGCAATGGCCGTGAACGCACGGCGAACCAGGTCCGGGTCCCAGGTGCTCGCCAGGCCCAGCGCCTGGGGAAAACTGGTGCTCGCGTTCTCCATGAAACCATGCAGTGCTTCTCCCATGAAGATCGTGGGGATTCCCAGAGGGGTTTTCTCCCGCAGGTAACGCTGCACGGCGTTGCGCAGCACTGCGGCGTCGCGCGGACTGATCTTTGAGTCAACGCTAAACATGTCGCGGAAGACCTGACGCGCGCTCGCGTCGGTGAACCGCCCTGTCGTGTCCAGGATGCCGAAGTTGCCCCGGCGCGCGGTGGTCAACTGGCCGACCTTCTCTTCGAGCGTCATCCGCTTCAGCAAGTCGGCGACTCGCTGCTCGATGGGGAGAGCAGGGTTGCGGTACTCGGGGGCCTGCGTTTGCGCCGGAGCGCTCCCAAGCAAGGCGAAGAGTATGATGAAGCCATAGAGATTACGCACTTTTAGCCTCGTTTTGGAGTTCGTTTTGAGTTCGTTTGCACAAAAAAACAGTTCGTTTTGTGCATCCTGAAAATGTTAAGTCCTTTGTATGCACTAGATGACTGAGTTCGTTTCCACAAAAAAACATCTCTTTCCAAATTCTCCGGCGTTCCCCGCTTCTGCGGCAAGACACCGGTTTCACGCCAAGGCGCAAAGAACGCCAAGTCCCACCACCCCTACCCCCTCCTCATCCGAGGCGGGGAGCCCGAGAATTCCCCTCCTTGGATAAGGAGGGGACAGGGGTGGTTGATTTCTGAGCCGGTCCTTTGTTTTCATAGACATTCTCGCTTTGTTCTGGCGAATTCAAGTCGAGAAGTCGAGAGTCGAAGAGTGACAAGCCGTTGCCATCCGACCCAACCTCTTGAATTGGCCCTTCAACTCCTCGACTCTCCTGAAAGTAACGTCATTCCCGCGCAAGCGGGAATCCATTGGCCCGACAATGGGTCCCCGCTTTCGCGGGGACGACGATCATTTTCATTGCCTCGGGTGGGCTGTAAGCCCATGGAACTCCTCGACTGTTTGTTTTCATTGACATTCCCGGTTCGTTCGTAAGTTTTTCAGGTATTTGCTGTGGCCGCAGCCAGAGTTGGCATGACATATTGCCGCTGGAGGAAGAATCAGCGGAGTCGCGGGCGGGGTCTCGAGGGTCCTGACCATGCAACCAGCCACCAAATGGTAGCCTATCATATTAAGCATAGTTTGTCAAGTAGTTTTTTCGTCCCGGTGTTCCGCGGCGGGCATTTTGGCTGCTCCGTGTCAGCGCCGGGACAAAAGTGAGCAGAATTCATCAGTCCGAGGGGAACCAGGCCTTGGGGACCTCATCGGCGGGGAGGCGGTCCTCATGCTTCGGACTTCGGACCCCGCACTTCGGACCTTTTTGTTCCCCCAAGTCCCTCCGGGAACTCTCAGACCCCCAAGAACAGGGGCCTGCGCCAACCCGCCACCTCTTACCCCGTTTCCACCCGCTGCACCAATAACGGCTGACGCGCGTCGCGCGACAGGCGACAATGCACGAAAGGAGGTGTTTCGAATCATGCCGATCAAGAATCCCCCGCACGTGGGCGGGCTGATCCGCCGCGAAGTGATCGAACCGTTGGGGCTAACCGTGACCAAAGCGGCCAAGGTGCTTCATGACGGGAGGCAGGCGCTTTCCGCCTTGCTCAATGAGAGGGTAGCGCTTACTCTCGACATGGCTTTGCGCGTCGAAAAGGCATTCGGGCCGAAGATGGAGCACCTGATGCGCATGCAGCTTGCCTACGATTTGGCCCAGGCCCGCCGCGAGGACAAATCGATCGCCGTGAAGCGCTACGTTGCCGAGGAAAAAGTCCGCGCCTAGCAAGGGCGCCAGAGGTTTCTACTAGAAATTCGAATTCACCAATTCGCCCACCGACCCTATGCACCTGGGGGAAACGGTACCAAGAACTGTTTTCCCTCGGCCTTACCCTCGTGACGCGGAACGTGAAGGACTTCGCCGGTCTCGGCGTCGTTCTTCTCAACCCCTGGGACGAAGTGTGAATCTTCAGGCCGCGGCGAGGCATTTATAGGTAGCGCACGCGTTCTTTGCGTTCGTCTGCGGCTCTTCGTGCGTCCGTGAGATTTCATATTTGGATGCTAATATCATGGTTGATGTTCCCATGTTAAGAACCGCAGAGGAAGCCGAACGCGGCTACCTCTGCGCCCCGCTACTTGCTACAACCCCGTGGTGGAATGAGGTGGACGGATTGGATCGATTAGGCTGTAACACTGCGCGTTGCGTAGCCCAGCCCGGGTAGCGCAGACTTTCACTTTTCAGAAAGTCTGCGGCTTGTCATGGGCTTGAAGACGCGCGGAGTTCGAAGAGCACGAACTGCGCGCTGGCCCGCTCTTATCCCACCACCTCTTTGTCCACCCAATTGAATCCTGAGCCGGGAGGGTGCGATACTGATGCTGCAATGCCAGCGAACCTTCCGCCTCAGTCGGCTCCCGGAACGAGATCATCCGGCTGGATGCGCATCTGGCGATTTCAGTTCGTGCTGCTAGGCATAGGCCTCGCGTTCGCGGGTACCTTCTCGCTGGTTCAGGGTCACCTGGCCGCCGGGGCCATCGCCGGACCCCTTGTTTTCACTTTCATCGTTGGCAACTGCACTTACCTTTTGGCGGTTGCCGCGGCACCGGCCTATTGGGGCAGGAGTTTCCCGTGGGATTTGTTCGTGCTATTGCTTATTGTCATTCCTGCGAGCACTGTCAGCGGTTACTTCGCCTCGGTGGTCACCAGGCTTATCTTGCACCACGGCTTTGAGCATTCGCTCAGTTCTTACTTGCCTGACCTACTGAAGACCCTCTTCTTTTCGCTGGTGATAACCGTGCCCATCTACCTGTCGGGCAAGAGCCGCGCCCGTCTGGAGATGCGAACTCAGGAACTTGAAAGCCAGGTCACTCTGGGGCAGATCGAGCGCAAGACGCAAGAAGCAGAGCTAAGGGCCGCCAGCGAAATCCAGACACATCTGCTGCCGCGCGAGATTCCGCGCGTGAAAGGGTTAGAGGTCGCGTGTGCGTGGCAGCCGGCGCGCTCCGTCAGCGGAGATTATTTCGATGTGCTGGCACTGGCGCCGGGGCGGATTGGCGTTTGCCTCGCTGATGTTTCAGGCAAGGGGATGAGCGCCGCGCTACTGATGGCGAACCTCCAGGCATTGGTGCGGACGTTCGCCCCTAGCACGGCAGACCCCGGCGCCTTATGCCGGAAGGTCAACGAAGCCCTCTGCGACAGCGTGTTACCGGGGAAGTTTGTGGCGCTTTTCTATGGCTTGATCGATAGCCAGACCCTCACACTGCGTTTTGAGAATGCCGGCCACTGCCCGCCGATGGTTTTACGGGGGGATTCGACGATCCTGTTGACCGAGGGTGGTACCGTGCTGGGACTTTTCCCTCAGGCCCAGTACGAGGAACGGAGCTTCCCCCTGCAACCGGGCGATTGCCTCCTGTTGACCACGGACGGGGTGACGGAAGCGGCCGACGCAGGTGATGAGGAGTTCGGTGCGGAACGAGTGGCGGCATCAGCTCTGGCCGCCCGGAGCCTGGGCGCCAACGGCATCCGGACAAGAATTCTTGAGGATGTCTCGCGTTTCTGCAACGGCAATTTCCACGACGACGCATCACTCATCGTGGTGACGTTGGATTAGGCAAGGGCCCCCAATCAGACATCGTCGAGGTGCCAGAGGTTACCATGGTTCAGCGCCACGCCGGAGGCGCCGTCCCACCGGATGCGCGGCGAGATCCATTCACGCCGGACCCGGTGCGTTATAGCAGGGACGAGCATGGAGATTCGCGTATCAGTGGGAAAGACAAGCCTTGATTTCTGTGACCAGTTTCCGGAGGTCGCGTTGGCGGGTGATATGCGTAAAGGAAATCCGTTCCACGCCTTTCACGGGGCGGGTATAGATGTTCTGCGTTCGGAGGCGGGTTGCGAGGCCTACGGGATCGTCCACGGTGAGCGCGACGAGATTTGTCTGCTGCGGATGGTCAATGAAGGGGATATCGTTCTCGCGGAGCATCGTCTTGAGCGAAGCCAGCAGCGCGAGATTCTTCCTCTCGATTTCTTTGATACCAATGCCATTCACCGCTTTAACAGCCGCATGCAGCGACACGACGCCGAGAAGATTCTCGGTGCCATCCTGAAATCGCGCGGCCGTTTTGCGCAGCACATAGCCGTGCTCGTCAAATCGCTCCACGCTGCGGATGCCCACATGAGAGTCCTGCAACTTTCCCATCGTTCGCCGGTTGACGTACATAAAACCGCTGCCCACGATAGATCCGAGATATTTCTGGCCGCCGGAGACTAGAAAATCAACGGGAGTCTTCTTCAAATCTATGGCGCGCGCGCCGACGCCCTGAACACCGTCTACCACCAAGTGCGCGGCGTATTTCCGGCACCGCCGCGAGAGGAGGTCAAGGTCAGGGAGATAGCCGTCAAAATGCTGTCCCCAGGCGATCGCCACGGCTTTTGTTTTGGGACCGATGCGCGACAAGAGCTCCCGGAATCCCCTGTGATTGTCCATTCCCGGAATGACCTGGACTTTGACTCCGTCCTTTCTCAACTTGAGCCACGGCAGAAGATTTGCCGGATATTCGTTTCCGAGCACGAGGACTTCATCGCCCGTCTCGAGTGGCAGCGCTTCGCTTGCCATGATGAGCCCTTCGCCGGTGTTTTTCAGATAAATGACCTCGTCTGGATGGCAATGAAGGAGCAGTGCCACCTCTTCAGAAAGTCTGCGGACATAACCCTGGTACTTTTCGATGACCTCCGGAGGGCCGAGCTTCACGTAATCGTTCAAGAAGCGCACAATGGCGCGGCGGGACGCTTCACAAAGCGGGCTTACGCCCATGTAACTGAAGAACAGCTTTTTTGTGGTGCGGTGCGGCATGGGTTATCGTTCCCACCTGACTTTGGGAAGCATGATGGAAGGGTCGATGCTGTCTTTATAGCGTTCTGCAAATGCGATCATGCTCTCGAGCTCCCTCATGAATTTCTTTTCTTTCTCGTTGTGTGCTTCCTGGAGCGATGGATGCACTTCGATCTGTTTTGCCGGACCCGATTCCGATTCACGCCGCGGATTCTTCAAATAGGTTATTTTGGCTTCCGGCCTGAGTTTTCTCACTGCCTCGGCGATCTCGCCGATCGAGAGGCGGTGGGTATAATTGTGGATGACGCGGTGCTCGCCGCGGCCCACGTCGAGGCTGAGCAGATTGATGAAGCTGTTCACGGTGTCGGGCAGGCTCATCAGGCCGGTCCGCTGATTTCCTTCGCCGTAGACAGTTATGGGGTGTCCGACCACAGCTTGACACACGAAGCGGTTAAGCACCGTGCTGAAAACATGATCGTAATTGAAGCGTGTGACAAGGCCGCGATGGTCTTCCGGATGATTTTCCTCCACGGTCGCGCCAAAGATGGTGGCTTGCTGGACGGTAATCACGCGCAGTTTCCAGAGATCCGCGCCGAGGTCGCCGGCCAGAAAATCGGAAATCTTGGATTGGTGGTAGAAATCCGTCGCCTGCATGGGAAGCCAGCTTTGGAAGATCTTTCGGAGGCCACCCCCATATTCAAAACTGAAATCTGTTTTCGTAAGCGGGATATAGTCGGTGTTCACGCCCCCGTAGCAGCCCGCCGAACCGAGCTTAATGTAAAGGATCGACTTGTCGATCTCGGCGACTGCCCACAGGGCGTTCAGGTGACTCACGATATTATTGGTGAACGTCTCCGCGGCGTTCTTTGGACTCATCATGGAATACGGCGCCGACGGTTGTTGCGCTGCATTCACGATCGCAACAGGCCGATACTTGCGGATGACATGGGCCGTCGCCTTTTGGTCAAGCAGATCAATTTTCTCAAAAAAGAGATTGCGTTTTCGATAGATGCGTTCGTATTCCCTGATGCGTTTCGACGGTCTCCCAAGTGGCACGAGCAACTTGGCCCCGACTGATTTCTCCCATTCGCGCTTGATCAGTTTATC
>Ga0181518_10004212_pt1 | contig 12941 bp, 7 predicted proteins | sample PEATcosm2014_Bin_28_FD_119751 | JGI IMG/M metagenome (GOLD analysis project Ga0181518, IMG submission 119751) | Peatland microbial communities from MTU Mesocosm Facility, Houghton, MI, USA - PEATcosm2014_Bin01_60_metaG | ecosystem: Environmental > Terrestrial > Soil > Wetlands > Peat | place... | reverse complement strand
TCCTCGGACCGAAGAACAACTGCTGCAGGCAGCGAAAAAGGCCTTCCAGTCCATTTCCGCCGCAGACTGCAAAGGCTTCTTTTTTAGCGCCCGATACGCTACATAATAAATGGAAATGCTCTAACCTGCCGGTGGTGACGTTGTAGCCCGTCGAAAACAGTTTCCTTTTGCGATTGTAGAGAAAGCTGAAGTCCATTTCATTGACAAGTTGATCGGCGTCGCGAGCGAGCCGCTGAAGCGCTTGCGAGAGCCTGGCCGCGTTGTCGACGCTGAAGGGGAACCGGCGCTGCAACGACTGCGCAGCGCTTCTCTCCGTCTCGCTCGCTCGATCGTTATGGAGGAATTCGGCGACCTGGTTTTCCATGTCGCGCCTGGCAGCAGGCAGAGACACCAGGGTAATGCTCTCGAGGGGGGCCCCCGAATGGATCAGTGGCAAATACTCCGGCAGCGCCCAAGGAATGAGGTTCTCGACCTGAGCGCGAACTCCGCGCAGGCGCGCCGCCGTTTCTCCCGCCCACCAAGCCAGCTCCGGCGTAGGACGTGTGCCAATCTCAGTGGAATTCCCGGCGCTATTGCTCAACCTAGTTTCGATCCCTTGAATCTGCCCTTCCAGCCACGGCAACGCTCCGATCCAGGAAGTGGCATCGTCCTTCAGCGGTTCGGCGAATGCCGCCAACTGCAGGATGGCTCCAGAGGCTTCGAGGGGAACTGAGGGTTCTTGCGAAAGATCCGAAAGGAGTTGTATATGGTCACGCATTCCCCGCCACAGTTTCTTGGACAATAGTGGTTCGCTCGCAAGACCGAGGCAGCTTTGTTTTAGGGTCCACAAACAAGCGGCCAGGTTGCCGCTATCCACGGTAGAAACGAACCGGGGCTCGAGCGGGTGGGAGGATTGAATATCGTACCAATTGAAGAAATGGCCGTTGTGGCGGGGCAATTGCAGAGCGCTCTTCAGCGTGCGTTCCCCCGCTTCCGCGTACTCCTCTAAAGTCAAATGACCCATTTCATGCGCTGCCAATTGGGCATTGAACAGAAGCCCCAGATTAGTGGACGACAGGCGGGAAGCTACAAGCGGCGGATGCTCCTGAACATTATCCGGTATCAGCCAGTGGTTTTCGGCATGGCTGAACTCCCGGAAATACCGCCACGTGCGGAGGCCTGCCAAGCGGAGAAAACCTTCGTCGTGGGCATTCAGTTGCGGCTTCGGGTCCACCGGCCGGCGATTGACCCAGTCGCTAAAGAAATCAGGGAGCAGCCAGAGCACTAATATGGGCGAAGCAATATACAGCGCGGAGGGACGAACGACGGCAAGAAGCAAGCCAGTCGCCAAGGAAAGGCAAGGCGTAAGCGCCAGGTAAGTCTCGACGAGAGACTTCTTCTCCCCCAATTCGGACTCCGCCGCGGTTTCCCATTCCAATAGCTTGCTGTGGGTCAGGGTGAGCCGTGCGAGCGTCCGAAGGATGGCGTCCAGCATGACAAGCGCCTGATGAGGAAGGAACACGAGCATGACGAAGACCTGCAGGTGCCCCGACACCAGATCGTTCGCCCGCTCCCTCAGAAAGCCGCTCCAATTTTGCTTTTGGCGAATTCTGAGGAACGCAAACAAGAGTTGGGAGTAGGTAGGCATCAGCAGCAGACCCAGCGTGACCAGTGTCCAGTAAACATGGCCCCCGGGAAGAGCCGCCCAACCCAGGATCAGAAGCAGGAACAAGCCGATGTCGTTCAGGCTGCGCCGCAGGTTGTCGAAGATCTTCCAGCGGGAAATGAAGGTCAGAGGATTGGGCACGCGGCGGCCGTAATAGTCCGGAACCTGCGGCAAAAGCCACCTCATGATCTGCCAGTCACCTCGCACCCAGCGGTGCAACCGCCGGCAATAGGCACTGAAATGGGAAGGGTAATCATCAATGACGACAATGTCGCTGACCAGCCCAGCGCGCGCGTACGATCCTTCGATGAGATCGTGGCTTAGGAGGGCATTGGTAGGGAATCGTCTTCCCAAGACTTTTTGGAATATTTCGACTTCATAAATTCCTTTGCCCGTGAAGCTGCCCTCACCAAAGAGGTCTTGGTAAACGTCGGAGATTGCCTGAGTGTAGACGTCAAATCCCGTCTGTCCAGAGTAAATAGAGGCGAGGTGTGAGTGGCGGGAAGACTCAATGCTGACGCTGACGCGCGGCTGTAGAATGGCGTGGCCCGCGACGACGGTATTGGTCCTCGGATCGACGATTGCCCGGTTCAGGGGATGGGCGAGAGCACCGATGAGCCGCTGCGCCGTCCCCGGGGGCAATTTTGTGTCGGCATCCAGGGTGATAACATAGCGAACGCGCGGGAGCACCGACACGTCTCCCGCTTTCACAGGGAAACTGTCAAAGGTTCCAAGCAGCAGATTGTTGAGGTCCATCAGCTTACCCCGCTTCCGCTCCCAGCCCATCCAGCTTCCTTCCGAGGGGTTATAAATTCGATGACGGTGCAAATGCAGAAAACTGCCCCGCTGGTCTGGCTCATATTTCTGGTTGAGTTGTTGAATCAGAGCGGAGCAAATTCCGACCAACTTATCATGCTCATCAAAAGGCTGGGAGGCATCGGGTGAATCGGTGAGGAGCGCAAAGTGCAAATGGGGGGCGCGGTTGCGCAGATACCGGATTTCCAGGGCGGCCACGTTGCGCCGAACCTCCGCTTCGCTCCACAGGATACAAGGAACCGCTACGAGCGTCATGCACTCGACGGGGATGTCTTCGGAAAAATCCAGCTTGCAGATTCGCCGGGGAGGTACCAGGATACTGGTTAGATGATTCACGAGACCAATGGCGGCATGGCTTGCAGGGATCAACAAGAGCAGACCGGGAACAAACGGAATGATAATGCGGAGGTGCTGCAAGAGGAAGAACACGAGGGCAACGGTTGTCAGCTCCACTCCGACGATGAAGAAGACCTCCGGCCATTCGAAAACGACGTCCACGATTCGTTGTTTCAAGGAGGGCTTGTACCCGATGCGTTGTTTCAGGGTACGAATCCCTGCCGCCATAAGGTAATAGCCGACGTGGGCTCGACGGCTCCCCGTGCGTGAATCGGGGTTCCTGGCTCGATCTTGAGCATGCGTGGCCAGAAAGACAGCCTGCCGCGCCACCTCTTCCTCGCTGAAAAGCGAGTGCCGCGCCAACTCCTCCAGGACCCTGCGGTACATCTGCCGGCTCTCATCATCCATGTTCGGGTAGGCTCCGGACGGATCTTGCTGCAGGACACGTTCAGCCATGCTGTTTTGCTCGAAGAAGTCTTTCCAATCCATTTCCTGGATGACGTGGAGAGCCTGGGCCGCCATCTGTACTCGCTCGACGCTTTCATCGCCGGAGGCCGTTGCTTCCCCGCTCCCGATTTCACCCTGAGGGTGAAATGCGCCGCCGTGGTCGGCGATTTGTTCCAGGATGGCGAACTCGAGCATGGGTCTTAAGGCCCAGAGCTCCGCCATCATGAGACTTTCGACCTGCTGAATTCCCTCGAAATAATGCGAAAGGGTCGTTTCGGAAGGGATCAAATCCACAGCTTGAAGAAAACCAACCGCCAATGCAAAGGCACGCGGGACAATGGCATTTTCTCCTTCCCGGACGGCGGGGCTCCGCAAGGACTTCAAGGTATCAAAGGCCTCTTGGCTGACCGTTTGCAGCAATCGGGCATTTTCCAGAAGCCAGATTCCAATTGCGGGAAGAGTATCGCCTCTGGCCTGACGTTCACCGAGGGCGCGAGAGACATTTCGAATTTGTTTGCTGACACCTCGCCACCGGCTTACAAAAGTCGCACGCGACTTCTTGCCATCCACTAACTGCCAACGCTCAGCATCGCGCATCCCCTGGGCGGTTAGCCTTTGCATTAGAGCTTCCGGCGCCTCTTGTTTTTCGGTCGCGGGAGGGAAGGGAGTGGCCGGGGCAGTGGCGCCATCTCCATCCGGCCGCGTAGAGGAATCCCGAGGATTATCAACAGAGGATGTCATGAATAAATTCAAGCCTCTCGGAGCTAACGATAACTGGCGGCCTGGAGCTCAAACATTTTTGAGTAGCATTGTCCGCGGCTGACGAGCTCGCTGTGGCATCCATCTTCGGCGATTTTGCCATCTACAAGAACCAGGATTCGATCCGCCATGCGTACGGTGGAAAAACGATGCGAGATTAGCAGCGCCATCTTGCTTTGCGTCAACTCAGCAAATCGTTGGAAAACCTCGCGTTCGGATCGGGCATCGAGGGAGGCGGTGGGTTCGTCGAGGATCAACAATTGCGAGTCTCGCAAATAGGCCCTGGCTAGGGCGATCTTCTGCCACTCTCCACCCGAAAGATCCACGCCGCCTTCAAAGCGCCGTCCGAGCATCTGTCCATAACCGAGCGGAAGCCTCTCGATGACCGGAGCCGCCATGCTCTTTCGGGCCGCCTCGGTTATGCCGTCAAAGTTGGCGCCGTCAACGATTTTCCCCATGGAAATGTTTTCTCGGGCGGTCATTTCGTAGCGCATGAAATCCTGGAAAATGATACCGATTCCACGGTGCAAGTCCTCCAGGTCGTATTCTCGCAGATCAGTTCCGTCGAGCAGAATCGGGCCCGCGCTGGGATCGTAAAGACGAGTAATCGGCTTCACGATGGTCGTCTTTCCTTGACCGTTTTCGCCCACCAGCGCAAGTCGTTCGCCGGGTCGCAGACGAAAACTCAATCCGTCCAGGACTAAACGAGAAGTTCCCGGGTAGGTAAATGATACGTTTTGAAACTCAAACCCCTGCCGGATGGGCCGGGGAGCGCGAAGCGCCTGAGGCTTCGACTTCACTTTCGGTTCGACGCCGAACAAGTCCAGCAGGTCGGTAAGGAAGAGCGCCTGATCGGCGATGCTCGAGAAAATTGAGAAGATCTGCTGGATATTGCCGCTCGCCCCGCTTAAGGCCCCGGCGAGGAAGACCATGGTTCCCACGGATAGCTTACCGGAAACGGTTTGGAAGATTACAAAAGCATAGGCGCTGTAATAGGCGGCAGTGCTGAGCAGCGCGAACACGGAACTGGCCTTAAGGCGTCGCCGCAAGAGCGAAACATTTTCCACGTAGACCTCGTCCGCAAGCTGGGCATACTTGCCGCTAAGGTGCCCGCTGAGCCCGAAGAGCTTGAGCTCCTTGGCACTGTCCTTACTGGCTCCCAGGTCGCGCAGATAGTCAAGTTGCCGGCGGATCGGAGTCAGCCGCACATTCAGGGCATAGCCTAGGAAGGCGAAATGGCTTTCGCCCACGAAAGCGGGGATCACACCCGCGATGAGAAGCAGAAGCAGCCAGGGAGAGAAGGCAAGAATGCTGACTGAAAGGGTAATTGCCGTAATGGTTTCCTGAAGCAATCGGCCAAAGGCCTGGACCATCCCAATCCGGTCCGTGGCCTGCACCCTGGCCCGCTCCAGCTTGTTGTAAAACTCCGGGTCTTCATACGAGGAAAGATCAAGTCGCGAGGCGTGCTCCATGACGCGGATGCTGACGTGGCGGGTAAACCGGTCCGCCAGTAGGCCGTCGGAGTAGTCACAGAGACGCGAGAGGATGGTTCCGAAAAGCGCCAGTCCAAACGCCAGTGCCACCAGCCACCAAAATACCGGGGACACATGGGAATGGTTCTTGACCACCTCGACAATGGAATCAATGATTCGGCGCGAGACGGCCAGCACGGCAATAGGAATGAGGGCGGCTACGATTCGACAAGCGATCCCTGAGGCCACCACTCGCGGCCCGGCCTCCCATACAACCTTGAGGCCTGGGGGGATGTTCCGCAGTGCTTTCAGGCGCTCCCGCCAAGCGCCCAGAAATGAATTATTTATCTGGCTTACCGGCATAATGGAGTCCTTGGCTTGTTCGTCGATGCGTCTCGGTCCCTAAGCCTGGCGGCAAGAGTTGACAGCGTGGAACGGCGGTTGGTGGCCCCGGCCATCTGCTGCCATGGCGGCATGAGCATCAGGTTGCTTGAGACCTTCACTTGTCTTGCCTAAGAAACTCCACCAGTTCACCGTTAACCTGTTCTGCGTGCGTCCAAGTTGTGCAGTGGGGCCCATCCTTTACCGCCAACAGGCGGGCTCCTGCTTTTCCCAGGAAGCAACGCTCAGCGGATATCCGTGAATAAGGACAACCGGCTTACCCCAGCCGTGGTCCTCATAGTAAAGATCAATGATCCCCCAAGTTTTCCTTGCCGACCGTGATGGATGGCATTGAGGCTCTCCCTCCTTGGGTTCTCGCAACTCCTTACTTCGTCGGACAGACGAGACCCCGTCCAAATCAATTACGGCGAGCTATTCGGTTTCTCCGCCTACGGCTTCTTTTCGGGGTCACTGCTGTCGCTGTGGGGAGAGGCAGCTTTTTTGACTCCCTTACCAACTTTCTTGCCCCCCTTGCCCACACCCTCACCCAAATCCTTGCCTGCCGCGATGGGTTTACCTTGCTTCATCTCGTGGCCGACTCCTTCGCCGCCACTTCCCACATCTTTGCCGGCGGCCTTGAAATCGCCTCCGACCGACTCCGGCCCCACTCCCAGTTTGCCTGCTGTCTCGGCATCAAGGTGTCCCGTGACCGGCAGGTTCTCCGACTTCTGATATTGGCTTATCGCCTCGCGGGTTTGGGAACCCATGCGGCCATCGATCGGCCCGGGGTCGAAGCCCTTGTCGCGCAGAGTCTGCTGCACCTTCTTGATGTTGTCGCGATCGGCTGCGGAAGCCCAGGGCGTCAGGCTCAGTCCTAACATCCCAGTCATCAGAAGGATGAAGATAACCCTGATCCATACTGCCTTCTTGTTTAGAGACATATTGCACCCCCGTTTTGAATTTAGTTGCTTGTTTGCCATCCTCTGGAGCAAGCGGTTCTCACGTCGACGACGTGGATTTTCGGCCCGCGTGCGCTGGGCGTTCGGGTTGACCTCGCCGATTGCCTCGAGGAGGTAACGCATGGTTGTGTCTTAGCCGACGCGTCGGCCTCGCACGAAATGGACGATCAAGCTAATGACGGCCACAATGAGTAGCAGGTGAATCAAGCCGCCCGCAACGTGGAATGCGAGAAAGCCCAAAAGCCAAGCCACCAATAGCACGATAAAGAGAGCGAGAAACATACTGTAAATCTCCTTCCTGGATCCGAAGGTCTGATCGACCTTACAGTTTCAGCAATCTGTCAAAAAAGGAACGATAGCGCTGCAGGGCAATTCGCAGGTCCTCAGTGGATACGTTGTCGCCCCGGTCCCACTGCTTTTCCAAGCCCGATCGCTCGTTGGCGAAACCTTACGCGAGTCGCTGCATCACCGAAGCTACCAGCCTGTCTGCGTCTTCGACCGTCCGGCGTGGCTCGTCGACGAAACCGGTCTGTACCTTGCTCCACTGCGATCGGAAATCTGCCATCTCCAATACAGAAAACAAGGGCACCGGCTCTGAGCCTGCAGCCGCTCTCTCCAGAGTTTCCGGGTCTTGGCCTTTCGCCAGCGAGGGCCCGTCGGGTTGCTTATGTGCAACGCCGTAGCTCGCCGCGTTTGCCGCCGTAAAATCCCCGTCTCTTATCTTCAGTTCCGCCATTACGCCACCCCTCCTTGGCTAAGAGTCCTGGGTACCTGTACCAGTTCCTCAAATAGAGAGCGGTAATGAATCATCGCCGTTCTCAGATCCTCCGTAGTTGCCTGGTCTTTCCCAACGCGCATCGCAATCTCATGCGCAGACCGGTAGTTCTCCACCACTTGGGGATGATCGACGGAAATATCGTTGGCACGTTGATCGAAATCAGATGTGGGGTAGCCCCGCGTTTTCATTAACGAGGACACCAGGTCATCGCCTTCTGTGAGCGCCCCCTTTGGGGAATCGACAAAATGAGATTGCACTGACTTCCACTGTTCCGAAAAACGTTCTCGTTCCATCGGATTAAGATCGCGAATGTTCAGCTTTTCTATCCGCTTCTCGCGATCCGTTAATTTCGCTTCTGCTTTTCGTTCTGATCCATGCTCGCGCACCGCCCGCTCGTACTCAGGTCCGAATCTTTGCCGCAGGCCTGCCGTCGTACTCCTGCGTTTTCGCAGGTACAGCCAAGCAGACACTGCGATGATCAGAACCACCGCGACGGCGAGCACAATCAACTTCGGATCCATCACATTTAGACTCATCGAAACCTCCCCGCATCAAGAATGTTCAGCAAATCGAATCTGTTCGCGAATTTCCCTCTGGCGTTAGAACCCTGCAACTTGGATTTTCCCCGTTCTTCTTTCCTTTGTCTGTACAGGTTTGCTCAGTGCACTGGTCAAAATAAGTCATCGTGACCGCAGCGATGCATTCGTGCCCCTAGCCAATCCGGGGCGTGCAAAAGTGCACTAACACGTGGTCACAATCGGGCAGACAGCCGCCTTCTTGGCGCTCATGATGATGTTGCTAGTGGAAAACAAGAGGGCTGCGGGTTGGATGAGTGGAGCAGCTTCCTCTAACAACGGAGGTGAGACGTGGAAACCATATTGATTGTTCTCTTGGTGGTGCTTTTGCTCGGGGGTGGAGGCTGGGGATATTCTCGCTGGCGAGCATAGCGCCCGGCAAGGTCCAGAATAAGGTCGGCCAGGTTGAAAAGGTTCTGGGCGTTTAGCGGACCAGCTTCCACCGCGGAATCAGGCCGGCTACCCGTCCGGTTGAAACCGCTTGGTGCCTGACTTCCTTCTGGTCAGCCGACAGTCCTACGTTCGCGTCTCCTCCCGGGGAAGTGATCTTACCGGGGTTGATCAACGGCCTTCCCCGGATTGACGCGATCGCAAGACGTCTGTCACATTCCGCCCTTCAAATGTTGCAAAAACTCTGCCAACACATCGGCGTGAACGTGGACTCCTCCAAGCAGGAGGTTCAGTCATTTAGCAAAACGACGAATGCGTCCAAGCTGGCCAGTGAACTCGAAGACAAACTTCCGGAGGAATAGCACTTTCCTGATCATCAGGGCTCGGGAACTTGCACTGACACGGAATCAAGCTAAGTATAAAACAACAAAGTGCTCAGGGATGTGCAGGATATGGCAAATGATTTGACCTCCAAAGTAAGACAGCGCCAGATGCCCAGCAGGGGTCGTGGAGCTTTACCTGCTTATGTCCTTTTCGTTTTCTTTGTCCTACCTTGTGGATCTTTCGCTCGGGCGTTGCTCCTGAGTTCTGCCGAGCTGGTCGTTGCGAGCGGTACTCCGGTCAAACTTCAACTGGCCCAAACCATCTCCTCTGCGCACGCTCGTAGTGGTGATCGTCTGGATTTTGTAGTCGTAGAAGATGTGACGGTCGCCGGGCTCACAGTCATCCGTGCGGAGACCATCGCCAGTGGGTCCGTCATCAAAGTTGACGGCAAACGCTTCTTCGGACTTGGAGGCAACGTGATCATCAGGCTCGAGTCGGTTGAGCTTGTCACCGGCGACAGGGTTAGGTTGCGTGCCCGCCGGGAATTTAAGGGAGGCTCCCATACCAAGCTAATGGCCGAAGGGATGCTCCTTGCCGGTCTGATTTACCTGCCCGCTGCACCGGTCCTCCTGCTCTCCCATGGCAGTGACTGCACTGTCCTGAAGGGTACAGCAGTGACTGCGTACATCGACGGGGATTCTAGGGTGCAACCAGCAGACTTGACAAAGGCAAAAGAAAGCGATTCTGGCCTGAGAGCGACGATGGCTTTCCTGCCACCACGCGTACTTGATGGTCGAGGCCGCGAGGGCGATATGATAAATTTCATCTTCACTGCCAAAGAAGATGACCTCCAGCGGGTCTTTGCGCGTGCCGGTTGGGTCAAAGTGGACAAAATGAAGCCCGCGCTTTTCTGGCACCTGTTATGGCAACGGAAACATTACGCCAAGCTGCCCATGGCCACTTTTTACGTCTTCGGGAGGGCCCAAGACTACTCGTATTCCTTACCCGACCCGGCTGCTATATTAACCCGGCGTCATCACGTCCGAATCTGGAAAACAGGTCTCGAGATGAATGGCAACCCCATCTGGGTGGGCGCCGCAACCCATGACGTGTCGATTGAATTCGAGACGCGAAAGCTTCGGATCAATCACCGAATCGATCCCAACGTGGATACGGAGCGCGAGTTCATCGCCACGAATTTGACGAGGACACATCTGGTAACTCAAGAGGAGTACCTTGCTTCCGCGGTTCCAGTCCTCAAAGCGCAAACTGCCAATGGCGAGGCCTACCATTCAGACAGTAGAATACTCTTGCTCGATTTCAGTCGAGGACCCGCCCCAATGCTCGCGGGGATTCAGGCTACAGACCACACCCTGGTAGGCCCCTTCCTTTCTTTCTCCAAGTAAAACACGGCCGCCCGAAGAATCGGAGGTAGAGTTCAAAATGGAAATGTGGGATACGCCCGCTTATCACGCACGTTGCTCGTATATTCTCCGGCCCGACCAGTGTTCCGGTCGAGTGACGGCACTCGGAAACTATGCTGAGTGGGGACTTCGTCGGATGGGGAACGAACGCTCTTCCACGCCGGAATCCAGCCAAACGCCAGGATTGTCGATGGGAGGCCGACTTTTCACGCCGAATCCCCGGTAAGCGCAGAACCTTATGACGCACGATCCGTACCCTGCCCATTTGCGTTGTTCCAGAGTTGCCGATTTGCGTGATACTGATAGACGAATACGGTCTTCAAGTTTCTCGATATGGTCCTTCAGGATGTTCACCTGCGTCTCAGCGATTACTGCGCAGCATCCCATTTACTCCGAGCTGTATGATTTGCCCTAAAATCTGGCTCGGAAGTGGGTATGGATCTCTGCTTCACAGGGAAGGTGCGCGGGGAAAGAACTCACTGGATACCCCGTGACCCTTCACCCCAAACACCCATGAACAGCGGGATAACCACAAACCGGGATGATTGAAGGCCAGCCTTCGGATTGGCCCAAAAGATAGGTGCAAGTAGGTTGTGGCTCCGCGGCAGGGCATACGTTGGGAGTCAGAGGCCAAGTCTAGCTCCAGCTTTCCTTATGCCAACACACATTTAGTGCACTGCCCACGAATCGTACATCTTCAAACGCTCCTCTCATCCGTTGGAGTTGGGGATGGGTTTTGTATCTGGTCAAGCTGCGGGCAATTTTCCCGCAGAGCCTCCCTCCTCTATTCTGTCGATGATTGAGCCTTCGGCTGAGTGATGGGCAAATAAACCTGGAACCGAGTGTCGCCCGGGTGCGAAGTGACACGGATTTCACCATGATGATTCCTGATGATGCGGCAAACCGTATCCAGTCCCAGGCCCGTCCCCTCGCCGACTCCCTTGGTGGTGAAAAAGGGGTCAAAGATATGCGGCAGAACCTCTGGCGGGATTCCGGGTCCGTCGTCGCGAATTTCGACAAGCACGCGGTCGAGGTCGCGCGCGGTCCGCACCCGCAACTCACCCTTCCCTTGCATGGCCTCGATGGCGTTGGAAATGAGGTTCGTCCAAATCTGATTGAGCTCACCGCCAAAAGCGCAAATTCTCGGAAGGTCTTCGCCGTATTCCCGGACTTCGTTTATTCCGCCCTTGAGGCGGTGGTGGAGAATGGTGAAGGTATTCTCGAGTCCCTGATGCAGGTCGATCTCCTGCATGGCAGCCTGGTCCATGTAGGAGTATTCCTTGACGGCACGGACCAACTCCGAGATGCGTTTCGTGCTGACCTCAATCTCGCGGATCAGTCTCGAGATCGTGAGTATGGAAGCGATGCGAGTGAGTGCATCGCTGAGCACCTCATCGCCCACCTGGGCAGCCAAACTTTCCAACCTGGGAATGTCCACGCCCGCATCGGCGATGGCCGGCGAAATCTTCCAGGCATCGGGCACGTGGCGTGCTTCGAGCCACGCAGTGACGCGCTCCTCACGGTCAGCTTGCGCCAGTGGATCCGCGGGAATGGTGACGGTATATTGCCCGGCCTCCCGCTCGAAGCGGGTGATGATTTCTCGCTGTTCCGGGGAGAGGGCGTGACGGGCGAGCCGGATGCTGGCCTCGCGCACGGTCTCCAGCGTTTCGCGGAGGCTTGCCGTTGCCCGTTGGGCCGCGGCGGCTGGGTTGTTCAACTCATGGGCCAAACCCGCGGACAGCTTGCCGAGCGCCATCAGCTTATCGCGTTGCGTCTCAAGCCTGGTGGTCTCGCGGATGCGGTCCGACATGAGGGCAACCAATCGCTGGCCAAGCTGGGGCATTCGCTGCAACATTTCAGGAAAGAGGTCTTTGTGGAGGCGCACCATGCGGGTGGGAAGCATGGCTCGAACTGTGCCGGGGTAGTGCGTCAGGCGCGAGTACGGGAGCACGCCAGTAACCTGGCCGGCGTGGCCGATGTAGATAGGCGCGTCCGAACCACTTTCCCGCTGTACACGAATCTCCCCCTCCAGGATTGCAGTGAGATAGTTCGTTGGTTCACCTTCCCGAGCAAAGATCTCTCCCTGCTGTAGTCGAATTTCCTCAGACTTTTCCGCCAGCCAGGCGAGATGCTCCTGGGGCAGGTCTGCGAAGACCTGGATCTTGCGCAGAACGTCGATCAAACTCCTGCCTGTTTCGCTCGTGAGGTTTTCCGCCATGTCACACCGCGCTGAGGTACTGATGAATGAACTGCACTGCAATCGAGCCTTCGCCCACGCCCGAGGCAACTCTCTTCACCGAACCGTGGCGGACGTCGCCCGCAGCGAAGATGCCGGGGACGCTCGTTTCCGTCCAATACGGGTCACGGTCCAGCGGCCACCCCTGGGGACGCTTCCCGTCGCGCAGGAGATCGGTTCCGGTAAGGATAAAGCCACGTTCGTCGCGCTCCACCACGCCCGCCAGCCAATCCGTGTTGGGCTCGGCGCCAATGAAAACAAAGAGCGAGTTCGCAGGTACCCTTTCACTGTTGCCATTGTCCCCGGAGTGAATGGAAAGGGCTTCGAGGTGCTGGTCGCCGAAAACTTCCACCACCCGGGCGTACGTTTCCACCTGGATATTCGGCGTATTTTTGATCT
>Ga0181518_10004211_pt1 | contig 12941 bp, 11 predicted proteins | sample PEATcosm2014_Bin_28_FD_119751 | JGI IMG/M metagenome (GOLD analysis project Ga0181518, IMG submission 119751) | Peatland microbial communities from MTU Mesocosm Facility, Houghton, MI, USA - PEATcosm2014_Bin01_60_metaG | ecosystem: Environmental > Terrestrial > Soil > Wetlands > Peat | place... | reverse complement strand
CTAGCCAGAACACCGGCAGGAAGGCAGCACAGGTCCGGCAGGAAGGCAGCAGAGGTAGAGAAGCACGAAGCAAGACACCAGAAGGGCTGGCATAGGGCCAGCCCTTCTGGTGTCTTCGGGCTCCCGGTGCGAACCGGTGGCCCGATCGACCGGCCCCGTGAGAGAGCGGGCGAACAGGAAATTTCTTAAGCTCGGTCCAGGGGGCAACCGAGGTTGGGAGCCGGACATGACCGATTTGACGACCCATTCGTCCATTGCCGGGTCAGGCTGGGAGCGCGACCTCTGGACCCACCTGATCAGTCATGTAGACGCCGAGCGTGGAATGTTGGAGGAGTACTCGGCGATCGCCAAGCAATCTCAATCAAAGGCCTTTGGCTATCTGGTCAAGCTTCTCATCGAAGACGAGACTCGTCACCACCGGATGTTCACGGAGCTTGCGAGGTCCCTCAAGACGGCAGCAGAGCTCACGGGCGACGATCCGATCGTCCCGACAATGGACTTCACTCAGGTCAACCGCATCGCGGTACTGGAGGCCACCAAGCAACTCATCGAAAAGGAAGAGCAGGACGCCCGCGAACTCAAGCGGCTCCAACGCGAGCTGCGCGACGTGAAGGACACCACACTGTGGAGTCTCCTGGTGGACATGATGCAGCGCGACACCCAAAAGCACATCGCGATCCTCCGTTTCGTCAACAAACACGCCCGGCGGCGATCGGTCCTGTAGAACCCGTGCGTCGGGTCAAACGGCATTGGCGATAAGAGCGACGCGGAAGAGAACTGGTGATGCTCACCTCACCTGGCGGGGAGCCTTGCGGTTCAGCGACGGGGCGACAGTGCCGACGCGCCGAACGCGGCCACCGCGAGTGGCCACAGCTCCCACAGCCCGGCTATGGCCTGCATCAGCACGGCGGCCAACAGCGCGGCTGCTGCGACGCCAAGCATTCCCGGACGGAGCGGTGTCGAGGTGAACGGTCGAGCAACGGTTGCCGCGCTGACGGGTGGCAGATCTGCGACGAGGCCGGCAAGCTCGTGACGGTGGCGACTACGCAGTACCGCGTCGATGCGCTGGCCGCCTTCTTCAAGGCTCAACCGCCCCTCTCCGATCGCGTGCGAGACGAGACGAGTGGTCTCCTCGCGCTCGAGGTCAGACGCGAGTACTGGCTTCGCAACGAGTGCTTTACCGGTGGCTGCCGGAACCGGAACCGCTGAGCGCTTCCGGTTGTTCCAAAAAACTTCCGCCCGCTGCCTGCCCCAGCGTGCGACCGCCAAGAGCACGAAGAGGAGCACGAGGAACAGGAAGGGAAGGGCGAGCTCCAGCAGCGAATAGGGACCCCCCGCCAGGTAGTGGTGCGGGAGTTGGCCGAAACCCGGATCCCCTGGCATCAGCGTCCACCCGGTCCGCTCGTGTCCACGGATCCGATCCTAGGCACCGCGCCGCGTGGAAAACAGCGCGATCAGGGGAGGTTTTCCCGGCGTCTCCCTCGCCGATGCGGAGACATCCTCACAGGCGCCGTCGAGCCAGGCGCACGCCTCCGACTCGTGCCGTACGCGGCTCAGCTCCGGTTAGCGCTATCTCGATTTCGCAGATGCCCTCACCCCGCTCGTCGCCCGGCAGGATGAAATCCACCTGGCCCCCGTCGACTTCGAGGGCCGCACCACCGCCCACCTGCCGCGGCTCGCGGTCGAGGACCGCCCCCCAACGGCGGGCCAGCTCGACCGGGTGCGGCGACTGCACCGTGACGCCGACGATCCCCCCAGGTCGGTGCTCGGGCACCTGGGCCGTCCGGCGGGGTCCTGCCCAGCGCCAGGACCCCGCCGGGGAGGCCCAGTCGATCGAGACGAGAGCACCCGGCACGTCCTTGGGGTGCAGGTGAGTTCCCGCTATGTCGGGCTGATCGGACTGCCACACCACCCTGACACCGAGATCCGCGATCCGAGCGCGGGCGGCGGGGAGGTCGTCGACCTGGAAGATCGCCATGTACCCGCCATCCCCGCCCCGCCGGTCCAGATATCGGCCGGCGGTCGTGTCGGGCCGCACCGGTGACACAACCTCCAAGAAGGTGTCCCCCACCTCCATGACCGCGTTTTGGAGCCCGAAGGCGGCGATGTCGGGGTCGCGGAACGGCTCCGTGTCGCCGATGCCCAGCTCATTGCGGGCGGCCTGGACCACCGGTTCGAGATCCCGGGCCACGAGGGCCACCTGACGGAGCCTGACCCCGAGCATCGGCCCCTACCTCCCCCGAAAGACCGGTTCCCTCTTGTCGAGGAACGCCGCCACCGCCTCTCGATGGTCCTCGGTGAGTCCGGTCCGGATGTGGTGCGCTGCCTCCATGTCCAGACACTCCCCCAGCTCGCCGAAGACGGCTCGGTTGAGGTTCTCCTTCATGTAGCGGTACGCCACCCGAGGGCCCGCCGCGAGCCGACGGGCGATGTCCAGCACCCCGTCTTCCAACCGATCGTCCGAGAAGACCGCATTCACGATGCCCAGGCGCTCCGCTTCGGCTGCGGTAAGCCGAGGCGAGAGGTAGTAGAGCTCCCGAGCTCGGGAGGGACCCACCAGGCGGGTGAGGAACCAGGTGCCGCCGTAGTCCCCTGCGAAGCCGACCCGGGCAAACGCGGTGGTGAGCACGGCGCTCTCGGCCGCGTACCGCAGATCGCAGGCGAGAGCCAGGGACAGCCCGGCGCCGGCGGCAGCGCCGGGAAGTGCAGCGATGGTGGGTTTCGCCATCTCGTAGAGCCGGCCCGCGGTGGCACGTTGGTTCAGCCGTTGCAGGTGGATCGACTCGTCGATCGTCGACCGCCTCGTCTCAGGGCGGCCGGCTCCGCGGCCACCATTGTCGGTGTTCTCGGCCATCGCCTTCACGTCGCCGCCGGCACAGAACGCGCCACCGGCGCCCGTCAACACGACACAGCCCACCTCGTCGTCGACTTCAAACTGCGCGAGCACTCGCGCGATCGCCGCCGTCATCGCTCCGGAAAGCGCGTTGCGCCGCTCGGGACGATTCATCGTCAGCACACCAACACCCTGATCCACCCGACCGACCAGGTCGCTCGTGCCAGTATCGATTTCGGTCATCGTGCCTTCCCCTCCCCTGACGCCCTCACCCGCGTCTCGGACGGAACGCTATGCCAAAGCGGTCGCCAACTCCGAGCCAAAGCAGAGATGCCCAGCCCGTGCAGGTGAACCCGCCACACGACGAGCCCAACCGAGAAACGGCAGTCTTGACCAAGAAGTGCGCAGCCAAGTTGCCAAGGTTCGTCTCTCCCTGGGCAGCCCCTGGCCCTAATCGTCTATGGGCGCGAGCTGAACGAGCATCTTGCCGGTGTTGAGGCCGTTCAGCAGTCCGATCAAGGCTCTGGGCGCGTTCTCGATGCCCTCCAAGATGGTTTCCTGATACTTGATCCGACCCTCCCGTAACCACTGAACCATGTCCCGTCGGAACTCGTCGCGGAGGTGGAGGAAATCGGTAGCGACGAAACCCCGGATGTTGATCCGGCCATAGATGATGTTGGCCAGGTTGTGGACAGAGGTGCGGGCTCCGGCCTCGTTGTAGCCAGAGATCATGCCGCAGACTGCGATTCGGCCCAAGGTGTTCATACGCGCCAGCGCGGCATCGAGGTGGTCCCCACCAACGTTGTCGAAGTAAACGTCGATCCCGTCGGGTGCGGCCAGCTTGAGCGCTCGCCCGATGGGCGTTTCCTTGTAGTTGATCACCGAGTCCAGGCCAACCTCCTCGCGCAACCAGGCCGCCTTGGCCGCCGAGCCGGTCGAACCGATGACCTCGCAACCCTTGATCTTGGCCACCTGGGCTGCCACCGAGCCCACTGCCCCGGCGGCAGTGGAGACGAAGACTCGATCACCCTCCTTGAGCTGGGCGATGTGCAGGATCCCCCCGTAACCCGTAAACCCTGTGCCGCCCAGGGCGTGCATGTGCACCGTGATGGGCAGCCCAGGCTCGTCGATGACCTTGTTAAGCCGCCGCGGTTCGGCGACGAAACGCTCCCTGAACCCGAAGCCGCTGGAGACGATGTCCCCTTCGGCCAGGTCGGGGGTCCGGGATTGGACCACCCTTCCGATGGCACCTCCGGCCATGGCCTCGTTGAGCGCGTAACCGGCGCTCAGCCGTGGCCGCATGGCTGGATCGACCGACATGTAGAGGTTCTCGACAAGAACCTGGCCATCCTCTGGCTCGGGGACGTCGGTCTCCACCACCTCGAACTCCGCTTCGCGCGGCATGCCTTCGGGGCGGGCGATCAAGTGAACTTCGCGACTCTTGGCCATACCGCCGATCTTTCCACAGGACCCGACAACGGCCATCGGCGACGCAACCAAGCCATGGCACACCGATCCCCCCCCCACCCGGGCAGCGGGCCGGGACCTCATCGAGCCACCCTTCGAAATACCCGCACATTCCGGCCCCGCTCGGCCGCCCGTAGTGGCTACTTTTGGCCACTACCGTCCAGGAAAAGAAGGCAGGTCTCGGTGGAGTGCGCATGTCTGCGACCGTGAACAACCACACGCGGGATCAGGCGTGCCGACAGGGCAACAGGATCCAACCTCAACGGGAATCGAGTACCACATGAGCTTCCATCCGTACGATCGGCCGATAAGGGCCGCATTCGTCGGCCTTGGGCGCATCTACGACCTGAACATGCGTGCATACGTCGACAATCCCGATGTCGAAGTCGTCGCGCTCGTCGACCCAGATGAGGAGCGCCGCGTCCAACGCCAATCGGACTGGCCCCGGGCTCAGAGGTTCGATTCAGCGGCCGAGCTCGCCAAAAGCGGCCTCGAGGTCGATGCCGTGGAAGCCCTGCTGCCGATTCCACTGCACGTCGACGGTGGTATCGAGCTCTTTGGTTACGGCTGGCACGTCAATTTGCAAAAGCCGATGTGCAATGACCTCGCAAGCGCGCAGAAGTTGCTCGACGCAGCACGCGCAAACGATCGGATACTGCGCGTGATGGAGAACTACATCTTCTACGAACCGCTGCGCAAGCTAAAGGAGATCGTCGAGTCGGACGAGCTTGGCGAAATCAGCGGCTACCACATGAAAATGGTGGGCAGCGGTCGCGGGGGTTGGGACGTGCCGGCGAGCAGTTGGGACTGGCAGTTTCAGCAGATGCAGCGCGGACGCGGAATCCTCGTCTTCGATGACGGATGGCACAAGCTCTCCACCGCGATCTGGCTCTTCGGCCCGATCAAAGAAGTGCGAGCCTGGTTGGGCAGTACCGAGGTCTTCCCCAGCATCGAGATTGATGCTCCCAGCACCATCGTTTGGGAACACCAGAACGGGATCCGGGGGGTGTGGGACATCACACTCGCGCCCGATATGTACCTGCGCTCGGACTACTACACAAACGACGAACGGTGGGAGGTGACTGGGCGCCGGGGCTATGCGCGAGTGAACCGGTGCACCGGCCGCGGCATCCAACAGCCGAGCCTCGAGGTCTACCGAGACGGTGAGATGCGCTCGTACCACGCTCTCGATGACGACTGGGCCAGCAGCTTCCGCGATTCGGGCCGCCATTGGCTCAGCTGGCTCCGCCACGGCGAGGGCTCCCTCCTTTGGAGCGGCGACGAAGCCGTGAACGTGCTTCGGTTCGCACTCGCGGCTTACGCCAGCAGCGATGCCGGTGGTGTCGGCATTGATCCCGCATCACTCGGATGACGCTGGGGAGGCCTCTGACAAGTCCGAACGTGACACTGCATCGACGTTCAACTTTGAAACAAAAACGTGAGTCGTAGGGCCGCGAACTGGTCGAAACCGTGACGCCGCAGTGACTTCCGGTTCACAAGCACCGAGTTTGAGATCAGCTTGTCATCCGTGAGCATCGGCCACCTCCAACGGCAGGCAGGCCAAAAGACCGGCCACCGACCATCGGCGGGCTAGGAACGTGACGGGTCGGAACTCTTGCTCACCCGGTTGAAACGGACCTGGCATGCGCCACCAAGCTCGTCTCCGGTGAGACCAGGAACGCCCAGGCATGCTCAGGGGGAGCGGACGGGACCACAGAAAACCTTGAGCGGTGTCGCAACCGCCAGCCGTCAGGAGCGCCGCCTGCTCTGGCTCTTCGACACCTTCCACAGACGATTGAAGAACGAGCCTCACCACTCGGGTGGCCTCACGAACGTGGGATCGAGCGAGCTCACCGACGGAGCCCCGACCAGCCGGAGCGTCCGGTCGATGTCCTGACGCAGGATCGAAAGCACCCGCGCTACGCCGAGCTCGCCTGCCGCGGCCAGCCCATACGCCCACGGCCGTCCGATCATCGCGGCCCGGGCGCCCAGGGCGACGGCACGCACAACATCGGCACCCCGGCGGAACCCACCGTCGACGAGCACTTCGACCTGGTCACCCACAGCCTCTAGCACCTCGACGAGCGCCGGCAACCCGGCGGCGATGCCGTCGAGCTGTCGACCACCGTGATTAGAGACAATGATCGCCGACACCCCGGCGTCCACGGCACGCCGGGCATCGTCGCCGGTCACGATCCCCTTGCAGATCACCGGGCCGGCGAACTGCTCGCGCAACCAAGCGAAGTCCGCCCATAGCGGCGGCGCCGAAATCCAGTGAACAAGAGCTTCGCCGGCGCTTAAGGTACGACCGTCAACGACGATGCTGGTGGCGTTCGCTAGCTCTAGGCGAAAGTTGTCTCGCGCGACATCAAGCAGCCACCACGGGTGCGTAGCTGCCTGCGGCGCCATCTTCATCACGGTTTTGCGATCCAGGGTCAACGGGGGCGACAACCCGTAGCGATGGTCTCGTTCCCGGTTGCCCGGTATCTGTGTATCGACCGTCACGACGAGCGCGCCATACCCGGCGTCGCGCGCCCGGGCCACGAGCTGTTCGGCGCCGGAGCGGCCTCCGAGGAAGTAGAGCTGGAACCAGATCGGGCCCGTCGCAGCGGAAGCCACCTCCTCGATGGTGTGTCCCGACATGGAGCTGAGTGTGAAGATTGTGCCGGCCGCTCCCGCAGCACGTGCCCCGGCAACGTCACCCGCGGGATCCATCATCCGGGTGAAACCCACCGGGCTCACGAGCAACGGCATCGATACGGGCGTGCCGAGCACCGTTGTCGCTAGATCGGGGCCGGGAACGCCGGCGGTGACCCCCATCCGCGGCACGAATCCCACCGCTTCGATCGCCTCACGGTTGGCGGCCAACGTGCGCTCTTCGCCAGCCCCACCCTCGATGTAGTCGAACACCGCCGGCGGTACGCGTCGGCGAGCGAGGCGGCGGGCGTCGGCTACCGTGTGCAGCCGGGCGAGCGTTCGGTCCCGCCGCACAGTCGACAGCGTGCGCCTTCCTGTCTCCGCCATGAGCGCCAGAGTACGTAACGTCGGCGGAGCGTGCTGCCCTGAGGTCCTGCTCACAACCTCGAGCACAGAGGTCGACTTCGCTTGGCGGAGTGTTGAAGGTGTAGTTATCGGCCGGAAGACCTGCAGCTCAGACACCTAGTTCCTTTCGCCCGGGCCGGTCGGAACTCAGGAGCGGGTGTGGGCAGCCATCGGTATGGACGTTCCCCGGAGGGGAGGGCTGGGCTGATCGACGCCGGTGAGCTCGAGGCAAGTGACCACCACCGGGAACGCCGGCTCGAATCCCTGATCTGCGTGTCGTAAGTTCAGTCAGTGAGTCTGTCAGTTGAACCACGACCACTTTGTCGGTCAACCGAGCATGGCTAGCATCGAGCCACGATCGAGCGAGGGGGGGGCTCCCGTATGACCCATGATCCAGTTGCAGCCAATGCGACGAGCACGCGAGACAGTCTCGAACCGCACTTCGTCCTTGAAGAGCAAGAGGAGCAGGCCAACGCGGCACTGCAGCGCTTTCGTGGCTCTACGGGCAAGCGGCCGAACATCCTTGTCGTGTTGTTCGATGACGTGGGATGGGGCGACTTTGGATGTTACGGGGGCGGTGTAGCGGTCGGAGCGCCCACTCCCAATATCGACCGGCTGGCACGCAGGGGCAAACTATTGACTTCGTGCTATTCCGAGCCTTCCTGCACGCCCTCGCGGGCGTCGCTCATGACTGGCCGGCTTCCTATCCGCCACGGTCTCCTGCGGCCTCCGATGTATGGACAGCCGGGCGGACTCGATGGCGAGGTCACATTGGCCATGTTGCTCTCAGAGGCGGGCTATATCACCCAGGCGGTGGGCAAATGGCACATCGGCGAGAACGTCCAGTCGCAACCTCAGCACGTGGGATTTGACGACTTCTACGGCTTCTTGTCGGTTTCAGACATGTACACGGAGTGGCGCGATCCTCACTTTTTTCCCGAGATCGTCTATAGCGAAGAACGCACCGAGTGGGTGAAGAACCTTCCATTCAACAAGTGCTTCGTCCACGCCACCCGGGGTAGTGAGACCGAGAACGTGGAGGAGGTGACGGTGCCCGTCCTATCGCTGCTGGACGAGAAATGGGCTACGTACTCTTTAGAGTTCATCCGACGGATGGGCGAGGATGATCCCCAGCAGCGTCAGCCGTGGTTTCTCTACCACTGCACCCGTGGTGCTCACTTCGATAACTACCCCCACGAGCGCTTCCTCGGCTTATCCCCTGCGAAGCATCCGTACAAGGACACCATCATCGAGCTCGACGACATCGTCGGCCGGCTGGTGGCCGAGCTCGAAGCCACCGGACAGATGGAAGACACGCTCATCTTTGTCTCGTCCGACAACGGGCCGGAGATGGAGACCTGGCCGGACGCTGCCTACTCGCCGTTTCGGAGCGCCAAGGGGTCCACCTGGGAGGGTGGGCAGCGGGTGCCCGGCATCTTCACATGGCCAGGAATGATCGCCGCCGATCGAGCAACCGACAGCATCTTCTCGCAAATGGACCTCTTCAACACCTTCCTCAACCTGGCTGGAGCTGGAGACGCCGTACCTCAGGACCGGTACATCGATGGCGTGGACCAAACCTCGTTCCTTCTCGCTCCCGACGGTCTCTCCAACCGAAAGTACCTTTACTACTGGTTGACCAATGTGTTCTCCGCGCTACGCGTGGGGGAATGGAAGTTTATGGTTGCCTCGACCTCCGACGATGACCGGGACTGCTTCAACCTGGGTGGTTTTACCGGCGTCACCCAGAAGTACTCCCACGGGCGCCTCTACAACCTGTACCTCGACCCCAAGGAACACCACAGCTACATGATTCGCAAACTGGCCTATATCGAAAGCCTCACAGGTGGGTTGGCCAAGCACTTCATGACGTTTGGCAAGTACCCGCCCAAGGCCCAAATTGCGGCCATGAGCTGAGGGACCATATTGGCGCGTCGCCTGGTCGACGCCGTTATCAACGTCACCAAACAAGAGGTGCGGGACCTGCCGCCCTTTGATGCCAAACATCCGAACAGGCAGACGCTCAGGGTTTCGAACGAAGAATGAGTCGGCCCTCATTCTTGTTGTCTCGGACCCGGTTCGGTGTCCCGGGTCAGGATGGGATCAGGTCTGCACCGATATCGGCATCAGGGTCCCCTCCGGGTTCGGTTGAAGGGTGCTGAAACCGCATTCTCCCGAAGCTGACCCGTTCACCTGGTTCGGGCCTGAGTGGCTGGTTGCGAACTGGACCGCGGGGTTGTTGCCAGAGCAATAGATGCTCCCTTGGATCACGTTCGCGAGCACCTCATTGGCGCCGGGGTCGGCAAAGACGTTGCCCGTATCGGTGACTGAGCCCTGAACGTCGTTGCGCTCGGCGCCCAACCAGCAGGTCTGAAGGCCAGCGACGGTGAGGCTGCCACCGATCGAGTTGTCTTCGAAATCGCTGTAGGCCGGGGATTGGAGTTCGGCGAAAGCTCCAGTTGCCGGTGTACTGCAGTTGACACCCCCACCACCACCGAGCTCATCCACACTTCCGAGGATCACGCTGTTGTGCACGACAATGCCCAAGGAGTCAGAGCCAATGATGTCGCCCCACACCACGTCCCGCACCGAGAAGGTGCCGGGTCCCGGGGCGCCTTCGTCGGAGACCGGGTCATCCGAGCAGGGGAAGTAATTGGGCTCGCAGCCGAGCACCAGAGAGGCGCCGTCGTTGACATAAATGCTGCCCTGCACCGTGAGCCCCGACGTTCCGGTGTATCCCGCTTGGTCGTTTTGCGCGAAGGTGGCATTCAGGCTGGCCCCTGGGTCGAGGGTGAGGTTTCCTTCGACGACGGCCTGCCCGGCGTTCACCCAACAATTGCCCGTGACTAGGACGTTGCCGGCGTACACCCCGGCTAGCTGGCCCGGAGCGCTGTCCGTGCCGGTGCAGATGGACGTCGGTGTCGGTGGGCTTGGCGAGGTGAATGCCGCCCCGGCGGGCGCCGCAAACGCCACGCCGAAGCCGGCGAGCAACCCGATGCCGATCAGAGCTCGGAAGATCCTGGAGTGCCGCATTCGGGATTGCCTCCTCTTCTCAGGCTCTTGGCCTGGGTGACGCAGCCACACAGCGCCCAGGCCGAAACGTATATCGGTCCACTCCGACTGGCAATCGAGTTTGTCCGCCCGGACGCCTCCCCCCTTCCTCGGGCTGGGCGCCTCCGGGCGCCTCCCGGATGGCTGCCTCCGCCGCCCTGGTGGCTGGCTACTTCGCGCCGCCCCCCAGGACGGGCCAAGCCGTTCGGGGTCTGAGGCAATTCGGTGCGGTCGGTGCATGATTTGCTGCAGGAAGCACGAGGGTCACTTGAAAACAAGGGTCCCGTCGTCAAGATCAGCGGATGGCAACAATTCCTTCTCGAGGTCGTAGTCGTGCAGCAACCGCCATGGGTCGTGGGAACCCTGCTTAGGCATGAGGTGCATTGAGCGCGTGAGGTAGCTGGGATTGAAATTCTCGGGGTCGACCCACGGGCCGAGTGTCATGTCGGTATCGACGTCCCGCCGTGTCGGCACCACCATCGTGGCACCTCTGTCCGTCATTGTGGCAAGGAGGCGGCACACGAAGTCGCTGACAAGGTCGGCGCGGAGCGTCCAACTCGCCCGGAAGTAACCGAATACGTAAGCCAGATTCGGTATACCTGTGAACATGATGCCCCGGTACGTCACCGTGTCGGCGAAGTCGACTGGGTGCCCATCAACGCTGAACTCGATTCCGCCGAGCACGCTGAGGTCGAAGCCCGTCGCCGTGATCACAACGTCGGCGTCAAGAGTCTCACCAGACGCAAGCCGGATGCCGGTCTCGGTGAACGAGTCAATCTGGTCGGTGACGACTGACACCTTGCCCTCCCTCACCTTGGTGAACAGGTCGCCCTCAGGCAAGACCGCAATGCGCTGCTGCCAAGGGCGGTACGCCGGATTGAAATGCTTGTTCACATCGAACCCCTCGGGTAGGAGGGGCCGGATCGTATCGATAAGGAACTGACGCAAGAAGTCCGGCGACTCGAACGACATCTTGGTAACGGCGTCCTGATCGTGGAGGATCTTGCGACGCACGATCTCGTGTGTCCATTCATCGGGTATATCGAGCTCGCGCAGCATGTCGGCCAGCTCGTTGGAGTTTGGGCGAACGAAGAAGAACGTCGGCGATCGCTGAAGCATCGTCACATGGGCGCAGTCGTCGGCAATGTTCGGGATGAGGGTCGCTGCAGTCGCGCCGGAGCCGATCACGACAACTCGTTGACCCGTCAGATCGAGGTCATCCGGCCAGACTTGGGGATGCACGATCCGACCCTTGAACCGGTCCATTCCTTCCCACTCGGGCGTGTAACCGTGGTCGTGGCGGTAGTAGCCCTGGCACATCCATAGAAAAGCCCCGGTGAACCGAACCTGTTCCCCGGTGTCGGTTCGAGTGGCATCGACAGTCCAGAGGCGGTCGTCGGTCGACCAGGCAGCCCGGTCCACACGATGCTTGTAGCGGATGTGGGGAGCGAGATCGTTTTCGTCGATGACCTCGCCCAAATAGTTACGGATCTCGTCCGCTGTGGCTATCGGCGAGCCCTTCCACGGCTTGAACCGGTACCCAAAGGTGAACAGATCGCTATCGGAGCGAATGCCCGGGTACTTGTGCGTCCACCACGTCCCTCCAAAGGCATCGAGTGCGTCGAGCACGACGTAGGCCTTGTCCGGGAAGTGCTCACCGAGGTGGTACGCCGCCCCGATCCCTGAGATGCCGGCTCCGACGATGAGGACGTCGAGGTGCTCGACCGCCTGTAGAGAACCCGTCGTTCTGAGTGATGAATCCGCCATGACAGTGCTCCTTCACCTACCTCGAAACTAAGGATCCGGCCCCGCAAGGACGACCAGGCCCTCACGGTAGCCCCGAGATCGGAACCAGGCCCTTGAGTTGAACTCGCAACACACAGTAGGCAATCCGATGATGGATCGGCATAGGTACTCCATAAGGTCAGCATCGCTGCCTGATCGAGTAGGCACCGTACCGGAGTGGTCCTCGGGGTCACGTCGGGGTTTCGGCCCACTCAACCCAAACGGCCGAGGCGACTTCGAACGCCGGCTCGTACAAGCAAAGATGGGCGAATCAAGATCGTCAACGGACAGCACAGTTTGACCGGCAATCCGAGAGCCGATCCGAGTCACCACCCCACCGGGCCCGTTTGCTCACTCGCCCTCGTCGGGTTACTGCTGACCGCAGTGATCGCGGCTGCGTGCAGCAGACCGGGCAGCTCGACGACACACCGGGCCACCCGAACGACGTCGGCGCCCACCACGACTGTTGCATTACCTCCGTCCACGACATTGAACTGGACCGTTTACCACGGCGACGCCGCCGGATCCGGTGCGACGGAATCGGTTTCTGCAGTCAACACCTCGTCGCCGGCGTGGACGTCGCCCGCTCTGGATGGACAGCTCTATGGCGAACCACTGGTGTGGTCAGGTCGTGTCTACGTGGCCACCGAGAATGACACGGTCTACGCGCTGTCTTCTTCAACTGGAGTAGTGACCTGGTCAACCCATATCGCGACCCCCGTGCCCGCGTCATCACTTCCCTGTGGGGACATCTCGCCGACCG
>Ga0181518_10004209_pt1 | contig 12944 bp, 12 predicted proteins | sample PEATcosm2014_Bin_28_FD_119751 | JGI IMG/M metagenome (GOLD analysis project Ga0181518, IMG submission 119751) | Peatland microbial communities from MTU Mesocosm Facility, Houghton, MI, USA - PEATcosm2014_Bin01_60_metaG | ecosystem: Environmental > Terrestrial > Soil > Wetlands > Peat | place... | reverse complement strand
CGTCCTCGAAGGCATTGTCGAAGGCTCGAAATAGGGAGTTCAGGTAGCGAGTAAGGTAGGCGTGGGAGTCGGGGCGGCGGCAGAAGGCGCTAAAGCCGGACATGTCGAATGAGGCGGCGATTGCGTGCCTAACGGGTGGCGCTTCGGGGAGAAATTCGATGCGGCTCATAGGGTCGTAGGGGAGCGGTCTGGGCGGAACGTTGTTAGAGGATTATGCTTGCACAGGGGCGATTTTGTAACAGGTGCGGGGCTAGGTCCAATTCAATCTGGGAACCGGGGCTGCGGTTCGGCTGGTTTTAGGGGCGATTGAAGTTGATTCGTCGGGCTTGGGCGCTTAAGACTTTTGGTGGAATGAGCCTGGTCACGACGAGCGAGGCCGCTCAGATCCTCGGTGTGACCCCGGTGCGGGTGCGGCAATTGATAAAGGAAAAGAGGTTGACTGCGGAAAAGCACGGCAGAGATCATCTGTCGCAGGATCGGGAACCGGCGGCGACCGCGACCACCTCGCCCGCACCGGGGCCAGAACCCGAACTCAACTTCGAGGAATAATATGCCCCACTACTAACCCATTATGGACGTCGAGGAAGCAGAAAGCTTAAATGCCTTCGGAGGGAGGTGCCTTGCCGCAGGCCTGGGAGCAGGATGCCGAGGGCCGCGTGTCGGTGGACGTTGAAGGCCTCGGTTTCAAACCGACGTGCAATTCGTTCGCGTTGCACGTAACGCGCGATTCGATGATTTGTCGGCATATCCTCGCCCGGGATGTGATCGTTCGAGCACCACCCGGAGGGCTTCGTTGCCTAGCTGCGGTCTTTGGGATATTCTGGGAATCCAGATGATAATGCAGGGCGAATTGCAGGGCCGGCCATGGGACAAAGATGACGAGCCGGGTTCTCCGCTCGTCGCGGATCTCGGCTCGCTGCGGTTCGTGTCGGGTCCGTCCGGTCCGGCCGATGCCCGCGACCAGCCGTCAGGACAGGGACTGCCCAGCGAGCAGAGGCGCGACGACGCTGCCCAAAATTAGGAATATCAGATCAACATGGCAAAACGAACGAAGTCTCAAGAGTCGGGTTCGCGAGGCCAGCGACTGGTGCAGTACCTTACAGAAAAGGATGGAAATTGGATCGTACGCGTGTAGCGCTGCAAATTACGGGGTGAGCTGCGGATGCCTTGGCTTGCTGGTAGATGTATCCCTTGTGAGCTTCGCAAGCCTCCGCCCAGGCTTGCTCGGATACGTCTTTGAGAATGGTTGGCTGGTCGGGCACACTTAGGACTCCTTGCGGTTAAACATGAAAAACCGGCGCGACAGACAGCCGGCGGGAAAGCTGAGATGGCGGAGGGTTGCGAAGGAAGCTCAGTGCATCGGGGAACCAGTACCTCTTTTCTGGCTTCGCCCCTGCGTCCAGCATCAACTCGCGAAATCGAAACTTGTGGGGAACGGGCGTCTCCTGCCAGGGGGTCGCGCGCCTAGCGACAGTATCCGCGGAGATGTCGAGGAAGTTGCAAAGCGTGACACACCGCACCCAGCGGGCGCTCGGGTCGACTTCTATTTCGTTCTTCACGCATAGTCAGCCATTGCCAAGGTGAGGTCGGGACAGCCACCATGCAGAAATATTGACAGGCATGGGGATTGTAAGACCGTACGCGAACCGCTACACTTCACCCTGAATTGCAGAGGAAAGGGTGCACAATGCTACCAGAGGCAGAAATGCAGAATACGAACCTGATCAAGGCCCCCCCCGGGTTCGATTTCGACCACTCGCTCGAAGAGGCCCAGAAACTGGCCAGCAATTACGCCGTTGCCTTTGTGGTGGACGACAAGGTGATTGGGTCAGGCACGCTGGTCAAAGTTCGCGGCATGTACGGGATCTTGACTGCCCATCATGTGGCGATCGTTCCATCGAAGAAGAAAGGGGAAAGGTTCAACATTTGCTTCCGGGAAAACGCTGCCCACGAGCTGAAGGTGACCACCTCGCAATTTCACCATTTCGTCGTCGGGAGCTCTCGGAACCACCTCGAACACACCGGCCCGGACCTGTCGTTCCTCATGATCACGGACCCGAAGGTCTATTCCAGCTTGAGCTCCATAAAGTCCTTCTTCCCGCTGGATGAAGAATGGCAGACCGCCGCCTACGCCGACAAATTCCCCCAGATGCAGTGGTCGATCTGCGGCTGCCCGGAAGAGCTTACCGACACCTCCCAAACCCTCAGAGGGCGCCACCTCGTCCGCTGTTGCTGTATCCACGCCGAGGCCCGCTTCCTCTCCCTGAGGACCAGGAAAGACTTCGACTACATTCGCCTGGAAGTCCATTCGGGCATCCACGAGTTCCCCGAAAAGTATGGAGGCGTCAGCGGAGGCGGGATTTGGCTGCCCGTCGGCAAGATGGAGAAAGATAAGCCTACGTACCTCCCCCTGCTCAAGGGCGTGATCTTCTACCAGAGCCGCCCGTATTCGAAGAACCGGAAGCGCATAATCATCGGGCACGGCCCGGAATCAATTTACAAGCGCCTGGTCGAGGCCATCTCGTAGTGAGCCGACCGGCCCCCGTGAGACAATCCCACGAGGGCCGAATGCGTAACGCGCCGGCTAGTTTTCGGAGCTACCGGCGCCGAGGCGTTTGACCTTCCAGGCGCAGGGTCCCCGTTCGTTCACACCCGCCTCGTATTCGACCGGATCGCCCGGGCGCAGGTCGAAGATCGTGCTACCCGTCACCTCTGTTGTGTGGAAGAAGAGGTTGTCCCCTCCATCGTCCGGAGCGATGAACCCGAAACCAAGCTTCAGATTATGCACCTTACCCGTGGCGTGGTGCTTCGGTGCCCCGGGTTGGGGTAGTGGTGGTGGTGGCGAAGCCGGTTGTGGGCTGGCCACCGGCTGGGCTTTCAATCGGATGTAGTAGACGGGTGGAGCGTTGCCGTCCGACTTGATGTCGAAATCATCCATCATGCGGCGAACCAAACCGCCCAGAGTCCTTTCCCCGAAGTCCTGCGGCTGAAAGGTCGGGTCCTGCCTCTTGAGGGCGTTGCCATACTCAGCCATGTTAACCCATTCGTCCTTGGAAACGCACCTCGCGTTATAGTAGGCCGCCTTGAAGAGATACTTCGTGCGATCGTCGAGATCTGCCCGTATAGGAATCGCCGCCTCCTGCTTGGGCTTGGGTTCCGGAGCAGGGACGATACGGGGGGTTTGCGTAACCAGGTGGGCGCGGAGGGGCGGTTGCCCCTGCCGCGAAACCTCGATTACAAAGGGTTCTTCCCCCGTTAGGATGCGCTCCAACAGCCCTTGCACCACGGGGTCGCGAGTCTGAAGCGTGATACCTGGAGGTCTTTCCGACTGTGAAGTCGGCTGGATGATCGGGACTTGAACGGGCACCGGCTCCGGGGTATGCGCGGTGGATGCCGGAGGATGATCGCGAAGTTGGTTCTCCAGGTATTCCGCGGTGATCTTGTCTATCTGGCTCGATGCAACCTTCGCCTGGATGCCCAGCTCCTTCGCTCTTGTGAGCACTTGGGCGTTCTCCAGCCCAAGTTTCTTGGAGATTTCGTAGATTCGTACTGGCATATGCTTTTGTGTGTTGCGGACTTATGCCGGGCGGAACGCCAGCGTCTTGCGGACGTGACACGCGGCGAGGCCTCGCCGATTGCGGCCCAGACGGAATTCGACTGCGTCACCGGGCCGGAGGTCGCGGATGGTAAGTGGCAAGTCTACCTCGTGGGCTCCGAAGAACAGCTCGTCTACCGGGTTAACCCGGATGAACCCGAACTTCTCTCCGGCGCTCTTGATGAAACCGTGGAACCACCCACGCTTGTCTGCGACCAAGGTGTCGGCAATCTCGCGAACCGTCGCGGTTACCCGCTTGGCCGAGAAGGCCCGGCAGTCAGCCGGAGGCCCCGCGGTTATGGCCGTGTTCACCCCGTTCTGCAGATCATCCAGGAGGACGAAGGAGTTGCAACTTGCTCGGAGGCCTTCGGTCGCCGTCTTCGGGCCGAAGACCACGACGGAGATCCCGTCGGCCCGCAATCTCGTGATCATCGGCGTGAAGTCCGAATCGCCGGACACGAGCCAAATCTCTGTTACGTGGCGCTCTCTGGCCATAACGGCCGCTTCGAAGGTGAGCGCGATGTCGGAGGCGTTCTTCCCGGGGCGCGTCTTCGGCACCGGGGACCAAACGGCTCCCCATTTTTCCAACTGAGCGGTTATTTCCGGGCGCTTCCAGGCTGCGAGTGCCGGCGAGCCCCAGTTTCCGAATAAAACGAGTCCGGACAAATGTCCTGCCCGATGTGCTGCACGAACGATGGGAATGATTAACGAGGCGTTGGTGGTGTTATCTGCATCTACGAGGAGACCAATGTTTTTATCTTTCATCTGTCTTTTCTTTCTAGTTATTGAGGCAGCCAGTTTTAACGACTGGGCTACATCAGTTTTACGTACGCATTGGTAGGGGCTCTCCACCGGCAACGGGCCAACGGGGCCTGACTATCAATGTATGGCCCTTGTACACCACATCGATCAGCCTGTCAAATGGATTTTTAAGAATGGATTTTTAAGAATTTTCCGGGCGAACAAGGAGGGCTTACTCCACGCCCTCCGGGCTGTCGCTCCCGGGGGTTTAGCCGTAGCTGCTGGACACGGAACCCCAATCGGCGGTAATCTCGGCCCCAGTTGGGTATGGGACCATTAACAACAAATTGGGACACTCGAGGGTCTGCCTGGTACCGCTGGGACCCCCATATACACGCGCCGGGAACGGTTCTCGCGGATGGTTTTGACGGCGACTGGGAGGGGTATATATCCCGGCTCGAAAAGGCGACCCCGCAAGTACGGGCGTTGGGCGTCACCGATTACTGTTGCATCTCTACGTATAGAGCGGTTCTTAAGTTCAAGGAGGAAGGGAGGCTCCCCGGCGTAGAGCTTCTCTTTCCGAACGTGGAGCTCCGGTTAGATTTGAGGACGGACCGGAACAAGGGGGTGAACATCCACTTGCTCTTCTCGCCCGAGGATCCGGACCACGTAAACCAAATCGAGCGCGTTTTGAACCGGCTCTACTGCGACATTGATGGAGAGCAGTTTCACTGCACTCGCACGGAGCTCGTCTCCTTCGGTCGCAAGGTCAACCCCGACCAGATGAACGAGAATGGGGCGTTTAAAGAGGGAGTGGAGAAGTTCAAGGTTACTTTCAAAGACTTGAAGCGACTATTCCGGGAGGAAACCTGGATCCGAAAGAACTGTCTGGTGGCGGTGGTTGCGGCAGAGGGGGATGGAACCTCTGGCCTGAAAAATGAATCGTCATTCACGCCGATCCGGCAGGATATCGAGCGTTTTGCACACCTCATCTTTTCGGGGCATCTATCCGATCGGGAATTCTGGCTGGGGCGGAAGGCCTTGAGCCCGGAAGAAGTAGAGAAGAATTACCGTTGCCTTAAGGCTTGCCTGCACGGATGCGACGCGCATCGGCTGGAGCAGGTCGCTGCGCCGGACCAAAAGAGGTACTGCTGGGTCAAAGGGGACCTTTCCTTTGAAACTCTCCGTCAGATCCTGGTCGAACCCGAGGAGCGCGTTTGGATCGGGGATGAGCCACCCCTGACTAATGTCGAATCCGTCACGATTTCTCAAATCCGGCCCATAGGCACTCCGTGGCTGAAAAAGGGCGTAGTCGAATTCAACCCCGGCTTGGTCAGCGTCATCGGAGCGCGGGGTTCAGGTAAAACAGCCCTGACCGACCTCCTCGCCGCAGGGGCACATGCTCTATCGGACCCGCTCGGAGAGTCATCCTTCCTGCGGCGCGCGACTGACCCCGAGGACTTGATCGGTGAAGCGGAGGTTGAAGAAACCTGGGCCGACGGCGAAAAGGAGACCGTGTCATTCCGGCCCCCTTCGGAATTGTTTCAGGTCGAAGACCCGAAGGTTTGCTACCTCTCCCAGCATTTCGTTAACCGCCTGTGCTCGGCGAGCGGCCTAGCCAAAGAGCTCCGGGAGGAGATTGAGCGGGTCATTTTCGAACAGACCGAGCACACCGATCGGTTCGAGACCAACGCCTTTGCCGAGCTGGCGGAGTACTTGCTGGAACCGGTCCACCGTCGGCGCGAGGTTCAAGCCAGCACCATCACTGAGATTTCCGAGAAGATCGCGGAAGAGGAGCGCCTGCACGACGAGTTGCCCAAGCTGAGGAAGGACAGGGCGAGCCTGATCGACCAACTGAACAAGGCGCAAAAGGAAGTCCGGACCATCCTGCCAAAGGGTCAGGAGGAGAGGGCCAAGAGACTGTTGGCGCTGGAGGAAGCCTGCACCACAGCCGAGGGAAAGGTCGAGGCCGTGGCCCGGAAAGAGAAATCGCTGAACGAGTTGCTGGCTGACGTGGATTACATCATCAAGCAGCAGGAGCCACAGAGGCTTGCCCAGATGGAGATCCAGTTCGCCGAGACTGGATTCACCGACGAAGAGTGGGAGCAATTCGGGATGGAATTCAAGGGGGACGTGAAATCGCTGATCGCCTCAGCAAAGAAGGCGGTCGCGAAAGAGACTCTTCGGCTCATCAATGGCGACCCCGCCCATCCGGTTGACCGGAACGTAGCGCCGCTGGCCGATTGGCCGCTGGAGGACTTGAAAGCCGAACGGGCGAAGGTTAAAGCGACCGTCGGGATAGACCGCCAAAAACAACTCAGATACGAGGCCCTCCAGCGAGCGATCACAACCAACCAGGGCGCCATCCGAACCGCCAACAACAATATCAAGCACGCCGAGGGCGCCGACCAGCGCAGGCGGGATCTCATTGAATCCCGGCGCTTGGCCTACAAGGAGGCATTCGAAACGCTGGTGGAGGAGAAGGAAAAACTCGAATCCCTCTATGCTCCATTACAGAAGCAAATCGATGGGGCCAAGGGTGCGCTCGGCAAATTAAGCTTTGTGGTCAGGCGCGAAGTTAAGCTAGACGATTGGGTGAAGGCCGGCGAGGCATTGATGGATCTACGGAACCAAACTCAGTTCCGAGGAGTTGGGTCGTTGGCCAAGCACGCCAACCAACTGTTGCTCGCGTGGCGGGTCATGTCCCCTGAGGGCGTTGCCGCGGCGATGCACAAGTTCGTGGCCGATTTCTGGAAGGACATTCTCGCTGCGATGCCGCCCTCCGTAAAACCCGAGGAAAAGGCCGCGTGGATGTGCAAGGTCGGTAATTGGCTCTACAGCACCGACCACATCTCGATTCGGTACGCCCTCGAGTATGACAAGGTGGAAATCGAAAGGCTTTCCCCTGGCACGCGAGGCATCGTCCTGCTCCTCCTGTACCTGGCCATCGACAAGAGTGACCGCCGTCCGCTTCTAATCGATCAGCCGGAAGAGAACCTCGACCCCAAATCTGTCTTCGACGATTTAGTGCCTCACTTCAGAGAGGCCCGGAAGCGGCGCCAAATCATCATCGTCACTCACAACGCGAACCTGGTCGTAAACACGGACGCCGACCAGGTGATCGTCGCTTCGTGTGAGCCTGGGGAGCCGGGCAAGCTCCCATCCATCGACTACACCTCCGGATCCCTCGAAAACCCGGAAATTCGAGCCTCGGTATGCGATATACTTGAGGGCGGAGAACGGGCGTTCCTGGAACGAGAGCGCCGCTATCGCTTGGAGTGGGAGCAGATGCTGGGAGACCAGGAAGCGGAGAGCTGATTATTGTTCGGGATCGGCGAACTCGGTGACAGTCCAGGTTGATCGGCGAACTCGGGTGACAGGCAAGCTCTCGTCTCCGCCCTTAATTCCCGCCCAGCTCCCGGTATTGCTTTTCGTACGCCTTCAAAATCTTAGCCTTCTTGCCATTCCACTCCTTTAGGCTTTCGAGCTTCGCGCTATCCCATTCGTCATTACCCTTGTACCACCAAACGTGGAAGAACGTCCGCCTGAGCGAAATGTCCCCTACGACCCTGTTCTTGCACTTGTAGCGGATATAGCCGTCGCGAGGGATCGGTTCCATGTCGCGTCCAATCCTGCAAATCTCCTCGTGGACTTTTTTGCAGGCGCTTTTTACGTTGTCTGGGTTGATGTACGAGAGAGCGCTCTCCAAGGACACGGATGGGACGAAACCGCTTTCGGACTCGTTGATCACCTCTTTGCAGAAGAGCCCCTTTTCTCCACCTTTGGTCGACAAATACGAATATTCCATCAGGGTGGTCCGGGGTTCGAAGTAGCGAACCGCCTTCTTTAGCCGGTCGGTAAAATTGGACGCCACCAGGATGATCCGCGGGTCCTCCTCTGTGACAATCTTCCCCCGGGTCTTGTATTCATTGGCCAGGCGGTCCCGATTCGAGGAGACCCAGTCGTAATACTCCAACGCCTGGAAAAGCATTTCGTCCTCCTCCCCCACCTTGAGCTCGATCACCACCAGCACGCCGTCCCCATCCACAGCCAGCACATCAATGAACTTGCCGTTCGCGTGGCGCTGGTGCGTCAAATACTTAAGGCCCTCCTCTACGGCCTCGGGGTCCTTAACTACAAGGTCTTCGAGGTCCCGCTCCTGGTCGATTTCGATTCGCTTGAACATAGCAAGAGCATGATTAACAGAAATGCTGAGCCTGCACTAGCCGGAAATCGCAGGAGATCAAGAGGGCAAAAAGAGAAGGCCCTCCACGGGGGAGGGCCATTTGGAAAGGAAAACGTTCCAGGTGATCGGTGGGGATCCATACAATACCGCATTACTGCATTTATAATTTCATCCCCTTGCACGTGCTCACTTCCTGTCGCGCAGGGAAACCCACAATTGGGCGATGGCGACGATCAACGCAAGCGATGCAATGATCACCTCGATGGTGTTCATCGGCGTTTTCCTTTCTCTATCGCCGAGCTCGACACCGTTTTGGCGCCGCCACCCGGCAAAGCCGGTGACCATCAGGTCACGCATTAATAACACAACCAGGGGCGGAAAGCAAATCAACCGGGCCTGTCCCATAGGTCCATCGGCAGACCGCGAGCAGGTTCTTCCTTCGTCCCGCATCGCTTGCGGGAGATCGCAGGACAGGGATGCTTGGGACTGCGGTTCTGGGCGAGCAGATCAACCCGTTCATCCAAAGGGTCTCCTCGGAGAAACAGGTTTATCGGTCGCAAAGGTGAGATCGAGCTGAAGATGGTTAATAACCACGTTGGGCGCGTTCTAAGGAATTCTTGCCAGAATTGCCGTGACGCGGGGCAAACCCGGGTTTGCGGGGGGCGCGTCTGAGAGGGCGGAATCAGCATTTGTAGAAGCTTTCGGCCAAACCGCGCGTAAATATGGTGAACGAGCGGTTGCGTCCCGCCAGTTGTCAAGCCCCTCCTAAACAAGCCCCGAAACGGGCCGAAAAGGCTTGTTTTTGGGTGGTTTTCGGAGTCGCTGGGTGCCGGATTGGACAAACCAGCGAAGTGATTGCAATTTATATTAAGGCCAATGGCACTGCCGGAGGCCCCGTAAGACAACGAAATACTGTAAAATGAATATTGCGATACTCGCCCTCTACGCTGTGGCTGGCAGCTTCCTTGCGGAGCTCGTGTCGGTCTATTACCGCCTTCACCGGGGTAAAAAGCTGCCTGCTTGCTACAGCCAGCGTTTCTTCTACCTCGTGCGGGTTGGAATTGCTCTGGGCGCTGGCCTGCTCCCGTCCGTTTTCGCCGTCGATACCGCCACCGCGGCGTTCGCCTTGGGAGTTGGTGCGCCCATCGTTATCAACCAGGTCTACGACGCGATTAATCGGGGAGATAACCATGGAACAGGGGCCTAATTCCTTCGTTCAGGCCGTAGCTACCAAGCAGACCGCCTGTGCGCACAGTCCTTCACCTCGTTTCACGATGTGGGGCATGTACCTTTTGTTCATTCTGACGCACACAGCCCAGATGCGGAGAGCCCCCGGTGTTCGAGCTTAACCACCGATTTGCGAGAGACTTACGCAAAATTTACAGAACGAAGCTCAAGACGGGGCCCTTTTGGAACGACAATTTCTATATTTATATGTTGCTAAGTCGGGACAAATGTCGTGAAAGAATGAAGATTTTTATGAACCCCATGATTCTACCCTTCTACGCGGTGGCGGGAAGCCTGATGGCCGAGCTGGTCCTCCTCTACTATTACCTCCAAAAGGGAGGGCTGCCCAAGTGGTAGCGGCAAAGGGTCTTCTACGTCGTGCGGATCGGAATCGCGATCGGGGCTGGGATACTGCCCTCCGTGTTTGCCGCGGAGACGCTCACTGCGGCGTTTGCGCTTGGAGTCGGGGCGCCTCTGGTCGTGAACCAGATCACCGCGAGCTTCAACAAAGTGAACAAATAAGCCTGCCGAAGATGTTTACGAAAGTCCTTTGCTTGCGAACCAACAGCCATGAATTGTCATATTGCCAGCAGGATGGACTGGCAACCGAGGGCGCCCAATCACTCTTCTGGATCGTCGCTCTCGTTAACCGGACCGTCGAGGAGGCGGTCTCCGGGGTCAGCCCGTCGAGGTCGGGGCACTCCAGACCCTCTTCTTTGGCGATGGTGCGGGCAGTCTCACGCAAGCCGTCCGCTACGGTATCGACCAGCTCCGGCCCGACGAAGGTGCAACGGCAGGGGCACGGGCCTACGCTGAACCCGCCCAAATCCTGCTTCGGCTCTTCTCCCGTCCCGCCACAACGCCTGCAACCCGGGGTTGGTTCGTAGGTCATCCCGGCTTTCGGGTATTTGGCTTTGAGTTCGGCGAGGGTCATAAATCAGTCGATCGCGATTTTCCGGTGTTGGCTGGTCCTTACGCATCACGGCCTCTTGGAGGTGGTTGTTCGCCAGTTTGGTCGCGACCGCCCAGGTATCGCATTCCTTCACCACACGAGCGAGGCTGTATCCCTTCAGCAGATCGGTAAGGTCTGCTCCACCGAACACGACCGTGCCCGAGTTCGCCTCCTCGAACAGGAACCGGCTTCCGGTGAAGATTACGGCCGGCTCTTGAAACGACGTGTCCGGTGCCGGGGATCCGCGATACTCGATAGCCGAAGCGAATGACTCCGCCAGGGTTCGGTGCAGGTAATTGCAGTCGTTGATCTTCATGGTGCCTTCTCCACAACCGACAGGTACCGGATTTCCGACACTTCGGCCCCTTCGACGGAGAGCCCCTCTTCGATCATGGAGCGGAACTCCCAGCGGGCTGGCTGGCTTGCGTCGGGTTCGACGTCATCCGGCCAGCATGTCTCGTAGGTACGGCCGTCCTTCGTCGTGATATCGCAAACTCGCTTGTCGCCGTTTTCATCCAGGGGGTCTCCCGCATACACGTACCACTCCCCCTTCTTCAGCAACACCCCGTTGTGATACCGGTGCCCATATGGCGCAACCTTCTCCGGCTCGGCGGGTTTCGCGGGCTTGGGCTTCGTCCCATGTTCGAACCAGTACCGCAATCGCGTAACGGCGCAGAAATCGACACGCACGACGTGCAGGCGCAGGACCCCTTTGACCTCGCCGGCCTCTACCGCGTCGGACAGGGCCTGGAGCCGAACACGCAGGATCTCGCGGGCGAGTTCCTCTTTGGCTTGCCGGGCGACAAGCAAGTTATGGCCCTCTTTGGGTCGGAAGTTTTCGGAGCTGTCGCCGATCGCCGGCTTGCCGGGAGCCTTGAGTTCACGCAGGTGTTGCTTTGCCTCTTCTTCGGAAACTGCGCGCAGTTTCCCGTTTTCGACGATGTAGTGCCAGGGTGTCATAAATAGCTTTTCGTTACGTAGTAGTCAGCCATCGCGGAGGGCAGGTCGGGACACCTGGATAAAGAAAAAGAAGCCCCAATGAACTTGGGGCTTGACATCGTTGGGCGGGTTTGATATTCTCGCTGACGTAATGGGGCCGTAGTTCAGCGGTAGAACAGGGGATTTTTGAGCCCACAGGGTCCTTCGGGAAGCAGTGGGTTCAGATAATCCCCGTGTCGTGGGTTCGAATCCCACCCCTTCCGCCATCATTAAACTGTTGTTTTTCAACAGGATGGAGAAACCAGAGGAGGCCAGTGCCAGTGAAAGTGCCAGTGAAATCAATACCGGGCTACTGCTCAACAACTGCTCCGGTAAAACTCGGCAATCACTCGCGACGACGGGATTCGCCGCCCGTCTGGTGTGGCTGACACACCAAAAGCCGCGTGCGGCTTCATAACATCGGACAAAGAAAGTCTGAGTTATGAAACGTCGTTACATCCTCTACCGCCGCAAACGCGGCGGCATGTTCTACATCGAAGACACTGAAACCCGGAAGCAGGAAAGCACTGGCACGAGAAATCGCGCCGAGGCCACGTCGCTGCTCAACGCCCGGAATGAATCCATCCGCCAACCGCAACTGAACCTCCAGATCGCCAAGGCCTATCTCGCCGGAACCGATTCGGGGGTTTCAAAACGGACCTGGCAGGACGCGTTCAACGCCATTACTGAAAACAAACATGGATCAACCAAAGAGCGCTGGCAGCGCGCCGTCAAACAGAAGGCATTTGATCTGATTCTTCCGCTGATCATTATCGAGACGCAGGCGGAGCAACTTTTCGCCTGCCTGAAGGCGGGGACGGTCAGCACGAATGTTCATCTGCGTGAGTTGCACAACTTCTGCATCTCAATGAACTGGCTGGCATGGCCGATCATTCCCAAACGGCTTTGGCCCAAAATCGAATACAAGCCCAAACGGGCCATTAGAGCGGACGAACACCAAAGGATTATCGAACGGGAATCGAATCCCGAAAACCGGAGTTTTTATGAACTGTGCTGGCATCTGGGCGGTTCACAAACGGACGTCGCCAACCTGGAGGCGGCGAGCATTGATTGGAATGACCGCGTCATTTCCTATGCTCGCCGAAAAACCGGCAGTCGGGCGTTTATTCATTTTGGTCCGGCACTGGAAACGATCCTCCGTTCGTTGCCGACCCAAGGGCTTCTATTCCCGAGGCTCGCTTTGCTGAAGGAAAAGTATCGGGGGCAGGAATTCAGACGCCGCTGCGCCAAGTTGGGGATCACCG